>Ga0070738_10002142_pt1 | contig 32455 bp, 26 predicted proteins | sample Coa_R2_2_FD_66446 | JGI IMG/M metagenome (GOLD analysis project Ga0070738, IMG submission 66446) | Surface soil microbial communities from Centralia Pennsylvania, which are recovering from an underground coalmine fire - Coalmine... | ecosystem: Environmental > Terrestrial > Soil > Unclassified ...
GCGCCGAACGTAGACGATCAGCGCGTCCGGAAGCTGCATCTTGACCTTGAGGGCCGCAATCAGCGCATCTTCCGCGGCGACGGTGACATGGCCCGCCTTGCCTCGGGCCTTGAATCCGACGGTAAATTGCACCTTGGGCTCCCTGCTTAGGCTTGGGTAAGCCGGATCTGCGACCATCGTTCCCAAATCCTAGCTCGAAACGACCCGGCCCAACAGGCGTTCCTTTCGGCTGCGAAATGGGACAGTCGGCCGGTGACGCCGATGAGGTTCGCGCACGAAAAAGAGATGGGCAATTCAACGCAACATCCGATCTTCACGATCGGCCATTCGATCTTGCCGATCGCGCGCTTCATGGCGCTGCTGCATGAAAACGGCATTGAATGTGTCGTCGATATCCGCACCATCGCGCGTTCGCGTCATAATCCGCAATTCAATGCCGAGGCGCTCGCGGCGGCCTTGGAGGAAGAACGGATCGATTATATCCACCTGCCGGCGCTCGGCGGCTTGAGGCGCCCGCGCAGAGATTCGCCGAACACCGGCTGGCGCAACGAAAGCTTTCGCGGCTATGCCGATTATATGCAGACCGAGGCGTTCCACGAAGCGCTCGAAGATCTCATCGAGCTTTCTCGGCGCAAGCGCGTCGCGATCATGTGCGCGGAAGCCGTCCCCTGGCGCTGCCATCGTTCGCTGGTCGCCGACGCGCTTCTCATCCGCGGCATTCCGGTGATCGATATTTTCGCCGAGGGCAAGATAGAGACGCATCGGCTGACGCCCTTCGCCCGCGTCGAAGGAGAGACGATCACCTATCCGCCCGAGCACCCTTCGCTGCTCTAGCCGAGAGGACATAAGCTTCTGACTGACGTTCGGCAGCGCGCGAAGTTCAGGCCGCTCGCGCAAGCACGCTGCGGCACCAGGCGGCGAGCGTCGCCTCATCGGCCTCGAGCGAAAGCGCGCCCGGCGCGAGAGCTTGCCAGGCGGCAAGATGTTTCTCCGATACGCTCGTGAGTATCGGCTTGCCGGCGGCCATCGCCGCCTCGAATGCGGCGGATAATCCGCGACCCATTGTCTCGAGCTTTCCGTACTTGCTGAGAATGATGACGTCGCCCGTCGAGATCTGTTCGAGGATTGCGGCGCAGGCGGTCTCGACGCCCTCCGCGTCTATATGGCAGGACGTTCCGTTCGGCGCCGTCTCGAGATAGATGGAATAGCGATTGCCTGAGGTGATGTCGCGCAGAAAGCCGGCATTGCAGCTACGGCCGGAATGACCATGCGGCTCGGCGACCACGCCGACGGCGCGCGTTCCGCGGCCATGCCAGTCGGCCGCCAACTTGGCGAACAGAGCCTGGACTTTCGTGCTGTCGGCGCCGACGACTGCTGCAATTTTCGCAAATGGTGAGGTCGTTGCATCCGGCAAGAATTACTCCTTTAGCTCGCGCCGCGCGGGGCGATCGAGATGGCCGAGATCGCGGCTCGGATCGAGCCGGTCGCGGACCCGCCGCTTGAGCGTTTTTGCATCCGGGAAGCCGCCGTCGGCATTGCGCTCCCAGATCGTCTCCCCGTCATAGCTGATCGTGAAAACGCCGCCGGTGCCGGGGACAAGCGCCACTTCGGAAAGATCCGTTCCGAATGTCGACAAAAGCTCCTGAGCCAGCCAGCCGGCGCGCAACAGCCATTGGCATTGGGTGCAATATGTAATGACGATCCGCGGCCCAGTCATTTGCAACCCCATTCGAGGGCGCTTGCAGCCTCAGCTTTCCGACTCGCCCTGATCTTCGTTCTTGCGCATGACTTCGCGCAAGTTCTGCCAATGTCGCAAGCCCTCATGCGCACCGAGCAGCGCAAGCGCCAGGACGAAGGGAATGAGATAATAGATGATGCGGAACAGAAGCAGCGAGGCGAGCAAGTCTTCCTTCGAAGGGACTGGCACGGCCTTCAGCATCGTCGCTTCGAAGACGCCGATCCCGCCCGGCGCATAGCTCGCGATGCCGAGCGCACAGGCGAAAACATAGATTGCGGCGAAGGTGAAGAAATCGAGCGCCCGCGGCGCCGGCAGCAGCACGTAGAGCACGCCCGCCGCCGAGCAAAGATCGACCACGCCGAGGATGATCTGCCCGACGGTGAGCTTAAATCCCGGCAGTTCGAGCTTGAAGCCTTGGATGCGCGTCTTGCGGTGATCGAGCGAGACCCAGACGAGATAAGAGAGCAGGGTCCAGATGACGCCAAAGCCGATCAGCATGTTGAGATGCGGATCGAGATGATCGATGTTGCTGATCGTCTGGCCGCGTACCAAAAGGCCGATGCCGATGATCAGCGCCATGCCAAGCCAGTAGGTGACGCCGGCAATCACGGTGAGGCTCGCGATCTTCGAGGCGGAGAGGCCCGCCTCCGAATAGATCCAATAGCGCACCGTGCCCGCGGTAATCAGCGGAAAGCCGAGCGTGAAACAGATCGCGTAGCTCGTGAACGAGGCGAGCGCGGTGGTCGGATAGGAAACGCGCTGGCGCAATTGCAGCAAGGCGACGCCGTCGTAGCCGGTCAAGGCGAGGAACGAGAGGGCGGTCAGGCCCGCAGCGGCTAAGATCTGCGATGTGCTCGTCGCGGCTATCGCATTGCGCAATTCGACGAGATTGATGTGGCTCAGCGTGCGTACGAGGACAAATATGGCGAGCGCCGCGATTGCGAAGCTGAAAAAGGCGCCGACGTAAGTCGCGATGCTGCGCCGGCGCCGCTGCTGCTCCTGGTCGCCGCGCCGCGAAAAGTCGCTGAGCCATGTCTTCAGATTGGCGGGCCTGCGCCGCGACAATGCGCGCCGGCTGGCAGTCCGCTTGGCGTTCTCGGCGTCCTTTTCCAAGCCCATCAATTTGTCCGGTTTCATCCGCCGGGTCCTGAGCGATCCATGGTTGGGTTATGCGGTGGGAAAGTGACGGCGGCAAGTGCGCCGCGCTCGGATTCGGTGCTTAATTTGGCGAAACAATCGACCATAAGTCATTGATTCAACGGATTGACGCCATTTGTGTTCCCCTGCGGCAATCAGGCGGGGAAGGCGTGCAATTCTTTCATACCGCGGCGCGATGGCAACGATTTGGATTTTGAATCTGTAACTTTACGGGAAGAAGGCACGACGCGAAAATGAACTCACAATAAAATGGCATGAACCGCTGCGCCTGCTCGACTGACTAAGAAGAGCTTCCTCGTGGTTCGCCGCCGACCGGAGATGATCATGCGCGCGCCGCTTTTCTTTTTCGTCATTGTCCTTTCTTTCCTCTCTTTCGTAGGCGCGGCGCGGGCCGCTTACACCAATACCGATCTCGCGAGCGACGCAATCCGGCTCGAGGCGCAGGTGAAGAAGGACGGCGCCGCGCTCGCCAAGACGCCGGTCGCGCAATTGCGCAAAGAGGCGCAGGCGGCGATCGCGGCAAATGACTCGGATGCCGCGTTGAAAGCGCTCTCCGGCCTGTTGACCGCCAATCCCAAAGACGCTGCTTCGTGGCTTTCCTATTCGCGCGTCGAGTTCACGACCGGAGATTCCGACGATATCGTCTCGAGCGCTACCGCGGCAGCTTATCTTGCCTATCTCGATGCGCCGACGAAATCCGATGCCGCCGCGGCTCTCGCTCAAATCGGGGATCTTTACGCCAAGCGCCAGCAATGGCGTGCCTCGCTCGACGCCTATAAGGCGAGCCTCGATCTTGCCGATGTCGCGAGCGTGCGCGCGACCTATTCGAAGGAGCGCGAGACTTATGGATTCCGCATTCTCGACTATAAGATCGACAAGGATGTCGCGACGCCGCGCGTCTGCTTCCAATTCTCAGAGACCTTGGCGAAGGGCCACGTTGATTTTGCCTCTTATGTCAGCGTTGCGGGCATGGAAAATCCGGCGATCTCGTCGGAAGAGCAGCAGATTTGCGTCGAAGGCCTGAAACACGGCGAGCATTATTCGATTACGCTGCGCCAGGGTCTGCCCTCGGCGGTCGGCGAATCGCTGCTGCGCGCGGCGAATTACACGGTCTATATTCGCGATCGCGCACCGCAGGTTCATTTCACCGGCAAGAACTACGTTCTGCCGCGCGTCGGCCAGCAGGGCATTCCGATCGTCTCCGTCAATACCCAGAAGATCTCCATCAAGATCGTCCGCATCGGCGACCGCAACCTCGCTCCGATTGTCCATTCGAGCGATTTTCTCGATCAGCTCTCGTCTTATCAGCTGAAGGACTATGCCGAGAAGCAAGGCGCCAAAGTCTGGTCAGGCTCTTTGTCGGTCGCAAGCGAGCTCAACAAAGACGTGACGACCGCCTTTCCCGTTATGGAGGCGCTCGGCAAGATCGATGCCGGTATCTACGTGATGACGGCCGAGCCCGCCGATGCGCAGCTCGCGACGAGCGATGACGAGGCGATCGGCAATAATATCGCAACGCAATGGTTCCTCGTATCCGATATCGGTCTGACCGCTTTCTCGGGCGGCGACGGCGTGAACGTCTTCGTGCGTTCGCTGACGAGCGCCAGGCCGATTGGCGGGATCTCGCTGCGGCTCATCGCGCGCGACAATGAGATTCTCGCGACGAAACAGAGCGGCGAGGATGGGCATGTCCGGTTCGAGCCCGGTCTCGCGCGCGGCACAGGCGGGCAGGCGCCCGGGCTCGTCGTCGCCGAGGACGGCAAAGGCGATTACGGTTTTCTCGATCTCGAGCAGACCGCCTTCGATCTGACCGATCGCGGCGATGCCGGTCGCGAAGTCAAGCAGCCGCTCGATGCGGAAGTCTTTACCGAGCGCGGGGTCTACCGCTCCGGCGAGACGGTGTTCATTACCGCGCTCCTGCGCGACGCGAAGGGGCTTGCCAAGGCGGGCCTGCCGTTGACGCTCATTGTCGAGCGTCCCGACGGCGTCGAATATCGGCGCGCGCTTGTCGATGATCAGGGCGAAGGAGGGCGCACCTACGCGCTTGCCCTGCTGCCCTCGAGCGCGAGCGGCACCTGGCGCATTGCGGCCTATGTCGATCCGAAGGGCGAGCCGGTCGGCGAAGCGACCTTTCTTGTCGAAGACTATATGCCGGAGCGGCTCGACTTCACCTTGAAGGCGGAGCAGCAAGCCGTGCACGCCGGCGATACTGCCGAGATCGATACGCTCGCGCGCTATCTCTATGGCGGGCCGGGTGCGGGTCTCGAGATCTCCGGCGATCTCACGATGGAGTCGGTGAAAGACAAAGGCCTGCCGGTACTCGAGGGATACGAGGCCGGGCTGCAGGACGAGGATTTCCAGCCGGTCAAGAGCGAGATCGCCGAGAAGGCGACGACCGACGCCAAAGGGCAGGCCAAAATCGGCGTGCTCATTCCCGAAACGGACGCAACGCAGCCGCTCGAAGCCAAGGTCACTTTGCGCGTCGGCGAGCCGGGCGGCCGCGCGGTCGAGCGCAACATTACTCTGCCGATCCTCCCGAAGGGCGGGCTCATCGGTGTGAAGAAGGATTTCGACACGCTCGGGCAGGGCGCGATCGCCAATTTCGACGTCATCGGCGTCGATCGCAAAGCCAAGCGCGTCGCGCGATCCGGTGTGACCTGGACCCTCAATGAGATCACCACAGATTATCAATGGTACAATCAGGACGGCCATTGGGGCTTCGAACAGGTGAAGTCCTCGCGCCGCGTCGCCGACGGCAAGATCGATCTTGCCCCCGATGCGCCCACGAAGATTTCAGTGCCGGTGGATCTCGGCTTCTATCGGCTCGACGTGAAGAGCAGCGATCCGAACGATGCGCCGACGAGCGTGACCTTCTCGGTCGGCTGGTCGGGGCAGGCGACGGCCGATACACCCGATCTTCTCGATGTCACGCTCGACAAAGAGGACTATAAGCCCGGCGATGAGATGAAGCTCAAGATCAATTCGCATTTCGCCGGCTCGGCGACGCTTGCCGTGCTCGGCGACGCATTGAACTTTACCTCGCTCATCGATCTCAAAAAAGGCGACAATACCGCAAGCGTTCCGGTGAGCGGCGATTGGGGCGCCGGCGCCTATGCGGTCGTCCTTGCGCATCGTCCGCTCGATCAGGCGGCACAGCGCATGCCGGGCCGCGCGCTCGGCCTCGCCTGGTTCAGCATTGACGCAGATTCGCACAAGATCGGCATTTCGCTCGGCGTGCCGGACAAAGTGCGCCCGCGCGGCCGGCTCAATGTACCGGTCGCCCTGACCGGCCTTGCGCCCGGCGAGGACGCCTATGTCACGGTCGCCGCGGTCGACGTCGGCATTCTCAACCTCACCCATTACGAGACGCCGGACCCCAACGATTACTTCTTCGGCCAGCGGCAACTCGGCACGGAGATTCGCGACATTTATGGCCTGCTGATCGATGGCATGCAGGGCACGCGCGGCGAGATCCGCTCGGGCGGCGACCAGGGCGGCGAACTCGAAGGCAACAAGCCGACGCAAGCACCGCTGGCGCTCTTTTCCGGGATCGTGAAGGTCGGCGCCGACGGGAAGGCGGATATCGGCTTCGATCTTCCTGTATTCAATGGAACGGTGCGTCTCATGGCTTTTGCCTGGAGCAAGAGCAAGGCCGCGAGCACGAGCGCCGACGTGATCGTGCGCGACCCGGTCGTCGTGCAGGCAACGCTCCCGCGCTTCCTCGATATCGGCGATCGTTCGCGCTTCCAAGTCGCGATCGACAATGTCGAGGGCGCAGCCGGCACCTATTCTTACGATGTGGACGTTCGCGCGCCGCTCGACATGGCGGCCGGCGCCCGCCACGGCACGATCAAGCTCGCAGCCGGACAGAGGACCGCGCTGTCGCTGCCCATTACCGCGACCGGCGTGGGCGAGGGGGGGCTCGATTTCAAATTGAGCGGGCCGGGTTTTGCCGCCACGCAGAGTTTCGCCCTAAGTGTCGAGCCGGGCACATCGAGCCTCTATCGGCGCGTCGTGCGGCGTCTCGCGCCGGGCGACAGTTTCGTCCTGACGAGCGATCTCCTTGCCGAATTCGTGCCTGGCACGTCCCGCGTCTCCGCAGCGGTCTCGAATATTTCCGGCATCGACGTTGCGGCCCTGCTCCATGAACTCGCCGTCTACCCGTTCGAATGTTCGGAGCAGCTCGTCAGCCGCGCAATGCCGCTCCTCTATGCCAACAAGCTTGCAGATCCGCAGGCCCTTTCGCTCGATGCGGGCATCGCCGATCGCGTGAACAGGACGATCGCGCTCCTGCTCGCGCGCCAAGATTCGACCGGTGCCTTCGGGCTCTGGTCGGCCGACAGCGCCAATGACATGTGGCTCGATTCTTTCGTCACCGATTTCCTCACGCGTGCACGCGAGAACAATTACGACGTGCCGCAGAAGAGTTTCGATATGGCGCTCGAGCGTTTGCGCAATTACGTCGCCAATACGAGCGAGGTCGAAGCGGGGCAGAGCGCGGCGCTCGCCTATGCCGTCTATGTCCTGGCACGCAATGGTCAGCCGGTGATGGAAGACTTGCATTATCTCGCCGACGCCCAGCTCGACGCATTCAAGAGCCCGCTTGCGCGCGCTCAGATCGCCGGCGCGCTCGCCCTGCTCGGCGATCGCGGACGCGCGGTCAAGGCTTTTGCCGCCGCCGACGAGAGCCTCGCAAATCTGCAGGACACCGCCTTTTCGCGCACGGATTTCGGCTCAAAGCTGCGCGACGGTGCCGGCGTCCTGGCGCTTGCGGCGGAAGGTGGCGCAGATGCCGCCGATATAGGACACGCGGTCGAGGTGGTCGAACAAGCGCGCGCGGCCACTCAACTGACGAGCACGCAAGAAAATGCGTGGATGGTTCTGGCGGCGGAGGCGCTTGCTGGGCGCAATGCATCGATTGCGCTCAATGTCGCGGGCATGCCGCATACCGGCACTTTCTACGGTACGTGGACGGCTGCCGCTCTTGCCAAGCAGCCGATCAAGATCAGCAATCAAGGCGAGCAAGCCGCCGACCTTGCGCTCACGACCATCGGCAATCCGACGACGCCAGAGCCCGCAGGCGGGCACGGCTACCAGATCGAGCGTGCCTATTACACGCTCGACGGCAAGAAGCTCGATCCTGCCAAAATCAAGCAAAACGATCGTTTCGTCGTCACGCTCAAGGTCACCGAGACCGAGGCCGCCTATGCCCATCTCGTCTTGAGCGATCCACTGCCTGCCGGGCTCGAGATCGACAATCCCGATCTTTACGACGGCGGCTCGGTCGATGCGCTCTCGTGGGTGAAGAGCGACATCCAGCCGACGCATACCGAGTATCGCGATGATCGGTTCGTCGCAGCCTTCGATCGCGACGGCCAGGATCAGGCGACCTTCAGTCTCGCCTATATCGTGCGCGCCGTCTCGCCCGGTCATTATCTCGCGCCGCCCGCAACGATCGAGGACATGTATCGCCCGCAGCGCTATGGCCGCACGGGTTACGGCACGCTCGACATCTCGGCGCCGAAATGAAAACGCGCTGGCTCGCCGGCGCCGTTCTCGGCCTTGCGATCCTGCTCGCGGGAATGGGCGCGGCATGGCGCGTCTATGTCCATTCGCTCGGTCCGCTCGATCTTGCGCAGGCGCAGCAAGCTTCTCCCGTCGTGCTCGACCGCGACGGCAAGCTGTTGCGCGCCTTCACGATGCCGGATGGACGCTGGCGGCTTCCGGTGACGCTCGACGACGTCGATCCGCGCTTCGTTGCTCTATTGCTCGCCTATGAGGATCATCGCTTTTACGCCCATCACGGCATCGATCTCGAAGCCCTCGGCCGTGCCGCGCTGCAATTGGCCTTGCGCGGTCATATCGTCTCGGGGGGATCGACTCTGACGATGCAAGTCGCGCGGCTGATCGAGCCGCGGCCGGAAAAATCTCTCGGCACGAAAATCCGGCAGATCGCCCGCGCGCTCGAGATAGAAGCGCATCATCGCAAATCGGCGATCCTCGATCTTTACCTCGTCCTCGCGCCCTATGGCGGCAATATCGAAGGCCTAAGGGCCGCGAGCCTTGCCTATTTCGGCAAGGAGCCGAAACGCCTCAGCCTTGCGGAAGCCGCGCTGCTCGTCGCTTTGCCGCAAGCGCCGGAAGCGCGCCGACCCGATCGGTACCCCGATCGTGCCCGGGCGGCACGCGATCTCGTTCTCGACCGAGCCTTCGCCCGCGGCGTCATTACGCGGGCCGAGCGCGATGGCGCCAAGCACGAGAGCGTGCCGCAGGTGCGGCGCGACTTCCCGACTTTCGCGCCGCACGCGGCAGAAGCGGCGCTGCGCGCCGATCCGGATCATCGCATTCATCGGCTGACTCTGTCGCGCGATTGGCAGGCTTCGCTCGAAGCGCTCGCCCGAGAAAGCGCCGAGCGGCTCGGTCCCAAACTTTCCGTCGCGATCCTCGTCGTCGACAATGCGAGCGGAGAGATCCGCGCCCATGTCGGCGCCGCCGATTATTTTTCCGCGGAACGGGCGGGAGCGATCGATATGAGCCAAGCGCTGCGCTCGCCCGGCTCGGCGCTGAAGCCCTTTATTTATGCGCTCGCCTTCGAGTCCGGCATCGCCCATCCCGAAACTCTGCTCGACGATCGGCCGATGCGTTACGGGCTTTATGCGCCGGAAGATTTCAACCTCGGCTTCGAAGGAACCGTCACGGCGCGGCACGCTCTGCAGATGTCGCTGAACCTGCCGGCCGTCGAGCTACTCGATGCGGTCGGCGCCGAGCGTTTTCTCGCGCGGCTGCGCAGTGCGGGCGCCGACATCGAGCTGCCGCAAGATAGCGAACCGGGCCTTGCCATAGGTCTCGGCGGGCTCGGCATCAGGCTGTGGGACCTCGCGCGACTCTATGCCGGATTGGCGCGCGGCGGCAGCGTGCCGGATTTGCACGAGAGCTTCGATGCGCCCCGCCTCGAGCCGCGCCGGATCTGCGAACCCGTATCCGCCTGGTATGTCGCCGATATCCTGCGCGGCGCGCCGCCGCCCGAGAACGCGCCCTATGGCCGGCTCGCCTTCAAGACGGGCACGTCCTATGGATATCGCGACGCTTTTGCGGTGGGCTTCGACCGCAGGAATACAATCGCGGTCTGGGTCGGGCGGCCGGACAATGGCGCGGTGCCGGGTCTCGTCGGGCGAATTGCAGCAGCCCCCATTCTGTTCGATGCATTCGCGCGGATCGGCGGCGCGTATGAATCGATCCCGCAGCCGGCCGACGCGCTTGTCGTGCGCACCTCCGATCTGCCGCCGCCCCTGCGCCAATTGCACGAAGACGCGCCGCGGGCCCTTGTCGGAAGCCAGGCGCTGAAGATCGTCTTTCCCCCCGACGGCGCACGCATCGACCTCGGCCTCTCGAACGGGGATGCCACGGATCTCGCGCTGAAGGCACAGGGCGGGGCGCCGCCCTTCCGCTGGATCGTCAATGGTGCCCCGGTCGGCGCGCCCGATCTGCGCCGGCAGTCGGCCTGGGCGCCTGATGGCGCCGGCTTCGCCCGGATTTCGGTGATCGACACGCGCGGCGCATCGGACAGTGTTGTGGTTCGGCTGGAGTAGACAAATCGAGCTATCGCGGAGCCGCCACTTTCCCGGCCGGCGCGAAGCGACGAGCCGGGATCCAAGACGGTCCTGGATCCCGGATCTTCGCCCGCTTTGCGGGCTCGTCCGGGAAGGTGGCTAATTGGCGAGCGAAACGTAAATCGAGCCATTGCGGATCGCGTCGGAGCCGCCACTTTCCCGGCCGGCGCGAAGCGACGAGCCGGGATCCAGGCTGACGGATCGCTGCCTTTACGCAGACGGTCCTGGATCCCGGATCTTCGCCCGCTTTGCGGGCTCGTCCGGGAAGGTGGCTAATTGCTGGGGGACACAGGGAAATCTCACTGCCCCTGCGATCTGCGCGAATACGATTCCACATAGGCATGCGCCCGGTCTTCGATCATCGGATCGGCGGGATCGATCCCATCGGGCGTTACCGTCGGCAAGAAAACGATCTCGCGCTGAGCGATCGCGTTGTCGTCCATCGCCTTGCCGATCTCGATCGTGCCGAGTTCGATCGTCTTGCGCGTATCCGGCCAGGCGATCGACGGATTGGCGATGTCGTCACTTTTATCTGCCACTTGCAGGAAGAGCTTGAAGAAGATCGGCCCTTTGCCGAGGCGCGCCTTGATCTCTTTCGTCAGGTAATCGGGATCGGCTTTCGCGGCTTCGTCCTTGCCCAGAAAATGTTCGCCCGCCACAGGCCGGATCTGATAGCGCCCGTAGGTGACTTGCCCCTGCGCATTGGTGAATTTGAATGTGTTGACGCCGTAATAGGATTCAGTCGCAAAGCTCTGAGGCGGCGGATTTTGTTTCTGCAGGAAAGCCGCTGCAGCGGAGTGATCGGCTTCGAACTTGTCGAGCGCGGTAGGTTTGCCAGCACCGGCGCCGGAGGCCGCGAGCGCATTGATGAAGGCAAGGAATTCATCGCTCGTCGCAACGGGGAACCCGTTATAGGACGAGGCGACGATGTCGGCCTCCGTATCGTTCGGAAGGTAGAATTTGATCGCCATTCCGTGCGGGCTCGCCATCGGATCGGTGTCGGCGATTTTCGGATCGCCGGAGAAGTCGGAAAAGCGCACCACGATCTGCAGAGGTGCTGAGAAATTCTTCGCCTTCGTGACCGAGGCGGCATTCGGGCTCGGCGAAAAGATCCCCTGCATGAGGAAGCCTTTCGCATAGAGCGCGCGAGCGCCTGGATGCGCGCCGAAAGCTTTGTTGAGCGCATCGACTTGTTCGACCGCCTTTTGCTGAGCGGTCGGCGCCGCAAGGCCCTGCGCAGAGAGACCTGCCGACGCGACGGCGCTCGCAATCAAAATCCGTCCGATCAAATTCATAGGCTACGGCCCTCCCAGCGCCGTATGAGAGGGCGTTAAGGCCAAGTGGAATCTGGTTTTTCGATGGCAAAGCCGAAGCCGCACTGTCGGGCGCGACTGCGTCCGGCATCGGCTTTATTGGAAGCCGACAATTCTATGCGGCACGTAGGGCGCTTCGAGCTTGGCGATCTCCTCGGCGGTCAGGTTCAAGGAGAGTGCGGCGACCGCATCCTCGAGATGGTCCGGTTTCGAGGCGCCGATGATCGGCGCTGTGACGCCGTTCTTCTGCAGGAGCCAGGCAAGCGCCACCTGCGCGCGCGGGACGCCGCGCGCCTTGGCGAGCTCGCCGACCCGCGCCACGATCTGCCGGTCCGATTCGGAGGCAAGATCGTAGAGCGTCTTGCCGAATTGGTCGGTATCCTGGCGCTCGGTCGTCTCGTCCGGTTCGCGCGCCAGACGCCCGCGCGCCAAAGGGCTCCAAGGCAGTATGGCGATGCCCTGATCGATGCAGAGCGGCAGCATCTCGCGTTCCTCTTCGCGGTTGAGCAGATTCAAATGATTCTGCATGCTCACGAATTCCGTCCAGCCATTGAGCCGCGACGTATAGAGCGCCTTGGCGAACTGCCAAGCATACATCGAAGACGCGCCGATGTAGCGGACCTTGCCGGCCTTGACCACATCGTGCAGGGCTTCGAGAGTCTCGGCGAGCGGAACGGTCGGATCGAATCGATGGATCTGGTAGAGATCGACGAAGTCGGTTCCGAGCCGGCGCAAACTATTGTCGATCTCTTCGAGAATGGCGCGGCGCGAGAGGCCGGCGCCGTTCGGCCCCTGATGCATGCGGCCATGCACCTTCGTCGCGATCACGAGATCGCGGCGCGGCACGAGATCCCTGATCACGCGGCCGACGATCTCTTCCGATGTCCCGTCGGAATAGACGTTGGCCGTATCGAGGAAATTGATGCCGAGATCGAGCGCCCTTTTGATGATGGGGCGGCTTTTGGATTCATCGAGGGTCCAGGGATGGGGACCGCGGTTCGGCAGGCCGAACGTCATGCAACCGAGACAAATGCGCGAGACCTCGAGGCCCGTGCGACCGAGCTTCACATAATCCATTCGGTACTCCGGCTAATTTGCGAGCGGCAGTGCGTCAGACGACGTTGAGCTGGAAAGGCACGTTGCCGCGGATCGCGTTAGAATAGGGACAGACCTGATCGGCCTTCTGGACCAAAGCTTCCGCGTCCTCGCGCGACCATCCCGGCAGTGAGACTTCGAGCATCACCTCGAGGCCGAAGCCGCCCTGCGAGCGTGGACCGATCCCGACGCTCGCCGTCACACTGGCATCGGCCGGAACTTTGGCACCGCCGCCTTGCGAAGCAACGAACTTCATGGCCCCGAGGAAACAGGCCGCATAGCCCGACGCGAAGAGCTGTTCGGGATTATTGCCCGGCCCGCCCGCGCCGCCGAGCTCCTTCGGGGTTGCGAGATTGACCTTGAACGTTCCGTCCTTGGTTTCGGCATGACCGTCGCGCCCGCCCGTCGCCGTGGCGCTCGTCCGATAAAGTACATTGACCGACATCAGACCCTCCAATCGATTGGCAGAGGATTAAGTGGAACCGGAACCCATGGAATCCAAGCAGGAGCGGAAGAATTCTCGACAGATCACGATGCTTTTGGATCGGATCGGTCCAAAAGCATGAACGTGATCGCTTCTGCAGCTTTTGGAGCCGGACTTGCGCGAAAATCGGTGTTCAATTTTTTCGCATCCCGCTCTAGCTGGTCCGCATCGGGATCGCGCCGAGGAAGTCGCGCTTGCCGATCTCGACGCCGCAGTGGCGCAGGATCGCGTAAGCCGTGGTCAGGTGGAAATGGAAATTCGGCAATACGAAAAAGTTGAGAAAATCCGAGCCCTTCATATGGCCCTTGCGCTTGGGGCCGAGCGGGACGGTGATCTCGCGTTCGGCCGAAGCATCGATTGCCTCCGAATCGAGCGATTTGAGATAGGCGATCGTCGTCGCGATCCGCGCCCTCAATTCATCGATGCTCGCCTCGTTGTCTTCGTAGCGCGGAGGCTCGACGCCGGCGAGTCGCGACGCGCCGTTCTTGGCGAGATCGCCAGCGAGTTGGACTTGCCGCGTGAACGGATACATGTCGGGAGCAAGCCGCGAATTGAGGAGAACAGCGGGATCGATCTTCTTGGCTTTGGCAAAGGCTTCGGCCTTGTCGAGGAGGCCATCGAGTGCGCCAAGGCCGGTGACGAAAGCCGGAACGGACGCCTGCGATACGGAAAACGGCATCAATCTACCTCCTTGTGCGACCGCCAAATTTAGGTGCCGACGGGTGACGACCTATAGCCGATTGCGCTCTTGCCTTGCGGCGCCGAGGAATGACAAGCGCGTGATCTTCGGGATCGCAGATATGGTTGCAGGTGCGGCCTTGAAAGTGGCCGAATTCCGGGCCAAACGGGTAGGGCCGGGGAGCGCGGCCAGAGCTCCGGGGGGATTCTACGCTTTTCGATGTTTCCGAGGTTCTTCACTTATCCGCCGATCGTCCTTCTCGGATTGGGGCTTCTTGCACAGCCCGCCGACGCCGAAGTCGTCAAGGCGCGCTATTCGGTGAGCCTCATCGGCCTGCGCATCGGCGAGGCGAACGCAATCGGGGCCATCCAACACGCCGCCTATCGCATCGGTCTCGACGCCAAGCTCACGGGCATAGCGGCCTGGCTCGCACATGTGAAAATGGCGCTCCAGTCTTCCGGCCATATCCGCAAGGGCGTCGTTCTGCCGAGCGCCTATGCGACGACCTCGGCCAATTCCGAACAAGTGCGCACCGTCCGGATGGCGCTCGATGCCGGCACCGTCAAGGCGGTCGAGATTACACCGCCCTTCGAGGATCGGGAGGGCAGGGTGCCGGTAACGGCCGCCAACAAACGCAATGTGCTCGATCCGATGAGCGCGCTGATTATGGCGGTGCCGCCGAACGAGCCGCTCGTCGGCCCGGCGGCGTGCAACCGCACATTGCCGATTTACGATGGCGTCGTCCGTTTTGACTTGACCATGTCCTATGCCGGTACGCGCGACGTCTCGGTCAAGGGCTATTCCGGTCCGGTCACGGTTTGCAACGTCCGCTATCGGCCGATCGCCGGACACAGGCCGGATGCGCGCTCGACGCGTTTCATGATGGAGAATCGCGACATCGAAGCCTGGCTCGCTCCCGTCGAGCCGGCACATGTGGTCGTGCCCTTCCATGTTGCGCTGCGCACGCTCGCCGGCATGGCGGTCGTCGATGCAGTCGAATTCTCGGTCGAGCCGGATACCGCGGCAAAGGCGGAGCGCTAAGCGCCGGGCCTCCCCTTTTCGTTGCCGCGCCAGGGAGAGGCGCGATGATCATCCTTTACACGTTTGGCCCGCAATTCGGCCTGCCCGACCCGAGCCCTTTCGTCCTCAAGACGATGGTCCAATTGAGGATGGCAGGTCTCGATTTCACCAAGGACTCGAAGGGCTTTCTCAAGGCGCCGAAAGGCAAGCTGCCCTTTATCGACGATGACGGGGAGATCATCGCCGACTCGACTTTCATCCGGCGCCATATCGAAAAGAAATATGGCTTTGATTTCGATGCCGGGCTCAGCGTCGAGCAAAGAGCCATCGCCTGGGCGCTCGAGCGAATGTGCGAAGATCACCTCTACTTCGCCCTGCTGCATGAGCGGTGGGCGCACGACGCCAATTTCGCCCGGGGTCCGGCGCAGATCTTCAATATGGTGCCGGCACCCGTAAGGGGCGCGATTCGCGTGGTCGCGCGTCATATGATCGTCAAGACCTGCCGCCTTCAGGGAACAGGTCGCCATTCGCCCAGCGAGATCGCCGAACTTGCGGAACGTGATCTCGATGCGCTCGCGACATTGCTCGGCGGGAAGCCTTATCTCTTCGGCGATCGGCCCTGCGGGGCTGACGCGACGCTATTTTCCTTCGTCGCTCATGCTCTCGTTCCGATTTTCGAGGGCCCGGTCCACGCGACGGCGGCGCATGCCAATCTGGTCGCTTATCGAGACCGGTTGATGGCGCTTTATTTTCCCAAGACTGCGGCTTGACAAAAACGCGCATCGGAGTCCGAGCGCCGTCGTGAAATTCGACGTGCGCGAATCGGTCTTGCAGCCGCGATTCCACAAGTCCTGGAAGAACTGCCCTGTAGGTACCTATATGTTGAGGTGAACAAAGACGGATTCAGCCCCGGTCAGCGATTCGGCCGTGATTCGTTCGGCAATCGTTCAAAAGGTCAAGACGGGCGGGACTTGGACGGGGAGTCCTGCTGCAATATGATACACACGCCTTGTCCCATTTCTTTCGCCCGTCTTGCGCTCGCGCCCGAATGTCGGGGACGATTCCTTCTCGGATCAATGCCTTGTCGGGGTTTGCTGCAGCCTGATCCTCTTTCACATACATCTTGCTCGCTGAAGCCCGCTTGCGGTCGACGTTAACCGATGAACATTCCGCTCTCCGCTGCCAAACTCCACCGGCTTGAACGCGCCAGGGGCGTGCGAGTCGTGCTCGGGCCGACCAATACGGGCAAGACGCATTACGCGATCGAGCGGATGCTCGCCCATCCGAGCGGCATGATCGGCCTGCCGCTGCGGCTCTTGGCGCGCGAAGTCTACAACAGGGTGGCGGAGAAGACCGGCGCAGATGCCGTTGCGCTGATCACCGGAGAAGAGAAGATCAAGCCGAAGAATGCGCGCTATTACGTCTCGACGGTCGAGGCGATGCCCCGAGACCTCGACTTGAGCTTCGTTGCGATCGACGAAATCCAGCTCGGGGCGGATTTCGATCGCGGTCATATTTTCACCGATCGCCTGCTCAATCGGCGCGGCGCTGCCGAGACTTTGCTCGTCGGCGCCTCGACCATGCAGAAGCGTGTCGAAGAGCTCGTTCCCGGCGCGCCCATTCTCTCGCGCCCACGCTTTTCGAAACTTTCTTTCGCCGGCAGCCGGAAGATCTCGCGCCTGCCGCGGCGCACCGCCATCGTCGCTTTTTCGGTGGAGGAAGTTTATGCGATCGCCGAATGGATTCGCCGCCAACGCGGCGGGGCGGCAGTCGTTCTCGGCGCTCTCTCGCCGCGCACCCGCAATGCACAGGTCGAGATTTATCAGAACGGCGACGTCGATTATATCGTTGCGACGGATGCGATCGGCATGGGTCTCAATCTCGATGTCGATCACATCGCCTTCGCCTCCGATCGCAAGTTCGACGGACGGCAATATCGCCGCCTGACACCCGCCGAATTCGGCCAGATCGCCGGACGCGCCGGGCGGCATATGCGCGATGGTACATTCGGCACAACCGGACGTTGTCCGCCCTTCGAGGAAGACCTCGTCGAAGCGCTCGAGGATCATCGCTTCGAGCAATTGAACATGTTGCAATGGCGAAATACCGATCTCGATTTCGATTCTATCGCGGCACTGCTCGCGTCGCTGGACGCCCCGCCGCAGGAGCGCGGCCTCACGCGCGCCCCGATTGCGAACGATCAATTGGTGCTGGAAGCTTTGAGCCGCGATGAAAAGGTCAAGCGCGAGACAAAGACGAAAGCCGATGTGGCGCGGCTTTGGGATACATGCCAAATTCCGGATTACCGGAAACTATCGCCGGGCGCCCACGCGGAACTCGTGCTTTCGATCTATAGTTTCATCATTCGGGCCGGCCATATCCCGGAGGATTGGTTCGCCCGTCACATTTCGGAACTCGATCGCGTCGACGGCGATCTCGATACTTTATCGGCGCGGATCGCTCAGGTAAGAACCTGGACGTTCATCGCCAATCGGCCCGACTGGCTGCGTGATCCGGAGCATTGGCAGAGCGTCACGCGTCAGGTAGAGGACACATTGTCGGACGCTCTGCATGAGCGACTCGCCCAGAGGTTCGTTGACCGAAGGACGAGCGTGCTCATGCGCCGCCTTAGAGAGAATGCGATGTTGGAAGCGGAGATCACCACAAACGGCGACGTGCTGGTCGAAGATCAGCACGTCGGGCATCTTTCGGGCTTCCGTTTCGCGCCCGATCCGCATGCGGATGGCGAGGCCGCCAAGGCGCTGAACGCCGCCGCGCAAAAAGCTTTGGCGAGCGAGATCGAAGGCCGAGCGCGGCGCGTGCATGAGGCGGTGGACGAGGCCTTCGTTCTCGCCAATGACGGCATCATCCGCTGGCTCGGCGAACCGGTCGGCAAGATCGCTGCGGGCGAAAAACTGCTCGAACCGCGCGTGCATGTTCTAGCCGACGAGCAATTGACCGGGACTTTTCTCGAGATGGTGCAGCGCCGCCTCGATCTCTGGGCCGCGCAACATATCAAGAAATTGCTCGGCCCCCTGATCGAGATCGAAAAGGGGGAGGGACTCGAGGGCATAGCGCGCGGGATCGGCTTTCGGATCGCCGAGTCGCTTGGCGTTCTCGAGCGCGCGCAAGTCGCCGAAGACGTCAAAAGCCTTTCGCAGGAGGCGCGCGCGGCGCTGCGCAAGTTCGGCGTGCGTTTCGGCGCTTACCACATCTATATGCCGGCGCTCGTCAAGCCGGCGCCGCGCGCGCTCGCCGCGCAACTTTGGGCGCTGCGCAACGTCGCGGTGGACGAAAAGAGTCAGGCCGAAGTTCCGCATCTCGCCGCATCGGGGCGCACTTCTTTCGCGGCAGATAAGGATGTGCCGAAAGGATTTTATCGCGCGGCAGGTTTTCAGGTTTGCGGCGAACGCGCCGTGCGCGTCGATATTCTCGAGCGACTCGTCGACTTGATCCGGCCGGCGATATCCTATCGCCCCGGCACGAGCCCGGGAGATCCGCCGCCTGGCGCCGCCGACGGGGATGGGTTCGTCGCCACCGTCGCCATGACATCGCTTGCCGGCTGTTCGGGCGAGGCTTTCGCCTCGATCCTGCGCGGGCTCGGCTACGTCAGCGAGCGCCGCAAGGGCCCGCCAATCACCGTGCCGCTGATCCCCAAGGCCGCGACCGAACCCGTTACGCAGGTGAGGGAGACGCAATCGGAAACGCAAGAGCCGCAAGCCCAAGAGGCGCGGGAGGTGCAAGCGGAAGCGGCGGAGCCGGACGTGCAGGGCCCGCCGATCGAGGAACAAAGCTCGGCCGAAAATACCACAAGCGAAACCGAAACCGCAGCCACGGACGAAGCGTCCGAACCTGCCGCGACAGAACTCGTGGGGCCGGCAGAATCGGAGGCTGTGGCATTGGAGGCCGCAGGATCGGAGGCCACGGGATTGGAGGCCATCGAATCGCAGGCCTCGGCCGAGCTATCGAGCGAGCCAGGCGCCGAATTGCCTGCGACTTCCGACCCGCCGCCTGCAGTAGAGGAAATGCTGATCGAGGTCTGGCGGCCTTATCGGCATCAGCGCCGCAATCAGCGCCCGAAACAGGCCCGCGACCGCGCGCGAATTCAGGCGCAGCCCGCTTCCCTCCCGCGTCAGGAACAGTCAGCGGAACGCAAGCGTGAGCGCAGGCCCATCGACCGACCAATGGAGGAGCGGCCGCATGCGGGGCAGCGGCAAGAGCGCCATTCCGGCCCACGCAAGGGTAAGGACAAGACCGAGCCGCATCGGCATGGCGGGGAAGGGCGCCGCGTGTGGGCCTCCAGCGAACGCTCGCGCGAGCGCCAGCCCGATCCCAACTCGCCCTTTGCCAAATTGCTGCTCCTTAAGCAGCAGATGGAAAGCAAGAATTAGTTGAGGAAATTGACTTGAGCGCGGGGCGCTGGCACGTAGAGTCCTCCGGCTGCGAGCATTGCGAGCGTCAGCCGGACCGCTCTGGATTTAAAACACTCTCGTAAGGGGGATCATCGGTGGAAGCGCAGGTTCCCGAACAGGCTGAAATCGTCGATCAGATCGTCGACGTGATCGTCTCCGAGGGCATGATCGATCGCGACAAGATCAAGATGGATGCGACGATCGAAAGCCTCGGCTTAAAGTCTATCGATATTGTAATGATATTGACCGCCCTCGAAGAAAAATTCGACGTCTATATTCCGATGGACGGTCCCTTCCATGAAGCCAAGAATGTGAACGACCTGGTGAACGCGGTCGCGGGCTATATCAGCAAAGAAAAGACCGCCTGAATGGCCGGGAGGAAAGTCTTCGTCACCGGCATGGGAGCGGTCTCCGCCGCCGGTGTCGGAGCAAAAGCTCTATGGATGGCGGCGCGCGACGGCCGCCCGTGCATTTCCGAAGTAGTCCCACCGCGTCCTTCGCGCGGGCGCATCAAGTTTGCGGCGCAGGTGCGCGACTTCGATCCCGCGGCGCTGATCGAACCGGAAATTCTGCCGCTGACCGATCCGGTGATCCGCTATCTGATCGTTGCGGCCGACGAGGCGGCGCGGGATGCCGATCTTACGCGCGCAGCGCTCGCCGGGCCGCGCACGGCAACGCTCATCGGAACGGGCGTCGGCGGCATCACGACCACCGAGGAGAGCCATCATGCTGTCCTCGTCAAAAACGAGCGACCCGATCCGCTCACGATCCTGAAGCTCATTCCGAGCTCGTGCCCGGCCATGATCAGCATGCGCTACGGCACGACCGGCCCGTGCTTTGCCATCGCCAGCGCCTGTTCCTCGGCCACTCAGGCCATCGGCGTTGCTGCGCATATGATTCGCGCCGGGCTTGTCGACCGCGCGATCGTCGGCGGCACCGAGGATTGTTTGACGATCGGCGGCATGCTCGCCTGGGAATCCCTGCGCGTGCTGACGCCGACCCTTTGCAGGCCCTTTTCGAAGGATCGCAACGGCATGGTGCTCGGCGCCGGCGCCGGCGTCTTCATTCTCGAGGCCGAGGAACTGGCGCTCGCCCGCGGCGCGCGCGTGCTCGCCGAGCTTGCAGGTTATGGCACGTCGAGCGATGCGAAGGATCCCGTGCGGCCGGATGCGGAAGGTGCGGCCCAATCCATGCGCAGCGCACTGGCTGACGCCGAGGCGGATCCGGAAGAAATCGATTACGTCAACGCGCACGGCACGGGCACGACGGTCAACGACATCACCGAGGCCGAAGCCCTGCGGCTCGTCTTCGGTAAAAGGGCTTCGCAAATACCGATTTCCTCGACCAAGCCCATCCACGGCCATGGACTTGGGGCAGGAGGCGCGCTCGAACTCGTCGTTACCCTCGGCGCATTGCGCGAAGGCGTTGCTCCGCCGACCATCAACTGGCGCGTGGCGGATGAAAAATGCCCCGTCGATGCGGTGCCGAATGAAGCCCGGCCCCTGCCGATCCGCACGGCGATGTCCAATTCCTTTGCCTTCGGCGGCATCAATGCGGTCCTCGTGCTTCGCCGCGTCGAGGCGTGACGAGCGATGTCCGCCGATAGAGGGGACGCGATACGCCTCGGGCCTTTCTTGGTTCGTGCCGGGAAGAACGAGGTCGAGGCTTTTCGCGGCGAAACGGGCGCCTTAGGGGCCGTTCCCTTCACCTTTCCGGTGCGCTGGCTCGCCGATCCGCACGTCCGTGCCGCCGCGATCGAGATGCTCGGCGAGACTTGGGTGCCGATTCACGAATCGCAGACCTTCGATTATGTCGTGCCGCTCGAACGCGACACCGACTACCGCCTTACGCTCGAGATGTCGCGCGAGATCGCGCCGCCGCGCCTGATCCTTCGGGCCGAGGTCGCGCGCCAGACGGGCGAGCGCTGCCTCGACATGGAAATGGTGCTGCGGATCATCGATCTTTCTGGAAATGGCAGAGGCGCACCGGAGCCATGAGCCACGAGAATTCGCCGCGGCTCGGCGAGAAGATCGCATCCCGCAGGCTTTGTTTTGGGCTTGCCGATCTCGCTGCCTATGCGGCGGTTTCCGGAGACGACAATCCGATCCATCTCGACGAGGCGCTCGCCGAGCGCGCAGGGCTCGAGGCGCCGCCGGTGCATGGCATGTTGCTGATGGCCGCGTTCGAACCGGCGATTGCCGCCTGGCGCGCGGATTGGATCTTGCAAAAACTCTCGGCTAAATTTCTGCGCCCCGTCCTGGCCGGCGAACAGGTGGAATTTTCAGGACGGGTGGTGGAAGTCGGCACCTATGTTCTGCTGCGTCTCTTGGCGCATAATGAAAAGCGCGAGATCGTCGTGATCGCCGAAGCGACACTGACCCAACGATCTGCCGATGCTGCGCCCTAGGTCCGTTCTCATTACCGGCGCTTCGAGCGGCATCGGGCGCGCCTTGGCGCTCGCCTATGCCGGCCCGCAGATGCGTCTTGCGCTCATCGGACGCGATGGGGAGCGCCTGCGCGAGGCGGCGCAATCGGCCGCTTCTCGAGGTGCAGACGTCGATATCGGGCAAATCGACGTGCGCGACCGCGCCGCAATGCAAGCCTGGATTGCAGAGCGGGACACGCGAATTCCGTTTGATCTTGCCATCGCCAATGCCGGAATAACGACGGGACTCTCGGATGATGCCGTCAGCGAAGATCCGGAAGCGGTGCGGGCACTCATCGCCACCAATCTCATCGGCGTCCTGAACACGGTCGAGCCCTTGATTGCGCCGATGTGCGCCCGCGGCCGCGGGCAGCTCGCCTTTATTGGCTCCATCGCCGGGTTGCGCGGGCTGCCTTATTCGCCCGCCTATTGCGCGAGCAAAGCGGCCGTTCACGTTTATGCGGAATCCCTGCGCGGCCGGCTGGAGAGAAAGGGCGTGCTCGTCAGCTTGGTTATTGCGGGCTTCGTCAAGACGCCGTTGAACGATTCTATCAGTTCTGTAAAACCATTTGAACTCAGCGATACGCAGGCGGCAGAGATCATCCGCCGAGGCCTCGCGCGCGGCAAGGCGACAATCATTTTTCCTCTCGTCCTTTATTTCGCAGCGCGTTTCGGGCGCGTTTTGCCAGCGCGGCTCACCGACAGGCTGCTTGCCCAATTCGACGTGGAGGTGCCCAAAACGAAGGAAAGGGTGCATTCCTGACCGCGATCACGTGCTTTCAACTTGTTTTCGAACGGGTTTTTGTGTTCAAGATGATGCGCGGAGACGGGGAACACGGCCTTGATCATCATCTATTCGCTGCGGATCCTTTTTGACGCCATTCTGACGATTTCCGTCCTTGGTCTTGCTTTCGTCGGCGGCAGTTTCCTTCTTTTGATCGCCATCAATATTTTGGAACTGCTCGGCGGCGCGCGCTGGCGCGTGCCGCTGCCGCCGGTCAAGCTCGCCGAAAGCGAGTTGCCACATGTCCTTGTGCAAATCCCGGTCTTCAACGAATCGAACATGGTTGCCGATGCGCTTTACAGCGCAGCCCATCTCGATTGGCCGAAGAACAAGCTGCACATTCAATTGCTCGACGACAGCACCGACGAGACGTCGGCGATCGGCGCCAGCGCGGCCGCGCTGTTGCGCGCCGAAGGTTTCGACGTCGTTCACCTGTGCCGCAACGACCGCAGCGGCTTCAAGGCGGGCGCGCTCGCCGCGGGCCTTGCCAAGAGCGACGCGCCGATCATCGCGATGCTCGACGTCGATTTTCGTCCGCCGCGCGAATGGCTGCGGGTGAGCGTGCCTTATCTGCTCGCCGATCCGCGCGCCGGCTTTCTGCAATCGCGCTGCGAATTCTCCAACTACCGGTCGAATTGGCTGACGCGTGTACAGGGCCTCATGCTCGATGCGCATTTCATCATGGAACAGGCGACGCGCTATCGCGCCGGCTGGCTCTTCCAGTTCAACGGCACGGGTGGCCTTTGGCGTCGCGAAGCGATCGAGGCCGCCGGCGGCTGGTCGGGCGATTCGCTATGCGAAGATCTCGATCTGACGGTGCGCGCCGAGCTTGCGGACTGGCACGGGATCTTCCTGATGGAACCGGCCATTCCGGGCCTGGTCCCGGAAAAGGTCCGCCATTGGCGGGTCCAGCAGCGGCGCTGGTCGAACGGCTTCGTCCAGGTCGCGCGCAAACTCTTCAAGACCGTCTGGACCTCGCATTGGTCGATCCCCCGCAAGCTTTCGGCCAGCGCCCTCATCCTCATCCAAGCCTTCTATCCATGCGTGGCGGTCGCCACGGTCTCGTTCATCGTCTGTCTTTTGCTGCGCGGCCTTCACACGCATCCTTACGTGCCGCTCATGTCCTTCATCATGAGCCTGGTTCTCGTCGTATCGATCGGCATGTCCTTCGTGCCCTATCTGGTTCTGAAGCGCGGCACGCTTATCCAGTATTTCGTCACTCTCGCCTCGATCCCGCCGCTCCTCGTCTATATCAGCGTCTCCAATGCGCCCTCGATCGTGCACACGCTCTTCGGCCGGCGGGAATCCTTCAAGCGCACGCCGAAGACACGGCATCCGATCCAGGTTTCCGTGCCGGTGACAGCCTCAACTCTCGCCAAAGCAGCATTAGGCAAGCCGTCGCTTGCCACATCGGCGGTCGTAGCGCCGACCCTGGGCAAGCCGACAATCGAGCAGGGCGGCGAGGTTTAGCGGAATCCTCGCCGGCTGCGACAGGTGCGATCGGGTTTGCTCTGCGGATGGGCGGTCTGCAGGATCCGCCATCTTCATTCAGAGAAGATGGCAGTGAGCCCTAGTTCCCGGAGAGGCCGCGCGCCGATTCGGGATCCTGAAGCCGAGGCGTCAAATTCCAAATTCCGCGGCCACGATTGCGTCCGCTCCGCGGGCCCGTCCGATGAAACAGCCTCTCGCCAGTTTGCATCACCGAGAGCGACAGGAACTTAGGCCCTCGCCCGATTGGCGGCGCTGCGATCGACGCGCGAATAGAGCGTGTAGCGCTTATCGAAGATGAAGGTGAAGAAGAGCTTCGTCCACGACCGGTGAAATTTGAGGTGATCGTAGAATTCCGGCGCCATGCGCTTGAGCTCCGGCAGCTTCGCCCAGGGAATATCGGGAAAATCGTGGTGCTCGTTGTGATAACCGATGTTCAGCGCGACCTTGTTCAAGATCCCGTAGTAATCATAGGTCTCCTGATGCGGATCGAAGGTGAAATGTTCCTGGATCCAACGCGCGCCTAAGGGATGCAATCCGACCGAAAACCAGAACGAGGCGAAGAGATAGAGGAATCCGTTGAGGCCGAAGAAATAGAGGATCGCAGCGTCATAGGCGAGAATGACTGCCGTATTGATGTAGGTCCAACGTCCACCAAACGGAACGGTGCCCTTGAGCCGCGCGAGCCGCGTGATCTGCAAAAAAGCAAAACAGAAGAGCCACAGCGCTTTCCCGTACCAACGATTGCCGACGAGGCGCGCCTCGAGGTGGCCGGGAAGATCGGCATCGTAATCGTAATCGCCGAGATGCGAATGGTGCTTTTGGTGGTAGCAGCGAAAGCCCATCGCGGTTGGGAAAGTGTTCGGCAGGTCGGCGATGATCGCGATCCATTTGTTGCCGAGCGGCGACTTGAGGATCGTGTTGTGAACGGCATCGTGGATGACGACGAACATGGCGTGATTGGCGAAGGCGCCGATGCAATAGGCCCCGATGACCGCAAGCCACCAATATCGCAGCCCGAGATGGCCGAAAAAGGCGGCCAAAGCCGTCTGGCCGAGCACGACGGCAATGGTGATGACTGCCGTCATCGGATCATAGCCGATGAGGGTCGCGACTTCCGGATGGGCCGCGAGAATGGCGCGCCGGCGCTGCGGATGCGGACGCATCGGCTCCGCCTGCAGAAAATGCCCGATCTCGGCTCCCGATTCCGGCTCTCGAACCGCGAAATTCATGCACAGCCTCTCGATCTTTCCAATCGACACGTGGCTCGATTTCTTTGCTCGAGCATTGGCTCAAACTGGGCCGATGTTCGAGCAGCCGCAATAGTCGATCTTTGGTCAGCACATTTCAATAGATGGCGGAAAGATTGGAATTGGACCAAATCACCTGAGCAGAGCACGAGAATTCAGATCTTTACGCTTCTATGGCGCGCTCGCATTCGCCGACAGATCCTTCACGTAAATGCGATGCACTTTGTCGACCCGCGCACCGGAGAGCTCGATTGGCCGGCGCATGCCGAGATTATCTTCGAGAACCCAGCCGAATTCGACATGCTCGACTTCGTAGCTGCGCGAACGGCGCCGACATTCCTCGATGAAGGCGAGAATCACGGCGCCCCCGGCGGCTTTGCGGTGGAGCGCACGGCGAATGCCGAAGAGACAGAGCCGTCCCGATTTGAAGTGATAATTGCGGATGCGCGAGATCACCCGCGGCAGGCCCAAGGGCAGAAGGCGCCCGTCGAGATCGGCGGTGATTTCGTGCAGATTGGGCAGGACGATGCCGAAGGCTTGCGGGGCGCCGTCGAGCTCGACCATGAAGCCACCCTCCGGCGGCATGATGAATTTCAGCGCATCGGCGGTCGACATGAATTCTTCGTAGGTGAAAGGCACGAAGCCCCAGTTCTCGCTCCATGCGTCGTTGAAGATATCGACGATGACCGCGGCCTCGGATTTGATCGCCTTCAGATCGATGTTGCGGATCTTCAGCCGGTCGCGCCATTCCGGCCGCGCGAGGATGCCCGGTTTCTCCGCGCGGTCCGCCTCGCCAAGATCGTACCGATATGAGATGACGTCGCGCGCCTTGCGATAGCCGCGCTTCTCCATGAGTGCCGGAAGATAGGGCGGGTTCCAGGGCATGAAGATCATCGGCACGGCCGAGAAACCGTCGACGAGCATCCCCATCTCGGCATTCACCGAAGGCGAGAAAGGTCCATGGATGAGGCCTGCGCCGCGCGCACGCAGCCAAGCCTCGGCGGCCGTGAGCAAGGCGTCGAGAACGGCTTCGTCCTCGATCGAATCGAGCGAGCCGAATTGCATGCGTGAGGCGCCGACCGGAACGATGTCGTTCTTGTAGACCTGCGCCTGGATACGCCCGGCGAGCTTGCCGTCTTTTCGCGCGACCCAGGCCTGATGTTCGACGAGCTCGAAATGCGGATTGAGCTTGGCGCCGTGCAAGGTCCAGCGCTCGAGGTCAAGCGGCGGAGAAAACCCTTTGCAGCCGCGATAAATCAAGCGCGGCACTTTGCAGAAATCGGCAAAAGTCCGAAGTCCCGCGACAGGATCGATCGCGATGCTCATGCGTCAAACCTTAATGTGGAGGCGGCGGGCCTCGGCCGCCTCGAACTCAAGTCGCCGCGCTTGCCGGTTGCGCCGATACCGAGACTTGGGTCGGCCGGCGCGCCAGAAGATTGATGACGTTGCGGATGTCTTCGGGCTTGTGAGCGGCGGATAGGAAGAAGCGCAGCCGCGGCTGATTTTTCGGCACCCCGATCTGAATGATCGGCGGCACGTAATAGCCGTGGTTCATCAGATGGCGCGAGGCGGCGAGCGTCTCGTAACTGTCGGAGAAAAGGATCGGTACGACGCCGCGGCCTATGGCCGGCCCCGTATCGAGCCCGGCCTCGCGCGCGAGTTCGATGAAAAGCTCGGCATTGTCGCGCAGGCGCCCGATTCGCCAGGGTTCCTTCTGCACGATTTGCAAAGCCGCATGCGCCGAGGCGACGATCACGGGCGACAGGCCGACGCTGAAAACGAAACCTGGCAGGGTGTAGCGGAGCCATTCGATGACGGCCGCATTGCCGCCGATAAATCCGCCGCAGGAGGCGAGCGTCTTCGACAAAGTCCCGATGATGAGGTCGATCTGAGCGGGATCGACGCCGGAAAATTCGCAGAGCCCGCGGCCTTCCTGGCCGAGCACCCCGATCGAATGGGCTTCATCGATCAACAGCCACGCGTTGTATTTGTCTTTGATCTCGATGAGGCGCGGCAGATCGACGATGTCGCCGTCCATGCTGTAGAGCGCCTCTGCGACAATGAGGACGTGGCGATACGTGCCGCGCTTCTCGCGGAGGAGAAATTCGAGGTGGTCGAGATCGTTGTGGCGGAAGATCGCGGTCGTCGCGCTCGTTCCTTTGGCGCCGCAGATAATGCTGTTGTGCGAGAGTTCGTCGAGGAAGATCGCGTCATGCGTGTTCATGACATGCGAGATCGTCGTGACATTGGTCAGATAGCCGGAGACCAGGGTCAGGACCGATTCGACGCCAAGGAACTGAGCAAGGCTTTCTTCGAATATGTGATGGCTCGAGCGTTCGCCGCCGACGAGCCGCGAGGCGAGTGCGCCGATGCCGAGCGTCTCCAGCGCCGAGGCTGCGGCCGTCTTGACGGCCGGATGACCGGAAATACCGAGATAGTCGTAATTGGCGAAGCTGACGAAACTGCGCCCCTGCGCGTCGGCTTCCCGCCGCGCACTGTCGATCGCGACGAAAAACGGATCGTATTCCTCGAGATAGCCTTTCCCCGCGTGGCGGAGGCGCTTGCTCGCATAATCGGCAAGGCTGTTTATTCTAGGGACCAATGCCTTTTGCCCAGATATCCTAGAGCGATCCGGCTCGCCGCTGCGGCAAGCCCGATGATCGGCGAAGCCATAACATTCCCAAGGCCGTGCGGCAAAGGGAACTCACCCATTCAAAGGAGTGTGACTCCGCCCCCCTCCGATGAACTAGGCTAAGATCTTTAGAAGCAGATGGTTGGAACGATAAGTCAAATCCGGTTACAAACCGTAACAATGGCAGGGCGGCTGTGGACTAGATCATGTGCGCTGCGGCATTGGATAAGCGGCCGTAATTGTTTGCGGGATTACTCTGAGGCAAGCGTTCGAACAGGCGCGAAATACCGGAGCCGATGATCTGAACATGGGCAATATTATCGTCGAAACGCAAGCGAAGGTCGGTCTCATCCGGCTCAATCGTCCCGACGCGCTCAATGCGCTCAATGCGGAATTGATCCGCGAATTGAACGCTGCGCTCGATGATTTCGAACGTGCGCCGGAGATCGGCTGCATCGTCCTATTGGGGTCGGCGAAGGCGTTCGCGGCCGGCGCCGACGTCAAAGAGATGCAGAGCAAGACGTATCTGCAAGCTTTGCAGGAGGATTTCATCGGCGATTGGCAAAGACTCGCGCGCTTCCGCAAACCGGTGATTGCCGCGGTTGCGGGCTTTGCGCTGGGCGGGGGCTGCGAGCTTGCCATGATGTGCGACATCATTATTGCCGCGGAGACCGCGAAATTCGGCCAGCCGGAGATCAAATTGGGCATTATGCCGGGCGCCGGCGGCACGCAGCGGATGACGCGCGCAATCGGCAGAGCCAAAGCCATGGAAATCTGCCTCACCGGCCGCCTCATGGACGCGAACGAGGCCGAACGCGCCGGCCTCGTGGCGCGGGTCGTGGCTGCCGAGAGCCTCGAGGCCGAGGCTTTGCAAATGGCTGCGACAATTGCCGCCATGCCTCTGCAAGCCGTCCTGCTCATCAAGGAAGCGATCAACCGGGCCGATGAAATGCCGCTCGCGGAGGGACTTTTGTTCGAACGCCGGCTGTTCCATTCCCTTTTCGCGACCGAGGACCAGAAGGAGGGGATGGCGGCCTTTCTCGGGAAGCGGAAGGCGGAATTCAAGAACCGCTGAGAGATTGACGGCCCGGCGCATGCAAATTATAAGCTGCGCCTTCCGAGCCCTCGGCCCATGCCGGGGCCGTTTTTTCATCCGGAATTGGAATGGCGAACACACCTTCGGCCAAGAAGGCCACCCGTAAGATTGCCCGGCGCACAGAGGTCAACCGCTCGCGCCGCAGCCGCATGCGCACTTTCGTGCGAAAAGTCGAAGAGGCGATCGCTTCGGGCAACCAAGAGGCGGCCGCTGCCGCGCTCGCCGAGGCCGAGCCGATCATCGTGCGCGCCGCCCAACACGGCATCCTTCACAAGAATACAGCCGCCCGCAAAGTCTCCCGCCTGACTCACCGCGTCCACGCGCTGGCGCAGTAGGCCAGCGTAACAACCCTTTCCCTAAGGGGGAGCGTTGAGTCGCGGCGAAAGAGCATAGGCATAGTCGAGCCACGGCGTCAGCAAGTCGACATCGCGCGTCTCGACCGTCGGCCCGCACCAGATCCGCAGGCCGGGCGGGGAGAGCCGATAGGCGCCGATGTCATAGGCGACCTCTTCGCGCGCGAGGACTTCCACGATTGCGCTCATAAGGGCGCGCCGCGCCTCGATCGGCAGGCCGGCGATTTCCGGATCGGCGAATTCGAGGCAGATACTCGTATTCGAGCGGATTGCCGGATCCTTGGCGAGGAAGCCGATCCACTGCGTCTTCGTAACCCAGGCCGAAAGTGCCTGCGCATTCGCGTCCGCCCGCGCAATGAGCGCAGCCAGTCCGCCAATCCTTTGTGCCCAGGCGAGCGCGTCGAGATAATCTTCGACGCAGAGCAGCGAGGGCGTGTTGATCGTCCAGCCCTCGAAGAGGGCCTCGTTGAGCTTGCCGCCTTCCGCCAGGCGGAAGATCTTGGGCAGAGGCCAGGGCGGCACGTAGGATTCGAGCCGCTCGATGGCGCGGGGCCCCAGGATCAGCATCCCGTGTGCCGCCTCGCTGCCGAGCCCTTTCTGCCACGAGAAGGTCGTTGCATCGAGCTTCGCCCAATCGAGCCTTTGGGCGAAGAGCGCCGAGGTCGCATCGCAAATCGTGAGACCGTTGCGGCCCGGCGCGATCCAATCGCCGTTCGGCACGCGCACGCCGGTGCTCGTCCCGTTCCAGGTGAAGACGACGTCGCGATCGAAATCGACCCTCTTCAGATCGACAATCTCGCCGGGCGATGCTTTGAGCACGCGCGCCGTATCGATCCGCAATTGTGCGAAGATATCTACGGCCCACGTGTCGCCGAAAGCGTCGAAGGCGAGCACATCGACGCCGCGTGCGCCAAGCAGCGACCAGAGCGCCGCTTCGACTGCGCCCGTGTCCGAGGCAGGCAGAATTGCTATCCGATAATCATCAGGAATTTCTAATACTTGCCGTGTGAGGTCGATAATTTGCTTGAGCTTGGCAATGCCAGCCGGCGAGCGATGCGAGCGCCCGACCAGGGCGTTGCGCAAAGCCTCGAGGCTCCAGCCGGGTCGTTTGGGGCAGGGGCCGGACGAAAAGAAAGGGCGGGGTTTGGCGGCGGGCCGAGGGATCACCCCCGCACTTAGGACCGCGCGGGCGCGTCAGGCAAGGCTGGCGCATCAGTCGACGAGGCAGCGAACCCCGAGGCGCAATTCATGCGCGTCCATGTTCTTCCAGATGATATTGCCCGAAGCACCCGGCAGGCTCGGCAATCTGCCGAGATTGACGTAGCGATAGCCGACGTCGAGCAGGAGTTGCGGCGTGATCGCGTAGGACGCGCCGGCCATCAGGGCCCAAGCGAACTGATAGCGCGTAATGCTCGCGCTTCTATCCCAGTTGTAATAGAAGCCATCGGTTGTCACTTGGTAGGGCAAGCCATTGCTCATGTACCAGTTTACGGCGCTCGACATGTGCGTGAGGCTCAATCCCGCGCCGCCGCCGATATAGGGCGTAAAGCCGTACCAGGTGCCAAGGTCGGCATAGAGATTCCCCAACAGATCCCAGCGCTGGACGCTGGAATGATAGCGCGGCGTGCATTGGTCCGTTGCCGTGACAGTCGGGAAATTGTTGATGGTGGTCAGCTGCGTGATGCAGGTCGAAGGCGTCCCGCTACCGGATGCCACAATCGGCTTCCACCAATCGACCACCATATCGGCGCGGAACCAATTATTCAGCTTATAGCCGAAACCAAGGTCGAGGTTGGCGCTCGGCTGCCGGGCCGCCGAAAGGAATTGGGTCAGGTCGGGCGAGATCGGCGGCACGGAATCGTTCGCATAGGCTGCGTCGCCGCGCAGATACCAGCCCGTTCCCAGATCGACCGGCAGCAGTGAGGTCGAGGCGGGCTCCGGACCCAGATCCGCCGCCCGAAGCTCGGTGAGGCCGCCGGCGAAGGTCACAGCGCAGAAAATCGCGGGCGTAAGAATCTTCCGGATCGACATCGACAATTCCTCTCGGCCTTGATCGAAAGGAATTGTGAAGGATAATTCTTAAGCCCTGCTTAACCTTAATAAATTCAAACCGCGCTTTGGAAAGCAAAGCGGTGGCGCACAAAAGAAGAGCGGGCCCGAAGGCCCGCCCAAGATTTGCTTATGCGATCTCAGCATTCAGTATTTGGTGACGAGCGGCGGGGCCGGCGGGGGAACTTCGGCAAAGACGTAACGCAGGCCAAGGCGAACTTCGTTCGACGTCAGCACGAAGCGCTCATGTTCGGCGCCGCTCGCGCCGCAACCGCCGAAGCAATAGATCCGGTTGCTCTCGAACGTGCCGAGGTCGAGGAAGCGATAGCCGAAATCGACCATGATGTTCGGCGTGATCCAGTAGGAGAGGCCGGCCATCGCCGCCCAGGCGAAGGTCGGGAAAGCGTGATTGGGCGCCTGGCCATAGCCGCCGGTCTCGATGCCGGTGTCGGTGAGGTTATCGAAGAAATTATAAGCAACACCGACGCCGCCGCCGACATAGGGCGTAACGCCGAACCAGGTGCCGAGATCGAGATAGCCGTTGGCGAGCACGACGGCGCTCGAAATATTGCCGGAATATTTGTCGTAGCAGATGACCGGGCAGTTGGGGCTCGAGAAGCCGGTCGAATTATAGCTCTCCATGCCCCAATATTTGGTCGGCATGCGATATTCGCCGGTCACGTCGAAGCGGAACCAATTGTTGAATTTATAGCCGACGCCGGCACCGACGATTGCCTGCACCCCGACACCGCTGCCGTTGTTGGCGAAACCGAAAGGCGGGGCGACGTCGAAGACCGATTGCTGCTGGCTCAGCGTATTGATCGCAACCCCCGTGTCGCCGCGCAGATACCAGCCGCTGACTTCCGGCG
>Ga0070738_10002144_pt1 | contig 32396 bp, 25 predicted proteins | sample Coa_R2_2_FD_66446 | JGI IMG/M metagenome (GOLD analysis project Ga0070738, IMG submission 66446) | Surface soil microbial communities from Centralia Pennsylvania, which are recovering from an underground coalmine fire - Coalmine... | ecosystem: Environmental > Terrestrial > Soil > Unclassified ...
ACCAAACGCAAGGAACACGACGCCTTGCGCCTGCGGCCTCATCCGTATGAGTTCTATCTTTACTACGACGTGTAACCCTGGCCCGAGGGCGCCCCGAAGGGGCAAGCACATGCGACAAAAAAACGCGTTAAAAGCTCCGCGATTTGGGCCCAAAAACACCTGTGAATAACTCGTGAACAAAAGTTAATATGTTGTCCTCGCCACCCTACTTGGGATTTCATAGAAAAGATGCAACTCCGGGCTGTCACATTGGCAGGACAGATTTGATACGACTGGGTTACGAGGAGGTGACGGTGGTTAGAACCTTAAGCTGCTAGAGATCAAACACTTGCAGACTAGCATTGGCAGCGCCACGACCGGCGCTTCAGTTCAGGATTGAGTTTTGTTGGGACTTGTAACTTTGGGGATGTTGCAAGTCAACGCCGAGAGCCGGGAAAAGCACGCGGCAAGTGGTTAGGTGAATAAAATGCCCGAAAATCGGGCTTTCGGGACGAAAACATGCAAACTACCGCGGAGAAAATTTGGGTAGCGGCCCAGGAGCATCTGCGCTCGATGCTCAGTCCTGACACGTACAATTTGTGGTTTGCCCCGTTGCGCGCGTGTGGTGAAGGAGCCAACGCGATCGTGCTCGAGGTCTCGAATGATTTTTGCGAGGTTTGGCTAAAAGACAACTACATGGGGTTGCTACAGGACGTCGTCGCGCTGGCATCAGGTCATCAACTGCAGGTCAAGTTCAAGGTCGCAACAATGAACGCTTCGCCGGTTCAAACCGAGCAACCCGGGCAGGAACCGGCCAAAGCAGTGGAAGTGGTTCCGGAACGCGCGAATTCCAACCACGACCTGAATTTCAATCCGAAGAACACGTTTGAAACCTTCGTTGTCGGCAACAACAACAACTTCGCTTATGCAGCCGCGTTGGCGGTGGCGCAATCACCCGGCAAATCCTACAACCCGCTGTTCCTGTATGGCGGCGTCGGTTTGGGCAAGACGCACCTGTTGCACGCAATTGGGCAGCACGTAGCGGGTCACAAGAAGAACGCCCGCGTGGCATACATCTCTTCTGAAAAATTCACCAACGAATACATCGACGGCATTCAGAACAACCAACTGGCGAAATTCCGCAAAAAATATCGCCAAACCGACGTGCTGCTGATTGACGACATCCAGTTCCTGGCGGGCAAGGAACGGATCCAGGAAGAATTCTTCCACACCTTTAACGCTCTCCACGAGTCGCACAAACAGATCGTGTTGACATGCGACCGCCCGGCCAGCGAAATCCAAAACCTCGAACACCGGTTGGTCTCGCGGTTTGAATGGGGGCTGGTTACGGACCTGCAACCTCCCGACGTTGAGATGCGGTTGGCCATTTTAAACAAAAAAGCCCAGCTCATGGGGGTTCAACTCCCGGAGGAAATCATCCAATTCCTCGCCAACCGGATTCGCACGAATATCCGGCGGCTTGAAGGGGCGTTGATCCGCGTGGCCTCCTACGCTGCATTAACAGGCAAGAAGCTCACTTTGGAAGTCGTCGAAGGGTTGTTGCGCGAGATACTCCACGAAGAGGGCCGCTATTCAATCAGCATCGAAACGATCCAGAAAAAGGTGGCTGAACACTTTGACATCCGGCTGGCGGACATGACCAGCAAACGGCGGCCGGAAAACATTGCGTTCCCGCGCCAGATTGCGATGTTCCTCTCGAGGCAAATGACCGAAAGCTCCCTCAGCACGATTGGCGAGGCCTTTGGCGGCCGCGACCACGGCACCGTGCTGCATGCCTGCCGCCTCGTCAAAGACCGGATGGAAGTTGACGCCCATGTGCGACAGGTCGTTAGTTACCTCGAAAAACAGCTTCTCAGGTAAACCGGGCGGCCTCCGCCCTCAAACAGAACCCGCGCGCGAACGGCGCGGGCGGGAGTGAAACCAACGCGGCGCTTGCGTTTCAGAACGCCCGACCAAAACCGAGTCACGTTTTGGACGCCGACAGACCTTTAGGCTACTGTTTGCCCAAGACAGGCCGAAGCCTGCCGGTCCACGGATCAACTTTAATCATGGGAACCACCGCGCCCGCAATCGAAGTCGCCGGACTGACCAAAGCGTTCCGGACGTACAAAAAGCAGCCCGGCATGCGAGGCGCTATTCGCGGTTTGTTGCGGCGCACCTATGAACAAACCGTGGCGGTAAAGGAGGTCAATTTCCAGGTTCAACCAGGAGAACTTGTGGGTTTTCTCGGCCCAAACGGCGCCGGCAAGACCACGACCCTCAAGATGCTGGCCGGACTCCTTTATCCAAGCGGCGGCTCGGCCAAAGTGCTCGGGTATGTGCCTTGGGAACGTGATGACGGATACCGGAGGCAATTTGCCCTGTTGCTCGGCCAAAAAAACCAGCTTTGGTGGGACTTGCCCGCAAACGAATCTCTGGAACTCAACGCCGAAATATATGGAATCCCCCGGGCGACGATGGAACGCCGCGTGGCCGACATGAGCGAACTTCTGCGGGTTCGCGATAAACTCAACGTGAGTGTGCGCGAGCTTTCGCTGGGCGAACGCATGAAGATGGAGCTCATCGCGTCGTTGCTGCACGAGCCCAAAGTGCTTTTTTTGGATGAACCAACCATCGGCCTGGATGTGATATCGCAAAAAACCGTCCGGGAATTTCTTCGCGAGCACAATTCAAAGCATCATACGACGATTCTGCTGACGAGCCATTACATGGCTGACATCCAGGAATTATGCGAACGCGTCATCATCATCGATCGCGGAACCATCTTTTTTGACGGCCAGCTCAGCGACGTCGTGGATCGGTTCGCCGACTCAAAGCTCGTCACGATCCAGTGCGAGGGGGCCGCTCAGTGTTCCCCCGAGCACCTGGCCAGGTATGGTGAAGTCCTGGAGCGCGCTCCGGATCGAGTCCGGCTGAAAGTGAAGCGCGAGCGCGTCATTGCGACGTGCAAGGCGTTGCTGGACGAATTGCCGGTGAGCGACATCGACATCCAGGAAGTCCCGATCGAGGAAGTAATCCGCCAAATCTTCGCCCGGCAAAGCGTCGCCAGCCAGTAACCGCCGAGGCAAGCCGGGCCGCACGCGCAAAACAAAACCCATCCAGTCGGCCTCGCTACCTCATCGGCTGCGCGCGGGCTCACTTTGCACGGTAGTGCAGGATCGTGAAGTCCGGCGTCTCCCGGACTGTTTCCGGCGCGTTGAAGCGATCCTCGAATAGAGGAAAAAAGGTGTCGCCTTCGACGTTGCGTTTTACCAGCGTCAGGTAAAGCTCGGAACAAAGGGGCAGAGCCTCGGAATAAACCTGGGCGCCGCCGCAGATAAAAAGCTCGCGCCCGGAAAACTCAGGAGCGTCGGGCTTAATCTCTCGAAGGTCGCGCACTGTTTGGGCGCCTGGGATGGATATTCCGGAGCGAGTCAGAACGACTGTGGCGCGATTGGGCAGGGGCCTGCCAATGGACTCGAAGGTCTTGCGCCCCATAATAACAACATTTCCCGTGGTCAACTGTTTGAACCACTTGAAATCCTCGGGAAGATGCCACGGGATGGCGTTGCGCGACCCGATGACCCGGTTAAGGGACATCGCGGCGATTGCTTTGAAGGGCTTTATTGCAGCGCTCGATCCAGACGTTGCCACAGGACCTCAGGATCTTCCAAGCCTACGGAAATGCGAATCAAATAACGTGAGACGCCGCAGGATTCCGCCCAGTCCAGCTCGGTGTAGTGGGCCAGCAAGGTAAAAGGGCAAGCCAGCGTGAAGACGGTGCCCAGGCTCGGACCCTTGCAAAAGGCAAGTCGATCGTAAACCTGGGGAGAGGCTGTGCCGGCATCCTTGGGAAGGAACGTGATGAGCGCGCCCCAACCGCCTTGGGGCCGGCGCACCGCTTCGTAAGCTTCGGCGAATTCCCATTTGGGGTACCAGACTCGCTCAACGGCGGGGTGCTTCCGCAGTCGCTCGGCAATGAGCAAGCCGGTTTCATTGTGTCGGCGCATCCGTTCGGGAAATGAACGGGCATGCTCCGCAAGCACGGCCGCGTCTTGCTCCCAAAGCAACGGCTCGAATTGTGACTCAACGATCGGTTTCAGCTCGGAGTAAAGCGGCGAGTTGGGATTGCAGATCAGCGCGCCCCCCATGGCATCGCCGGAGCCAACAATGAATTTGGTTAAACTCGTCGCGATCAGGTCAGCGTGCGGCGCCAGGTCGACATTTAAAGGCGTGGCCACCACGTCATCCGCCACCAGCGGCACCCCCGATTTTCGTAACAACGGGCTCAGCAGGTGCAAATCCGCGCAGCCCAACAAGGGATTGCCCGGAATCTCACAAAAACAACCCGCGATCGCGTGCCGCTCCAACAACGCGCTCAATTCCGGAACAATGGTATGGAGGTGATGAAGCAGAATGCCACCGTGCCCGAGCTTTTCCTGCAGCTTAAGTGTATCGACATAGGGAAAGCCCAACTGTGCAGTCGGAGTGGATGTCGTCCGCTGCATGAGCGCGTTGAGGGCGGCGAACATCGCCGCCATTCCGGTTGGCGCGAGAAACACGTCCCCTGGCGAGCAATCGTAAAATCCGGCCAATTCAGCGCGCAACGCGTTGCTGGCATCCCCAGGCAGGGAACCGGTCTTGCGCCCATCCAAAAATGCCTGGGCCCGGCGGCTCGAGACAATCAGGCCAGTGTGCTGCCAAAAGGCGCGTAACGCGGCCATTCCGTCCTCGTTTGTAACGACGGCGTAAACGTCTTCCCGCTGAACCACCTCGGCCGCCGGGTCGGCACTCGCGCGCACAAAGTCAGCCGCGCGCCGGGAAACTTTTTCCGAAGGGAACGGCAACGCCGGTTTGCCCTGTCCAACGTAGCGTCCAAGTTCCTGGACCAGGGGGTGAATAACGAATCGCGGGTATCCGGTGGCCAGCCGGTCGATCACTTCCGGCTTCTTCTCTTCGTACCCAACCACATCTGCCCACCGCGGCAGGGCAACCGAAACCGCGTGCGCCGAATCCGGAATAGGCCGTCCCAGGTCACGAGCCTCCCAAATCGGTTTCTCTAACAGTTCATTTCCAATCATTTTCAGGCCTGACATGCGGTTCTTGACCAAAACAGTGCGCAGGACCTTAGAGGAGGAGGATCCTAAATGCAAGGAACCCTCCGATGGGAGACGACCGCACCAAGCAGGCAGGTCAATGCCGCAATCGCTCGGCAAACTCGGTGAGTGTTTGGAGGTCCGCATCCCGCGCGGCAAGATCGAACAAATGTGTCCAGTGCGAAGTACGGTACAGGATCCAGTCCGCGAATTCGTCGGGTTCCCCGCTAAAAAGCCGGTCGAGCAGGCAAGAGCAGCCCGCGGAAGTCTCGACGTCCGATGAGAACGGAACGTACGAAATCCCGAAATGCTTTCCCTGAAACCAGCCTTTCGGTAATCCAGCCATGCCTGGCTCAGGTTGCAAAGCGGTCCACAAAAGACGCGCCAGGCTTGAGCGGATTTGCTCGGCGCCGGCGCCCATCGGGCCGTGGTTGCTCCACCCCGTGGCGGCGTTGTCCCCGACCATGAGTTCGATGGAACCGTCAGTCACTCGCCATGCCAGGAACCGCGTTGATCCCGGCCACGTGCCCGCGCGATTGAAACGAGGACGCAAGGTCCTCAACAACACCGATTCGCTGGCCAGCGCGGCGGTCTCGTTTTCGCATGGACGCAGTTCGATCCGTTCCACTGCGCGGAGCAAGCGCAAATGGCGCCTGGGAAGCCGTTCCGGGTTGGCAACGCGATAATTGGACAAGCGCTTGCGCAAGTTCTTCGCTTTGCCCACATACAGCACCGTGTCCGAGCGGTCCCGCATCAGGTAAACCCCGGGACATTCCGGCGCGAGCCGGAAAAAGTCCGCGCCCAGCCTTTCAACCAGCGGCCGGGGGTCGGGAAATAGAAGGAGTTGCGCCATTGCAATAAATTCAGGGCTTTGCGGCTTTCACAATTTCGGCAACCAATTCGGCGCTGGTCCAGTCTTTTCCTTCAAAGACCCGTTGGAGGCGCCCATTTGCGTCAATGACAGCGGTTCGCATGTTATGGGTGATGCTGCCGGTGGAATCGTGCCAAAAGGCCAGGCCAAACAGGTCCCCGAGCGCCGATACGTCTGCCAGATCGCCTGTGGCAAAGGTCCAATGAGTGGGATCATATTGGTGAGCCTCGGCATAGGACTTGAGGATACTGGGCTTGTCGAATTCGGGATCGAACGAGATCGTCAATAGGTGCCAGTTCGTCGGGCCAGCCTGTAACGTGAGCAGTTTTTGCTGGGTTTCTTCGAAGTCATTCGCCAGGCGAGGGCAGAAGGTCGGGAAGGGACAGCGAGTGAATAGAAAAGTAATGGCCAGGGCGTCTCCCTTGAACTGGGTGGTCATGATCGGCTGCCCGAGTTGGTTGGTAAGCCGGTAGTCCGGGAGCAACTCACCAACCTGCAGCGGTTGCACAAAATGAACGGGCGCATTCGTGGATGCCTCGACGTTCGTATTTCCCGCTTCGCCGCCGATGATCCTGATGTTATCGACCCAACCGTCGGTATCGGTGACGTTGAGCCGGAAAGCGATCGATTGACCAGGCTGAACGCCGGCCAGGACATTCGTGTCTTTCACATCGAAAGGCATTGTCATCGCCGGCATGTAGCCGGGAATGGCTTCATGTTTTATCTCAATCGTTTTTCTAGCCGAAGCAACGGACTTAACTACACCTTTAACCTCGAACTCGCGCTGAGACTTGGGATCTGTGGCCGTGGTTTGAGCGGTATCCGCACCGGGCTGAGGCGGCTTTGAACAGGATGCCGCCACCAGGAGCAGGAGCGAACAGGAACATGCTAAACGGAACATGCTCGATAACGTGCATCACCTGCTCGGGTCCTGGCAAGTGCAGCCGCCGCGGCAACCAGGCGAACCAAAGCGCGCGAAAAGACTCGCGCATTACCTCGTGGCCTCGACTCCCGCGGGGGCAGGATGTTTTTCTGGACTTTGCCGACGTCCGGGCCAGCATGTTTTGCAAATGAAAACCGGCCGCTCCAATCTTGGTCCCCTTGTTGCCGCTCTAACCCTCGCGGCCTCGGCCTTTGGCCAGCAACCCGCCGCGGAAAACGAAACCATCGACGGATTCCGCGACACCCCCATGTTGCCCGGTGGAAAATGGCACCTTCATGACCCGGACAGGCCCCAACCGCCGGTGGTTACTCCAGGCGCCACTTTCAGCCAGGGCGCCCCCGCGCCTTCGGACGCCGAAGTCCTGTTTGATGGGAAAGATCTCTCCAAATGGCAGAACAATCGCGGGGAGCCTGCGACGTGGCACGTCGCGGATGGTTACGTGGAAACCGCGGCCCGCGGCGGAGGCATTCGCACCCGCGACAAGTGGGCCGACTTCCAGTTGCACGTTGAATGGGCCACGCCCGACCCGCCCAAAGGAACCGGCCAGGGACGGGGCAACAGCGGAGTCTTGATCAACGGTATGTACGAGGTCCAGGTGCTTGATTCCTACCACGCCAAGACCTACCCCGACGGCCAGGCCGGCGCCATCTATGGCCAATCGCCGCCGCTCGTCAATGCCAGCAAACCCCCGGGCCAATGGCAAACCTACGACATCATCTTCGAATCACCTCGCTGGAACGAGAAGGGCGAACTCATCAAAAAGGCGTGCATTACCGTCCTGCACAACGGGGTGGTCGTGCAAAATCATTACGAGTTCAATGGCTCAACCGACGGCATCAGCGCCGCAGTGCCGTGGAGAACTTTGTCCCGGTACGTTGGGCCGCATCCGCCGGAAGTGTTCATTGAATTGCAGGACCACAATAACCCGGTTCGTTATCGGAACATCTGGATCCGAAAATTAGGCGAACGCGACCAGGGCTCCGCCTGATTTCGGGCAAAAGCTTTTGGTGGGGATTTTGCAAGAAGCTCACGCTAAGACGCCAAGCCGCAAAGATTTTGCTCCTGCGTGACGGTTTGGTTGCGGCCGTCAGCTCAGGATAGGCTGCACGACTTTGCCTTCGACGTCGGTGAGCCTGTAGTGCCGGCCTTGGAAACGGTAGGTGAGACGTTCGTGGTCGATGCCCAGGCGATTGAGAATCGTCGCCTGAAGATCATGAACGCTGACGGGGTTCTCATCGATATTAAAGCAGAAATCGTCGGTTTTGCCGTGGATGATCCCCGGTTTGATGCCGCCCCCGGCCAGCCACATTGAAAAAGCTTTGCCGTGGTGATCCCGGCCGTAATCCTCGGCAGTGAGGCGTCCCTGGCTGTAGACGGTTCGTCCGAATTCGCCGCCCCAAACAACCAGGGTATCCTTGAGTAAACCACGTTGTTTGAGATCAGTCACCAGCGCCGCCGAGGCCTGGTCCACGTCTTTGGAGAGGACTTTGATGCGTTCCGGCAGCCCGCCATGATGGTCCCAGCCACGGTGATAGAGCTGAATGAAACGAACCCCGCGTTCGGCCATACGACGCGCCAGCAGGCAATTGGCCGCGTACGATCCCGGCTTGCGCGCGCTTTCGCCATAAAGATCAAAGGTGGACTCCGGCTCTTTTGACAGGTCCATGAGCTCAGGCATGGAGGTCTGCATGCGATAGGCCATTTCGTATTGGGCCATGCGAGTGGCGATTTCCGGGTCATGAACCACTTGGAGCCGCTGGGAATTGAGCGCGTTCAAGGTATCCAGCCAATCGCGTCTCCCGGCCGGGTCCAGGCCCGGTGGATTTTTCAGATACAACACCGGCTCGGTTCCCGAACGTAACTGGACCCCCTGGTAACGGCTGGGAAGGAACCCGCTGCCCCAAAGCCTGGAAAGCAATCCCTGGTCGCCCGTGCCGCTGCTCGGCGTCGAGATGAGCACGACAAAAGAGGGCAGATTTTCGTTTTCCGAACCCAGGCCGTAATCGACCCAGGAGCCCATGCAGGGGCGGCCCGGTTGCTGGTTCCCGGTTTGCAGGAAAGTGATTGCCGGGTCGTGGTTGATGGCCTCGGTGTTCATCGATCGAATGAGGCAGAGTTCATCGGCAATTTTCTGCGTGTACGGAAGCAAGTCGCTGATTTGAACGCCGCTTTTGCCGCACTGGCTGAAAGAGAACTTGCTGGGAGCAATCGGCAGACGCGCCTGACCGGACACCATCCCGGTAATGCGCTGGCCCATCCGCACCGAATCGGGCAAATCCTGGTCGAACCGCTGCTTGAGCCCGGGTTTCGGATCGAACAATTCCAACTGAGACGGGCCGCCCGATTGGAACAAGTAGATAACGCGCCGCGCGGTGGCGGGGAAATGCAGGCCGAGCGAACCCTTGGACCCGGGCGTGGCGCCCTGCAGAAGGCCCCCCAGCAAGTGCCCCAATGCGAGCGATCCCAGCCCGAGGGTGGAACGGGCAATAAAACTGCGGCGTGTCAAAAGCAACGGTTCACTCATAACTCAGTTTCGGGTAACGGTCTCGTCGAGGTTGAGGATTAAGCTCGCCACATTGGCGTAGCCGGCCAGCTCCAGCGGATCCAGTTTGGGGTCCGTTTTTGACGCGCCGACCGAAAGAAGCGCTTTTGCGGCCGAGGGCTCCGCGCGGTAAAAGCCGAGTCGTTTATCCAGCAACGAACAAAGCGCTTTGCGTTCGGCCGAATTGGGCTTGCGCGCGGTGGCCAATTGAAACGCGAATTCAACCCGCTCGACCGGGGAACGGCCTCCTTCCAGCAAGATGCGTTCGGCCAGCTTGCGGGCCGCCTCGATCTGGATGGTGTCATTCATGGTTGCGAGGGCTTGCAACGGGGTGTTGGTTTTGGCACGCCGCGCCACACAAACCTCTCGCGCCGGAACGTCAAACGTGCTCAGGCACGGGTGCGGAACCGTTCGCTTCCAGAATGTATAAAGGCTGCGGCGATAAAGCTCTTTGCCGGTCGATTCGGTGTAGCTGGTGCCCGGGTAATCCGCGGCCACCACAATGCCTTTGTACAAATTGGTGGGTTGGTAGGGAAAAACCGAAGGCCCGCCAAGTTCGTCGCGCAACAAACCGCTTAGAAACAAGGCCTGGTCCCGCAACATTTCCCCCGTAAGCCGCTCGCGTGGGCCGCGGGCCAGGAGCCGGTTTTCCGGATCTCTTTCGTTCAACGGTTCCGTTGAACGGGAATCCTGCCGGAAGGTCGCTGAGGTGACCATCAGGCGCAGCAACCGTTTGACGTCCCAGCCGTTGTCCATGAAATCGACCGCCAGCCAATCCAACAGTTCGGGGTGCGACGGGGAGTCACCCTGGTACCCAAAGTTTTCGGAGGTCTTCACAATGCCGGTCCCGAAAATCGATTGCCACAACCGATTCACAACCACTCGGGCTGTCAGCGGATTGGCCCGATCGGTCAGCCACTGGGCCAACCCCAGGCGATTGGCCGGTGCATTTTTTGGCAACGGCAGAATAAACCCGGGCACTCCCGGCTCGACACGCTCGCGCGGAGCGTCGTATTGGCCCCGCCCCAGCAGGAACGTTGGGCGCGGCGGCCCGGCCAATTCGCGCATGACCATTGTGCTTGGAGCGTCGCTTTCAATCGCCAGGATCCTGGCCCGAATCGATTTAAACTCCGCGGCGACCGCCGCAAATGAGGGCTGGCTGGATTCCAGCCACGCGCTGCGCAGCAGGTCGTCTTGCTCGTGGCTCCGCTGGTCTGAACCAAGCCCCGCAGCAGCCCGCATGGCCAAATCCCCCGACCACTTCGCCACCGCGTCGAGACTTGCAGGATTGCCCGCAACCTGGATGCCGGCCAGCGCACCGACAAAGTTCGGGCTTTGCTTTTCATCGGATCCCCCGAAAACGGCGTGCCCGGAGACATTGATTTTCAAGGTGAGATCGTCGTGAATGACTTCCCGCAAGCTCTCTCGGCCGTCAATCAGAATGCGCAGGCCCTTGGCGGCGGTGCTGCCATCAGAAACCACGCACACATGCCGCCACTCGCCCAGCGGCAACAATTCCTGGCTCAGCAGTTGGATCGAATAACCCGGCCAGCGATGGGCGAGACGCACGTCCAAAGCGCCCTGAGCAGTCACCCGGACTTGCAAACCCTCGCCGTATTGCTCGGCGGAAGGTGGCACACCGAAATTAGCGGTCGAAAAAATGGGCGCTTCGACGGCGGAATCACGGCGCACCCAGGCGCAAAACAGCCAGCCTTTGCTCATGTCGACGTTTGGCAGCTCTTCTGTGCGGAGCTGGGCATGGCCGTCAAAGAGCAATGCCGGGGCGTTTTGAACTCCATTGGTCAGCACCACCGAGCCGGTGACCTGAAACGGCTTGCCACCCGCGGAATTGGTTACCCAGCCGGGGGAGCTTTCCTCAAGGAGCAGAGTCAAGGCGGTGTTGGTTCGGGCAAAAGGATTGGATTGCGGGGCGGCGTTGGTGAGGTCTTCAAACCGGACGTGGGCCCAATCCTGGGTCCGAAGCATTGCGTCCATTTTGGTTTGGGCGGAGCGCATTTCCGCGCGACAACGTTCGATGGCTTGTTGTTGCGAACGGGTTGGGGCGGCCATAATGGGCGCGGCATTGGCAAACCGCCCGTCTTCGCCGGTCTCGTCGACGTTATTGAAGAAGGCAAAGAACCGGTAAAAGTCCTTCTGAGAAATGGGATCGAATTTGTGGTCGTGGCAACGCGCGCATTCCATCGTCAGCCCGAGCCAGGCAATGGAGGTGGTTCGGACGCGATCGGCGACGTATTCGACGCGGTATTCCTCGTCGATGATTCCGCCCTCGGAGTTGATGCCGTGGTTGCGATTGAACCCCGTGGCAATCCGTTGATCCAAAGTGGGCGCCGGCAAAAGGTCCCCGGCAAGCTGTTCTGTGATAAACCGGTCGTAAGGCAAATTACTGTTGAAGGCGTCGATGACCCAGTCGCGCCAACGCCACATGCTGCGGAGGACATCGTTATTGTACCCGTGGGTGTCGGCGTAACGCGCGAGGTCGAGCCAATCCGAAGCCATGCGTTCACCGAAATGAGGGCTGGCCAGCAGTTCATCAGCGGCCGCGGCTACCGGGTCGGATTTGGCAAGCCAGGTCCGAAGCTGTTCCCGGGTGGGAGGCAAGCCGGTGAGATCAAAGCTGAGCCTTCGAACCAAAACCGCCGGATCTGCCTGAGGCGTTGGGAAGAGTCCCTCCTGTTCCATCCGCGCGAGAATGAAATTGTCGATTGGGTTCCTGGGCCAACGTTGGTGTTTGACGGCAGGCAAAGCCGGACGCGTCGGAGCGACAAACGACCAATGGTTCTGCCATTCGGCGCCGTTGCGGATCCATTGGGTGATAGCGGCGATGTCCTGCGGTCTGAGCTTTTTGCCGGTCCGCGCTGGTGGCATCACCTCATCGGGGTCTGCCGAGGTAATGCGCTCCACAAGTTTGCTTTGCTTGGGGTCACCCGGAACGATCGCAACCTCCCCGTTGGGCAAAGCCTTTACCGCGTTCTCCCGCAGGTCCAACCGCAGCTTGGCCTTGCGCTTATTCTCGTCGGGGCCGTGACAGGGATAACAATTCTGCGCCAGGATCGGCCGGATATCGCGGTCAAACCCGGGTTGCGGAGCCTCAACCGCCCGGGAAGTTCCAGCCAAAACAAAGAATTCGGGCCCAACGACCAGCGCGACCAGGACGCTCCAATACTTCAGCCAAACCTTGCGATACATTTTTCTGGGGCCTAACCGTGTCCGGGCCAGTCATTTCTGCGGGGCGAGGCGTCCGCGGTCCGGAGCACGAATATCTCGCTCGCAGGAACGCCACATCATCGCCTGGCGTCAAGGTGCTGTTTCGCGTGGAAAGTCTTTCCTGCGCGTTCAGGACGTAAACCCGGGCCCAGTTGCTGATCTTATTCAGCGCATATATACTCCATGAGTAAATCCGGGGCCGCAAACAAAAAGATTATCCAATAACATCATCCTGAACGATATGGCACAGTTACCGAGGGCAGAGGATCACCGCAAACCAGAACATCCAATCGAATCCATTTTTTACCGGCGCTGGTCGCCGCGTTCGATGAACGGCGAACCCCTCAGCGAGAGTGAGTTGATGTCGTTGTTCGAAGCCGCCCGGTGGGCGCCCTCAACCTATAACGAGCAGGAATGGCGCTTCCTTTATGCTCGGCGCGGCGCCCCCGAGTGGAACCTGTTTTTTGACCTGTTGGCCGAGGGAAACAAGCCGTGGTGCAGCCGAGCGGGGATTTTATGTGTCGTTCTCGCGCACAAAGTGTTTTCAAAAAGCGGCAAGCCAAATCCGGTCCACGTATTCGATGCGGGTCTGGCTTTTGAGAACCTGGCATTGCAAGGCACTGCCATGGGCCTGGTGGTTCACGGCATGCAGGGGTTCGATTTTGAAAAAGCGCGCTCGGCACTGGCAGTGCCGCCGGATTATGCCGTAGTTGCAATGTTCGCCGCCGGTCATCCCGGCGACCCGGATCAATTGCCCCCGGATTACCAAAAGATAGAGCAACCCTCCGGCCGTAAACGCGTCCAGGAATTCATCCGCGAAGGCAAATTCGCTTTTTAGGGAGAAGCTCCGGGGGTGGAGGCGTTCCACACCCCGCCTTGGGCTAACCGCGGCTGCCGCGAAGCTGAATCAGTGGGCAGACCGCCCCCGTTGTGCCGATTTTCCCGGCAAGCCAAGTTGAACCGGCAAACCAATGAGAGCCGTGGTTGAAAACGAGCGGGAAGCCATTCGGGCCCGGAAAACCAGGGAGTCCGCGGCCCCGCTCATTCCAAAAAATCCGTCATTGCGATCTCTGGCGCGCGCGGCCAGCGCCTGCCGCGCCTGCCCGCTTTGGAAGCGCGGCACTCAAACCGTTTTCGGCCGCGGCAAGCCCGGAGCAAAGGTCGTGTTTGTCGGGGAGCAACCCGGGTTCGATGAAGATCTGACAGGCAAACCTTTTGTGGGTCCGGCGGGCAAAGTTTTGGACAAGGCCCTAGCCGCTGCGGGGATCGATCGAGACGAGGTCTATCTGACCAATGTCGTCAAACATTTCAAATGGGAACCCAAGGGCAACCAACACATCCATAAGAAGCCAAACACGAGTGAAATAAGGGCCTGCTTTCCGTGGCTCGAAGCGGAGTTGGAAGTTCTCAGACCGGATGTGCTGGTGTGCCTGGGCGCCACCGCCGCACAAGCTTTGTTCGGAAAACAGTTCAAAGTAACGGCACAGCGGGGAGAGGTCCTTGAATCGCCGCTGGCCCGCAATGTGGTCGCAACGGTCCATCCCTCCTCGATCCTGCGCGCTCCAGACTCCGAAGCGCGACATGAACAGATGCGCTTATTCGTCGAGGATCTGAAAAAAATCGCGCGGCTCATTCGCGCTTCCCCCTGAAGCAAGGAGCACAGCGGGACCGGAATAACGCACGGCCCTGTGGTCAGGCCGCTTTGTCATAGCGTTTCTGTTCCTGGTCCGGCCATGCTACTTGCTCCAGCGGACTTTCCGCCGGGCCGCCCAGCACTTCTCCCGTCGGTTTGAAACGGGAGCCGTGACAGGGACAATCCCAGGTCTTGTCTTCGGCGTTCCAGCGCACGATGCAACTCAGGTGCGTGCATACCGGCGAGAGCAACGTCACTTTGCCGTCGCTGCCACGATACGCCGCCACCTTTTGGCCCTGAAACTTCATGACCTTTCCTTCGCCCGTTTTCAGTTCGTCAGGCGAACCTTCCGGCGCCCCTTTGATTCGGTCACGGAGGTAATAATAGGGAAAATCAACGTTCTCAGTAACGTAACGCCATGTCCCTCCGTGGAATTTTTTGCGGCTTACATCAAAGAGTTCGAACCACGGGTTTTTGCGGCCCAGAAACCTGTCCCTGGCCATGACCGCGCTCAGTGTCCCCAGCGTAAAGCCATTCCCGCAGAAGCCCGTCGCAATGAATTGCCCGTCCGCGCTCTCACCAATGAACGGCAACCCATCGTTGGTTTCAACCACTTGTCCAAGCCACCGGTGCTGAACCTCCGCGTCGGGTATGAACCGCTTCAATTCGGCTTCCAGCGCCCCAAACACCGGCCCTGCTTTCTGCCCCGTTTTCTCGTCTTTGCCTCCAAAAATGAGGTAATCGTGATTCGGGTAGCGGTCGACGCGCAGATAATAATAGGGGTCGGTTGTGTCCCAAAAGAGCGCCTCGGGCAAGCTGCCGGCGGGCAACCTGGCTCCCAGCACATAGCTCGTATAAAGCATGAGCTTGGTTTGAAACAGGGTCGCGCTGACCAGGCCCGTCTTGCCCATCAACGGCGTATGAGTGGCAATTATCACATAACGGCACCGCACCTTGTACCGGCCTGCCCGGACCACCAACGGGTCGGCCTCGAACTCCGTCGCTTCGGTGTTTTCAAACAGGTAACTGCCGTCCCCGGGGATGGATTGGATCATAGGCGCCAGGTATTTCAGCGGATGAAACTTGGCTTGTCCCTCGAACTTCACTCCTGGCCGATTCGCGTAGGGCACCTGTTCCAGGAACTCGGCACGGAACCCCAGTTGTTGAGCCAACTCGGCGTCGCGTTGCAAGGATTTCCGGTCTTGTTCGCTTTGCTCATCCAACTTGCCGTGGAGATAACCGGGAACCCACTTGAGCCCGCAGTCGGCTCCCGTTTCGCTGTTAATACGGAATATCTCATCGATTGCGGCCACACCGGCTTCCCAGAAAGCGCGAGCGCCATCGCAACCCCAGTTTTTGACCAATTCGTGAAGGCGATTGTCAGTGACGTAAGTCAGGTGGGCGGTTGTCCGGCCGGTATCTCCCCCGGCGCAACTGTCCCGCTCCAAAAGGGCAACCTTTACACCTTCGCGCTTCAACAAGTAGGCCGCGGTAATCCCGGTTAGACCCGCGCCAACCACAACCACGTCTACTTCAAGGTCCTGGTTCAGTGAACCGAATTTGGGGAGAGTCGCTGTGGTTCTCCAATAGGATTGGTGTTCCATAAGCTTCCTTGACGCACAGTTATTCTACTCCGGATCGATTACCCCGCAACGGGCCGAGTCTTAAAAGGAGCGGGGTATAACCCGCCAAGCAGCGGCTTGTGAACCGAATCATTTACTGGCATGTAGCTGTTGCGTGGCAGGAGCTTAGGCGATATTATCATGCGTCATGCCACGGCCTCTCACTTTATTGGGCATTTCCCTTGGAGCTTTGACACTCATTTGCAGCTGCAACAAAAAAGAGCCGCAAACAACTTCTCCTTCGACATCACCCGGGCCAACAGCCGCCTTCTTCAAAACGCCTTTCCAGGATGAATCCCAATTCATAGTCTGGAACATCGTCTCGGATTTGGCGCAGCAAATGTACTACGCCGCCCGCCAGCAAACCGCTGACTCCAATGAATTCCGCGTCACCGTCACGGAAAAAAAAGGTTCCCTCGACGATTCGCCGGAGTATTCAGTGCAGGTTCGGTTCGATTCCAAGCTGCCGGAGCTTTCGAGCGATTTGAGCGTCAACGGTCCCCTCTGGTCGCCCGGTGTGTATCGCGAGCTTGCGGCCAAGCTGGCACAAGCGGCCGGATTGAAACCCTCACAACAGCAAGCGAGCGCTGCCTCTTTGCTGCCAAAGCTGAGTGAGCTATCCGCGGAGCTCCTCGCCCGGGAAGATACCGCGGTGTCTGCTTTGCTCGAAAAGGATTATCGAAACGGTCAATCGCATGAAAAAGCGGCACTGTTGCTCGGCATATTTATGTTCCGGGAGCATTCGGGTCACTTTTTCGAGATACGCCAAACGCTGTGTCAAATGACGGTGCACCTGGCCATGGCGCATTTTCTTGAAGCGCCGGGGACACTTGGCATCAATGGCCAAATCGCCGAAGCGACTCTCCTGACGCTGGTGAACGCGGAAAAGGCCGCGGTCGAGAAACTCGACGCGATTACCTCCGATGATCCCGAAGCGGTCGCGCTGGCACGCGCATTGAGATGCCGCGCCACCGGCGATTATCGCCTCATAGACGCCCTGAAAGTAGCCAGTCGCATCGAGCGAGTGGAATTCTTTTGCGCCAAAGCCGGTTTCGCCGATACCGCCCCAGCCTGGGGCCAGGTGACGCGAACCGAAAAACGGACCGTAGACTTCGTTCGAACAGCCACCCAGCAACGGTACTCGGTGCAGATGGGACACGAATTTTTGGAAACCGCCTTGCCTCTTGAGATGCAGGAAATCAATACGGTCTATGAAGTCACTCATAACCAAAAGCTGAAGCCCAAGGAAATGCCCGACGCGTTGAACGAATGGTCAACGGGAGGTTTCGCCCCGGACGCTTCAGGCAAAATTCATCCACAGGTCATTGGTTGGGGCCAATGGGCTGCCTTTTTACAGAGGCACTTGTGTCATGCGGTGCAGCAGAATTACTATTTCCTGGCCAAAATGTTGGGCGCGCCCGACGAGGCGAAACAATTCGCCGGCCAGGCGGAGTCGCAACTTTCCGGCCTGAGGCTATACCCATTCGTGCGGAGGTTCACCTGCAGCACCGAGGCGGGCTATCACAAGGCGCTGGACGACGGGTTTCCTATGACCATCGCGACGCCTCACCTGGTGCCGGCCGATTGCTGGAGCTACCTGTGCAACGATGTCGATTTTGCTCCCCCTTACATGCCCATTCCAAACCCGCACCTCAATCAGTGGTACCGCCATGTGCCGCCTCCCGGGACCGCTTATGATTTGAACCCCAGGTTGCATATTGCCGCCCTACACAGCGACCCCGATGCCCTTTCCCGGATGGAGAAACTCCATCAACTTGCGCCATACGACCCCCGAATTGATTCCTTCATTTGGAAAGTAAAATACCAGGAAACGCCCACTCACGACCAGGTCATGGATTTGTACAGCCCCGTTCTGCCGTACTCGGTTCTGGCCATGCGCAGGCTCGCCGATACTGTGAAGAACCGGCCTGAAGATTATGAAAAGCTGATGATCCCGGCCGCAAAGCTTGACCCGGCCTGTTACTACGATCTCGGGAATTACTTTATTGAACAAAACAACGAGCAAAAGGCCGCCAGCTATTTCGACCTGGGTTGCGAGGCCGACCCGGACGCGGTGCGCGCCTCAAACTACGCCGTATGGCGGGTCCGCCACCTTTTGCACACTGGCGAAATTGAAAAGGCCCGCGCTGTGGCTGATGAAGCGGGAGATGTTTACTCGTATGTGGGCCTGGAGGCCAAAGCGGTCTTCATGGAAGACACAACCAACTATCAGGGAGCCTTCGAATGGTACTCCAAGATTGATGAACGCTACAATGCGGGGCTGCCACTGGTGGGTTTCTGTCTCAGGTATGAAGGAGTAACGGGCGATCACAAATACAGGCCTGAAGTTGAAAAGCGGCTCAGGGCGTTGTTCCCAAAAGGTGTTGAAAAAGTCACGTTGAGCAATTTCCACATTGCGCCGCCGGATGGGGTTCTAATCACACAGGAAAATGACGCGCTGCGGGCCGCCGGATTGAAAAAGGGAGATGTCATTGTCGCAGTCAACGGGATCCGTGTTCACAGCATGCTGCAGTATATGTATGGCCGCGACTTGAACCAAACTCCGGAACTGGATCTGATCGTCTGGCAGGGTGAGGATTACCATGAATTCAAACCAAGCGTTCCGAATCACAAATTCGGAGTTCCCTTTGATGACTACGTAAGACGCAGAAAAGGTCAACGTTGACGGCAGACCGGCGCCAATCGGCGGTTGCGCGTGTCCGATTCTGACGGTTCTTCGGGGCCCTTGTTCTTACCGTTCCTGGGGCTTTTCGGCGGAACCTGTCTCCAGGGGACTGCCGGGCGCGCGGCCGCGAAACGACCGTTCCTCCAGGTTGTGGGGATCAAAAGGCCGAGGATAATCGCGCCACAACCACCGCATCATTTCGGGCAGAATTGCGCCGCCTTGCTTCTGGCCGTGGAGCCCGATGCCCCAGGTGTAGTTGATGTCATAGCCCTTTTTGCTGAGCCCTTCGACCAGTCGAACGTTTTGGTAATGCCAATCCCGGGTTGGATCGTATTTATCTCCCCGCAACGCCCGATTGTCATTCACCCCGTCCACGAAGAACGCGCGAATGGGTTTGCGGTCGGATTCCAGGACCTTCTCGGGATAGACATCGCCCCCGCGCAGGTTGACGAACGAGCCCACGATGCTGATAACCTTGTGAAATTTCTCCGGGCGTTCCCATGCAACGGTAAAAGCGGCAATCGCGCCGGAACTGGTGCCCGCAATCGCATGCATCTCCGGGTCCGGTGAAAGGTTGTACTGCTTTTCGAGCACCGGGAGCAACTCATCGACAATCACGCGGGCGTATTTGTCATTGAGCCGATTGTATTCCTCGGGCCGGTTGGTAGTCCGGTCACCCCACTCTTTGGGATTGGGTTCCGGTTGCTCGGGAGTGCGGCCAGGGTTGATGAACACGGTAATCAGCACGGGGATCTCGCGCCGCCAGGTCAGGTTATCAATGACGTTGGGCACGCGCATGTCGTCGTTGGTGGCGATCATGGCCTGGCCATCGTTGAAAATCATCAAGCCCGCAGCCTGGTTGGTGTCATACTGTGCCGGCACATAGACCCAATACGTATGCTGCGTGCCGGGAAAAACCTGGCTCGGGAGAGTGAAGGGCCCCCGTAGTTCCCCTTTGGGAACGCCGTCCTGCGGAAGTGAGTCCGGGCCGAGGTGATAAAACGCGTCTTCACCGGCGGCAACGCAAAAGTTCGGCAACAGACCTGCCACCAAGGCGGCGAGCGCAAGAAAAGGTTTCATGATGCGAAGCATAACGGGATCGGCAAAAAAGGTCATTCACAGAAAAGCGCGGGGATTCTCGCCTGCCGCGTTGAATATCGGAAAGGATTTGGCGATTGTCCTGCCATGAAGTGTTCATGGCGAATAACAGCAACCCTCGCCCTGGGGCTGCTGGTGAATCATCAAACCCGCGCCGGCGCGCTCGAAACGCCCGACCTCCTGCAAGGAACCGATCGGCTGACCTTGCAGGGAGACATTGCTTCGAACCTTGTTGCCGGGGTGGACCGGTTTCTCCTCTACGAAATTTATCGCTCGGAAGCGCAAAGGCAACGGTATTGGCACCGGGATTACAGTTCCCCCGCCGCTTATGTTAAGTCGGTGGCGACCAACCGCGCGAGTCTCGCCCACATCCTGGGAGTGCGCGATCAACGTGTGCCGTTTGGATCGCCCGAATTGGAGGAGACCCTGAGCGAGCCGGCACTGCTGTTGCGAACGCGCGATTACGACGTGCTGGCCGTGCGTTGGCCGGTGTTCACGGGTGTCCATGGCGAAGGCCTGTTGCTGTTGCCGCGCGATCGCCGCGTCCAGGCCCACGTCATCGCGATCCCCGATCCGACCCAAACGCCCGAGCAACTGGCCGGACTGGAGCCGGGCGTGCCGCCCGAGCAGCGGTATGCCACACGGCTCGCGGCCAGCGGTTGCCGCGTGCTGATCCCGGCCGTCGTTGGCCGTGAAATGATCCAACCTCAAGGAAGGGGCAGAATAACCGCCCGCGAATTTGTTTACCGGCCGGCCTATGAATTGGGCAGGCACATCATCGGCTATGAAGTGCAGAAGGTCCTAGCGCTGGTCGATTGGCTGGAGAAAGATCGCAGCCCGGATCAAAAAATCGGGGTCGCGGGCTGGGGCGACGGCGGCATGCTCGCCTTGTATGCGGCGGCGCTCGATCCCAGGATCAGAGTGGCATGGGTCAGCGGTTATTTTTCGGACCGCCGATCGTTATGGCAGGAACCGGTAGACCGGAACGTGTTCGGGTTGTTGGAACAATTTGGAGACGCCGAACTGGCCAGCCTGGTGTATTCGAACACCTTGATTATCGAAGCGGCCAAAGCGCCCGAAGCGACCTACTCCGGAGCGGGCGTTGGCGCCCCCAGCCAGGTCGTCACACCTCCGTTGACGGAAGTGCAAAGCGAGTTCGAAAAAGCAGCGCGGTTGTGCGGGCTCAAGACCGACGATGCCAGGCTACAGTTCCACAGCAGCAGCCAAGGACACGGCCCTCCTTCCACAACCGAAGCGACTCAAGCGTTCCTTAGTGCCCTGAGCCCCGGAACCGCGCTGGCCACGCCACCGGATATTTCAGCGAAACCGAACCGCGTAAGGGACGCGGCGGCACGTGAGTCCCGTCAAATTGACGAACTGGACCGCTTCACCCAAAGGTTGCTCGTCGAAAGCCCGTACGTGAGGCAGCAGTTCATGAAAGATCTGGACACCAGCTCGCTCGAACGATTCCGCCAGACCTCAGAGCGTTACCGCCAAATATTCGGGCGCGACATTATCGGGCAGTTTGATCAGCCCTTGCTGCCGTTCAATGCGCGTACTCGGAAATCTTACGACAAAGAGAAATGGACCGGGTACGAGGTTGTTCTGGATGTTTTCCCGGACCTCATCGCGTACGGGCTGCTGTTGGTGCCCAAAGACCTTTCCGTAGGCGAACGCCGGCCGGTTGTGGTCTGCCAGCATGGACTGGAAGGCAGGCCTCAGGACACCATCGGCGAGGCCGGGTTCAACTTCTATTCGGCATTTGCCGCCCGGCTGGCCGAGCAGGGATTCATCACGTTCGCCCCGCAAAACCTCTATATTTTTGGCGACCGCTTTCGGACGCTCCAACGCAAAGCCAATCCCATCGGCAAAACGCTCTTTTCGGTCATGGTCCCCCAACACCAGCAGATTACCGAATGGCTTAAAACACTGCCTTTTGTGGACCCTGCCCGAATCGGGTTTTACGGCTTAAGTTACGGAGGCAAGTCCGCCATGCGGATACCGCCGCTGGTCACCAATTACTGCCTCTCCATCTGCTCGGCTGATTTCAACGATTGGGTATGGAAAAATGCATCGACGCGCAGCCCTTACAGTTATGCGTTTATGGGCGAATACGAAATCTTCGAATTCGACCTCGGAAGCACCTTCAACTACTCGGAAATGGCGGCGCTCATCGCCCCGAGGCCTTTTATGGTCGAACGCGGTCACATGGACGGAGTGTCGCCGGACGAAACCGTGGCTTATGAGTTCGCAAAAGTCCGTTACCTGTACGAAGCACAGCTCCACCTGCCTCCGGATGATTGCCAACTCGAAGTGTTTGTCGGCCCACACCAGGTCCATGGTGTCGGCACGTTCAAGTTCCTGCACGAGCACTTGCGCTGGCCGGAGAGATAGGGACAAGCGCAGCCCCCAGGGCTCGTGGGTTACCCGCGTCTCCATCCGTCACTTTTTCCTGACATCGGCCCGGCTTGACCTAAACTCCTCGCATGAGACGTTCTGCTCGAACCGGGGTTTCCGTCGTGAACCACTTGGCTTTGGCTTTGATCAGTCTGGCCAGCGCCGGCGCACAAACCACCCCCGATGAAATCCTTCTGAAAGACTACAAACCGCATTCGATTTTCCAAATACCGGAAACTCGGATCGAAAGAGCACGGTATTCCGCCATCGACGTCCATTCCCACAATTACGCCCGCACCGATCCCGATATCGATCGTTGGGTCAAAACCATGGACGACGTTGGGTTGGAAAAAACCGTGATCTTGTCGGGCCAGGTGGGGACGAATTTCGATCAAACATTCGCTCGTTACCATAAGCACCCGGAGCGGTTTGAGGTATGGTGCGGCATCGATTACACCGGGTTGAATGAGGGCGGGTACGGGCCCGCGGCAGTCGCCGAGCTGGAACGTTGTCACCGCGCCGGAGCGACGGGCGTCGGAGAATTAAGCGACAAAGGCCGCGGACTGGGCGGCACGACGAATCATGCAGGCATGCACATCGACGATCCGCGAATGGACTCGATTCTAAATAAATGCGCCGAGCTGCACATGCCGGTGAACATTCACGTAGGCGAGGACAAATGGATGTATGAGCCCATGGATGCAACCAATGACGGGCTGATGAACGCGTGGAAATGGCGCGTGCCAAATGAACCCTCGGTGCTGCAGCATGATGAAGTCGTTGCAACGCTCGAACGCGCCGTCGCCAAACACCCGCACACCGTGTTCATTGCGTGCCACTTTGCCAACTGCTGCTCGGACCTAAAGCGCCTCGGAGCCATGCTGGACAAATATCCCAATCTTTACGCGGACATGGGGGCACGCTTTGCCGAGATAGCCCCAATCCCGCGATTCATGAGAAGCTTCTTTCAGCGATACCAGGATCGTCTGCTTTACGGAACCGACATGGATCCCAATCCCGGAATGTTCCGCGTGAGCTTCCGGTTGCTTGAAACCGAGGATGAGCACTTCTACCCGGAATATTTTTCCAAATATCACTGGGCCTGGTACGGGTTCGGCCTGCCGGATTCCGTTCTCAAGAAAATATACCGGGATAACGCTCGCCGGATCCTGGCGGGGGCGCAATAAGCCGCCGTCGGATGAGCGCCGAGGTTTCCGCAAACCGGCCTTGTGAGGAGGTCTCGATCGCGCACAAGAATGCGCAGGTCAGGCAGGGGCTGGTTTTGGGCGGAGCGGCGGTCGTCTTTTGGTCGTTCGGCTCTTCGCTGGTTTATCTTGGAGCCCGGGAAGCGGGCACGTGGCGGCTGATCGCGATTGCTTCGCTATGCAGCGGGACGCTGCAGCTGGTGTGGAGGCGGCTTTGCAATGGCGAGTTGCGCAGCGCGATTTTTTTGCCCTGGCGCTTGTGGGCGGTACCGATGGCCTGCTTCGTCACCTATGGATTGGTTTGGCCCACCGCTTTAGCCGGCGCGACCGCAGACCAGGTGGGCGGAGTTAACCTGATCAACTACCTGTGGCCGGTGCTGACCCTGCTCTTCAGTGTGGCGTGTGTTCCCGGCGTGAAATTCACGGGCCGGCTGGCCATTGCAATGAGCCTCGCGGCGGCGGGCCTGATCTGCGCCAACGCCGCGCAGTTGCACACGTTTTTGAATCCTCCCGGCAGCTCTCATGCGCCGCGGGCGCCATACGCATTGGCCCTCATCGCCGCCATAACATGGGCAGGCTATTCCGCGTTCCTGGCGCGATGGAAAGATTGGTCGAGGAATTACGTCACCAGCCCGATGGGCTTTATCACGCTCGGCATTGTTGGTTGCGTGGTGTTGGCGCTTCGAACGAACGGTCCCGCGCGTGAGATCAGCCCTCTGGGCCTCGGTTGCACTCTGCTATACGGGCTCGGCCCGCTGGGCGCAGGTTATCTTATGTGGGAACTGGCCCTTTCCCGGGCAAAAGTGCAGTCGCTGAGCGTGCTCGCGGCGGCTACGCCTGTTCTTTCAACAATTATCCTGTGCGTGTTCCTCAAACGAACGCCGGGACTGGACCTGCTGTTCGCCGCTCTGCTGGTGAGCGCCGGCGTCATTCTGAGCATCAAAGAGTGACCGCTACTGGGGCAGCCCCTGCGGCGGGCCCGGCGGGTACCTGAATTCCTCAATCACAGCCCAAAGGTTTTCAGGATACAACTCGCCGTATTTTTTGACGAACCTAACGCTTCCGTCTACGAAGGCAAAGTTGGAGACCTGCCCATGCCGCGCGTGTTCGATCTCTTCAAAATCGTTCCCGCGTTTTCCCTGGTCGATATCCATGTGGACATGCCGGGAGCCGGTCCGTTTCTCACCGAACAGAATTGTGTCGCTCGGCTTTTTAATCGCCGCAACTTTCATCCCATGCGCGAATTTCCATTGCTGAACGAGTTTATAATCGGCAGGGCTCAAGCTCACTTTAAAGTAATCATTGAAGCCATTGATCAGGTAACTGCGATTGGGGCTTACGTCGTTTTGGACCAATCCGGCGATTCCGAAATGGTCGCTCGGGCAGGCGAGGATCTGCCAGTTCAGGTAATAAGGCTTGAGCTTGTGCGGCCAGGCATTGGTCGTAAGACGGCGCGGGGGGAATTCCTCGTCGTGGTCATTCGAGTACATTGTGGCGGCCATCGTAAGTTGCCGCATTTTGTTCAAGCAACTCGTCTGGTTGGCTTTGAGTTTCGCTCGCGCTATGGACGGCATCAACAGCGCCAGGAGAATTGCAATAATGGAAATGACGACCAGCAATTCAACCAGTGTGAATGCAGCCGTCCGCGCGAAATGTTTTTGACCCATATTGTGCCGTTTCCGGAGGCAGTCCGCTTAGCCGCCAATCGTGCTCTCTCTTTGACAGACCCCGGCCGCAGTCGTTTTGTTTCAAAAAATCGATGACTAACCAGTCACTGTTCCTAATGCTCCTTGCGCTTTGGCATCGGGGCGTGATTACCTCCCCTGCACTCATCAGGAATTGGGGGCCCAGCCGCGACAGCGCGCCCAATGAGCGGTGTGCTATATTGGGCCACAATCGGATTTATCGGATTTTTCAGGCCGAAATATGGGTAAAAAACGAGTTATCGTGATTGGCGGCGGTTTTGGTGGTGTTAAATGCTGCCAAACGCTCTGCCGTGAATTGGATCATTCACAAGTCGAAGTAGTCCTGTTCGATCGCCAGAATCACCTCGTGTTCAGCCCGCTCCTGGCAGAAGTGGCCGGCTCGTCGATTAACCCTTTGGACGTGGTCGTCCCGCTGCGTCAACTCCTCCCGAACGTGTTCTGCCGAACCGAGGAGATTCATAACATTGATTTTGCAAAAAACGAGGTCGAGTACCACGGCGAGGACAACCAGGCCGCGCGCATGCACTATGATCAGCTCGTTATCGCCTGCGGAAATGTCACTAACCTCAATGTCGTGCCCGGCATGGCCGACCACGCGTTCCCGCTCAAAACGGTCGCGGATGCCATCAAGCTTCGCTCGCATGTAATGGAGCAGATGGAGCAAGCTGAAATTTCCGAAGACGCCGACCGTAAGCGCTGGCACCTGACGGTGCTGGTGGTTGGCGGCGGTTACAGCGGTGTGGAAGCCGCCGGGGAAATCAACGATCTGATCCGTGACAGCGCGTGTTACTTTCACCGGTGGAAAGTGGCGGATTCCAAGGTCGTGCTAATCCATTCGCGGGACCAAATCCTCCCGGAGATCAGCCCGGGCCTGCGGGAGTTTGCGAGAAAGAAGATGGAGGAAGCCGGCGTGCACATGGTGCTGAATGCGAGGGTGACCTCCGCGACGCATGAAGGAGTTGCGTTGCAGGACGGCACGTTCCACAAAGGCGGCACAATCGTTTGCACGATCGGAAGCTCGGCTGCCCCGATTACTTCAGGTTTAAAAGCGGCGAAGGAAAAAGGCAGAATTTCAACCGAGCCGGACACGCGGGTGAAGGGGTTTAATAACGTGTGGGCGATCGGCGATTGCGCCTGCATTGTCAATTCGCTGAATGGGGAAGTCTCGCCAACCACAGGCCAATTCGCCGAGCGCCAGGGGCGTCAATGCGCCCAGAATATCTGCCGGGTCATGCGCGGCCAGCCTACCAGGCCGTTTCGGTTTAAGTTGCTTGGCGAACTTTGTTCGATTGGGGGGCATTCCGCTGTGGCCGATCTTTTCGGAATGCATCTTTCGGGGTTTCTTGCGTGGTTCGCTTGGCGCGGTGTGTACCTTTTCAAACTGCCGACGATCGGGCGCCGAATGCAGGTCGGGTTCGATTGGGCGTCGTTGTTGTTGTTTCCCAGGGATCTCGCGTACGTTCGCACGGAACAAACGGAGCGTGTCTCACACGCACATTACGATGCCGGCGATTTCATCTTTAGAAAAGGCGATGCCCCCACCAATTTTTACGTTCTTGAACAGGGTGAAGTTGAAGTGTTGAGATCCGCCGACGGCATGGACGGCGCGCCTGCTTCAAACGGCGCAGGGTACGAAGTGGTCGCCGTTCTGGGTGCCGGCTGTTTCTTTGGGGAACGCGCGCTGCTGGGGAACCGAGTTCGGGCGATGTCGGTTCGCGCGCGCACGACGGTGGAAGTCCTGGTCATGGGACGCAATGTCTTTGGCCAGGTTTCCGGCGCGCTCAAGCCGCTCAAGGATGCACTGACCCAAACCTTGAACCGCCGGGCCGTGGACGTGTGGCAGGACCGCCCCCAGGTTTACGAGCTTCTCAGGTCGACTCCTGCGCGGCAATTAATGGAACCGGTTCCTGATCCGCTGCTCAAGCCCACCGCCACGATGAAGGAGGTGGGGCAGGCTTTTGTCGAGCACGGCCACGAATTCTTTTATGTTTCAGCCGACGGCCAAACTGTGGATGGCGTGGTCACGATCACAGACTTGCTGCGCGCTCAGCCTGCGGGTGCTTCCTATTTGACGCCGGTGACGGATTTCATGACGCGCAATCCAGTTACCGTCGCTTTGGACGACGATTGTTCCATAGTTGCATCGGCCTTCAGGGAATACAGGTTGAAAAGCCTGCCGGTCGTTGAGAAAAAAGACAGTCGTCGCCTTGCCGGCTGCATTCGTTTGCGGCGCTTGATGGCTTTTGTTTTGAACCAAACAGCACACCTGGAGAAGGCGCCCAGCTGAACCTTGCTTGGCCACGGCTGAACCGGACCGGGCGTAGGGTCGCCTGTCACCTGTTCACCGGAGCGGCGGGCGCGTGCAGTTCGGCAAGCGTCATTCCTTCGCGGCGCAGCAGGATTGCTTCGACTTTGGGAACATACATTTGCGTTTCGGCAGGCAGACGCGAGGCGATCGCCTCGTAGCTGCGCGTTCGGGAATGTTTGAGCAGTTCGTCGACAGTTCCTTCTCCGCAATTGTAAGCGGCGAGCGCCAACCGCCACTCCCGAAAGTGACGATGCAAATAGTTCAAGTAGTGGGCCGCCGCGCGGGCGCTGGGCTCTGGATTCAACCGCTGATCCCAGGGCCATGTCGTTCTGAGCCCGTAACGACGCGCCGTTGCCGGCATCAGTTGAAAGAGGCCCGCCGCGCCCGCAGGGCTGCGGACCCGCGGATCGAACGAGGATTCAACTTCCGCAATCCAAATCAACTCGGGTGGGACCCGTTCGGAAACGAAAATCGATTTCAATCGGGGCACGAACGGACGTGCCGCTTCGGGATACGGCCGATCAGCGAACTGGGTGACCCATACTTCGCGCTCCTGCCGCGCGGTTGGTTTGACAGGAACTGAAGGCTTGCCGGGCTCGGGTTTTGGCGCCGGGATGATCAGCTCGAGCTGGTTCGCCACTTCCAGGTCATCGAGGTGAACTTTAAGCCAAAGCGCATACGGCAGTGTCTCCTCGTATTGTTCCAGTAACGGAATTGCGGTGTGGGCGGCGTCTCTTAACCCGGCCAGGTCGAGCACGTACTGGCCCTGGAACTCCTTTTGCAAGTCCGCAAGGATCTTCCGCACCTTCTCGCGGTCGGCCTGCTGCAGCGTCCGCAACACGTCTTCGTCGAGGTTTCCCTTCGCCCATTGCTGCGCCGATGAGACCAGGTCGTCAAACGTGATGGTATCGTCCTGGGCTTGGGACGTCCTCGAAACCGCGGAAACGAGCATGGACGCCAGCAAGAGAGCTCGGGTGGGCCCGCTTTTCATGAAGCCCGATTTGAGTGCAATTTCCGTAGCTTCGGTGCCCCGCAATTGTGGCGGTTTACGAACCAAAGCGCCGAGCGTTACAATGACAGAATTTTGCCGAGGCGCGTCGCGAGATCTTGCAATCCCTCGGGCGTATCGCCGCCGGGTTGCTCCGTCATGGCCCAGCCAGAATAACCCACCTCGTCGAGCGCTTTCATGACCGCCGGCCAATCGTCATCGCCTTCCATCAACGGCACATCGAATCCTTTCCAAAGACCTTCTTTATCCCGGCGTTTGCGGCTGAACTCTTTGATGTGCAGTTTCTGAATCCGTTTGCCAAGAATCCGCACCCACTGCTCCGGCCAGCCGTAGTTGATGATGTTTCCAACGTCGAAATGCCAGCCCACAGCCGGGCTATTGAATTCATCCACGTAACGGGCCGCCTCAAGCGGGCTGAGCAAAAACTGGTTCCAGACATTCTCGATGGCGATTTTGACCCCGAGTTCCTCTGCCAGCGGCACTGCCTTGCGAATCTCCGCCTGCGACCGCGTGTAAGCGTCCTGGTAGCTGATTTCCTTGTTCACAACCCCCGGCACCAGCAATACGGATGTTGCGCCATACCGTTTGGCATCCCGCAACGTTTGCTTCAGCGCTTCCAGCCCCGCCTCGCGCACTTTCGGGTCCGGATGCGACAGCGGTTTGTCCCAATGATGCGCGCCGCACACGCTCGGTATCACGAGCCCCGTTTCGTCGCGCGCTTTCAATACTTCCTCCTGGTCCATGTGGCTGTTCATCTCGGTCCCTTCGAACCCCGCCGCTTTCACGGCTTTCATTTTTTCCAGGACCGATCCCTGAACTCCGACCGTGCCCCACATGATGGCCTTGCGAATCGGGCGCTTGGAACCGGACGGTTCGGCTCGTGTTTCCAGGGCACCGAGGCCGGCCCAAGAGGCGACCGCGAGGGCGCTGGCACTTCGCTTTAAAAATTCACGGCGTTGCATAATGAATGGCAGTTAGGAGATTGGTTATTGGCGTCCCGCCGGGCAGTCACCCGAGGTTCTCAGGCAATTTTGGTCAGCCCGGGCATGGCCATCGGGGCAATGTCCAGTTTCATGTTCCAATCAAGGTTCTCGGGAACCAACTTTTCCTGTGAGTTGAGCATTTGTTCCCAGGTAACTTCCTGCCCGGTATAAGCCGCCATGCGTCCCATCAATCCCATGAGCGTGCTTTGGGCCATCCATTCGCCATCGTTAATGGGCTTGCCGCTTCGAATACTTGCGAACAGCTCGTTGTGTTCCACCTGGTACATATCCGTCTTTGGCCCCGAATCGTGGTAGCGCCAGTTTTCTTTGCCCTTGATAAAGGGCGCCTGCCAGCCGGGTATTTTGGCGAAGCCCTCCGCCCCCATCAGGTAATCGGAGTTCTCAGAGTAGCAATCACCCACCTGGCGCTGCCCGACAAACCCGCGCACGTCGTTAGCGAATTCGTAAACGACGAACATATGGTCGAAGATGTTGCCCTGGTTGTTCGGGGTTTGCCGGCCGCCAACGGCAACCGCTTTGATCGGCGGCTGGTCCTTCATGGCCCATGCCACCTTGTCCACGCTGTGACAGCATTGCTCCACATAACCGTCCCCGCAGAGCCAGACAAAATTGTACCAGTTGCGCAACTGCCACTCCAGGTCGCCCATCCCAGGTTTCCGGCTTTCCAGACTGGGCATCGGTTTCACCGGCCCCGTGTAATAAGTGGCGTAAATCGCCCGGACATCCCCGATGGCGCCGCCGTGGATACGCTTGTAAAACTCGCGCCGCGCCGCGTCTCGGCGCCAGCAAAAACCCGCAACCAACGATAAATCCTTGGATCGCGCCGTTTTTACCGATTCCAGCACCGAACGGACGCCGCTGGCGTCGGTGGCCATCGGCTTTTCGCAAAACACATGTTTCCCGGCATCGACCGCGGCCTTGAGATGGACCGGACGGAACCCTGGCGGTGTCGCCAGCAACACAACATCCACCCCGCTGTCGATCACTTTTTGATACGCGTCCAGCCCAACGAAGCTTTTTTCGGGCGTCACTTTGACTTTCTCCCCATGATCTTTTTGCAGGCTTTGCAGGCTCTTTTGGAGCTGGTCCTCGAATGCGTCGCCCATTGCGGTCAGCACGACGTTGCTGTCGGCATTGAGCGCCTGGCTGGCCGCGCCCGACCCCCGTCCACCGCACCCGACTAATCCGACGCGGATGGTGTCGGTTTTCTCAGCGCCAAGCGCGCCGGAGGGCAAAATCGCGGGCGCGGCGAGCACCCCGCCGACGAGGGCGGAGGTCTTCAGAAATTCGCGGCGAGTGGTGAGGGAATTGGATGGCGTATTCATATGAAGTGCGTTCCACGTGATAAGAGCCGAAGTTGGGTCAGTCAAGCTTACAACTCGGGATGCTCGGGATGCGCGGACGTTGAGCAACCCTTCAGCCGGCTTTAACACCTAACCGATTCAATCAGCAAAACTGCGCTATTGCAAGCCAGGCCCGCGTTTGCTAAAAATCCCTGACACCGCCAGCGGGTGTGGTTCAGTGGTAGAATGCGGGCTTCCCAAGCCTGAGATGAGGGTTCGATTCCCTTCACCCGCTCCAATTTTGAGAATCAGACACGCACGACCGCAATCGCAACTAGTTCGGAACGGATGGGACCCCCTGTGAAGCAATCCACGCAATCCGCCTACTCCGCCTAGGCTTGTCGTTCTGAAGGCTGTGAGGTATGGTCTTGCCGTGAGCACTCTCTCCGAAATCGAAGCCGCAGCCGACGCCCTTACGCCGGAGCAGAAGCAGGAACTGTTGCTGTTCCTCGCGGCCCGCCTGCGGGCGCAAGGCGCTAAGCTGCCTGAGCCGCGCAAATTCTCGCGCGAACAGATCGCGAATTGGATTGGGCGGGATGAGGCCGATATGCACCGGTTTCGTCAGGGCCAGTGAGGCTGTTTTTGGACACTAGTGTTCTGCTTGCCGCGTGCGGCTCGGCGGCAGGCGCTTCCCGCCAAATCTTCAGTCGGGCTTCTGCCAACGGCTGGGTCCTGATTGCAACGCCTTACGGACTGGAGGAGGTGCTTCGGAATCTTCCGGACTTAGCGCCATCAGCGAGCGCGGACTGGGCGGCACTGCGACCGGCTTTGCTGATCATGGACGACGTGCTGACACTTGACCGCGCAGCCGTGTTCGCAGTCACCAAGGACCGCCCGGTATTATTCAGCGCGTTAGCCTGGGCCGACATTTTGCTGACGTTGGACGAGAGTGACTTTGGAGCATTTATGGATAAGCCGTTTTACGGCCTGCTTGTGTTCAGGCCAGGCGTATTCCTTCAACGAGAACGCGCCGCTGGCCGCCTACAATAACCTGGGGGCGCTTAGAAAGGCCTGCCGGTACTCCTCGACACCGGCAACATTACGACCGGAGTGCCTCCGGAGTGAGTACCCCTTTTGGAAAAGCCAAACCCAGATGGAAGGTGGCCCAGTTAGTTATGTGGCTTCCGCTGATTATGCTTACGACTTTCGAGCACTGCGAGAGTCCCGTCAAGCACCTGGTCGAGACGCCTGGCAAGGTCAGATGCCAGAAATCGCAGCACAAAATACCCGTGCTGCTGAAGCAGCGCATCTTTATGCCGGTCTCGCCGGTAGGCGTCCGCATCACCCAAGTGCTGTTCTCCATCTAGCTCTATCGCTATCCCGAGTTCCGCGCAGAGGAAATCCACTTCCATAGTTCGAGAGCCATCGAAAGCTATCGGCAATCGGGCGTTCAAGCGAAAACGGTCCTTGGTCGCGGACATGGTTTGCAGTCGGCCATAGAGGAACGCTTCGCTGGCACTTCTGGCCTCACCCTGGGCCTTTGGCATCCGAGGACTTGCTGCGCGCACGAACAGTTGGCCGAGCGGCACATCGACTCCATCCAGGACAAGACGGCGCACGCTGGCTGCATAATCTCTTTTCCATTCCGGATCAATGGGCAAGGGCACTTCGACTGGCCAACCTGGAAGGGTGCTGGCGGGGAGGAGAATAGTATAACCCAGGGACTCGTAGCCGCGGCACCGCCTATCAAACATTCTTGAAAGCATGGGCACGTTTAGATCGGCGTAAT
>Ga0070738_10002145_pt1 | contig 32388 bp, 19 predicted proteins | sample Coa_R2_2_FD_66446 | JGI IMG/M metagenome (GOLD analysis project Ga0070738, IMG submission 66446) | Surface soil microbial communities from Centralia Pennsylvania, which are recovering from an underground coalmine fire - Coalmine... | ecosystem: Environmental > Terrestrial > Soil > Unclassified ...
GCAAGAATGGTTTGCGCGAGGACGGACGCGGCCAGTCCGTCGTTGGGATCCGAGGCCCGCGCAACGGAAGGTTCCAGTAAGTCGATGCACTGCTGAAACAGTTTCTCGGCTTCCTCTGTCCGCCTCGCGGCGAAAGAGTTGCGCGCTAGGTTGTACAGAGTTTGGCCATAATGAATGCGATAATCCCAATTATCTGGGTCTTTTTTGTGAAGTTCCTCGCTTAGTTGCATCGCTTGGCGATGATATTCCTTGGCTTGAGCGGGATCGTTGTGCAGAGCGCCCAGCCCACTGTAACAATGGCTGAGCAGATCGATCGCTTCGGGTTCATCTCGGCGCGACGCCAAAAGTTCGCAGCCTTCTCGGTACAGTTGTTCCGCTTCGGCGCGTTGATTCTTGGCCGAGAGGATGTCTCCCAGAACATAGCGCGTGAAGGCCGACTGATGCTGACAAGCGCGGGTGTCACGCAACTCGGCCGGCAGACTGGCCAGCAGTTCCAGGCTACGCCGACAGCGTTTCTCGGCTTCGTCCGGGCGCCCAAGTCCCATCTGCCGGTTGCCCAGGTAGGAGAGGGCGAAGCTCAGGCGGGCGTACAGTTCCGGGTCGGGTTTTTCTTGCTCGTCCAGCAGTTCTTGATACAAGTGGATGGCATCATTGAGGGCATCCACCTGGGCCTTTTCGGTGCCGGGGATCGCCTCGATCCGCTGCGCGCCCATGCGGACGAGCATTTGCTCTACGGCTTCGAGCGTCTTGCGATAGCTGCGGTTGGCCTGTTGACGAGCGGCCCGCAGATTTATGGTGTAGGTGAGTCCGCCAACCAGTGCGGCAGCGATGCCGAGAACGAGAGCCGCAGCCAGCGTGGCCAAAGCGGGCCTACGCCGCGCCCATTTGAGACCGCGCTCCCAACGCCCGGCCGCACGCGCCACGATCGGGCGATTCAACCGGAAGCGTTCGAGGTCGTCGGCCAAGGCGGCAGCGCTGACGTACCGCTTCGATGGAGCTTTTTCCAGACATTTAAGACAAATGGTCTCCAAATCGCGTGGTAAGGCCGGTTGCAGCTGGCGCGGCGGCAGCGGGTCGTGGTTGCGGACTTGTTCCAGTGTCTCCAGCATGGTGACGCCGCGGAAAGGCGGACGGCCTGTCAGCATCTCATAGAGGATCGCGCCCAATCCATACACATCGGTGGCCGGACCGACGGCATCGCTCCGTGATTCTGCTTGTTCGGGAGCCATGTAGCTGGGCGTGCCCAGCACCGCGCCGGTCTGGGTCAGGCCGGCGGACTCGACTGGCTTCGCCAGTCCGAAATCGCTGATCTTGGGCACACAGCTCGGCGATTGCAACGAGTCGGATGTTACCGCGGTGCTTTCCTGGGGAGTGGAAAAATGCAGGAGAATGTTGGAAGGTTTGAGATCGCGGTGCAGAATACCGTGGTCGTGGATGGACTGGACGGCACGGGCCAGGGTTTCCAGCAAGCGACCGGCAGCGCGCGCTTCCAGGGGAGTGCCGGCCAAGCAGCGGGCCAGGCTGCCGCCGTTGACATATTCCATGACGCAGAAAGGTTGGCCATTCTTCTCGCCGACTTCGTACACCTGCACGACATGGGGATGCTGCACACGCGCGGCCGCCGCCGCCTCGGTACGGAAGCGGGCCAACACCGTGGGAACGGCCTCCTCGCCGGCACGAATCATCTTGATGGCTACCAGGCGATCGAGACGCAGCTGCCGTGCTTTGTACACCACACCCATCCCGCCACGACCCAACTCGCCCAGGATCTCGTAGCCGTCGGGCACCGCTCCCGCTGGAACAGGCGCCGCACCGGTCGCCATCAACTGCAGCGTGGATGGGGCAGCTTGTTCGGATAGCTCGGCATCGATGCGGGCCAAGAGCGCGGGCAGCCCGGCATGCGTGGAGAATCGGGCGTAATAGGTCTCCGGTTCGGGACGGTCGCCCCATATTCGGCGGACGCGATATTCCTCGCCGATCAGCTCCAGCGCTAAGCGCTCGAGCGGACCCAGAGCGGGAAAGCGATGCAGATAATCTTCCAAGAGGGGCCGGGCCGGAAAGTCGTTCTCGTCGTCCGTTTGGGCGGCGCGCCAGCGATATTCCAGGTCGATTTTGACAAGTTCTTCGAGCAAATGCCGATGGTTCGATTCTGCAGCGGGGTCGTCGGCAGGCAAACGCGCCAACAGCGTTTCGATGGGTGGCCGCCCGCCGGCTTGCCAGGCTTGTTCAAAGGCGTACAGCAGCGGCTCAGCATTAAAGGAGGACGCTCTGGACGCTGTCTCGAAGGATGAGGGCGAGTTGGAGATGTTCGGCTGCTCGGCGGATGTCATGGTTTGTCGAACTCGCGCAGACGGTTCTCGAGATACTGTTTGACCTGCTCCATGGTGCGACGCACGGTGCGTTGGCTGAGGTGGACCTCCTCGGCGATTTCATCGAGCGTGTAGCCTTGGAGCCGCAGTTCGACGATGCGCCGCTGCCCCTCATGCAGGGGGCGCAAGAGCGATTCCAGCTCATCGGCCAGCGCCGCGGCTTCATCCGGCGTGGGATCGTGCGCCAACCAAGCCGTCTGCTCATCCAATCCCTCGCGCAAGGGCAAAGGCACTTGTTCGAGTTTGACGGAGCGTTTCTCCGCGGAATGCCTTCGTTCCGTATGCCGTAGCTTGTTGATGGTGATGGCGGCCAGCAATCGCCACATATCACCGGCTTGCTTCAGCACGAAGCGGCCGGTTCGCGCTTCGGAAAAGAAGCTACGAAAGGCGGATTGCACCACGTCGTCGGCATCCAACCGTGCAGCCAGCCGCTGGGACAGCCGCGTTTGCACCAGGGCATGTAAGCGGGAGAAATATCGGTGAAAGAGCGCCTCTGCCGCCGATTCGTCGCCGGTTTGCCAACGTTTCAATAACTCATGGGACTGCTCATCCATCGCCGCCTCTCTGTTGTCGCCTTACCAAATCAAGCAAGCGCGCCGGTTCACATTTTTTTGTCCCCAAAGAAAGAGGGAAGGGTATCTACAGCATAGATGGCCCGTTGTGGAATACAAGGAAAAATCGACAGGCCCAACGTTCATTTTTCGCGCCTTTACAGAGTCGTAAGGCGGTGTCGCTGGGCTGGACGATCCTCTTGCACGCCGGGCAAGGAGAAAACATCATGTTCGCATCCTGGCTCAACCGTGTATTTGGCAAGTCCATCAAGCCTTCACGGTGTCAACGCCGTTCCGCCCGTCCGGTAATTCGTCCGACATTCCGGCCGCACGTGGAAGCTCTTGAAGATCGTATGTTGCTCTCCGCCACGCTACCGGTCAGCGTCAATCCGGCGGGAACGGCGATGGGCAACACTTCCTCGGTCAACGCCTCTAACGCGGGGAACAACGGTCAGTCGGTCAGCGCCAACGGTCAATACGAAGTCTTCATCAGCAATGCAACCAATCTTGTTAACGGCATCACGATTCAACCCGGCACCCACATTTATCTGCGGAATTTGATTTCGGGCAAGACTACGCTGGTAGACGTTGCCATAGGGGGAACGAAGTCCGGTGATGCCGGGGCCAATTATGCCTCCATCACGGCGGACGGCCGCTACGTTGCCTTTCGCAGCGATGCCAACGACCTGACCAACAACGGCCACGGAAATTCTGAAGTATATGTGCGCGACATGGCGACGGGCCAGACCTATCTGGTCAGTCTGGGGACCGACGGCAAACCGGACAATCGGGGACCGTCCGGAGGATCGTATACGCCCAGCATCGCCGAGGACGGCAAAGGCCATCTGTTCATCGCCTACGAGAGTATGGGGACTAACATGACTCCAGGCGACAGCAGCAACAACAACGATCGGATTCTCCTCGCCTCGCTTAACCTCAGCTCCAGCGGCGCCATTCAGTCCAGCACCCTCAAGACCAAGCTGGTCAGCATCGATAACAGCACCACCGGCAACGGCGGCAACGGCTCGTCTTTTAACCCTGTCCTCAGCAAAAACGGCAGCGTGCTGACCTTCGATAGCTACGCCACCAATCTGAAGATTCCAGGCGGCTACAACGATAACGCCCCCAATATCGAGAATCTTTACCTGTATTCGCTAACCGATCAGACGTTGAAACTCGTAAGTGGGGAACCGACCACGACCACGGCCACCACCGGCAACCAAGCCTCACATCTCCCATCGAACGGCGACGAATTCGACTCCGCGTACCAGGAATCCGTAAGCGCTAACGGCCAATACGCGGTCTTCATCAGCAGTTCCGACAATCTAGTTCCCGGTATCACTACCCTAGGAGACAATGCCTTCTTGCGCAACCTGAGTACCGGCACGACGAGCCTGGTCAGCGTCAGCACGACCGGCACCAGTGAGGCCGGCGGCGTCAGAGACGTGGTCATCACACCCGACGGCCGCTATGTCGCCTTCGTTAGCGATTCCCCCTATCTGCCCAAGGGCAACGGACGCAGCCAGGTGTTCGTGCGGGACATGCAGCAGGGCCAAACTTACCTCGTAAGCCTCGGCGCAGACGGCAATGCCGCCAATGGAGGTGGCGCAGGGGGGCAGATCAGCATCGCGGAAACCAGCAACGGCCAGCTCGTCATCGCCTATAGCAGCGCCTCCACAAACCTGACCGCCCATGATACGAACTCAACTAATAATCAAGTCTTCATCACCACGCTGAACCTCGATTCCAAGGGCAACATCGAGTACAACACGCGGTCAACGAAACTGGCTAGCGCGACCAGCAGCAGCAATGGCGGCAACGACGAGGCCGCGGACCCCATCCTCAGCAAGGACGGAAGCACGTTAGCGTTTGAGAGCAAGGCCACCAACCTGCCGGGTGAGACGCCGGACCACGCGGATGGCCACGACCATATCCAGGTCTTCACCTACAGCATTGCGACCGGCAAGCTCACCCAGGTCAGCCCCGCTGCGCCCTCCGGCGACACGACCGACTCGTCATGGCTCTCGAGTATAAGCGACAACGGCAAATATCTCTCGTATGACTACTACGATAACAAGGCCGGCGCTGGCGAGGTGTACGCTTGGAACGCCAACAGCGGAAAAAACACCGTGATTTATGCAACCAAGGGGGCCGTCTATCCGGTCTTGAGCGCCACGCTTATCAGCGGCGATGGCAGCACCATCGCTTTTCGGGCCGGAAATGTTTATGGGCACGCAGTCATCTACGCCACCCACAATTGGCAATCCGGCGCCCCTACCATCACCCAGGTGAGTGCGTCACCATCCAGCAGCGTATTTAGCAGCGAAGACCCCACCATCAGCGACAACGGGCAGGTCATTGCCTACCATCTCACCCCTGGATCCGGCCCCGAGCAGATCTATGTGTACGACAAGGGCGTGACGACTCTGGCCAGCGCGGCCAGCAGCGGCGGTTTCAGCAACGGTCGCGCCGAAGCGCCCGAAGTCAGCGCCGACGGCAGCAAGGTCGTCTTTGATTCGACGGCCAGCAACATGGTTGCCGGCATCACCGACTTCGTTGCCAATCTGGGCTTTTCAACCCATGACAACGTCTTCGCCTACAACGTTGCCGGAAAGACCGTTAGCCTAGTCAGCGCCAAGGCGCCGGGTTTGTTCACCGCCGGCCTCACCTTCACCGACGGCAACAACAACGCGGCCAGTCTCAGCGACAACGGCCAGTACCTCACTTTTTGGAGTTCTGCCAACGACCTGCTGGGCAACCTCCCCGATACGAGTAATGTGTTCGCCGAGAATTTGCAAACCGGCGTGCTAACCCTGATCGCCTCGGGTAGCCAGGCCATCATCAGCGGCGACGGCAGCACCGTGGCCTTCCAGAGCTCTCAGCATCTCACCAGCAACGACGTCAAGGGCGGCGCTCAGATCTTCACCGCGACCAATTGGCAGACCGCCAAGCCGACGTTCACGCTAGTTAGCGTCGATAGCGCCGGCACCGACGCTGGCAATCAATCCTCCGAAAATCCCAGCATCAGCGACAACGGCAAGGTCGTCGCCTTCGACAGTATTGCCAACAATCTCGTGAAAAGTGACCCCAATGCCAAGTGGTACACGCAAATCTTCGTGCGTAACCTGGCGACAGATACAACGATCCTCGCCAGTAGCAACAGCGCGGGCACCGATGGCGGCAACAACAACTCCAACTCCGAAATCCTCAGCGCCGACGGCAGCACAGTTATCTACGACTCGTATGCCACCAATCTCGTCTCCGGCGTGAGCGTCCCGAACTCACCGAATGTGTACGCTTATCGCAGCAATACGTCCCAACCACTCCTCGCCGGCAACCCAACCAACAAGACGGCGTTCGGCAGTATCAGCGGTGTCCCGTCGGCCACTCCCGCGGTGTCAAACGTCCCGTTCACGCTAAATGACCACGAGCATCCAGCTATCGTTATCAACGGCGTTGACAGTGATTTCATGCAGAGCCTTGAGCTAACCCTGAGTTCGGCACTCATGCCGCAACAGCCGCAACAACCTCAATCGTTACAACCGCCGGTCTCGCTTGAGATCCCCTTGCCGGTATCCTTCGACAGCTTGTTGGCAGGGATCGAGGCCGCGTCGTTGATGCGAGATTTGAGAAAAGATGATCCTCAACCGTAAAATCCTGTCCCCTAAGCGAGAGTAAAGGGCATTTACCACATATAGCGAGTTTACCCCGACGCAAGGGAACGCCCGGAGAAGAAGCTGGTTATCCGCAGTGGTTCGTACTGCGCGCCGAGCGTCGGTCTCTGTTCTGGGTGGTCCAGAATAGGACGATTACTGTCTCCAATAGCGAGGATCCCTCCGATGAAGGTTCTTCTGAAACAGTTTGAACGCGGTTTTCTACGGATGCCGCGGAAGAGAGTCATCATGAGCGGGGCATTGCTCCTGCTGGCAATCGCAGGAGCAGGTTCCGTACAGGCGGACACGATCACCTTGAAGAGTGACGCATCAACCCTGGCGGCCGCCCTGGGGCCGGGAGTCCCTTCTGCGGCCGTGGTGACGCAGCTGGATACCGGAAATATTGCGGGCCTTACCTTCTCGCCCGTAGACGTCGGCTCGTTTGGGACTTTCACCCCCGTGCCGACTGGTGCTCCTTCGGGAACGAAAGTGGTCAACATCCCACCCGGGGACGGGGAGAACGGCTTTTTCGAAATGACCTTCAACCTGCCGACGGGCTTTACCAACATCCAGCTTACCGGGTCGGCCAATGTGGACGATAGAGGGCGGGCCTTTCTGAACAGCAATCCGATCTCGCCCTCCTTACTTAGCAATGATCCAAATCGGATATCAGAGTTCGGAAATGCGACCTTTTCGACTCAGGATGCTTCGTTCTTCAAAGCGGGAGAGAATGTCATCCTGATCGCCGATGACAACGCCGGCGGCGGGCCGAGCGGCGGCGCTTTCTACGCGACGATAACATTTTCCCCAGGAGTAGTATCCGCTGTCCCAGAACCAAGCAGCTTGGCTTTGGCCGCAATGGGCGCGCTTGGGATAGCCGGTTATTATCGGTTGCGGAGGCGAATCGTCGCGGCGTGACCAGCGGTCCTTGCCGCAGGGTGCTCACCACAAGTGAACGACGAACAGGGAACGTCGGTCCTCGGATGGCCCTTGTCGCCGGGGACGGACGATTGCAAGAATAGCATCATGCAAGAGCAAACCGCAGCCGCCCCAAAATGTCCCAGCCGGGCGGCTGCGGCGCCGGCGTCCCCGAGACGCCGGGGTCAAAGATACTCCCCACCTCATCAGTAGTCAAGAGTACACAGTGTACAAAAATCAACTTCCTTGACTCGCTGGCCTCCCAATCGTCAAAATCGCTAGAATCAGAAAAACCTTGCCAGCCCGCGGCGCAAGCAAGGGTAGAAGTAACCCTTGCTTGCGCCGCGGGCTGGCAAGCAGAGGGAAGAGCGAGGACCGACGGTGGAAGGACTCTTTGCACGTCAGGCATTTACGGGATTCGGCCCAGTCGCGATTCGGCCCGACTGGGACCCGCCTCCGTTGCATGCGATCAAGGCTCGCCGCCCTGGACGATTGCGCGCCCTCATGCGTCAAGACTGTCCGCGTTTGCCGGGCGTTTACGGCATGGTCGATCCCAAGGGCGAGTTGATTTACGTCGGCAAGGCCAAAAACTTGCGCGCCCGTCTGTTGAGTTACTTTCGTCCCCGCAGCCGCGATCCCAAGGCGGGGCGGATCCTGAAGCGAACCCGTTCTCTGGTCTGGGAAATCGCAACCAGCGAATTCGCCGCCCTTCTGCGTGAACTGGAGCTGATTCAGCGCTGGCAGCCGCGTTTTAATGTGCAGGGGCAACCAAGCAATCGCCGGCGCGTCTACGTGTGTATTGGGCGTCGTCCGGCAGCGACGGTATTTTTGGCCAAGAAGCCGCCGCGAACGGCGCTGGCCGGTTTCGGGCCGGTGCCGGCCGGCTTCAAGGCCCGCGAGGCGCTGCGCCGGCTCAACGACTGGTTTCGACTCCGGGACTGCCCGGAAACGCAGGTGATGAACTTCTCCGATCAGCTGGAGCTGTTCGCCCTGCCGTTGACTCCGGGGTGCATCCGTCACGAGATCGGCAACTGTCTCGGCCCCTGCGCCGCGGCCTGCTCGCGCGACGAGTACCATACAGGCGTGCAAGCCGTCATCGCTTTTCTTCGGGGCGACGATTTCTCGCCGTTGCAAATCCTGGAAGGCGAAATGACCGCGGCGGCCACGGACCTACAATTCGAGCGCGCCGCTGCGCTCCGCGACAAACTCGATACCCTGACGTGGTTGAGCGAACATTTACAGCGTGTGCGCGAAGCATCGCGGCATTCCTTCGTGTATTCGGTTCAAGGCCATGATGGGGCGGAGCTGTGGTACCTGATCCACTGCGGCCGCGTTTGTGCCGTCGTGCCGTCGCCCCAGGATGAGGCGAGCCGGATTGAAGCGGCCGAGCGAATGCGGCAAGTGTATCGAGGCCACGCCGCGGCATCGGGACCGCCGCGCGCGGGGGAAATGGACGGCGTTCTGCTGGTCTCGGCATGGTTTCGCAAACGCAAGGAGGAGCAGCGCAATATCCTAGACCCGGCTGCTGTACTCGATTTGGTTAGCGACGCTTCGGACAAGCGTCGCTAATCGGCGTGGAACCCGCAGAACCGTTCATACGCCGCCTGCCACGCATCGGGCTGACGCGGCGAGAAAGTGCGGACCTCGAACGAGCGACGCACCACTTCGCGCGCATCGGCCAGCGAGCCGAGCACGCCGGCGCCGAGCGCCTGTACCAGCACGTTGCCCATCGCTGTCGCCTCAACCGGGCCGGCCAGCACCGGACGGTTGCAAGCGTCTGCCGTGAATTGGTTCAACAAAAGGTTTTGACTGCCGCCGCCAACGATGTGAATCACCTCAATGTGCTGCCCCGTCAGCGCCTCCAGCTTTTCGAGTACCCAGCGATAGCACAGCGCCAGGCTCTCCAGGGCGCAGCGAACCGTTGCACCGATGCCGTCCGGGGCCGGTTGTCTAGTGCGGCGGCAGAAATCGGCGAGGGCCGCCGGCATGTTCGCGGGCAAAATGAAGGACGGATCGTTGGGATTGACCAGGCTCGCGAAGGGGGACGCCGCCTCGGCTTGACGCATCAACTCGTCATAGCTGTGGGGAGCACCGGCTCGTTCCCAGGCACGGCGGCACTCCTGCACCAGCCAAAGCCCCATGATGTTTTTCAGAAAGCGCGTCGTGCCGCCGGCGCCGCCTTCGTTGGTAAAGTTGGCCTCCAACGCGGCATCGCCGACGAGCGGCTGCTTCAGCTCAACCCCCATGAGCGACCAGGTACCCGAACTGATATAAGCCCACGTCGGCGCGGAAGCCGGCACCGCGACGACTGCCGAGGCGGTATCGTGCGACGCCGGCGCGATCACGGGGAAGGCATTGATCCCCGTTTCCGCCACGATCGACGCGCGCAGCGGCCCAAGAGCGGTGCCCGGCTGAATGAGCGTGCCGAGAATTTTCGACGGCAGGCCGAAAGCCGCCATCAGCTCATAGGCCCAACTCCGCGTCTGGGGGTCGAGCATCTGGCTGGTGCTGGCGTCGGTGTACTCGTTGACCTTGATGCCGGTGAACCAGTAGTGGAAAAGATCCGGCATGAACAAAAGCGTCTCAGCCGCGTCCAGCTGCGGCGAGCGATCGCGCTGCATGGCCAACAACTGAAACAGCGTATTGAAACGCATGAACTGGATGCCGGTTTGGCGGAAGATTTCCGCGCGCGGCACACGCGCGAACGCTTGGTCCATCATGCCTTCGGTATGCGGGTCCCGATAATGGCGCGGGTTGCCGAGTAGCGTTCCGCCACGACCGAGCAGGGCGAAATCGACGCCCCAGGTATCAACGCCCACTCCGTCGAGGGGACCGTGCTTGGCCGCGCATAAGCTCAGGGCACGCAACATCTCGTCGTACAATCGCAGCACATCCCAATGCAGCGTATCGAGGGTCCGCACCGCTCCATTGGGGAAGCGATGAATCACTTCAAGGCTTAGCCGCGAACCATCAAACAGTCCGAGGACGCCCCGGCCGCTCTCGGCGCCGAGATCGAAGGCGAGGAATTTCTTCGCGGATGACATGGTGTACTCCCTTGAATTGGCGAACCCCCTCGCTCCCTTATTAGGGAGCAAGGGGGTCAATCGCAAGGGGGTACAGCCGGATCGGTTAGCGGATGGGTCAAAATCAAGACGGATGTTGTTGCGAAAATACGCTGGAGCCCAATTCGAGTCCGATGGCTTGGGCCAACAACCCCCATGGGGTGCCGGAGTACGGATTGGCGTTGATGGCCGAATGCAAGCCGCCAAGTCCGGTCCCCAGGGCCGGGTTATCTAGATGGAGCAGCATATCGTTGAGAAGGCCCGCCAGACGATCGCCGAGCGTGGTAAAGGACGGGTCCGTCGAGATCAAGGACGCGACACTATCCACCGTCCACGCGAACTGATCCTCCAGCAGATAGAGAATGGCCACGTTCGCGGGTAGGCCGCCGGGCGATGGTGAAGGTGAGGGCGAAGGCGAGGGGGATGGCGAAGGCGAAGGCGAGGGCGAGGGGGATAGGGAGCTGGCCCAAGGGTGCAGCGTGATCGTTGCCGTCGTCGCGGTGCTTGTTGTGCTGTTCCACTCGACGTTAGAGGAATACCCACCCTGATCGTCATAAGGGAAAGCATAGGCGAGGCTGTTCACGGAGATGTTTGGCTGGTGGAGGAAAGCGGCATAGTAATTCGATGTCGTGCCGGTTGCATAGAAAAAGTTAGGTTTTTGAGTCGGGCTTACCGGGGTCGATCCGCTATCGGTAAACGTAGTTGTCGTAATACCACTGGAGATAAGTACTTCTTGACCTGAACCGTTCCCGCGGTAAATGTTGTAAGAAGTCACGGGTACATCCCCGGTACCCGTGCCGGCGTTACTGGGGGCGGACCAGGACAAAGCGATGCTCTGGTTGGGACCCGTTGTGGTCGCAACGACTTCATTGCTGGCCACGGTCTCGCCGGCGCTGTTCTGAGCAGTTACGACATAGTAGTAGCTGCCCGCGGCTAGAGTGCTTGATGGATTCGGAGTGATACCTGTTACTGCAAGCGTCTCTGGACCGGTCCAATCATCGGGATTGATTGCAAAATTGGTCGCGATGCCGCGATTGAAGGCACCGCTGATCGCATTCTCAAGGTCATTCAAAAAACCCGAGTTCCCCGATGGCTCGACTCCGCCGCTCGCGAACACACCGTTCTGGCTGAAGACCATTTCTCCAGGAGATTCCGTGTTATTTGGCAGCCAAGAAGGAGGGGGTGGAACACCATTGATTCCGCTGGTGTTGGTGGTAAAGAACGGTTCATAGATGTCGTAAGTCTGTCCATTGGAGGTTAGCTCAAGCACAGTATACGTGCTGGTTCCGCCGTTAATGTTTGTGGCGGTAATGGTCTTGGTGTTGCCGGTGAAGGTCCCGTCACCGGGATAGTCCAGCGTGAACGTGTGGTTTGTGTAATAAGAGAAGAAAGACCCAATCGGTCCATTGAAATATTTGCTCAAGTCATTGTAGTCAGTCTGGTTGACTGGGTCGGAAGCGTAGTATTGGAGGTAATCCTCCGGCGAGAGAATGCGATTGCTGGTGATCTGATTTAGTATTTGGAAATCCGAAGCCCCGGGGGTGTTGGCCATGTACTGGGTGAACAGGCTTTGCAGGGTGGCAAGAGGCTGCGTGATTCCCCGTACGGAGGTAACAGGGTTGCCATTGCCATCAGCTCCGGTTGTGGTGATTGTATAAGTCAGGCCGATCTGATCGATATTCGTCACATCGGTGTCCAGCTCGGGGACTGTTTGTTTTTGGCCATTGATGGTTATCAATCCGTTGCCGTCGTAGGTAAATTCGGCATAATCGTAAATCGAACCGGAATAAGACGGATTCCCACTGGGGTTTGGCGTCGGCCTAGGAACGGACGGCGGAAGAGGCGGCGATGGTGGCGGTGGTGGTGGTGGGAACTGAAGATCATAGAGGGTGAAGGGCTTCGATTGGGTCCCCAGACCCATCACGATGGTACCTCCTTGGATATACGCATTGGAGGGGATAGTGATCGAGAACGTGGAGCCGGTCTCCGAATCGGCATTTACATTGGCGATATACGGCACTGCGTTCTGAATCGGAGCCGAAGGAGACGGCGGCGGTGCATTCGATGTCGGGACCGCGGCCCAATCGTAAACGCCATTCGTGTTCGCCAGATAGACATAGGCGCCTGCGGCGAGAGTTGTATTCTTGGAGGGGCCGCTGACCGGCATATAACTCGATTCGAGCTGCCCGTACATAGTAAAATCGATGTATTGTCCCGGACTTCCGGCATTGGCGGGAACCGAAAATGTAAAGGTGGGATCCGGGAAACTGCTCAGCAGGTTGCGGTCCTCCAGGGACTCCAACAACGGACGAACGGAACGACGGGTCAGGCTGGACGCGCGACCAACTCGCTTGCCGAAGAACGCGGGCATGACTTCCTATCTCCTAGCTACGCTCGAGGAGCCAATTCGAGGCCGGCCACGTCGCCGGCCTTCTGCGATCTCAGTCAGCAGCTGCGCCCAAGTTTAACTCATGCCCGACTATTACAGCCCGGCGTTGGTGGAATAATGAATAAAATGGCTGGGCGCGAGACGGAATTGCATGCCTCACCGCTGTTTGCGATTCACCGCGCTCCGTCGCTGCCCTTGCTACAACCGCATCGATCCGCTTCAATAACCGCGAGAAAAACAATACAGATGGCAGGGGGAAAGAATGACTCGGCAATTCGTGCAGCAAATGGCCGATGGCGATTCCATCGAGGATGTGTACCTGGTTGTAGACAAGCAAGTCCGCGCCAATCGCAACGGCAACATCTACCTGCAATTGGAGCTTCGCGACCGTAGTGGTTCGATCAGCGCTCGGTTGTGGAACGCGCCAGAGCCGCTCGTGCGTTCTTTCGAGTCCGGCGATTTCCTCCGCGTCAAGGGCAAGGTGCAATTGTTCCAGGGCGCGTTGCAGATGATCCTCAACCAGCTTGATCGCATTGAGAGCGAAAAAGTCGAATTGGCCGACTTTCTCCCGCATACCGAGCAGGATGTCAGCAAACTCTACGAACGTCTTTGTACTCTGCTGCGCAAGCTGGACAACCCGCACCTGCGTGCCTTGGCCGAGTGTTTCTTGATCGATCACGAATTGATGAACGGCTTTTGCAAGGCGCCGGCGGGCGTGCGCAATCACCATGCGTACCTTGGCGGTCTTCTTGAGCACGTCGTCACGCTCATGGAGGCGGCCGACCGCATCGCTCCCTTATATCCGGAATTAAATCGCGATCTCTTGCTGATGGGCATTTTCCTTCACGACATCGGCAAGGTGCGAGAACTGAGCTATGATCGCTCCTTCAGCTACACCGATGAAGGGCAGCTGATCGGCCATCTCGTCCTTGGCGTCGAGATGCTCGGCGAGCAAGTACGTCGCGTGCCGGACTTGACCGGCGAGCCATTCCCTGCCGAGCTTCTACTGCGGCTCAAGCACCTGATCGTGAGTCATCACGGCGCGCTCGAGTTTGGAAGCCCGACGGTGCCGATGACTCCCGAGGCAATCGCTCTTCACTACCTCGATAATTTCGACGCCAAGATCCATAGTTTCACACGCGACATCCGCGAGGATCGCGGGCCGTCGTCATGGACGCCATACAATCAGTCCACGCAGCGCCGGCTCTTCAAGGGCAGCCGCCCTACCTCCGGGAATGCCCTCGCACAGGGAGATATGGAGAGTGAGGAGTGAGGGGGAAGGATTGTGGTCACTTCTCTCCTCACTCCTCACTCCTCACTCCTCACTTTCTTCAAATCGGGTTAGCGCCGATAATTTGACCATTGGGGCCGTAGATTAACCATTCCGGCGAGCCGTTGCTGGAAAAGGCCAGCGACTGAAGCCCCTGGAACTGGCCGGCCGAGTTGAAGAAGTTCAACTGCCAGGGCAGACCATCGATGGTCACAAGCACGTTTCCGGATACGTTGGTGTACGTCACCGGCAGCGAGATAGAGGCGATATTGATCTGGGTCGGTAGGCCCGTTGCGGAATAAGCGAAACCAAGCAGTTGCTGACCCGACGACATCTGCACCTGAATCAATTCGCTGCCATCGCCGGAGAAGCTGAGACTGCTCGGCAGCAACCCGTTCCAAACGTTGAGATAGATCGTTTTCGAGGTGCTGCTGTTGGTGAAGGAAGGAGACGCGGCGTTGTCCTTGTAGGCGAGGGAAACGCTTGGATTGCCGATCACGACTTGGATCGGCACGGTCAGAGTCACAATGCTCATGCCGTTGACCAAGTTGCCTTGCGCCGACACGCCGGCCATTGTGAAAGTGACGATGCCCTCGCCGACGGTTCCGGATGGATTGCTCACCTGTGCTGTCAGCGTAACATCCGCCGTCATGCCTGCGACGTTGGGTGTGATGCTGACCGCAGTGAGAGTTACGCTCGTGCTGGAGGCGGCGTTGACCGTGAGCGTATTCGCTGTAGTGCTGCTTTGACTAAAGTTGGTACCCGGAATGTACACGGCATCGATGGTGTAGCTTCCCACCGCCGTGCCGCCCGGCAAGACATAACTGACACTGGCCGTGCCGTTGCTGACCGTGCCCGAGACCGTCGGCGTGCCGATCGTATTTCCCAGGCTATCGAGGAGCGTGAAGCTCACGGTGCCTTCGTTGACGGTGCCGGCACTGCTGGTTACGGTGGCAGTCAGCGTCACGGTCTGATCGCTAGAACTGAAAGAGGCTGTGGCATTACTGGCCTTGATCGTAGTAGACGCAGTATTGATCGTGAGTTTGTGTGTAGTGTCGGAGCTGGAGGCGAAGTTGCCGGACGCGTCACTATAGCTGGCATTGATGGTATAGGTGCCGGCCACGGTTCCGGCGGGCAAGGAATAAGTGACGCTGGCCTGGCCGCTGCTATTGACGCTGCTCGAAGTCGCGGTGCCAACGGTATTGCCCACGCTATCGAGAAGCGTGAAGGTCACGGTGCCTTCCTTGACCGTGCCGGCACTGCTGGTGACGGTCGCGGTCAGCGTCACCGTCTGTGTTTTCGAGTTAAAAGTGGCAGTGACGTCTTTGGCCGTCGTCGTGGTGCTTGCGGCGCTGACGGTCAACGTGTGGGTGGTATCGGAGCTGATGGCGAATTTTCCCGTGCTATCGGTGTAGTTGGCTTCGATGGTGTAGGTGCCGGCCGCCGTGCCTGCCGGCAAGGAATAGCTGACGCTGGCTTGGCCGCCGGTGACCGCTTGCGACTTCGCCGTGCCGATGACGGTGGTCCCCTTGAGGATCGTAAAGGTCACGGTGCCCTCGTTGACCGTGCCGGCGCTGCTGGTGACGGTGGCGGTCAGCGTCACGTTCTGAGCGCTCGAACTGAAAGTGGCCGTGGCGTTCGTCGCGGTAGTCGTTGTGGCGGAGGCTGTCGAAGAGGTAACGGTGAGCGTGTGCGAGGTGTCGGAACTGGAGGCGAAGTTGCCCGTGCTATCGGTGTAGTCGGCCTTGATGGTATAGGTGCCGGCGTCCGTGCCGCCCGGCAGCGAGTAAGTGACGCTGGCGCTGCCGTTGCTAACCGCTTTCGAAACCGCTGTGCCGATGACCGTTGTGCCCTGAAGAATGGTGAACTGGATACTGCCTTCGTTAACTGTGCCGGCGCTGCTGGTGACGGTGGCGGTCAGCGTCACGTTTTGAGCGCTTGTGCTGAACGTAACCGTGGCGTTGCTGGTAGTGGTGGTCGTGGCCGCGCCGCTCACGGTGAGACTGTGCGAGGTATCGGAGCTGATGGCAAATTTTCCCGTGCTATCGGTGTAGTTGGCCTCAATGGTGTAGGTACCGGCCGCCGTGCCGGCGGGCAGGGCGTAGCTAACACTGGCTTTGCCGCTACTGACATTTTGCGAAGTTGCCGTGCCGATGACCGTGGTCCCTTTGAGGATCGTGAAGGTCACCTTGCCTTCGTTGACGGTCCCGGCGCTGCTGGTTACGGTGGCGGTCAGTGTCACGTTCGAGACACCTGTGCTGAACGTGGCCGTTGCGTTGCTCGCCGCGGTTGTGGTGGGGGAGGCGGTCGAAGACGTAACGGAGAGTGCGTGCGACGTGTCGGAGCTGGCGTTGAGGTTGCCTGTGCTATCGGTGTAGTCGGCCTTGATGGTATAGGTGCCGGCTGCCGTGCCCGCCGGCAGAGAATAGCTGACGCTGGCGCTGCCGTTGCTGACCGCTTTCGAAGTCGCCGTGCCGATGACTGTTGTTCCCTCAAGAATGGTGAACTGGACGCTGCCCTCGTTAACCGTCCCGGCGCCGCTGGTCACGGTGGCGGTCAGCGTCACGTTTTGAGCGCTTGAGCTAAACGCGATCGTGGCATTGCTCGCAGTCGTGGTCGTGGCCGCCGCACTGACAGTCAGCGTGTGCGTATTGTCGGAACTGGAGGCGAACGAAGTTCCCGTGCTATCGGTGTAGTTGGCCTCGATGGTGTAGGTGCCAGCCGCCGTGCCGGCGGGCAGGGCATAGCTGACACTGGCTTTGCCGCTACTGACGTTTTGCGAAGTTGCCGTGCCGATGACCGTAGTCCCTTTGAGGATCGTGAATGTCACTTTGCCTTCATTGACGACGGTGCTGCCGGTGCTGGTCACGGTGGCGCTCAGTGTTACGTCCTGGGCGCCTGTCTTGAAAGTGGCCGTGGCATCGCTGGCGGTCGTGGTTGTGGGGGAGGCGGCGTTGGGATTGATTTGGCCGGCGAGGGCAGGCGTATCGTTATTTAGCGGGTTGATGGTAGAGGGCGTCAGCCGTTCCTCCAACCCTTCCAGAGATAACCGCACACGACGCGGAACGGCCGCACGCCGTCGGGCGTTTCGGGAGTTTCGCGATTGGTAGGGGAACAAACAACGTTGAAGCGTACACAACCACTTGGGCATGAACATGGATGCGGTCCTCAGGGGGTGAGATAATCAATTCACGGCCAAATCAGGATTTGCCGATCCGTGACAATTCGCCTGGCAATCAACAGGCAATGAATGTCGTTGGTCTTGAACAAACATATAAAATCGCATTGCTCTAGATCAAGAGGGAAAGTTGCGAAAAAACGAAATTCAGGAAAAAAGAGCAAAAGAAGTAAAAACGATCCGTTGTTCTTTTGGAGACGATTTTTTACAGTTCGAGAAAGAGCGGCAGCCAGGATTGAATTGATGACGTCAGAACAGAAGCAATCACACCCCAAAAAACATTACACAAAATAAAATGAGTTGTCGTCGAATTGCTCGCAATTGATTTATTCCTCGTTCCCACGCTCCTGCGTGGGAACGCCGTTCCGGACGCTCCGCGTCCCGTGCCGTACAAGGACACGACGCGACGCAGAGCGTCGCATGCGTACGTTCCCACGCGGAGCGTGGGAACGAGAGCGACGAGAGCGTGTGTTCAACCTTCCAGCGACCCGATCGTAGGATCGATCGGACAGCCGGCGTCGAGATAGGCTTGCAACAGGATCTGCGCCGCCACGCGATCGCGTCGTTGCTTGCGTTTCTTGTGCGTCAGTCCCGCTTGCCATAGCGCCGATTCGGCCTCGATGGTGCTAAATCGCTCGTCCCAGAATGTCACCGGCAAACCGGTCGTCTCGGCCAGCCATATCCCAAAAGCGCGGGCCTCCGCCGCTTTCGCTCCCTCGCGGCCGTCCAGATGGACCGGCAGACCGACGACAATCGCGCCGATTTCCTCTGCGTCCGCCAAAACGCGGAAATATTCGGCATCGCGCTCGCGGCTGTGCCGTTCGTACACGGCCAAGGGCGAAGCCAGGCGGCGCTCCGGATCGCTGACGGCCAAACCGATGCGTACCGAGCCGTAGTCCACACCGAGTAAACGAGTCCGCACACTCACAGATATTTTTCCAGTCCTTTTTTCTTCAAAAGATCGACGAGTTGCTTAACGGTGCCTTCATCACGGCGATCGGCAATCAGCGTGGCGTCGCCGTCCTGCACGATGACCAAATTTGAGACGCCAATGGTGGTGATGATCTTATCGGCATCGCCGACGATGATGCAATGATTCGTCTTGAGTCCACAGTGCGTGGCAAGGACGGTATTGTGATCGGCATCTTGTGGGTTCATACGTTCGAGCGCCAGCCAGCTGCCGACATCATCCCAACGATAAGGGGCTTTCACGACCAATACTTCGCGGGCATGTTCCATGACGGCGTAATCGATACTGAGTTTCTGGAGTGGTTCGTATTCTTGGCATAGCACTTGGTCGCGCCGCGGCGTATCCCACTCGTCCGCGATGCGCCGCACAGCGTCATACAGCAGTGGCTGCTGTCGCCGCAATTCCTCCAGTACCGCTGCCGCCCGCCACACGAAAATGCCGCTGTTCCAAAAATATTCCCCCGAAGCGATAAAACGCTCGGCTCGATCCGCTGCCGGCTTTTCCTCAAAACGCTGCACGCGGAAAACGCCCACGCCCTGGCGCTGTCCAATCTCCGCGCCGCGATGAATGTAACCGTAGCCGGTGGAAGGAAACGTCGGCGGGATGCCGAAGGTGATGAGCGCGTCAGGATGTTGCTCGGCCATCAGGGCGGCGACGTGAGCGGCGCGCTCGAACTCACGCACCGGCTCTATGACGTGGTCGGCCGGCGTGACCATCATCACCGCGGAAGGATCGCGGCGCGCGATAAGGGCCGCCCCCAGGCCGATGCACGGCGCCGTATCGCGGCCGCATGGCTCGCCGACGATACGATCGGGCGGCAGTTGAGGCAACTGCCGTCCGGTCTCTGCCTGGTACGCCTGACCCGTGATGACCCACGTGCGCTCGGCCGGCAGCAATCCTTCGATGCGGTCCATGGCCTGCTGCAACAAGGTGCGCTCGCCGCCGAGCGCGAGGAATTGTTTTGGACGCATTTGCCGGCTCCGCGGCCAAAACCGCGTGCCGCCGCCGCCTGCCAAGATCGTCGCGTGAAGCATTCCCCTTTTCTCCGCGAAAAAGAAGACGAACTACAGAGAAGAAAACTTAAAAAGACAAAAAAGACAGCAAAAGGACAGCAAGGAATTAAATGGTTTCTTGCATTGGCATTCTTTCTTTTCTGTGTTTTCCGGGACTCCGCGGTTAGTCTTCTTTAACTGAAATACGCTGGTCCTTCAATGCGTGTGTTTCGATCCACACGCCGCGCGAACTCGTCGGCGTCCAGGGCGAAAAGCGGGCTGACCTCCAACGCCATGGCCGGCTCGCCGTTCGCCGCTCGCGGCACCTGGACGCCGGCGCGGGTCAACCAATCGGCGGCAAGATTCGTTATCGCTGCTTCCACGGTCTTGGGCGAGTCGGCCCCTTCCGCGTTTTTCAAGGGCGCGAATTCCTCTCGATGCGATGTCTCCATCACCAGCCAGCGCTCGGCCAAGGGCAACACGTCGAAGATAAAGCGCTCGAATTTCAGGGCGTTTTCCTTTTGCGGCTGCACTGTCTGCCCCTTGTCATCGAGATACGGCACTTTCTTGCGAGCGATGTGGAACGGCAGCAGGCCCGCCCCTTCGGTCACGCGGGCCAGGAAATCCACATCAAAAATGTGGATGGCAGGACTGCCGGCCCACAAACGCAGCCGGCCGTTCGCATCGCGTTCATTCGCCAAGCTATCGGGAAGATCGGAATACTCAATCATGGTGCAGCGGCCATCGACCAGCACCAAATTTCCCAGGCGGTCCTTCGGTCCCTGCTTGGGCACGATCTTCGAGGACGCCTCAGAGCGTTCGGAGAGATGCCGGCCAAGGAAGATCGGATCGGCCACTTTCACGAGCGGATTATCCACCTGGAAATAGAACAGGTGGCGAATGCCGCGCTGGCGCAAGCGTTCGAGCAGGCCGCTTTTCGCCAATGCGGTCAGTGTACCGCCGTGTCCGTCCGGACTGAGGAACAAGCGGCCCGGTGCTTCCAGCAGCAATTTGCCCGTTTCCAGATCGAGGGCCGGCATCGTGCCCTGACAGAAAAAAAATACTTCCTCCCTGGGAAGTCCGAAATAATTCTTCTCGGCGAAGAATTGCCGCGTCTCGGCGTCCGTGGCCGGGCTTGTCATGACGAGAAAAGGCGGCTGCTTGCCGTAGCGCCGGCCCAGAGCCAGTACCTTCTCGGCATGGATTTGAAACAGGCTCTTGCGGCTGATGGGGCCGACGAGATACATGCCCTTGGGGTGCTCAAAACCGAGGCGGCTGCCCTGTCCGCCGGCCACAACCAGCGTTGCTACTTCGCCGTGCCGCAGCGCTTCCTCCCCCGCCGCGCGCATGGCGGCATTATCGGGAGCATCGGCCGGCACAATGTCGAGCGGTTTGATTCGTGAGGATTCCGGCGGCCGATACGTGTGTTCGCGTTCGGCGTAAAGCTCGGCGAGACGCTCCAGATCGATGTTCTCGAGTTGATCGATCAATCCACGGCGCTCGTTCGTGTCGAGCCGGTCCCACCCGGCCAGTACGTGTTCTTGTCTGTAGCGTTGTAATTTCTGTCGCAATTCCGATGGTGGAGTCATCTTTAATTCCAGCTAAGCCGCGACCGTAAGGGAGCGGTCTAAAAGTCAAAGGACAATCCATCGTAAGACAGCTGCGTGTTGGGCGGGAGCATGCGGTTGACCGTTTCATGCTCCAGTTCATGGCTCATGTGCGTCAAGTACGCGCGATCGGGCTTGAACTGGCGAATAACATCTAGCGCCTGCTCCAGTCCGAAGTGGGCGGGGTGCGGTTTGAAGCGCAGAGCATCAAGCACGAGAACGCGCAGTCCTTCCAGGCGCGGCCAGCTCTCGCGCGGGATCTGGCTGACATCGGTACAATAAGCGACATCGCCGATCCGAAATCCAAGCACATCGAAATGGGCGTGAATGAGCGGGATGGGCGTCACCTGTTGGCCGAGAACGTGGAATGGCTCGGTCCCAATGCGCTCGAAAACAAACTTGGGAACCATGCCGGCGGGCAGCGAATCGGCTTCCGGGCCGAAAGCGTAGGAAAACACCGTGCGAATCTTGCCCTCAACCTCGGCCGTGCAATACAAGGGGATTGGCTCGCCCAGATGTCGCGAAACCGGCCGCAAGTCGTCGAGTCCAAACAGGTGGTCGGCGTGATAGTGGGTGAACAGCGTTGCATGGATGAGGCCGACGCCTTCGCGGAGCAGCTGCAATCGCAGCTCCGGCGGCGTATCGATGAGGATATTGCCCTGGTTCGTGCGGATGAGCACGGCGCAGCGATAGCGGTGATTGCGCGGATCGGAGGATTGGCAAACGGCACAATCGCAGCCGATCATGGGGATGCCCATCGAGGTGCCGGTGCCGAGGAAGGTGAAGGTTCGCGTCTGCGCCATCATGCACTCATTCGGGACTCGTTCCCTCAGCGGTCCCGCCGCCGGGACCATGCCAAGAATAATTATTCTAGCAAATCACGTCCGGTACAAAACCGCAGTCTCTTGCACGCTGCGCTTGCGCCCGTTACCTTGAACACATCATCTGTTTTTTCGCCCTCTCTGTTTCGAGGATCACCATGCGCAAATTGCCGCCATTTTTCCTGTTCGGTTGCCTGGTTGCCTTGCTAGTGCCCGCCGCGGTTCGCGCCCTGGAAACTTCAGAATACGTACGTACTCCCGACGTAATCTATGGCCGCAAAGCCGGCCTGGCGCTGACGATGGACGTATTCGCTCCCAAGACGAAACCCAATGGTCTGGGCATTATCTTCGTTGTCAGCGGCGGTTGGAAATCGCATCCCATGTACATACGTCCGGAGATGTATCAGCCTCTCTTCGAGCGCGGCTACACCGTCTTCGCCGTTGTCCACGGCACGCAGCCGAAGTTCACCGTCCCCGAAATCATCGAGGATGTCCATCGTGCCGTCCGCTTCATTCGCTATCACGCCAAGGATTATCACATCGACCCGGATCGCATTGGCATCACCGGCGGCTCGGCCGGAGGGCACCTGTCGCTCATGCTCGGCACGGCCGGTACGGCCGGCGATCCCAAGGCCAAAGATCCGGTGGAGCGCGTCTCCAGCCGCGTCCAGGCCGTGGCCTGTTTCTTCCCACCGACCGATTTCCTCAACTGGGGCAAGGAGGGTGCCGTCCTCGATGCCAAAAGAATGGATGCACGTTTTAAAGCAGCCATCGATTTCCAGGTCTTCGATACGGATGAACGAATTTTCAAGCGCATTACGGATGAGAAGAAAGAGCTTGACCTTCTTCGCAACATTTCGCCGATCAGCCACGTCAGCCGTGATGATGCGCCGACCTTGATCATCCACGGCGACAAGGACCAATTGGTGCCCTTGCAGCAATCCCAGCGCATGGTCGCCAAGCTCAAAGAGGTCGGGGTTCCGGCCAACCTCATCGTTAAGAAAGATTGCCGCCACGGCTGGCTCACCATGATTAAAGACATGGAATCCTTTGACGATTGGTTTGACCGCTATCTGAAAAATGAACCGCGGAAGGCCGCCGAGTGAGGCTCCTCCCATTCCCGGCAATCCAGAGCGGCAGCTCCTTCGTCGAAAGAGTGGAACGTCTCGAAAACTCTTTTCGTGCAGGAGTATCCCATGTCCGCTCGATTCTCCTTCCGTACCGCCGTGACGCCGGCAATTCTGGCCGCCCTGCTTGGCTTCGCTCTCCCTGCCCTGGGTGAGGACGCCAAGCCCCAAGCCAAGAAGCCCAAACCCAAGATCGAGGTCGTCTTCTGCCTGGACACCACCGGCAGCATGGGCGGCCTCATCCAGGGGGCCAAGGACAAAATCTGGTCGATCAGCAACCAAATCGCCGGCGGCAAACCGGCACCCGATCTGAAGATCGGCCTGGTCGCCTACCGCGATCGCGGCGATGCCTATATCACCAAGATCACCGATTTAACCGACGACCTCGACGCCATCCACGGAAACCTGCGCGAATTTCAGGCTCAGGGCGGCGGCGATGGTCCGGAGAGCGTCAACCAGGCATTGGATGACGCCGTCAACAAGATCAAGTGGAGCACCGACAAGAAAACGCTGCGCATCGTCTTTCTCGTCGGCGATGCTCCGCCGCACATGGACTATGCCGATGATGTGAAGTATTCCGAAACCTGCAAGAAAGCCTGCGAGAAAGGGATCATTATCAACGCTATCCAGTGCGGCGGTGATGCCGAGTGCCAAAAACACTGGAAGGAGATCTGCAAACGCGCCGAAGGCTCCTATGCTCAAATCGCCCAGAGCGGCGGCGTAGTTGCTATCGCCACGCCCTATGACAAGGAATTGGCCGAGATCAACACCGAATTGGCCAGAACAACAGTGGTCTATGGGAGAGCGGAAATGCAGAGGCTAGGCGAGGCGAGAAAGGCAGAAGCCGGGGCACTACCCCTCGCTGCCGCCGCTGACCGTGCTGCCTTCGCCGGCAAGGCCGGCAGGGCGGCAACCTACGACCTTCTCGACAGCATCAAAAGCGGCAAGGTGAAGCTCGAAGATCTCAAACGGGACGAGTTGCCGGAACAGATGCAAAAGATGGATCGCAAGCAGCAGAAAGAGTATCTCGAAAAGCTGGAGACACGCCGGACTGAGCTAAACAAGAAAGCCGTGGAACTGGACAAGAAACGCGCCGATTACATCAAGGAAGAGTCGGCCAAGCAAGCGAAGAAAGACGGCAAGGACGCCAAGGACAGCTTCGATAATCAGGTGCTGGAAAGCTTGCGCAAGCAGGCCAAGAAGTACAACATCGATTATTGAGAAGCGGTTTTCACACGAGCCTACCAGCCCGCAGCGCCAGCAAGGGATGCCTTTGCTGGCGCTGCGGGCTGGTGTTGCATTCGTCTACCCTGCTCCGTTGTGGCAGTGGTCTCCCGACCCTGCCACGTTCCGCGACCGAAGGTCTCTGGTCCTGCACAGCTTTGGAGACCTTCGGTCAGAGCCACTGGCCCGGTCCGGAGACCGGGCCACAACGCGCTAGAGCCACTGGCCCGGTCCGGAGACCGGGCCACAACGCGGGGCGCCAGTAAGGGATGCCTTTGCTGGCGCTGCGGGCTGTGTGTTGCATTCGTCTACCTTGCAAATCGCGCTACCGTGGCATACATTGCGCACTATCCCCAATATCCCACCTAACGGAGTATCTCTCATGAGACGGCGCGATTTCCTCAAGCAATCAACGGCCGCCGGCGCAGCAGCGTTCGCCAGCGCCACGGCCCCGGCAATCCTTGGCGCCCGCGATAAAAGCGGCACCCAGAACCCCATAATCGGTGAAGGCGAATATCGCTACGAATGTATCCATAACTGGGGCGAACTGCCCCGCCATCTACGCTGGGAGACGACGCACGGCGTCACCATTGACGAAGATGGTTTCATCTACATCAAGCATCAAGGACTGAATCGCGCGGCGATGGATACGATCGTCGTTTTCGATCCGAAGGGGAAATTTGTTCGCTCGTTCGGCAAAGGCTATTACCCTGGCGGCCACGGCATCGACATCCGCAAGGAAGGCGGCGAGCAATTCCTCTATCTGTGCGACATCCATCACTGCCAGGTCATCAAGACCAATCTCAAGGGCGAGGAAGTCTGGAAGATGGATGCTCCCAAGGAAGCGGGTGTGTACAAGGACGGCAAGGGCTATCGGCCAACGAACGTGGCTTTCGCACCAGACGGCGGCTTCTACGTCGGCGACGGATACGGCTCGCACTACATCCATCAATACGATAAGGACGCGAAATGGGTCCGCACCTGGGGCGGCGAGGGCACGGAGCCCGGCAAGATGAAAACGCCGCATGGTCTCTGGCTGGATGATCGCAAGGGCCGCACGCCGTCGCTCGTCGTCGCCGATCGCGCCAACGCACGGCTGCAATACTTCACGCTCGACGGCAAGCACATCGGTTTCGTCAAGGATTTGTTGTTCCCGGCACATTTCGACATTCGCGGCGAAGTGCTGCTGGTGCCCGACCTGCATGCGCGCGTATCGCTGTTCGACAAGGACAACAAGCCGATCGTGCAGCTGGGCGATGATCCCGAATGGCGAAAGAAAGTCCTGGATGGTTTCAAAATCCGCCGTCAACCGTCGGAATGGCTGCCGGGCAAGTTCGTGCATCCTCACGATGCGTGCTTCGATCGCGACGGCAACATTTTCGTCGTCGAATGGGTAGAACCCGGCCGAGTTACGTTGTTGCGACGGGTCGCGTAACGAGCCTCGCCGAGATCCTCTCGTTCCCACGCGCTCCGCGTGGGAACGCAAGCCTGGACGCTCTGCGTCCTGAATGAATGCCGCGTAGGGGCTGGCCGCGACGCGGAGCGTCGCCAACGCTCGTTCCCACGCGGAGCGTGGGAACGAGAGAGCAAGATGACTTTTTGTTTGACTTCCGCAACAGCGAGGAATAATCTCCGATTTTTAGATGGTTCCATCCTTTCGCCTAGAGTGGTCCTTCAAAGGGAGATGCAGTCATGGCTAGGCAGAAGTGTTTGCTTGTGGGAATGGCCCTTGGATTGTTTTTGCTGGCGTTCGCATCGCCGGCAGTCGCTCAGCCGCAACAGAGGCCACGGACTCCGAACGACACCTTGATCTCGCCCGAGGTCCAGTCCGATCATCGGGTGACGTTTCGCCTTTACGCTCCGAAGGCATCCGAAGTGATTGTCCGCGGAGACTTCGGAGAGCAGGTGAAACTAACCAAGGACGAGAAAGGCGTCTGGTCAGCAACGACCGGCCCGCTCACGCCCGATTTGTACAGCTACAGCTTCATCGTGGATGACGTGAAGACCGTGGACCCCAAGAACGCCGCGATCAAGCAGGGCGTTACCAGTGTGGACAGCATGGTCTTTGTTCCCGGCAAGGAAGCGGATTTTGAAGATCTCAAAAATGTTCCTCACGGCGAGGTGCGCCAGGTTTGGTATCGCTCGTCCACGCTCGACATGCCGCGGCGCATGCACGTCTACACGCCGCCGGGATACGATGGCGGCAGCGAGCGTTACCCCGTGTTCTATCTGCTTCACGGCGGGGGCGATGAGGATTCCGGCTGGAGCACCATCGGCCGAGCGAGCTTCATTCTCGATAATCTGATCGCCGAGAAAAAAGCGAAGCCCATGCTCGTCGTGATGCCCAACGGCAGCCTGCCGCGGCCGGCGAACATGCCCCGCCCCGCGCCTGGCGCCCAGCCCCCGGCCGACTTCGCGAGGCGAATGGCCGAATTCCAGCAACGATTCACCAAGGAATTGCTGAACGACGTCGTTCCTTGCGTCGAGAAGAATTTCCGTGTTCGTGAGGGCGCGGAGAATCGCGCTTTGGCGGGACTGTCGATGGGCGGCGGCCAGACGTTGAATGTCGTGACAACGCATCCGGACCAGTTCGCCTACGTCGGCGTGTGGAGTGCCGGTATCGGCCGCAACAACGCCGACGAGTTCGAGAAACGCAACACGGCATTCTTCGACAGCGCCGACAAGGTGAACAGGAACATCAAGTTGTTCTCGCTCAGCGTTGGCGACAAGGATTTCGCGCTTCAAGGCACCCAGAGCCTAGACGAACTGCTCAAGAAGCACGGCATCAAACATGAGCTGCACACGAGCGGCGGTGGACACACCTGGATCAACTGGCGGCACTACCTGAATGATTTCGCGCCGCGGTTATTCCAGTAAGGATTTTCTTTTTCTGCCAGCCCGCAGCGCAAGCAAGGGAATGATTCACCCTTGCTTGCGCTGCGGGCTGGTAAGGTTTTGGCGCTACATCAATGCTGGACAGGATCTTCAGTCTCTGCGAGCGTTATTCCAGCCGCACCCAACCGCTCGCGCAGCACGGCGACATTCTCTTCGGCTACCACCAGCGCCGTCGGTCCCAGCCGCTCCGCGATCAGTTCGCTCGTTTGCGGCCACTGCATGAGTCCGTCGGCCAGCTCCTCGTCGGCAATGTGCAAGACGAGGTGCCGTTGCAAGCGCGGCGTTTCCATTTCGCCTGCTGACATGAGCAAGCGTGCTGCCGGCGGCAGCGGTTGGCCGGCACGCTGATAAAACCACGTCTCCAAGACCGGCAGCGTCATTCCCGCCGAGCGTGCCGCGCTCAACGATGCCGGTGTTAGTTGATACTGCCGGCGGCCAGTGGGACCGGGGTCTCGCCGGTCGGTGGGCGATCCGCCGACCAGTTCGGCGAAGCGCGGCAACTCCGTCTCCAGCAGCAGGTCCGAACGTGCCAGGTCTACCGAGAGCGTCACGCCGTCCTCTTCGACATTTACGCACTTCTCCGGCGGTAAGGCATAATCGCGGGTGCCAGTCAGGCGGAAATGGCGGAATTCGATTGCTTCCTCGCTGGCCACCACGGCCAGGCGATCCGAGAGACGGATGGCTGGCAGGCCGCGGGCCAACGCCTCGTTGAGATCCTCCGTACTGCCGAACTCCAGGAGCGTCGCCGAGGGATATACCGTGATGCGGTCTCGTTTGTTCGCCCAGGTCCGCAGCGAATCGAGCACTGCCGGCGGCAAGGCACGGGTGCTGTGTTGCTCCAGTGTCAGACGAATGCTGTCGAATGTCTGTCCCGCTTCGAGGGCGCGATAGACGGTCTCCGGTTGCAATTGCAGTGTGCAGGCCGCGCCCAGGCTCTCCCATACCGCGACCTGCGTCAGCCGAGCGATCAGGCTGCTCGTCAAACCCTGGCGATAGGCGACGATTTGCAGGTTGGGCTGCACAAGCAGGGTTTGCGTGTGAACCGTCTCCAGGTTCGGCGCCTCGCCCAATCCCAGCAGCCAGCGGCCCGTCGGCGATAACCGGACGCGCCAATCGCCATCCGTACCGACCGGCGAGACGCCGGTCCCACCGGGTGTCTCGCCGGTCGGTACGCGCACTACCTGAATCAGCCGCAGCGGATAGGCGACGCCGAGGAGAAACGTTTTCAGCCACGGCATCTGCCGCGAGGGACGCAGCGACTCGTTTAACCAATACGGATGCCGCTCGACGATCCATTGCTCGATCGTCTCCGGCTCCACAGCCGCTCCTTCGGGCAGTCGCGCCAGCAGCAAGAAAGCGAGCAAGTATGCGGAAGGAAAAGGATTGCCCGTCTGCGTTTCGCCGCCGCGCCAGCCATCCAACGGGTTCCACGCGGACATTCGCGGCAAATCGGTCCAAAGCGATTCCAGGGCCGCTGCCAACCCGTTGTCCCACGTCGGAGGCAGCGGTCGCGCTCGCAATTCGCCCTCGATCTCGCCGATCAGCCCCTCTTGTTCGGCAAGTGCGAACGTCAGGAACGCGGGGTCGGGCACATCCGTCAACCGATCCGCAGGGGCGGCATTGAGCAACGCATCTTGCCGAAGCCGATCGAAATCGCGCTTGAAGAAATCGCCCTGCTGCGTGCGCCGCAGCGGGGCATCAGCCGCCCGTTGCCACAGCACTGCCAATCGCAACAGCCACTCGAAACCGTCGGATTCCTGCCATCCAGCAGCGCCACTGAGAGGCGCCCTTGCTTGCGCTGCGGGCTGGCCTGCAGGTTGTTCACTTTCCGAGAGGTCCGGCAAACCAAGATCTTCGCCAATGGCACGCGCGGCGATGGACGGCGGCGCGAACACGAGCAGGCCCGCCGGCCCAGGCGCCGCCATCCACTGCTCGAAGTTCTTGAGCTTCTTACCGGCAGCCCCATTCGAACCCGGCGTTCCTTTTTCGTCTTTGAGACTCGGATAAAGCAACCCCGCTTCGAGGAGTTCCAATACCGGTTGCAATCCGTCGCCGTGCCCGAGTGCGATCGTCAGCTCGACGAGATTGCCGAGGTGCCAGTAGGGTTGGCGGCTGTGGCCGATCAGCGCAAGTACGCGGCGAGCCGGGGGAGTAAGATCCTGTAAGCGGCGATCGATGACGACAGGGTTGCTCGTGGCCGCGGCGCCGCGCTCGATGAGATCCTCGATGGGCCATTGATTGCGCGGCTTGATCAGACGCGCGGCCACCTGACGCAGCAGCGGCTCGTCGTAACTCGCCAGCGTGTGCCGCTGTAATTCAGACCAATAAGCAGGATCGGATACGTACAAAGTACAAAATCCTAAGGATGAAAGCGAAGAAGGCGCCTGGTTTATTTGCTCCTTCGTCCTTCGTCCTTCGTACTTACTTGCGGGGTGTGCCCCATTTTTTGCAATTCCTGAATCACCGACTCAACACGGCCGGGGCGGATGAGCAAAACGCGATCGGTCAATCGACCGACAATGTCTTGAGCCAGTTTCTTTCGCGCCAGCAGTTCCTCGGCCAGCACCGCGTCCTCGGTCTGCACCAGGCAGACGCGGCGGTGCAGCTTCACCGGAATACGAGCGCCGGAAGCAGGTCGAACCGGATCATTCAGCATGGCGCAGCGACTCCTCAAACTGGATTGCCAAGATTAACTGGTGAACGGCCGGCGTCAGCCGGCTGGTGATAGCCCCAACCAGCCGGCTGACGCCGGCCGTTCGCCAATTGCCCTCATCCGGCCGCGCGGGCGTCCTCAAGCATCTCCGCCCCATCGAGGATCTGATAGCTGTATCCCTGCTCGGTCAAAAACAGCTGTCGGTGGTGGGCGAAATCCTGCTCGCGGGTGTCCCGGCTGACCAATGTGTAAAAATGGGCCACTTCGCCGCCGCTTTTGGGCCGCAGGATGCGTCCCAGCCGCTGGGCTTCTTCCTGCCGCGAGCCGAAGGTGCCCGATACTTGAATCAGCACATTGGCATCCGGCAGATCGAGCGCGAAATTGCCGACCTTGGAGAGAATCAGCGAGCGCACTTCGCCTTTGCGGAATTTGCCGTACAGCTCCTCGCGTTCGCTGTTGCCGGTCTGGCCGGTGATGAGCGGGATGTTGAAGCGCTTGCGCAGTTGCCGCAGCTGCTTGAGATATTGTCCGATAATGAGCACGCGGCTGTCCGAGTAGCGATCGAGCAGGCAAGCAACGATGTCGTCCTTGGCCGGGTTCTCGCTGGCGATGCGGTATTTGTTGCGCCACTCAGCGACGGCGTATTCCATGCGCAACGGCTCCGGCATGGCCACGCGAATTTCGGCGCACGTCGCCTCGGCGATCCAGCCTTTCGTCTCCAGCTCACGCCACGGCACATCGTATTTCTTCGGCCCAATGAGGCTGAACACGTCGGCCTCGCGTCCGTCCTCGCGTACCAGCGTCGCCGTCAGGCCGAGCCGCCGCCGCGCCTGGATGTGCGCCGTCACGCGGAAGACCGGGGCGGGAAGTAAGTGGACCTCGTCGTAGATGATAAGACCCCAATCGCGCTGATCGAACAACTGGAAATGCGGAAATTCCTCGCTTTTGTCCGGCCGATACGTGAGGATCTGATAAGTGGCCAGCGTCACGGGGGCAATGTCCTTGGTTTCGCCCGTGTACTCGGCGACCTGATCCTCCGTCAAACCGGTGCGTTCGAGGATCTCGCGGTGCCATTGTTTGACGGCGGTGATGCCGGTGGTCAAAACCAACGTGGAACGCTGCATCAGGGCCATGACGGCGATGCCGACGATGGTTTTGCCCGCACCGCAGGGCAGCACAATCACGCCGGAGCCGCCGCGCACATCTCCGCCCGCATAGAAGATGTCCGCGGCGTCGCGCTGATAATCGCGTACCTGGAATGGTAGACCGGAGCGTGTCAAACTTCGCAAATGGATTGGTAGGGCAGCGCCTTCGGTGTAACCTGCGAGATCCTCGGCGGGATAGCCAACTCCGATCAACGCCTGTTTGAGCACGCCGCGATGGCCGGGGTCGATCAGGAAACTGTTTCGATCGAGCCGTTCGCCGAGATAATCGCGCACCCGCGGCTGCCGCGCCAGTTCCTCCAGCAGCGGTACATCCCCGCACACGAGCCGCAACGCCGGCGGCCCCTCGCCGGTTTGAATCGTGGTCCGTTCGAGCTTGACCCGGCCATAGCGGCCGACCAGCTCGCTAATATCGGCGGCCAGGTTGGACGGCAGCGGAAACTTGCTATATCGTCCCAGCACGTCGAGCATGGCTTGCGCGCTCATGCCGGCGGCGGCCGCATTCCACAACGATAACGGCGTCAGGCGATAGGTATGGATGTGCTCGGGGCTTTTTTCCAGCTCGGCGAACGGTGCCAGCGCGTCGCGGGCCTCGGCATAAAGGGGATTATCGACTTCGACCAGGATAGAACGATCGCCTTGAACGATAAGAGGGTTGCGAGCATCATAATGGTGCTCAACTCCTCTGGGCATCACTGAGTTCTGCACAACCTTCCCTCCCCACCCTCGTCGAGGCACGACCGCGCACCAAAACCGCAGTTTAGTACCTCGATTTAAACCACGCAAGGCGAGATGCGGCGAGTTGCAGCGCTGCGCTACGCGCGGTTCGAGAGTCGAATTCGGGTAAACCAGCTGGTAAGGTGGACCAACGAAGGAGGCCCACCGGCGGGACGTGGTGGGCCTCCTTCGTCGGCCCACCCTACCAGCTACCAGCCCAGCGAGGGCACGGCTTGGGGGAGGTGTGCAAAACACCAGTCTGGAGAAACATTACATCTTCGTAAGGTTGTCATTTGGACCTTGACTCGATTCTCGGCGGCTTTCATACTGATTTGTAATAGGAACAGATACTTACTACTGACATCGGTTTGTCAGTGAACCGGCAGCCTTGGGGATAACTCTCGACGCTTGCCGCACCGTTTCGCGCTGCGCAACCATCCGGTTGAAAGCCGTTTTCTCCACTTATCCTTTTCTCTCCGAGGATCGCCATGTTCTCATCAACTCGCATCCTAAAAGTCGCCTACCTCTTCATCTTGGGAGGTGCCGTAATCCTGCTGTCCAATCGGACACCGGTTCGAGCGCAGCGCGCCATGTTGGCCCCGATGGCGCCGAGCATGATGCCGACCCAGCCAATGGGCGGATTCATGCAATCCTACATGCAGGCGAACATGATGCTGATGCAGGCGGGAAGCATGGGCATGATGGGCATGATGATGGGCGGCATGGGCATGATGGGCATGCGCGGCATGGGCGGCGGCATGATGGGTATGGGCGGCGGCATGATGGGCATGGGCGGCGGCATGATGGGCATGATGGGCATGGGCGGCGG
>Ga0070738_10002148_pt1 | contig 32359 bp, 27 predicted proteins | sample Coa_R2_2_FD_66446 | JGI IMG/M metagenome (GOLD analysis project Ga0070738, IMG submission 66446) | Surface soil microbial communities from Centralia Pennsylvania, which are recovering from an underground coalmine fire - Coalmine... | ecosystem: Environmental > Terrestrial > Soil > Unclassified ...
ATGACGCTCACGACCTCGACCCGGTCGCCTCCGACATTGCGCGCCAAATCGGCCAGAATGCTGAAGCTCGCGACGACCTTGACGGGCTCGGCATTGGCGCCCAAGGCGAGGCAGCTGAAGAGTGCCGCGATGACGAGGCGCATTTGAAATTCTCGCGAGTTGCACCGGGAAGAGGCAGCCAATAGGATCGCCCGATGGCGCTACCAATGCCAAGCCTGATGCCAGCTTTGCGGCGCTGGGCCAGATTTCTGGCCTTGCTGCTGCTGGCGACTCAGCTCGGCTCGGTCGCCCATCGGATCGAGCACTACATACTCGCCGAGCAGATGGAATGCGGCGAGGACGGCTGCACGGCCTTCGCCCCGGTTACCGATCCGCCAGTTCTGCCGCCGCTCGTTCTGCCGCCGCGCCCGGTCGTCTTCTTTGTTCGTTTCTGGACCGCAAGGGAGCCGATCCTCGTCCAAGCGGCCGAACGTCTGGGCTTCCGCGCCCAAGCTCCACCAGCGTCGCTCTTCGTCCTGTAGTCCCATCCAAGTCGCGGGCTGCCGCCTTCGTGCGGCCATGTCCGTTATGGTCATATTCGGGTTCGGAGAGTTTCCGCCATGCCAATCCGCCACTCAGGCTTGCCCCTCGCGGCCGGCTTTTGCGCGCTCGCCGCCGGCGCCGCGGCCCAGACGGGCGACGCCGCGGGTGTTCCTCAGGAGGAGATCGTCGTCACCGCGAAGCGCCTGGACACGGCGCGCGACGCGATCTCGCCGAGCCTCGGCGCCAGCGATTATGTGATCGACCGCGCCGCCATCGCCAACGAGCCGCAGGGCGTCGATACCTCATTCAATCAGGTGCTTCTCCAAGCTCCGGGAGCATCGCAGGACAGTTTCGGCCAGCTTCATATCCGCAATGAGCACGCCAATCTTCAGTACCGGATCAACGGGATCATCCTGCCGGAAGGGATCTCGGGCTTCGGCCAGGCCCTCGATCCGCGCTTCGCCGATTCCATCGATCTCATGACCGGCACATTGCCGGCCCAGTATGGCTACCGGACTTCCGGAATCGTCGATATCAAGACAAAGAGCGGCGCCTTCGATCAGGGCGCGACGCTCAGCCTCTATGGCGGGAGCCGCGACACGTTCGAACCTTCCGTCCAGGCAAGCGGCTCGAGCGATGGCTTCAGCTACTACCTCTCGGGGAGCTACATACGGAACAATATCGGCGTGGAGAATCCGACCTCATCGGCCGATCCCATCCACGACTTCACGCAGCAGTTCCACGGTTTTGCCTATCTGTCCTATATCCTATCTCCGGATACGCGCGTCTCGGCGATGTTGGGCACGTCGATCGGATTCTTCGAGATCCCGAACAATCCGAACCAGACGCCCAACTTCACGGCCTTCGGCCGGTCGAATTTCGATTCCGCGAACCTCGATCAGCGTCAGCGCGAGATCAATCATTATGCGATCGTCGCGCTGCAGGGATCGGCGGGCGATCTCGATTATCAAATCGCGCCGTTCACGCGCTATTCGCAGACCAAATTCACGCCGGATCCGCTTGGCGATCTGATCTTCAACGGCTTCGCCGACCGAAGCCGGTTGTCGAGCTGGTCTTCGGGCATCCAGGCCGATGCGAGCTACAAACTCGGCGACAGCCATACGCTTCGCGGCGGCCTCTTCTTCTCGGGCGAACGGACGATTTCGCAAGTGACCTCGGACGCGTTTCCGGTCGACGGCACGGGCGCGCAGACCTCCGACATGCCGGTCCGCACTTACGACCAGAGTGGCAAGACCGGCTATTTGTACGGCCTGTATCTTCAGGACGAATGGGCGCTCACCGATACGGTGACGCTCAATTTCGGCACCCGTTTCGACGTGGTCGACGCCTTCACGCATGAGAACCAGGTGAGCCCCCGTGTCAATCTCGTCTGGAAGCCGGACGACGACACCACGATCCATGCCGGCTACGCCCGCGACTTCACACCGCCGCCGCAGGAGCTGGTGTCGACGACGTCGCTATCGAAGTTCCTGGGCACGACAAAGCAACCGTCGGTTCTCGAGAACGGCCCGGTCCGGGCTGAGCGCGAGCACTATTTCGACGTCGGTGCGCTGAGGACCGTCATCCCGGGCCTCGATCTCGGACTCGACGTCTATTACAAGTTGAAGCGCAATCTGATCGACGAAGGGCAGTTCGGAGAGTCGCTGACCTTTTCGCCCTTCAACTATCGCTACGGCCGCGGCTACGGCATCGAGACGACCGCCTCCTACCATAACGGCCCGTTGGGAGCCTATGCGAACATCGCCTATGGCGAAGAGAAGGGGAAAGACATCGTCTCGAGCCAGTTTTTCTTCGCGCCCGCCGAACTCGCTTATATTCACAACCATTCGATCTATACAGATCATGACCAGGCCTGGACGATTTCGGGAGGCGCGTCTCTCAAATTCTCCGATGCGCTGGGCCAGTTGCGCACCAGCCTGGATCTGATCTTCGGCAGCGGCTTGAGGCGCAGCCCGGACGACGCGCTCGAGCCGAACGGCGAAAAGCTGCCGAGCTATACCCAGGTCAATCTGGGCGTGGCGCAGGATATCGAGAGTCAGGGTGCGCTTGCCGGGGTGACGGTCCGCTTCGACGTCATCAACCTGTTCGATGAAAGCTATGAGATCCGAGACGGAACCGGCGTTGGAGTCGGCGCGCCGCAGTTCGGCCCCAGGCGCGCCTTCTATGTCGGCGTCAGCAAGAATCTGTGAGCCGCCCGAACTTGACACGGCGGCGCGAGTCCGGTTGATGCGGTGCTCGGTCCACTCAGGACGATCGAAGGGATGTCACGATCACCGACATTGCTGGAACGCGGGGCGGCCGGCCGTGCGCTGTGGGCCTTGGCGGTGATCGCGCTGATATGGGCGGCGGTTGCCTGGGCGCTGGGCTAGGCGATGAACCGACGGGCCCAGGGCGGCGCCGAAATCCTGATCGAGGATCTGTCGCTCTCGTACAATTCCGAAATGGTGCTGGAAGGCTTGACCGGGCGCTTCGCCGCCGGGAGCGCAACCGCGGTCATCGGGCCGAACGGAGCCGGCAAGAGCACGCTGTTGAAAGCGATCGTGGGTTTGCTGCCGCCGCGAACCGGATCCATAAGGCTTCCGGCGCCGCCGGAGGAGATCATCGCCTATCTGCCGCAACGTCCGGAGATCGATCGCCGGGTTCCGCTCTCCTGCTGGGAGCTGGTCACGCTGGGACTTTGGCGGCGAATCGGCACCTTCCGCTCGGTTGCGCCCGAAGAGAGGCAGGCGGTCGACTCGGCGCTGAAAACGGTCGGGCTCGCAGATAAAGGCGCCGCGCCGATCGGGTCTCTGTCGATCGGGCAATTTCAGCGCGCGCTGTTCGCGCGGCTGCTGGTCCAGGACACGCCGATCATCCTGCTGGACGAGCCTTTTGCCGCGATCGACTCGCGCACGACCGAATTTCTGTTGGCGCTGCTATCCAAATGGCGCGCCGAAGGCCGTACCGTCGTGACGGTGCTTCACGATATCATGCAAGCGCGCCGCCACTTTCCCGAGACTCTGTCGCTCGACCGGCATGTTCTTGCTTGGGGGCCGACCGTAGCGGTGCTGGGCGCGTCATGACGTTCCACGATCTCGTGATCGCGCCTTTCGCCGATTTCGCCTTCATGCGCCGCGCCCTGGTCGCCTCTTTCGCGCTGTCGCTCGGCGCCGGGCCGATCGGGACGTTCCTGATCCTGCGGCGCATGAGCCTGATGGGCGACGCGCTTTCGCATGCGATCCTGCCGGGCGCCGCGATCGGCTTTCTTCTGGCCGGCCTGTCGCTGCCCGCGATGAGCTTCGGCGGCTTGGCGGTCGGGTTGGCCGTGGCGCTGGCGTCGGGCGTGGTCTCCCGGCTCACGGCCGAGCGCGAGGATACGAGCTTCGCGGCGCTTTACCTGCTATCGCTGGCGATCGGCGTGCTGATTGTGTCTGCCTGGGGCAGCAGCGTCGATCTGTTGCAGATCCTGTTCGGCTCGGTCCTCGCAGTCGACCGCGCCGCGCTGCTGCTCGTCGCAACCGTGTCGACGGTCACGATCCTGGCTCTGGCGATCATCTATCGCCCGTTGATCGCCGATTGCGTCGATCCGGGCTTTCTGCGGACGGTGGGCGGGCAGGGAGGGCTTTGGCACTCCGCCTTTCTGGTGCTCGTCGTCCTCAATCTCGTCGCGGGCTTCCAAAGCCTCGGCACGCTCATGGCGGTCGGGCTGATCATTCTTCCGGCCGCCGCGGCGCGGTTTTGGGGAGGGCCGGTGATCAGGCTCGCCGCAGCAAGCGCCGCGATCGCCTTTTTCTCGGCCGCGGTCGGGCTGCTGCTCTCCTATCATTTGGATCTGCCGGCGGGGCCTGCAATCATCGTCGTTGCCGGGATCGTCTATGTCGTCTCGCTGGCCGTGAGCGGCCGCCGCCGGTCCCTTGCGCACGCATCCTAGGAGTTGGTCGGTTGGGTTCAGGATCGCGCATCGCGCCCGATTTCGAGGTCGCAATCATTGGCGCCGGCTTTTCCGGGCTCGGCATGGCGATCCGGCTGAAGAAGGCCGGAATCGATTCCTTCGTCATACTGGAGAAAGCGGCGGAGGTCGGCGGCACCTGGCGCGAGAACACCTATCCGGGCTGTGCCTGCGACATCCCTTCGAGCCTCTATTCCTTCTCCTTCGAGCCGCGCGGCAATTGGAGCCGAACCTATCCGCCCCAGCCCGAAATTCTCGCCTATCTCATCGATTGCGCCGACAAGCACGGGCTGCGCGCGCGGACGCGCTTCGGGACCGAGCTTGTCGGCGCCTCGTTCGACGAGGCGGCCTCGCTCTGGCGCCTCGCAATCGCGGAAGGACCGGAACTCACATGCCGGTTCCTCATCCTTGCGACCGGGCCGCTTGCCAAGCCGGCCTATCCGAAGCTGCCGGGGCTCGACCGTTTCGAGGGCGCTGCCTTCCATTCGGCCGAGTGGGACCATGCTTTCGACCCGACCGGAAAGCGGGTCGCGGTGATCGGAACCGGCGCCAGCGCCATCCAATTCGTCCCGCAGCTCGCCCCGCAGGCCGCGTCGCTCCACGTCTATCAGCGCACACCGCCCTGGGTGCTGCCGAAGGCGGACGCGCCGGTGGCTCGACAAGCTCCGTCATGGCGGCGCTGGCTGGCACGTCAGAAGGCGTTCTGGGGGCACGAGATGACGGGGGCGGGTTTCGCGGTCGAGCCCAGGCTCATGGCGCTCGTCGAGCGGCAGGCGCGCGAATATCTCCATGCGCAAATCGCCGATCCCGATCTACGAATGCGCCTGTCGCCCGATTACCGTCTCGGCTGTAAACGAGTCCTGATCTCGGACGATTATTATCCTGCGCTGGATCGCCCGAATGTCGAGCTGATCACGTCCCCGATTGCCGAGGTGCGTGCTCGAAGCGTGATCGCCGCGGGGGGCGAGCGGGAGGTCGACGCCATCATCTTCGGCACCGGCTTCAGGGCGACCGATTTTCTGGATTCGATCCGGATCGCCGGGCGCGGCGGCAATGCGCTCGGCGATGCATGGCGGGACGGCGCCGAGGCGTATCTCGGGACCGCGGTCGCCGGATATCCCAACATGTTCCTTCTCGTCGGCCCCAATACCGGCCTCGGCCATAATTCCCTGGTATTCATGATCGAGGCGCAGCTCGATCATGTCGTACGGTGCCTGGCGGAGACCCGCCGTCGCGGGGCCTCTGTCCTGGAGGTGGATGGAGCCGCTCAGATCCGTTTCAACGAGAGGCTTCGGCGGCGCATGCGGCGGACAGTGTGGATGACCGGCTGCAAAAGCTGGTACCTCGATCGGAACGGCCGAAATACGACGCTGTGGCCGGGTTTTGCTGTCGAATATTGGTGGCGGACGAGCCGGCCGCGCTTTTCGGACTACCGTTTCGCCGGGGGCTAGCACTGTCGCACAGGGACCGAGGCACCCATGTGAATGCCATCGGAACCTCTCCTTGGAGCGACATCGATGGCCACCATTCCCGAGAAATATCTCGATCTGTTCGATCAGAAGAAGGCGTTCGCGAGTCTGGCGACGCTGATGGCGGACGGCACGCCGCAGGTGACGCCGGTCTGGTTCGGCTATGAGGGCGGGAAGCTGGCGGTGAACACCGCGCTCGGACGCACGAAGGCCAAGAATATGAAGCAGGGCGCGTCGGTGGCGCTGGCCATCATTGATCCCGACAATCCATACCGTTACGTCCAGGTTCGCGGCCGCGTGGCCCGCGTGGCGACCGAAGGAGCGGACGCCCATATCGATCGGCTGTCGCACAAATATGTGGGCCGCGACTACCCGTTTCGGCAGCCAGGCGAGCAGCGCGTGATCGTCGAAATCGAGCCGGTGGCGGTTTCAGCCAGCGGCTGAGCCTGCTATCAAGCTCGCGCAAACGAGCGAGCACAAGGAAACCCAATGGCCCAGGATACCGATGGAAAGCCGCCGCGACGGGACGGCAACCGCGAAGGCGGACGCGGCGGCGAAAGGCGCAAAGACGATAGGGGCGAGGGCCGGCGGGATGATCGCAAGGGCGGCGGAGGCGGGCAGGGGCACCGGCGCGGCAAGGGCGGTAAAGGCGGCAAGGGCGGGCCGCACCGCAAGGAAGGGCCGAAGAAGGCTCCGCCCGCGACCTATGAGACCCTGACGCAGCTGACCCGAGGCCCTGATTACCGGATCGACAAATTCGTCCTGGCCGAGAAGGTCACCCACAAGGCCGTCAAGACCGAATATCGGCTGACCCGCGAAGGCATGGAAGGCGTTCGCACCTTTGCGCGTCTGTTCGAGGCTCAGGCCGCCGCGACCGAGCCGTTGCCGGAACCGCCGCCGGCCGAGCCGGAGGTTGCGGAGGCTCCGGCAACCGGGGAAACTTCCGAAGACCATGGGTCGGGCGAACAGCCGGCGCCCGCGACCGAGGATACCGCGCCGGAAACGCAGGAAGGCTGATCGGGTCGGCCTGCCCAAGCGGTTGGTTGTTTTCGGATTGCCCCGCGCACGCTCCGCGTCCTAATCTCCTCTGAAAGGGCGGCCGAATAGGTTGCGGCGAGCGGGGGGAAACGATGGATCACGCGGCGTTTGACCTCACCGATCCGGATTGCGTCACCACCGATGCGGTCCACAGCCATCTCAAATATCTGCGCGAAACCGCGCCGATCAGCCGGATCACGAGCGCATCGGGCCGGCAATATTGGGCGCTGGTGAAATATCGCGACATCATGCGCGTCTGGGGGGACCCGCAGACCTTCTCCAGCGAGAAAGCGCCGATATCCCTGTCCGAGCATGCCGCCTTCGATTCGGGCCGCGGCCGGATCATGATTTTGACCGATCCGCCGCGCCACATGAAGCAGCGGAACATCTTCAAAAGCCGGTTCGCGCCGCGCGGCGTGAAGCTCGATTGGGAGGGGCTGACCCGCCGTATCGCGCGGCGCCTCTATGAGGAAGCAGCGGAAAAGGGCGCTTGCGATTTCGTGGCCGATGTCGCCGGCAAGCTCCCGCGCGCGCTCATCTGTGAGGTGATGGGCGTGGCGCCGGAGGACCGGCCCCGCATCGAGCAGTTGGGCGACATGTCGGTCGCCGGCCACGATCCCGAATATCAGAAGCTGTTGCCCGCGGATGAGCGCGTGGGCACGCCCGAGGAGATTGCCGATCGGTGCCAGGCTTTCGCCATGCGCGAGATGGCGGCCTATTTCGGCGAGGTGATCGCCGACAGACGCAAGAACCCCCGCGAGGATCTGTTCACGCTGCTCGCGAACGCCGTGATCGACGACGTGCCGCTCACCGACGAGGAGGCGATCTACAATTGCGTGCTGCTGCTCGACGCCGGTCTCGACACGACGCGCAACGCATTGTCGGGCGGGATCCGGGCGCTGCTCGCTGACCCCGATCAGCTCGCCATGCTCGTCGAAGATCCGACATTGGTCCGGAGCGCCATCGAGGAATTCCTGCGTTGGACCTCGCCTGCCTTTCACAATCTCCGCGTCGTGATGCGCGAGGTCGAGATCCGGGACCATGTCTTCCAGCCGGGCGAATTGCTGACGCTGTGGGGCGTGTCGGCCAATCGAGATGAAGAAATCTTTCCCAATGCCGATCGGTTCGACATCACGCGGTGGCCGAACGAGCATCTGGCGTTCGGCTATGGCGAGCACGCCTGCATCGGCGCGCATCTGGCGCGGCTCGAACTCAGGGTCGGACTTGAAGAGGCGCTGCCGTATCTGCGGCACATCGAGGTGACCGGGCCGATCGAGCGGATGCGGAGCCTGTCGGTGCCCGGGATCAAGCACATGCCGGTACGCTTCGGCGTCGGTCCGCAACCGGTCGCGGCCTGACGATCTTGGTCACGGTCCACGCGATATCGGCCGACGGAGCGGAGCGTGCGTTGGAAGCCGATGAAGGCGCCACGCTCCGCGATACAGCCGTCGCGGCGGGCCTGCCGGGGATCGCGGGCGTCTGCGGCGGCAATATGATGTGCGGCACCTGCCATGTCTATGTCGACCAGGCGTGGCTCGACCGCACCGGCGAACGCAGCGAGGATGAGGAGGCGGTGCTCGATAGTCTGAGCCTCAGGGCCGAGGTCAAACCGACCAGCAGGCTCTCCTGTCAAATTCGATTATCGGCCAAGCTCGACGGGCTGGTCGTGCATCTGCCGAAATCGCAACCGGGAATTTAGGAATGGTCATGTCGGCGACATCGCCCTCACCCGAAGCGCCGGGCGCTTCGACCGCTCCCATCAAGGGAGACGTATTGAAAGCCCTTCCCGTCGATGGGGGAGGGTTGGACGGCGGTGGCGATGCCGCCACAAGCTCGCCTGATTGGCGAAACGCGCTAAGAGGCGCCACGAGGCGCTGCATACTGTTTTTCGCGCTTGTCGCTACTCCAGCCCACGCGCAAGCGATCGGCGCGCCCTCGGCCCGGATCGACCCGGATGGCACGGTCCATGCGCCGGCGTTTCTGGCGCCGTTCTCGACCTATGCGAGCCCTGAAGCCAAGGCGGATTTCATCAAGACGCATCAGCCGGGGCATACATCGGCGGCGATGGCCGGCGTCAATCATGGCGACCCGAAGATCTTGCGCGAGACTCTGGATAAGGCGCTGGCGCCCCGGATCGAGCACGCCAAGGCGGTCTATCCGGTCACGCTCGAACCTTGGACGGTCGACGGCGTCTATACCGACATCGTGACTCCCGCGTCTGGCGTGCCGGCGCGCAATGCGAGACGTGTGCTGATCAATCTGCATGGCGGCGGCTTCCTGTTCGGCGCGCGGACGGTCGGCCTCATGGAATCGATCCCGATCGCGTCCGTCGCCGGCATGAAGGTCGTGACGGTCGACTATCGGCAAGGGCCCGAAAATCATTTTCCAGCCGCAAGCGAGGATGTGGCGACCGTCTATCGCGCGCTGCTCAAACAGTACAAGCCGGAGGATATCGGCATCTTCGGCTGCTCCGCCGGCGGGATGCTGACCGGAGAGGCGCTCATCTGGTTCCAGACTCACAATCTGCCGACGCCGGGCGCTGCCGGCATTTTCTGCGCCGGCGCCGGTCACACGCTGGAGGGGGACTCGCGTTATTTCTCCGCTGCCCTCAACGGCCAGATTCCGCCGCCGCCTTCGACTCCGGACAAACCCGGCAATCTGCCGATGGCCTATTTCGATGGCGCGAACCCGAAGGACCCGCAGGTAACACCGCTCGAATCACCAGCCATGATGGCCAAATTTCCGCCGACTCTGTTGGTCACCGCGACGCGCGATATCGCGATGAGCCCGGTTATCACCACGCACGAGACGCTCACGCGTCTGGGCGTCGATGCTGAGCTGCATGTGTGGGACGGGTTGCAGCATTCCTTTTTCACCAACATCGATCTTCCGGAATCGAAGGAATATTTCGATGTCGTCGCGCGTTTCTTCGACAAGCATTTGGGGCGGAGCCACCAGTCATAGCGATGGGAGGATAAAACAAATGAGCAGTTTCCATGCCTTTGGTCGTAGTTTTGCATCCGAGCGCGAAGCGATCGTCGGGCTGATCGACGTGCTGAGGGCCGAGGAAAGCGCTGCGGGCGCCGCCATCGCGAGCTGGGTAAAGGTCTGCCGCAATCCGAGACTCAAGGGCGGGCTCAACTGGGTGGCTGAGCGGGAGAGCTTCCACGGGCGCGTTTTCGGGCAGCGTCTCAAAGAGATGGGCGAGGAGTGGAAAGCGACGATCGGACCGGAGCGAGGACCAGATTATCAGGCCTGTCTTGCAGACCCGAGTGTCGCCGACGAGGTGAAGCTCGTGCGCCTGATCGGCAATCTCGGCGATACCGAGACTCTCATCGCACCGGTACGTGAATTCGCCGAGCGCATCACGGAAGATCTGGAGACACGCGAAGCGTTGCGCCTGTATTGCGAAGACGAGATCTCCTCCGGCCGCTGGCTCTGCGAGCTCTGCGACCGCATGGGCGTGAAGCACGGCGAAGCTGTGGCCCACGCGGCGTAGAGCCTGATGGGATTAGGGTGCAACGAAATCCCCTGACCATCATCGCGAGCGAAGCGAAGCAATCCACGAATGCCGCTCGCGCAGCGGCAAGGATCGCTTCGTCGCTGTTCGCCTTCATATCCCCCCTTGATGGGGGCGGTTAGGTGGGCGTGATGGTGCCGCCTGCGCGCTCCAACCGACCAGCGCGTTGCGCCATGAACGCGTCGACTGTGTTGCGCACGACGACATAGAACACGGGCGTGAAGACCAGTCCGAAGAAGGTTACGCCCAGCATCCCGAAGAACACCGCGGTGCCGATGGCCTGACGCATCTCGGCGCCGGCGCCGGCCGAGATCATCAGCGGCACGACACCCAGAATGAAGGCGAAAGACGTCATCAGGATCGGCCGCAGCCTGAGGCGGCACGCCTCGAGCACCGCGGTCATGCGCGGCTTGCCTTCGATCTCCTGCTGGCGGGCAAACTCGACGATCAGAATGGCGTTTTTGCTGGCCAGCCCAACCAGCACGATGAAGCCGATCTGGGTCAGAATGTTGTCGTCCATGCCCAAGAGCGCGATCCCGCCCATCGCCGAGAAAAGGCACATCGGCACGATCAGGATGATGGCAAAGGGCAGGGTCCAGCTTTCATATTGGGCGGACAGGACCAGGAATACGAAGAGCACGCTCAACGGGAAGATCAGGACGGCCGTGTTGCCGGTGTTCTTTTCCTGGTAAGAAAGGTCGGTCCATTCATAGGTAAGGCCGTCGGGCAGATTGTCGGCCGCCAGCTTCTCCATCGCCTTGATCGCCTGGCCGGAGCTGAAGCCCGGAATCGTATCGCCGTTGATCTCGGCTGCCGGGTAGAGATTGTAGCGCGGGTAGCGGTTGGTGCCGACCGTCTCGCGATAATCGACGACCGAGCCAAGCTGCACCATGTCGCCATTGGCGTTGCGCGTGCGCAGCCGTGAGATCGTATCTTGGTCGAGCCGGAATCGTCCGTCGGCCTGCGCGGTCACGCGGAAGGTGCGGCTCAGCAAATTGAAGTCGTTGATGTAGGACGAACCCAGATAGACCTCGAGCGCTTCGAAGACATTGTTCACCGGCACGTTCAGCATCTGCGCCTTGGTGCGGTCGACATCGACGAACAGTTCCGGCACGTCGGCGTAGAAGGGCGAATAGACCGAGGTCAGACCCGGCGTCCGATTGGCCGCGAGCGCCAGCTCCTTGGTTGCTTTCTCGAGGATCTGGGTGCCGCGCCCGCCGCGATCCTCGATGCGCATGGAGAAGCCGCCCGCAGTGCCGATGCCGCGGATCGGCGGCGGCGGCAGCACCAGCACGAAGGCGCCCTGCACCGCCATCACGCGCTTGCGCAGATCGGCGATGATCTTATTCGCCGTCAGGCCGCGCGGTATACGCGTTTCAAATGGCTCGAAACCTGCGAAGATGGCGCCCGAATTGGACGCAATAGTGCGTGTCGCGCCTGAGAATCCCGCGAAGTCGACGCCGCGATCGATGCCGGGCGTATGGCGCGCAATGTCGTCGACCTGCTTCACGATCGCATCCGTGCGCTCGAGCGAGGCGCCGCTCGGAAGCTGGATCGAGATGATGCAGTAGCCCTGGTCGAGCGTCGGGATGAATCCCGTGGGCACGCGCATGAACAGAACGATGGTACCCGTGATCAGCACGGCATAGACCAGCAGCATTTGCTTCGGAATGCGCGTGACGCGGCCGACGACACGACCATAGCGCTCGGCAACCCAATCGAAGCCGTGGTTGAAGCGGGCGAAGAATATGTCCAGCCCACGCTCCACCCTTTCGCGCCAGCCGGGCCCTTTCGGTTGGCCCTCCTCGGCGCCGTGGCGCTTCAGGACGAGCGATGCGAGGGCCGGGCTCAGAGTGAGGGAATTGAACGCGGAGATGATCGTCGCCACCGCGATCGTCAGCGCGAATTGGCGATAGAACTCGCCGGAGATGCCCGGGATGAACGAGGTCGGAATGAAAACCGCCGACAGCACGAGGGCGATCGAGATCACCGCGCCGCCGACCTCGTCCATCGTCTTGCGGGCGGCCTCCTTGGGCGTGTCGCCGGCGGACAGGTGACGCTCGACATTCTCGACCACCACAATCGCATCGTCGACCACGATGCCGACCGCAAGCACGAGCCCGAAAAGCGTCAGGTTGTTGATCGAAAATCCCAGCGCGGCCATCACCGCGAAGGTGCCGATGAGCGAGACCGGGATCGACAGGATCGGGATCAGCGAGGCGCGCCAGCGCTGCAGGAACAGCAGCACGACGACGACGACGAGCGCAACGGCCTCATAGATCGTCCGGATCAGCTCCTGGATCGATTTGGCGATGAACTCGGTCGGGTTGTAGGCGATGCGGTAGTCGATCCCCTTGGGGAAGTTCTGCTTGAGCTTCTCCATCGTATCGATCACGCGCTTTGCGGTTGCCAACGCGTTGGTGCCGGGCTGTTGCGAGATCAGCATTGCGACGGCGGTTTTGCCGCTGAGATAGGAGTTCGTCGTGTAGTCCTGCGCACCGAGCTCCACCCGGCCGACGTCGCCGACGCGGACCACGCGCCCGTCGGTTCCGGATTTGATGATGATCTTGGAGAAGGCATCGGGCTCGATCAGCCGGCCTTGAAGCGTAACGCTGGGCTCGAAGGCGCGGCTCGTGGGGACGGGCGGCTGGGCGAGCTGGCCGCCGGCCACTTGGACGTTCTGCCCGCGCACCGCGTTCACCACATCGCCGGCGGTCAGCCCAAGGTCGGCGACGCGGTCCGGGTCGAGCCAGAGACGCATGCTGTAGTCGCGCGCGCCGAACATCTGGATATCGCCGACGCCGGGCAAGCGGAGCAGCGTATCGCGCACCTGGATGAGCGCGTAGTTGCTGATGTAGAGCTGGTCGTAGCTGTTGTCGGGCGAGAGCAGATGCACGACCATCAAGAGGTCGGGCGAGTTCTTGCGCGTCGTGACGCCGATCTGCCGCACCTCCTCGGGCAGCCTGGGCTCGGCGACGGCGACCCGGTTCTGGACCAGCACTTGCGCCTTGTCGAGATCGGTACCGAGCTTGAAGGTGACGGTCAGCGTCATGCCGCCGTCGCTGGTCGATTGCGAGTACATGTAGAGCATGTCCTCGACGCCGTTGACCTCTTGCTCGATCGGCGTGGCGACCGTGTCGGCGACCACTTTCGCGGTAGCGCCCGGATAGGTCGCGGTAACAACGACCGTCGGCGGCGCGACTTCGGGATATTGCGCCGCGGGCAGCGTGTAATAGGCGATCGCGCCGACGATCAGGATGAAGATCGAGATCACCATCGCGAAGACGGGACGGTCGATCGAGAAGCGGCCGATTCCCATGTTCAGGCCCTGTTGCTCACGGAGTCGTCGCCGTTTTCTGCGGCTGAGGCGGCGCGCTTGGAGTGACCGGGGAGCCGACCCGCACGCGCTGCAGGCCGTTGACGATCACGCGATCGTCGCGCGTCAGCCCCTCGCGCACGATCCTCAGCCCGTCCACGAGAGGACCGAGCTTCACCTCGCGATAGCGGGCGATATTGTCCTTGTCGACCACATAGACGAAGCGCCGCGCCTGGTCCGTCCCGACGGCCTCGTCGGGAAGCATGACGACGTCGTGCGGCGGCGAGCCGATCAGGCGTACGCGGGCGAACATGCCCGGAGTGAAGATCAGATCGGGATTATCGAAGACGGCCCGGCCACGCATCGTACCGGTGCTGAAGTCGATCTGGTTGTCCACGAAGTTCATGTGCCCTTCGTGGGGGAAGTCGGTCTCGTCGGCGAGCGCCAGATGTACCGGATTGGCGACGTCGCGCGAGCTCGGGCGCAGTCCCGACCGGGCGAGCCGCTCATATTTCAGATAGGCGTTCTGATCGGCGTCGAAATAGAAATAGATCGGGTCGAGGGATACGATCGTCGTCAGCAGAGTCGAGTTCGCCTCGCCGCCGCTGATCAGATTGCCGACGGTGACGAGATGCCGGCTGATCCGGCCCGTAACCGGCGCGGTAACCTGGGTGAATTCGAGATCGAGCTTGGCGCGCCTCAAAGTGGCCCCGGCGGCATCGACCGCGCCCGACGCCGCGCGCTGCTCCTGGATCGCCTTGTCCTGCGATTCGACGGACCCGTATTGGGATTTGGTGAGTTCCTTGGCTCGGGCAAGCTCGCGATTGGCCAAGTCTAGCCGGGCATCGGCCTGTGTGAGCGCGGCAGTAGCCGAATCGACCGCAGCCTGGTAGGGGCGGGGGTCGATGACGAAGAGCAAATCGCCTTTCTTCACGATCTGCCCGTCGGTGAAGTTCACCGATTCGAGATAACCGCTGACCCTGGCCCTGATCTCAACATAATCGACCGCCTGGAAGCGACCGGTATATTCGTCCCATTCCGTGATGTTCCGGACGATCGGCGGCGCGACGGTCACCGGCGGTGGCGGTGGCGCTGATTTCGATTGATCGTCGCAGCCGGGCAGACTCGCCAGCGACGCCATTACGAGCAGTAGATATATCTTTCGCGGACAGCGCATCGCCTCGGTCCAGAATCGTTTGAGGCAGCAGACCGATGTACCACGGGGCTGCCATTAAAACGGCTATTGAACTATTCCGCCAGCGGGCCGGGACAAGGATCACCCGGCGATGATTTTGACGGGTCAGTGAAACCACTCGCCGGAATCGACATAGAGCGCCTGGCCGGTGATGGATCGTGCGGCGGGCGAGGCCAGGAAGATCACGGCGTCGGCGACGTCTGCCGCCGTCGCAAGATATCCCAGAGCCGTTCTGCCGCGCCATTCCGCATCCAGCGCGTCGTAGGTCGTTCCCATCGATTTTGCGAGTTCCGTCAGGTAATTGCGCCTGGGTTCAGCGTCCATAGGGCCGGGGTGCACGCCGTTTACGCGAATCCCGTACCGGCCGAATTCGCGCGCCAGGTGGCGGGTTAGATGGGCCAGAGCCGCCTTCGAGGCCGTGTAGCCGCCGAACAGCGGGTCGAGCTTCTCGGCGCCATGCGTGTTGATATTGATGATGCGTCCCTCTGCGCCGGCCTTGAGCGCCGGCAGCGCCGCCTTGATCATCCGGAGCGAGCCCCAGAGATTGACCTCGGACACCGCCTGCCAGGCGGCGAGCTCGGCGTCCTCGAAGGTGCCGCCGGCCTCTGCCAGGAAGGCATCGTTGATCAGGATGCCGACGGAGCCGAAGCTTTGCAGGGCGAGGTCGACGAGCGCGCGGCAATCCGCGTCGCTGCGGATGTCGGTCTTGAGCCCGACGACCTGGGCGCCCAGGGCTCGCGCCGCCTCGGTCGACGCCGCCAGCGCTCGATCGTCGATATCGCCCAGGACCAGATTCGCGCCCTCGCGCGCAAGGCCGCGGGCGATCTCCAAGCCGAGGCCTGCGCCCGCACCGGAAAGAATGGCGGTCCGGCCCGCGAGACTCACATCCATTGCCTCTCCTGCATCAGTGGGCGGATTTCCAATCCGCCCATTATCCGCGAGAATGGGCGGCGAGGGAGGATCTTTGCATGGTCGACGATCTTCGGGCTGCGGCGTCGCAAGAATATTGGGCCCGTTTCGAAGCGATGATGGGGTCGGACGGGCTTCTGACCTACCGCTATCTCGGCCGGCGAACGGTTGCGCTCCACGATGTGGACCATGATTCGATGCGCATCCGGAGGGATATGCGGAATGCGGTCGGCGGGCTGACGGCGGCGCCGTTGGCGATCGCGACTGCGGAGTCCGGCGGGTTCACGGACATCGAATCCATCCCGGCCCCGGTTACGGCCGCGCTCCATATCCTGGACGACGGTCGCGACGTACGCGAAGTCCTGATTCGCCGAACCTTTGTCCATATGGGCAAGACGATGGGCTTTACCCAATCCGAGGTGATGGACGCCGCCAATCCGTCGCGGCTCATCGCCATTGCGCATGGCACGGGGGTGAAACTCGCCGATGCGCCGGCGGGCTTTCGGCCGGTCGAGCCGGGCCCCGACATCGAGGATGACCCCGCGCTGCCGCCGCTTCACGCGGTCTTCGGCGGAAAGCGCAGAGCCGAAGGCGTTTGGGAGCTGCCCCCGCTCAACCCCCGCAATGCCTCCACCTCGGCATCGCTGCATATCGGCCCCATCCATGTCGTTCTTGAAACGGCCGCGATGGAGCTCGCGGCGCGAGAGGCCGGAACGCGGGCGCTTCAGATGGAAGATTGGAATGTCTCCTTCGTCGCGCGGGGCACGCACGGGCCTTTCGTCGCCGAAGGGGCGGGTACCGCCGCAGGATTGGGGCGCGTCGCCGTCCGCCTCGCGCTTCGTGATGAAGGGCGGCAGGGGCGGGTGATCGCGTCGGCGGTGGCGATTTTCCGACCGGCGCCGTGACCATCGCGCTCGTCATCGGGGCGACCGGACTGGTCGGCAGAGCTTTGGTCCGGCTTCTCGTCGACGATCCGCGCTTCGATCGGGTGCACGTCTTCGCGCGAAGACCGACGAACATCGCCCATTCCAAGCTCCAGGAGCACATCGTCGATTTCGAAAGGCTCGACGACGACGTCAAGGATGCGATACGGGGAGACGTTCTGTTCTCGGCGCTCGGAACGACACGGCGAGAGGCCGGAAGCGCGAAAGCGCAATACCGGGTCGATCACGATTACCAGCTCGATTTTGCGGGCCGCGCCGCCCGTAACGGCGTGCCGGTCTTCGTCCTCATCTCGTCGGCCGGAGCCTCGGTGAAGTCGCCGTCCTTCTATATGCGAATGAAAGGCGAGATCGAGCGGGATGCCGCGGCGCTGCCCTTCCGGCATCTCCATATCCTGCGGCCTGGCTATCTGGCGGGGCAGCGGGAGCGGGCGCGCCCGGCCGAGGCGCTCGCCCTGGCGCCGCTCAAGCTCGCCAACGCGCTTGGCGTGTTCCGCGCCTATCGGCCGATCGCGGCGAGAACCGTCGGCGCCGCGATGATCGCGGCCGCCTTCGACCACTCGTCGCGGCAGGTCATCCATGAGCCGGGCCAGCTCTTCGCCCTCGGCGGCGAGCGCTAAGGCGGCCTTTCGTATGGTTGCGAACAATGCGACGATGCTCGCCCTTCATTTCACGTGATTCCGGGTAAATGTCCGCTCTCGATACCGTCGTCGTTCCCATCAATCGTGCCGGCTGGCCTTTCATCGCGCTCTTCGCGGTCGCAGCCTTGCTGCTCGCAAGCCTGGCGCCGCGTCTCGCTTGGGTCGGGATCGTGGCAACCGCTTGGTGCATCTATTTTTTCCGCGATCCGCCCCGTGTCGTGCCGCAGCGCGCGGGCCTGGTGGTGAGTCCGGCCGACGGCAGGGTTTCGATGATCACGCTCGCCCTGCCGCCCTCCGAGCTCGAGATGGGCATTGAGCCGATGTTGCGGATCAGCATTTTCCTCAATATTTTCAATGTGCATGTGAACCGTATGCCGATAGAGGGTGTTGTGACCAAGGTGGCCTATCATCCCGGTCGCTTCCTCAATGCCGCGATGGACAAGGCCAGCGAGGAGAACGAGAGGATGGCGGTGAGGCTCCGCGCCGTTGAGGGGCGTGAGCTCGGCGTCGTGCAGATTGCCGGACTGGTCGCCCGCCGCATCGTCTGCGGCCTGGTCGAAGATCAACCGGTCAGGACCGGCGAGCGTTACGGGTTGATCCGCTTCGGAAGCCGCGTGGACGTCTACCTGCCGCCGGATGCGAAGCCGCTCGTTGTCGTCGGCCAGACGGCCATCGGAGGAGAAACGGTGATTGCCGATTTTGCCGGCGTCGAGCCGCCGCGGGTTGGGATTTCCATCTGATGCCGCTCAGAATGCGCCATAGACGCATGAGGCGCCGGGAGCATTCGCTGATCCGGATGCTGCCGAATGCCCTGACGACTCTGGCGCTGACCTCGGGCATGAGCGCGATCCGGTTCGCCATCCTGCATCGTTGGGAGGCCGCGGTGATCGCGATCGCGGTGGCGGCGACCTTCGATGTGCTCGATGGCCGCACGGCGCGCCTTCTCAACGCCCAGAGCAAATTTGGCGCCGAGCTCGACAGCCTATCCGACGTGGTCTGCTTCGGGGTCGCTCCGGCCATCTTGCTGTATCTCTGGGGCTTGCATGACGGCGGCAGCTTCGGCTGGTTGGCGGTGCTCGCCTTCGGCATTTGCGCCGCGCTCCGTCTTGCGCGATTCAACACGGCGTTGGCCGAGGGTAGCTCGCGGGCCTATGCCCGAGGGTTCTTCACCGGCGTGCCGACTCCCGCGGCTGCGGGATTGGCGCTTCTGCCGATGATCGTCGATTTCGAAGCGGAGTGGGACATCGCTCATTATCCGTTGATCGTCGGACTTTGGACGATCGCGGCTGCGCTCCTGATGGTCAGCACGCTTCCGACCTTCTCCTGGCGCATCGTGCGCGTGCGCCAAAGACTGCCGGTTCTGGCATTGATCGGCATCGTTGCCGGGGCGGTCGCGAGCGCTCCCTGGTCCACTCTGGTCTGTCTGGCCATTGCCTATCTGGCGAGCCTGCCGATTGCAGTCTGGCGCTATAAGCGGCTGGTTGCGGTGCACGGCCCGTTGCTCGAGTCCGACGAAATCGTGCTCGACGGGCATGATGCCGACGACATCGCGGAGATCCATGATTTTCCGACCAAGGCCCAGCGGCCTCAGTCGTGAACGGCCGCCATCTGCCCCGGCTGCGACCTGACTTTCTGAAACTTGAGCAGCAGCACGAACGGCACCATCACTGCCGTCAGCAGGCTGAGCAGCAGGAATCCGTTGATATAGGCGATCATCGCGGCCTGCTGTGTCAGGCTGAGATTCAGCAGCTTCATCGCGGCCTCGCCGTGCAGGGACGACAATGGCAGATGGCGGAACGGCGTCATGAACTCTGCGAGATAGCCGTGGTGGATCTGCGTCAGCTCGACCAGCCGCGACGACACCATCGCGACACCGACCGCGCCGCCCATATTACGCATCAGGTTGAAGAAGGCCGTGCCGTCATTGCGCAGATCGTTGGGCAGAGTCGAGAAGGCCAGAGTCGAGACGGGCAGCGTCAGTCCGCCCATCCCGAGGCCTTGCAGCACGCCCGTCCAGCCGATCTCGGCCATCGACACGTTCAAGGACCAGCGCGACATTAGGTAGAGAGAGGCTGCGTTGCAGGCCATCCCGAAGAACACGATGTAGCGCGGGTTTACCTTGTTGATGATGCGCCCGATCGTGAACATCGCAACCAGCATGCCGAGTCCGCGCGGGGTCGTCGCCAGGCCGGCTGTCAGCACCGGATAATTGAACTCCAGCTGCAGCATTTGCGGCAGCAGCACCAACGCGCCCAGATACACCATGAAGATCAGAAACATGATGATCGTGGCCGACATGAAGGTCACGTCTCTGAACAGCCTGAGGTCGATGAAGGCGTGCTTGCTGGTCGCGCTGTGCACCACGAACATGTAGAGACCGAAGACGGCGAGCGCCGCCTCGGCCAGAATTTCAGGCGATTCGAACCATCCTTTCTGTTCGCCGCGGTCGAGCACGAGCTGAACGCTGCCGATCGCGAGGCTGAGGAAGACGAAGCCCCACGTGTCCAGCTTGCGGCCGGGAGTGCGCGTCGTTTCGGGCACGAAGGCGAGGACGCCGAGGACCGTCAGAATCCCGATCGGCACGTTGATGTAGAAGCACCAGCGCCAGCTATAATCCTGCGTCAGCCACCCGCCGACGATCGGCCCGAGAATGGGGCCGACCATGACGCCCACGGAGAAGAGCGACATGGCCTTGCCGAGCTCGTGCCGCGGATAGGCATCGAGCATGATGGCCTGGGCGAGCGGCGAGATTCCGGCGCCGGCGACCCCTTGCAGGAGCCGAAAGAGCACCAGCTGCGGCAGCGTCATTGCGGCGCCGCAGAGAATCGAGGTGATCGTGAAGGCTGCGATGCAAATGGCGAACGCGCGGGTCCGACCAAGGATCGCCGCAAACCAGGCCGTCACCGGCGTCGCGATCGCCGAGGCCACGATATAGGAAGTCAGCACCCAGGCGATCTGATCTTGCGTCGCGCCGAGGCTGCCCTGCATGTGCGGCAGCGCGACATTGGCGATGGTGGTGTCTAGCACCTGCATCACGCTCGCCGCCATTGCGATCACGACGATCAGGACCCGGTTGGGCTCCCGGCCTGTAGCTGCGGCGCTCACCAAGGTCATGGACAATTATCGCCTGCCGAGCTCGGTGACCAAGCGGTCGGCCTGATAGATCTTGGCGAGCGCCTCGCGGATGGCGCCGGTATCCACGGCGACCGCGCGATTCACTGCGGGGTCGAAGCCGAAATCGCCGCCCAGCGACTGGATGTTGCCGTCGAAGATCAGACCGACCACGTCGCCGTCCTTGTTGATGACGGGCGAGCCCGAATTGCCGCCGATAATATCGTTGGTGGTGCAGAGATCGAATTTCTGCGACGCGTTCAGCCTCGGCTTTGCCTCGATCCAGCTGTCAGGGAGCTTGAATGGCGGCGCGCCGGTCGCCCGCTGATAAGTGCCGCCGATCGTCGTGAACGGATCGACATGGCCGCTCGCCTGATCATAGCCTTTGACTGTCCCGTAGGAGATTCTGAGCGTGAAGGTCGCATCGGGATAGACGGAGGTGCCGTACAGCTTGAAGCGCGCCTGCGCGATCAAACCATAGTTCTTTTCGAAGACGGCCTCGACATTGTCCTCGTAATCCTTGCGCACGGCGCGCGCGTCCGCATCGACCAGCTTGGCGAGCTGGATCATCGGATCCTTGGCGGCATCGATGCCGGTCGAGCCCTCATCGAGAAGCTTGCGGCGGAGGGCGGGGTCTTTGAGCGAGGTTTTGTCGACGACGTCGTTGGCGAGTTCCTGCGGTGAGCGGCTTCCGAAGATCTTTTTCACGGTGGGATCGTCGGGGCCCAGCAGTCGCTGCAGGATCATCAACGAGAAGCCGAGCGTCGTCTTCTCCAGTTCGGGATAGATCGGCGCAGTCGACAAAAGCTGCTGCCGGACCATCGGAAAGTTGGCGGTCGTATATTCCTTCAGCCGTTCGCCGTCCGGCTTCTTCGATTCCTCCGCATAGCGAACGAGATAGCGCGCATCCTGGAAGAGCTGGGAATCGAAGCCGCGACTTGTCTCCAGCATGTTGAAGCGGTCGCGGATCAGCTTGGCGTGCTCGATCGCGCCTCGGATGTTATCCCAGGCGGAGCCGTAATCCGTTTTCATTTGCGGGTCGGCTTCCACTTTGGCCTTGAGGGAAGCTTCCTCGTCCTTCTTGGACCGTATGAGCGCCGGCGCGACCAGCGCTTCGAATTGGCCTTTCAGAGCCTTGTAGGAATTTTCCGTACGGAACAGCCGCTCGTCGGCGATGCGTTTCTCCTCCGCTCCGCGCTCGCTGAACTCCTCGAGTACGCCGCGCAGTTCGGCGAGATAGAGCAGCGTGCTGGGCAGCTTAACGTCACGGTCGTATTCGAGTTCCGCGACCGTATCGAGACGCTCGGTGCTGCCGGGATTTCCCGACGTGAAGGTGAGCTCGCCCTCCACGGGATCCTGTTTCGCAAAGGGCAGGAAGTCTGCGCGCGAATCAAACGGCTTTCCCTTGTCGTAGATGCGCAGGAAGCTGACATCCAGATCATAGCGCGGGAATTCGAAATTATCGAGGTCGCCGCCGAAGAAGGCGATTGCGAATTCCGGCGCGAAGACCAGCCGCACATCCTGGAAGCGGCGGTATTTGTAGAGATTATAGATGCCGCCGTGGTAGAGCTCGACGACATCGCACCGCACGGCGTCGTTGCCGCCGGAGCATTCCTTGGCGATTTCGGCTTCGACGGCCTTGCGCGCATCGAAGAACGCTTTTCCGTCTTTGCCCTCGGTGGCTTTCTTGACGCGGGCCGTGACGTCGGTGATCTGGACGAGCTGGTTCGCCTCCATGTCGGGGCATTTCACCTCGTCCTTCTCCTCCTTGGCATAGAAGCCGGTCGCCACATAGTCGCGCTGCGCGGTCGACAGCTGCGCGATGCACTCATGGGCGCAGTGGTGATTGGTCATCACGAGCCCATTCGACGAGACCAGGCTCGCCGAGCAGCCATGCGCGAGCCGGATCGAGGAGAGCTGGACGTGCTGCAGCCATTTCTGATCAGGCCCGAATCCGTAAGCCTGCTTCACCTTGTCGGAAGGGAAGTTGTTGACCGGCCACATGCCCTCGTCGGCCAGGGCGAGCCGAGGCAGGGCGAGTAGAGCGCAAAGCGCGAGCGTAGCGAGATGAAAGGCGAGCCAGACACGCATTAGGTCCTCAGACGTAGGATCGCTTCTCTTGGAGGATCGGCTTCAGCGGGCGGTTGAACGCCCAGATCGCGGCGCCGGCCAGGGCCGGAACGAGGGCCACCAGGACGAAGAATCGGCTCATCGACATCGCTTCCCAATAGCTCCCCATCAGGCCCGCCAGATAACCGCCGATGAAATAGGCGATGAACCAGACGCCCATCATCATCGATACGATGCGCGGGGGCGCCACTTTCGTGACGAGCGCCAGACCCACCGGCGACACGTAAAGCTCCCCGGCGGTGTAGATGCCGTAGAACAGGATCAGCCAGATCATTCCCGTGCGGCCGTCGGGTCCGAGGAGCGCCACGGGAATGAGCATGAACAGGAAGGACGCCGACAGCAGAAAACAGCCGATCGCCATCTTCACGACCGTCGTGGGCTCGCGGCCTCGCGCCGCTTGCCTCGCCCAAATGCTCGTGACGATTGGCGTCAGGCCGAAGATGTAGAAGCCGTTCACCATTTGGAACCAGGTGGTGGGAATCGTGGCATGCCAACCGAACAGATCGATGTCGCGGTCGGTGTGAACGTCCGCCCAAAGATTCATCGTGTTGAACTGCAGGTACCAAGCTGCCCAGAAGAACGCGCTGAGCGCGGTCAGGATGATCAATGCTCCGGCGGCCTTCTTCTCGCTTGGGGTGAGCGGCTTATGCTCCACATGCTGGACTCGGCTTCGCGTCAGATTGTCCTGCGGGACATAGCGCAGGCCATAGAGATAGATCACCAACGCGAGGACGAGACCCACGCCAACCGAGATGAATCCATAGGCCCAGCCGACCCGCTCGCCGAGATAGCCGCAAATAAATGGGCCGAGCACGCCACCGATGTTGATGCCGACATAGAAGATCGAAAAAGCCCGATCGTGCCGCGGATCGCCTTTCTCATAGAGATTGGCGACCTGCGTGGAGATATTCGGTTTGAAGAGCCCGTTGCCGACAATGAGGGCGGGGAAGGACAGGAAGAACAGCGGCTCGAATCCGAGCATGAAATAGCCGGCGGCCATGAAGGCGGCGCCCCAGATGACGGATTTGCGTTGACCCAGGAGGCGGTCGGCGACGATGCCGCCGAAGAAGGGGGCAAAGTAAACGAGGCCGATGAACACGCCGTAGACTTGCGAGGCGAAGGCCTGAATGCCGAGCGGCCCGAACACGGACTCGAAGCCCGCTTTGATCGGCGTGTAGAACAGCACCTGCTCGACATGGCCCGGTTGGAACAGGTAATTGACCATGTAGAGCACGAGCAGCGCCAACAGCCCGTAATGGCCGTAACGCTCCCAGAGCTCGGTCATGAAGAGATAGCTCAGCCCCTTTGGATGGCCCAGGAAGTCGCCCTCGCGCACCTCCGTTCCGGGAAGGTCGGCGACGCGCGTTGTGGTCATTGAATGGTCCTTCCGGGAGCGGCGTGACCGCCGCCATGGGCTTTGAGCCAGAGCGCAACCGACGGCAGCAGGCGCGCCCGGTATTCGGCCTTGAAGCCGATTTCCTCGACCGCTTTCGCCGCTTCGTGCTTTGCACCGGAGGAGCTTTGCGCTTCCGGAAGCGCCTGGAGCTCGGCCGCGACTTTCGGATCGGACGAGGCGCTGGCGAGCACCGGCAGCAGCGTGTCCCGCTGTCGTGCCGTCAGCTTCTCCTCGACCGATTTCCGTTCGGGCAGGAAGGAGCGCCACACCAGGTCCGGATCATCGCTGGAATCGGCCGCGGCGGCGAGATAACGATTCACGCGCCCGTTCGGGACTTCATCCGTCAGCGCGATCTTGACCGTCTGTTCGACGAGCGACGGGTCGGATGCGCTGCCGAGCGCGTTGTAGAAGCGCAGCTTGGTTTCGGTTCCCGAAGCGGCGCGGCCGAGCCGGTGCAGCTCGTCATAGGTGCGTTGGTCGGCGGCATGGCCGACCACCGACATGACCGCGTCCTGCAGATTCGGCGACAGGCTCGCAGGGTCCTTGAGAAAGGCCGCAAAACGTCGTCGCGCCTCGGTGACCGTATCGGTATCGTCATAGTGGCCGAGCGCGCGGATCAGCATCGCGCGGAGCATCGGCGTCTCTTCGCTTTCGCCGGATTTCTCGTCCCACCCGATGCGAGCCAACGCGGGCCGCAACACGCTTCGCGCATAAGCGCGGAAGGCATCCCGGTCCGGGGAGCCGTGCTCCAGATCATCGATCTCGCGAAACGCGTCTGCGACTTCGGTCCAGACGACGAGCTCGGTCTCGCCGCCAAGCGCGCGCGTGAAATCGAGATAGGCTCCCGCGTCGGCGCGCCCGGCCTCGACCATGGCGTAGAGGTCGGCGATCAGATTGACGCGGTCCGCGGCCGACAGCTTGGCAAAGGAGGCGGCGAGGTCGGCGAGATCGGCCGGATCATACTCGACCCGATAATAGCCGACATCGCCCCAGTTCGCTTTGACCGGCGCGCCGCAACCCTTGAAGGTGACGGTCTGCGGCGTCTCTCCCAGCAAGGCCGATTGGGGCGACGCGTCGCCCGGCCGCCCGATCAGGACCGGAATCCGCCAGCTCAGCTTCGACGCCGAGGAATCGTGCACCGTGAAGCGATCCTGGGTCAGTGTCGCCGCGGTGTTGCCGTTTGCGCAGCGCGTCGCTACATGGACGAGCGGCACGCCCGGCTGCTCCGTAAATCCCGCCGCGATCTTCGCCACCGGTTTTCCCGACGCCTCCTCCAGCGCGGCCCAGAGGTCGGCGGTGGTCGTGTTGGAATAGGCATGGGCCTTCATGTAGCGCCGCATGCCGTCGCGGAAGGTGTCGGGTCCGAGATAGGTCTCGAGCATCCGGATGAAGCTCTCGCCTTTCTCGTAAGTGATGTTGTCGAAGGCGCTGTCGGCCTCGCTCTCGTCGGCGATTTTCTGCTGGATCGGATGCGTCGTCGGCCGCGCATCCGTCGCCATGGCCGATTCCTTGTCATTATGGGCCCTGAGCCAGATCTGCCAGGACGGATTGAAATGGTCGGTCGCCTTCTCCTCCATCCAGGAGGCGAAGCCCTCGTTCAGCCAGATATTGTCCCACCAGGCCATCGTGACGAGGTCGCCGGACCATTGGTGCGCCATCTCGTGCGCGATCACCTTGAAGATGTATTCCCGCGTGCGTGGGGTCGACGTCGCGGGATCGAACAGGAGAGCGCTGTCGATATAGGTGATGCCGCCCCAATTCTCCATCGCGCCGGCTGCGAAATTGCCGGGAATTGCGATCAAGTCGAGCTTCGGAAGCGGGAATCTCACGCCGAAATAGTCATTGTAGTAGGGCAGGATCTTCGTCGCGGCCTCCAGCGCGTAACGCCCCTGGTCGCTTTTGCCGGCTATGGTGTCGACGCCGACATCGGTGCCGTCGGCGGTGCTTTCGATCCGGTCCATGTCGCCGGCGACCAGAACCAGTAGATAGCTCGACATCTTGGGCGTCGTCGCAAACTCGACCAGCTTCTTGCCGGGCCCGTCGGCCGTTTCGTGCGCGATCGGCATGTTCGAGATGGCCCGAAAGGCGGAAGGCAGCAGGGCGGAAAGGGTGAAGGTCGCCTTGAAGGCCGGCTCGTCCCAGCCGGGGAACATGCGCCGCGCGTCGGTGGCCTCGAACTGCGTCGTCAGCATGCGCTTGCGGCCGCCCGCCGTATCGTAGTCGGCGTAGTAGATGCCGGCGGGTTGCGCCGAGATCTTTCCGGAATAGGCGATCGCCAGCGTATGGCGGCCTGCGCCGAGCGCATGCGGAAAATGGAGGCTCGCGGTCTGCCTTTTGTCGTCGACCGTGACCTCGGCCGGAGTGCCGCCCTCTCCTTGGAGGGCGACTTCGCGAAAATCGAGGCCGACGGCGTTCAGGACGACCGTGTCGGTCGGCTTGGCGACCTCGATATCCACCTGCTCGTCGCCGCCAAAGGTGAGCTTGTCGAGATCGGGCGCCAGGCGAATGCGGTAGGCGAGGGGCCTCACATCCTTGGGCAGCTTGCCCGGCGTCGTGTCGAAGTCGAACGGCCGTTCCGCCCCGGCCGGCCCGGCCGAGACCAATGCCAGCATCGCCGCCGACGCTGCGGTCGAGAGGAAACGCTTACCCGCATAGCGATACACAATGAACTCCCGCTCAATTCCCCTGCTCATCACGGGGCCTCCCGCGCCACCCCGGACGCGCGCACGCTGGCGCTAATCGGCCGACGATGCAAGCCGTGCCGGCATCCGGCGGGTTTCAGGGGGCTTTTCCGGTCAGAGGTTAAGGCGTAACCGTTTCCCTCGGCGCCCGCTCGGGCCGCCCTTCTATAGGGAACTTCCGGACATGCAATCTCACCTTTCCCGTGCATTGAAAGGCGCCGTCGCCGCGATCGCAATCCTGGGCGGGGTTTCGGCCCGGGCGGAGCAGCCGCCGCTCGATCCGGCCAATTTCGACACCAAGGTCCAGCCTTGTACCGATTATTACGACTACGCCACCGGCGGGTGGCGGGCCAGCCACCCGATCCCGCCGGCCCTTTCGCGCTGGGGAGCCTTCGACCAGCTGTCCGAGGACAATCTGGCCAAAATGCATGAGGTCTTCGAGCGCCTGCTCAAGACCCCGGACACCAGCGACCCGGATTTCGGCCGCATCGCCAATTTCTATAAGGCGTGCATGGACGAGGACCGCATCGAGAAGGAGGGCGAGGCCTGGCTCAAGGCCCAGCTGAAGCCGATCGAGGCGCTGAAGACCCGGGCGGACATCAAGGCGGAGATCGGCAGGCTTCAGGCCAAGGGCATCGATATGTTCTTCGGTTTCGGCTCGACGCCGGATGGGCTCGACAGCGACAAGGAGGATGCCGGCGTCAGCCAGGGCGGTCTTTCGCTGCCCAATCGCGACTACTACACGCGCGACGACGCGAAGGCGAAATCGCTCCGCGAGGCCTTCGTGGCGCATGTCGCCAAGATGTTCGCGCTGGCCGGTGAGCCGGAGGCCGCGGCCCAGGCGGACGCCAAGTCGGTGATGGACGTCGAGAATCAGCTGGCGCTGGCGTCACGGCGACCGCAGGAGCTCCGCGACCCGCTCGCCAACTACAATCTGATGTCCATCGATGCGGTCCAGAAGCTCTCGCCGGATTTCGACTGGAAGGCCTTCATCAAGGCCGTGAACGCGCCGGGTTTCGACCAGATCGATGTCGGCCAGCCGGATTTCGTCAAAGGCTTCGGCCAGGTTCTCGCCAAGACCAGCCTTGAGGCCCTCAAGGCCTATATGAAATGGCACGTCATCGCGATGGGCGGCGACGCGCTGCCGAAGCGCTTCGTCGATGAGCAATTCGCCTTCAGCAAGCTCTTGAGCGGCGCCAAGGAGCTGCGCCCGCGCTGGCAGCGCTGCATCCGCGAGACGACAGGAGAGCTGCAAGACGCGGTCGGCAAGGCGTTCGTCAAGAACCTGGTCCCGCCCGGCACCAAGGAGCGGATGGTGACCATGGTGCATAATATTCGACAGACGCTGCGCGAGGACATCCAGGAGCTGGACTGGATGGGCGCGGACACCAAGGCCAAGGCGACCGACAAGCTCGACAGGATGACCGAGCACATCGCCTATCCCGACAAGCCGATCGACTATTCGGCGCTGAAGCTCGATGGCAGCGAGATCTATGGCGATGCGATGCTCAAGGCGGCCCGCTTCGAGGAACACCGCGATCTCGCCAAGATCGGCAAGCCGACCGATCATGACGAGTGGCATATGTCGGCGATGATCACGAACGCCTATTACGAGCCGGAGGACAACAGCATCACCTTTCCCGCCGGCATCCTGGCGCCGCCCTTCTTCGACGTGAAGGCCGACGACGCGGTGAATTACGGCGGCATCGGCGTCGTGATCGGCCACGAGATGACCCACGGCTTCGACGATGAAGGCCGCCACTACGACGCCAAGGGCAATCTCAAAGATTGGTGGACCAAGTCCGACGCCGATAATTTCTCGAAGCTCGGCCAGTGCATCGTCGACGAATTCGACGGCTTCACCGCGATCGACGACGTGAAGGAGAACGGCAAGCTGGAGGAGGGTGAGGCGATCGCCGACCTGGGCGGCGTCACGATCGCCCACCGCGCTTTCCTGAAAACCGACGAGGGCAAGTCGACGACGCCGATCGGCGGCATGACGCCCGACCAGCGCTTCTACGCCGCCTTCGCCCAGATCTGGGAACAGAACATCCGCCCCGAAGACGCCCGCACCCGCGCGCTCGGCGATCCGCACCCCCTTGCCAAATTCCGCGTCATCGGCACGCTGGGCAACCTGGCCGATTTCGCCAAAGCCTACAGCTGCCCGGCGAATGCGCCGATGGTGCGGAAGGATCGGTGCAAGGTGTGGTGAGGATGTAGTCGTCCTGGGGAATGGTCGAGTTGGATAAGATCGGAAAGGTTTGGACGTCTACTTTGATTTCCGCAGTCTTATTCGGATTGGCGGAGTGCGGTCATCAATCCGGCTTGAAGATACCCGTATCTAAGGCGTGAAGCGTCATTCCCGCCGCACCGGCGATCGGCCCGCCGACTGCGGCAACCTGTTCGATTACCGATCGCGCGCGCTCCGGGGCAATCGCGAGCAAATGTTTCGCCACATAATAGCGAACTCCCTGCTTGGGATGGTCAAGCAAAGGAAGAAGGATTAATCGGGCTTCCCGGCCCCTTGCGCGAAATACATCGCTGAGATCTCTCAACCGGTAAGCAGCTTGTCGCATTTTCTGGCGATCGCCGACCAAGGTTGCCTCGCCGGCGGCGTCGGCCCATTTCTCAAAGGCGCTTGCGAGACCTTCATCGCTAAGCGAATCGAAAGATTTGGACTTCACTTGAGAGCTCCAAATTTGCGGAGAACCGACAAGCCGTAACTGTACTGCTCTTCCCAACTCTTCCCACGCATGTATTCACGCGGTGTCTGCCAACCGAATTCTTCATTCGGCGTCGAGTACCAGGCAGTTACGTCTCGATGCTTCCAATATGGAATGCGTACCTTGTTTTCGCGACTTTCGAGCCGCCCATCGTTGAAGACCTTGGCATTCGCATTTGGAGCGTCGGAGTTGTACTGCGTTTCGACGATATGATGAACTTCGGTGCCGGCTTCCGGCTTGTCGACCTCATCCTGAAGCTCCTTCAGGTCCTTCGGTGGATGCATGTAGGTTTGGAGCTTGTCCCATTGGTCGGCTATCCAGGCGATCCCTTTGATCACCTTGAGAAGGGCCCGAATTCCCGCATTTTTTACGAGGAATGGGCTTACACTCAACAATGGGCCACCCTCGAAGACCCGCCCGAAATACCGCTGGAACGGGCCGACGAATCCGAATGTCCGCAATGCTCTGCTCAGGAAACTAGCCCAGGCCCAATGTACACTATTTGTTCTGATTTGCCAAAATGCTTTTGTGCTATAGGTCCAGAGGACGCGTCGACCGGTTTAGATATCCATCAGCGCCCCGATCGACCCGCCATAGAACTGCTCTCGCTCGGCTTGCGTGCGGCTCTTGAGCTGCGGGGCGAAGAGGTCGACGGCGTTGGCGCGGCCTTCGTGGTGCGGGAAGTCGGAGGAGAAGACGAGCAGCTCGGGCGGGATCAGCTCCATCGTGGGCGACAGCGCGTCGGTGGTGACCAGCGGCGTGAAGCGGACCTGGCGGCGAATATATTCGGAAGGCTTCAGCGGCAGCTTGTAGTCCTCCTTACCCATGCCGAACTCGGTGCCGTAGGCGCCGACGGTCACGGAATCGACCATCTCGATGAAGTTCGGAACCCAGCCGATCCCCAACTCCTCGACAATGACTGCGAGCTTCGGGTGCCGCTCGAACACGCCGTCGATGATCATCGCCGTCAGCGCGATCTGCGGCACCATCTGGCCGTTGATCAGCTGCAGCACGGCGTAATGCCCGTGCGCGCCGCCGTTGAAGTACCAGCCATGCTTCAGTTCGGCGCGGCCCGATGCGATGTGAAAAATCACCGCCATGCCGAGATCCTCGGCGGCGGACCAGACCCGCTCGATGTCAGGGTGGGTAAGGGACTTGGTCTCGCTGACCGGATCGGGCTTGATCTGCACCACGCGGCTGCCGGCCTGGCGCATGCGGGTCATCTCGGTGACAGCCCAATCGATGTCGATCAGGTCGACGAGCGTGACGGGAACGAGGCGGTCGGTGTGTCCGGCGAAGGTCTGCGCGGCCCAGCTGTTGAAGGCCTTGAACGCCCGCAGGCCGAGATCGCGCCGTCCCATTCTGATGGCCGAGACATAGGGCCCGGTGCCCATTGTCGGGTTGACGAACTGCACGTCGATGCCGTGCTCGTCATTGAGCTTGAGGCGCGCTTCGGCGTCGTAACCGGTCGGCGGATTCCGCAGCGACATCTCGGATTCATCGCCCTTCCAGGCGGCCATCAACGCTTCGGCGCTGCGGCGGCCCTGGGGCGCCAGAAGCTCCAGCAGGTTCGTCGGCCGCTCCGCGGGCGGGATCTTGTCGAGCAGATCGCCGACAACGCCGCGCGCGACACGCTCGGCGAAGTTCGAAGGGGGCAGCTCGGCGGCGAGGCCCGGATCGGTCTTCTCCAGCCAGTCCAGCGGCTCCATGAAATGGCTATCGACATCGATGACGCGCATGTCTTCCTCCAATGAAAGAACTCAAGGGGGTGTTGCACCTCCCGAGTGGTCACCGCACCGGACAATTGGCTTGTCGCTTATGCGACTACAAGCGTATGCCCATGAGGGGCGCCGGGCAATGGAGGGGACGATGACGATGAAGGTGATCACGCCGATCAAGCGCAGGCCGGAGCTGACGCGCGCGCAGTTCCGCGACTATTACGAGACCCGCCACGCGCCTCTGGGGACGCGCTACTTCCCCTTCGCGAAGTATGTCCGCAATCACCTGATCGAGGCGAGCCCGGAGGATCCGGGCTATGACTGCCTGATGGAATGCTGGCTCGATCGGGAGAAGGCGCTTTCGCTGCTGGACGGAAATGTCGGCGCGATCTTCGCCGAGGACGAGGCCAAATTCATGGTGACCCGCGGCGTGGGCGTCGATGTCGCGGAACGGGTCATCGCCGGGCCTCCCAGGTCGGTCGATCCGCGCGGCTTAAAAAAGGAAATTCTGGTGCTTACCGGTCCGGCCGAGAGGGTGCGCGCGTGGGCTCGGGACATCGCACGCACGGCCGGATCCGCCTGTGCACGGCTCGTTCTCGATGAGGTGCTGCCGGGACAGGAGTCGATGAATTTCCCAGGGGACGCAGTCCTCACCGCCTGGCCCGCCGGCGACAGGCCCGTGCTCCGGCCCGCTGTCCCGCCGGACGGCGTCACGATCAGGGCTTCGCTTCTCGTTGAATCGGACGAGACCACGCCCCAGGAGCTGAAGGACGCATTCGGCAAGCGGCCTTAGAGCCGATTTCAGTTTGTGGATTTGGTCTCAAACCGGGATCGGCCCTAGCGCTCCAACGCCTCCCGCTGCATTTCGAGCTCGAGCCAGCGCTCCTCCGCTGAAGCGATCTCCGCGGTCTTAGCCGCCAGATCGGCGGACGCCGCGGCAAAGCGGGCCGGATCCCGCCGGTAGAGCGCGGGATCGGCAAGCTCGGCTTCCAGCTTCGCGGCCTGCTGCTGAAGGGCGGCGATGCGGGCCGGAAGGGTCTCCAATGCATGGCGGTCCTTGAAGGACATCTTACGCGCGGCCGCGGATCGCGGAACCGGCG
>Ga0070738_10002150_pt1 | contig 32306 bp, 18 predicted proteins | sample Coa_R2_2_FD_66446 | JGI IMG/M metagenome (GOLD analysis project Ga0070738, IMG submission 66446) | Surface soil microbial communities from Centralia Pennsylvania, which are recovering from an underground coalmine fire - Coalmine... | ecosystem: Environmental > Terrestrial > Soil > Unclassified ...
GAAAAGCGTGTGATTGAAAAGTGGCGAGAGAGACGGGACTTGAACCCGCGACCTCCGGCGTGACAGGCCGGCGCTCTAACCAGCTGAGCTACTCCCCCGCATTGGGCTTTACGCCCGGCTCGGAGACAAGCCGGATAAGATAGGCAGGCGGTTAAGTCAAGCGCTGCACGCCGCAATGCCCATCCCGGATGCCCATCTCAGATGCCACGCTGGAAAGCCAAGCCGCGGCTCGACCCTTGGATGTACGGAAATTTCGTGGTTTTCCTGCAAATTTCAAGCTTCCGTTTTGAATAAATATTATTATTTGCAGAAGCTGTTCGCTTATTATTTTCATTTCGTGAGATGAAAGTTACGAGTCCCCGAAACTTCCCAGGACGCAATTTCATCGCGGATGCCAGCGTCATCACACCGGCTGCCCCAAAACTCATCTCCGGCGGTGGGCGAAAAAGCTATGAAATACAATGTTCTGTGTTCCATAATTTTTTTCTTCGTGAACTTCAATTAGTGCAAAGTTATGATTTTCCAGAAGTTCAAAGATTTTCCACTGCGGTATAGCATGCAATTCCATAATTCCGCGCTCTTCTGGTAGCATAAGTTCGTAATGTTTGTGATGAGTTGGCGCACGAATCAGTGCCAATCCGCCAATAGTTACCCTAGACAAACAAAGATCAAGAGCTGGCACAATCATATTAGGTGTATCATCTTGCAATGAAATCATAGAATATAAAAGGTCGGCAGCCGGGAGCGCCACATTGTCCCAATAATTGGCGAGATGAACCAGTTGCACATTGAGCGGCATAGATGGTTTAAGCCGCTCTAGGGTAAGCACCAGGTGCCGCAGGGAGATATCCGCGATTGTGAGCTTGCCTCCGTAATTTGCCAGCCAGTCAGCACCGCGCGTGAGACCTGCTCCAAATTCCAGAATCTCGTGAAGATGCGAAAGCGTTTTGCCGCTTTGCCTGAGATATGACTGGATAAGTGCGAGATCGCCGTGTGCCGTTGCTTGCAGCCGCTGCTGATCGTAACCGTAATTGAGGAATGGGATCTCCGACCAGCTCGGCTTGAAATCATCAGATCGTTGCCACACCGCGGCAAAGTCTTCCGTCATGAACGTCTCGGAATCTGCCCGGTCAGCTGACGGCTTGCGATCCATCACCTATGCCTCGTGTCTTTCTAGAATCACAAACGCTTTCTAGAATCACAAATGCTTTGCCAAGTTTTGAACATCCCGCGGCATCAAAGTGTCCTAGTGAAATCATGATCAGGCTGACACGAAGCACCGGCTCCTGCATTCAATCTGTACGCACTCGCCGAGCGCTGTGAATTTCATCTTCGAGATCGCGCCAGTCTTTCGTTCTTCAATCTACTGCAAAAATACGATAAAGAAAGTTTCGATCATTTACACCATCGCGCTAGGCTGGGCCGTAGCACGATCACCAAAACTTGAAGCGTCCGCCTTGTTCAGTTGCAAATCCGGAATCCTTTTTGAGAGGGGCCGGCTGAGCTCATTCATCGCAAGCCACAATTGAAGATGAGCAGCAGACTTGCCAGGCATTTAATCCCGCACCGCGCATTTCCAAGGTCTCTATTGGCGGCAGCGCTGGCAATGACATTCCTTGGTTCTGCAGCGGCGCAATCCGAGCCCGCCAACACCCTGCGTGATCTATTCAAAGCATTGAACGAGTGTCTTTTGCAGGCGCCGCCAAGCGTAGCTGGTTCCGAAATTACTGTCGTCTTCAGCCTTAAACGCGACGGCTCCTTGCTCGGGAAACCGCGGATCTCTCACTCCAAGCTGCTCGGCGAGCCAGAGGCTCAAAGAAGCTTTGCAGCCGGTGCCCTTGCAGCTTTCAGCAAATGTTTACCATTGAGCATAACGAGCGAACTCGGTGGCGCCATAGCGGGCCGTCCCATGTCGATTCGCATTATCAGCCGGGCCCGTGAGACGGACATTTAATACCCGCGCTCATCGATACGATAGGCCCATCCTTCTGCACTTAAGCTTCCAACGCAGCTCGATACTCTTGCCTCGAGGGCAATCAAAGTTGCCGCGCCTGATTTTGAAATCCGCTTTTGACCGCAAAAGCTTCCCGGATGGTATCAGCTGGCTGATTCTGGACCAGCGGAAAGAGCGTCAAGCAGCCGTCAGAGGTCTCAATGCGTTTCCAGGTCCAGATCCCACCATTTGCTTTTGACTTGGTCATAGTGGACCGCCGGATCATAAGATGGAACGTTGAGGCCAAGAGTTTTGGCGGAAAGCCGCCCAATCGATGCCAGCAGCGAATAGGATGCGACCACGTGATCACGCTGGGCCGTCACCAGAACCACACGAGCATTGAGCAAAAATTGCTGCGCATTCAAGATGTCTTGCGTGGTTCTTTGTCCCAGGCGTGCTTCTTCCCGAACACCCTCCAGGGCCGCCTCCGCAGCCGCAACTTGTTTTCTTGCCTCGTTGATGACGGTGCGGGTGTCCAGCCAGCTCGCCCACGCCGATACGACGGATGCTCTCACCTGGTCCCGCTGCTGATCCACAACCAGCTTGGCTTCCGCGAGCTTTTCCTTGGCCTGCCGTACTTGTGACCCGATCGCACCGCCCTCGTAGATGGGCACATTGAGCTGAGCGCCTACCTGTCCATCGAACAACCGTTGTCTTGTACCAAAAAAATCCCATTGCTGGGTGACGCTCCCGACGAGGTTGACAGTCGGAGCGAGCTGACCCAGCGCAATCCGGACCGCAGAGTCCGCTGCTTGCGCATTTTCGATCGCACCGCGCACCAATGGGTTTTCCGCTTCGGCGATTTGAATGGAGGACTCAAGTGATTTCGGAATGAGGTCATCAAGAGCCCGTGCCGGAGCCAATTTTTTAGGCTCCATGCCGATCCACTGACGGTAAGTTGCCATACTGCCTTGCAGGTTGATTAGAGCGGCGGCACGGTCCGCCTTTCCTTGCGCAAGAGCAGCCTCAGCCTGGGAGACGTCGGTGCGGGTGACCTCCCCTCCGGCGAGCCTTTGACGCGTCTCGGAAAGCTGCTCCTCGAGCACGTCGACATTGTTTTGCCGGAGCGCATAGACTGCCGTGTCCCGAAGCACATTCATATAGGCCATTGCGCTGTTGCCGAGAACGGTGATTTCCGTGTTCCTCAAAGACTCTCTTGAACTCAGGATTTGAGAATTCGCCTGCTCCACTGCGTTCTGAGTCCGGAATCCATTAAAGATGTTCTGTGCGAGGGTAAGTGCCGCCGTCCTCGGCTCCGTAAATGTATTGATGTTCTGGCCGGGAGTTATGTTGGGGATATAACCGTTAGTCCCCAGTGAGAAGCTGCCCGGAATATGAAAATTCTGCTGGAGAACGCCGGCCTCCCCAGTCGCATTCAAGGTCGGCCGGTAGTTCGCAAGAGCGCCGGTCAAATTCTCATCGACGGCACGGGTATCGGCACGTTGAGCGTTCAGCTGCGGGTTTCCGAGATAAGCATGCACCAGGGCGTCCGACATTGTGTCGGCCCGCAGGGACGGCGCGGAAGCGGCGAGAGCAAAACCAATCCAGCCAAGAGAGACGAAAACCCGCCTGCACCGGTTCGCAGTCGAACTCTGCCGCGAACAGCCTCCTGATAGGGCGGGCAACATACTCATACTCATTACCTCCACGCAAAACTTAACAAGTGGCGTGTAATACTTCGTCACGGCCGGCGTTATTCGAGAGTATTTGACTGGTGAAAGCTCTCTTAACAGGATCGATGTTGCGCTTTTTCCCTCGCTAGCATTGGTCAGGCAGACAGCTGCAACATGACCCGGTAGATTTCCCAAGTAATCCGGCCCTGAGCAGCCCGATGCTAAACCAGCACCTCGGCGGCGGAGGCAGCCATCTCGGCCATTTGTCAAATCGTTTAAGAAATGCAGCTCAGCGGCGGACAGCTCACCCTGTGCAGCCCATATCTCACCTCTCCCTGAACGATTTACGAAGCGACTCAGAAAGTGGCGAAACGATATAGCTCAAGACCGTCCGCTCGCCAGACGCTACGATGACCTCGGCAGGCATGCCGGATCTGATACGCGAACGGTATTCTTCGGGAATGTCGCTCCGTTCTAATGAAATGACACCGAGGAAGTAGAATTGCTTGTTCAGCTCGTCCACCAGCCGGTCATGGGAAACGGACTGAATATGACCCATCATGAGCGGAACCTCGCGGGCATGAAAGGCAGGAAAGCGAATCTCGGCCTGCTGTCCAGCATAAACGGTGTCGATATCGCTCGGCGAAAACTGTACATTAACGACGAGCGGCTCATTATCTGGCACGATTTCCAACAGGGGTTCGGCCGCACGCACGACCTGACCCAAAGTGAACACTTTCAAATTCTGCACCGTGCCATCGATGGGAGCGACAATTTTCACCCGGTCGAGCACATCACGGGCAACGGCGACACGCTCCCTCGCATCGGCAATTTTCTGCCTCACATCGAGAAGCGATGCCGCAACCTCCTCCTGAAACTTCTGACGCAGTTGCTGGATTTGGATTTTCATCTCACCGATCGAGCTCTCGGCCTTCGCGATCTCGGCGATGGAATGGCCAATGACGCCTTCGAGCCGCGTTCTTTCACGTTCCATGGCATAAACACGCGTCATTGGAACGAGCTGCTTCTTTCCGAGGTCACGAAGATTGACTAGCTCATCATTGATGTACGCGACCTGTTTTTCAGTGGAATCCTTCTCGATCTCGATACCCTTGATCTCATTTGTCAATTGATCGATCCGTGATTCCAGAATGCTCACTTGGCCGTTCAGTGAGGCCCGGCGTTCCTGGAACTGATGATCTTGATCGCTCATAATATGAGCAAGCAAAGGCTCGCTGGAACGGCCGTTAAATTCTTCCGGCCAGGTGATGCCATTCTTTTGGTCGCGCTCGGCCAGCAGCCTTGCTTCAAGCGCAAGATTGGAATCGAGCTGGTTCTTCGCAAGATCGCTGTTTGCTTCGGCCTGTAACTTTTGCAGGTTGAAAAGAACTTCACCCTTCGTGACGTGATCGCCCTCCTTGACGAAAATCTCACGCACGATGCCGCCTTCAAAATGCTGGACGATCTTGCGGTTGGATTCGACCGCGACATAGCCTTGGGCAACAACGGCTTTGTCAATTTTTGCGACGGCGGCCCAGACTCCCATCACCCCGAATGTTAAAATTATGACTGTGTATCCAGCAACAGCGATGCTGTGCCAGTCAGAAATCGACTTCTCACGTTTTCTTTTCATCATGACGGACTACTCCGCGCGTGTCACGGCGCCTGGCGCGTTGGGACCGGCGCCAGCTTGGTGAGAGGAGGGCGTGGGCACAACGCGCGGGCCCATGAGGCGTTGGAGGATGGCATCTCGCGTTCCAAACGCCTGGACAACACCATCGTTCATGATCATGATCTTGTCGGCGGCCGCCAGTATGTTGATCTTGTGCGTGATGATCATGACTGTGGTTTGTAACGATTTCAGAGTTTGAACCGCGTTAAGAAGCGCGTCTTCGCCAGCCGCATCGAGATTCGCATTCGGCTCGTCGAGGACGACCAGGCTCGGCTTTCCATAAAGGGCTCGCGCGAGTCCGATACGCTGGCGCTGGCCGCCCGAGAGCGCCTCGCCGCCATCGCCCACCTGAGTGTTGAATCCGTCAGGCAGATGCTGGATGAGTTCCTTGCACCCCGCCAGTTGAGCCGCAAAAATTACAGATTCTGTCTCGATCTTCTGGAAGCGGGCGATGTTTTGCGCCACCGTTCCCGCAAAGAGTTCCACATCCTGCGGCAAATAACCGATATGCTGTCCGAGCTCCTCGGGATTCCAGTGAGATAAATCCGAACCATCGAGCCGCACGGTCCCGCGCAGAATGGGCCACACGCCAACAATAACGCGCGCAAGGGTCGATTTGCCGGCCGCGCTCGGCCCGACGACCCCGATTACTTCGCCCGCCTCCAGATTGAATGAGACGCCCTTGAGAATTGCCGGGCTGTTTTTTTTGCCCGGCGCCGCGGCGATCAGGTCCGACACATGAAGCTCTCCGCGCGGTACGGGCAAAGACATGCGTTCCGGCTCGGCCCCCGCGACCGTGAACAGCCTCCTTACACGGTCGAAAGCGCTGCGGGCGGCAAGAAATCCTCTCCAGTTGCCGACCGCAAGCTCGATCGGCTGAAGAGCGCGCGAGATAATAATCGAAGCGGCGATCATCGCGCCCGGCGAGATTTCGCGGTAGATCACAAGATAGCCGCCGGTTCCCAGAACAGCCGTCTGAAGGAACATGCGAAAAAACTTCGTCGAAGCGACGATGATACCCGCGCGGTCACTGGCTGAAGCCTGCAATTCAAGCGCAGCATTATGGTGTTTCGACCACATCTGACGCAAGGCACCGAGCATGCCCATGGCATGAATCGCCTCAGTGTTCCGGAACATCGCCTGCGCGTTCTGGTTCGCGGCCATGCTCGCGCGGCTCGCTGACTCAAGGCCTTTTCTTGTCGCGAGCTCATTGAGCAATGTGAGCGAAAGAGTAACGAAAGTCCCGGCTAGAGCAAGATAGCCAAACCAGGGGTGGAGCAGGAACGAGGCGAAGACGAAGACCGGAAACCACGGTGCGTCACAGAGCGTGATCAGACCCGACCCCGTCAGGAATTCCCGGATGGTGTCTATGTCGCGAAGACATTGAACATGGCCGCCCCCCGGATGACGCAGATTGCCGCGATGAACGGCGTTAAAGACGGCGCCGCCCACCTTTTCATCAAAGAGCATGCCGGCGCGGACAAGTATCCGCGAGCGCAGCATTTCAAGTATGGCATAAATGACAATGCAGAAAGCGGCGATCACCGTGAGCACGAGAAGCGTTGTTTCATTGCGGCTGGTGATGACGCGGTCATAAATCTGCAGCATGTAGAGGGGGCCGGTGAACAGCAGGAGATTGATGAAAAAGCTGAACACCATCGCGGTGCCGAACACCGGAGCGGTTGCGCGAATGCCCGCAATCAGGAGATCTTGATTGTCATATCTCGGTTCAGAGAATTTCACAGGGAGCATTAATTTCACTCAAGCCATGAATTTTCGGGCATGCGAGCAAATCCTGACACTGCCGCCTTTGCCAGCTGAATATTGTCAAAGTTTGGCGTTACACGAAGGTTAAGCGTGCCGCAAGTTCCCGGCGCGCCTCTTCGTGGCGGCGGCGCCCCGCGCCGCACGGCGTTTTTCAGCACATGGTTTAATTGAATCGCAGAATCCCGGAGTCGGCGCTCGCGAAGATTTCATCGAGTGAGACCAGATTTTCCTTTTGCCGGATCAATTGCTGCTGGGCAATGTTCAGCCGCTCGAAGACAGAGAGCTGGATCATCGACAGCAGATGCAAATAGGCGAGCGGAAGCGCGCCCGCCTTGCGCAGCTCCAGAAACGCGGCATCATCGAGCGCATTCATGGCCGCCTCGCTGATGCGATAGAGGCCGGAAAGCGGCGTCACCTGTCCCTCGATCCTGGTGGCAAGCGGCCAGGGCTCGATCACCCCGGCATCGCGCAGGGCCGCAACCGCCGCAGCCGTTGCCGCGCGGTCGCGCTCGATCTGCGAGAGAAAGTAAAGAATGCTCTTGGAGGCTTCCGACGGCGTGCCATCCGCGTTGAAGAAACCCTGGACGGTTCCGTCATTCTCGGTGAGAAGCCCAGAATCTTCATCGACACACAGGATGGCCTCCCCGCTGCCATCGATCCGGCGCAGAGCGAAGGGATAGGCGCGCAGGGCCGAAGGCACATAGGTGCCGAGCCATTGCCCATGCGGCCCAATGAAGAAATTGCGCCCAGCGATGGGAGACATGAGCCCCACGGGAACATAGGCCCCCGAAACCTCGATAAAGGCGATCGGCATTTCAAGCGCCGCTCTCGCGAATTCGGCGCCCGCCAGGGGCACGATGGTCTCGTGCGCCGCGAAGATGAAGCCTCCCGGCAAACGCCAGCCCTTGGACCCGTGCCGGTCAGAGGTGATCGCAACAAGATTCGTCATAAGCACAATCCCTCAAAAACGGAGCAGGACAGGAGCGGACAGCAGCGGCGTCCGCATGAGCAACACTTCACCCTGAGCAGGTCCACGCCATGCCGGGCCGTCTTCGCCGGGTCTCCTTTTAGACCGTTGGCCTTTCATCTTCAACGCGTACCCGGCATGTTTTTCCGCTTCGCGGACAAAACCCATCGCATTATTCAAAACCGGTCGAGAGGCTCGAGAATCTCGGACGCGGCGGATGCCGCCCCGAGCGCCGTGTAGCGGCCGCTCAATGTCCCGCCGCGGCCGATCTCATAGACGGCGGCGCCCGGCCTTCCCTGGGCGGGGACGAAGACCACACAAAGCATCGAGCCATACACGAATCCCGTGCCCGCATAACGGCTCTGCCCGATGGTCCAGGTGAGCTGGTAGGTTTCGCCGGTCTTCCTGATCTCGGCCTTTCCGGCATATTTGCCCGCGCCGCCAAGACCGCTGCCGGTGACCCGGTAGCTGCCCGCGAGCTGAGGCTCCTGCACCGGAGCCGGGGAAGTCTCCTCGCACCGGGCGCTGGTGCATAGCGCTCCGGGAGCGATCATAAAAGCGGCGGCCATTGCCAAGATGCGGCTGGCCAAGACGCGGTTGCGCATGCCCGCCGCCTCAGTGAATGCCGAGCGCGGCCAGCACAGGCGCAGCTTTTTCAGAAAAGGCACGCTCGCGCTCCTGCAATTCCGCCAGATTCTCTTCCCCGGTTTCAAGCAGCTTGCCCTCCTTCACGATCTTCTGGCCCTGCATCTGGAGGAGGTCCCAGACAAAGCGCACACGGCCGGGCGCCTTCTCCCGCCCCGCCAGGAGGAAAAGCTGCGTGAAGCGGTCAACATCGAGTCCGGCACCCGTGACGGGCGAGGCCAGATAGGCGAGATCGGCCGACTCCCGCGCGCGGCGCATGATCGCGAGATTCAGCGCGCTGGTGCGCTTGATCCGCTCCGGCTCGCCGCTGTCCGGCAGAGCGATGTGGCATCGTCCGGCGCCGATGAGGATCATAATGGCCTGCTGCACCCGTGCGAGGCCGAGAGCGGCAACCGGAGGATTGGCGAGAAGCTCCCGGACTGTTTTCGGCCGGCCGTCGAGCTTGGCGAGGATAGGCTCATAAACCTCGGCCTGCAGTTCGGCTTCCCCGAGCACTCCCTTGACTTTCCGCGGCATATCGGCGGCCCGCCCGGAGAGCACCAGCCGGAGGTCCAGCCATTTGTCGCGGGCAGAGAGGAAGCCGAGGGGCTGGATGCCCTTCACGAAGATGTCGCGGCGGAACTGCTGGTTGACGATCAAGTCGCGGAAATATTCCCGCCGCGCCGTGTCCTTTATCTCGCTGAGAAATTTCACCTGATCGATTGTCAGGTTGATCGCGTCCACATGGTCGAGCACCTGGGCGGAGCCAACATAGGAGAGCTTGGCGCGCGCCATGCCGGCCGCGACATCGGGAGAGTGGAAGATTGTCCATTCGCCATTGAGATATTCATGCACGGCATAGTTGCGCTGAAGCTTCTTGATATGCTCGATCCGTTCCGCCAGTCCCGGATTGGCGGTGATGCAGCGGGCGTTGATCTCCTTCAGCCGGCCGAACAGCCGGAGCCCTTCGCTGAGGCGGCCGAAGATTGGCTCCTTGGGCGAGACTTCCGAGACATCGGTGAGGACACGCCGGATGGGAACGACGGGCGACCAGCCGGGATAGCAGTTGTAGGACACATAGAGCAGCCCTCCCGTCTTCAGCTTGCCGCGGGCGATGCTGACGATGTGATCCCGGTTCTCCGCCGACACCCAGCTATAAATCCCGTGCAGAGTGATGACATCGAACTCGCCGAGGCCCGAATCCTGCGCGATGTCGGCAAAGCTCGCCTCGATGAACCGCAGATTCGGCGTGCCCGCCTCCTTCGCGAGCGCCTGCGCGCCCGCGATATGGGCGGGGTTGAAGTCGATCGCCGTGTAATCGATCCGGGGATTTGCGGCGGCGATGAGATTGGCCGAGAGCCCCTGCCCGCAGCCGAGCTCCAGAAGGCGGATGGGCTCGCCGGCAAATCCCGGCGCGGCGATCCCTCTGGTCAGGCAGGAGAAGGCAAGGCGCGAGGGCACCAGCTCGGGATAGAAGCCGCAGGTATAGCCGACCTCCGTAATATAGCCCGCACTCCAGTCCTGCATCGCCTCGCCCTGGTTGAAATGGAAACGGCGGAGGCCAGCCCCGCCGCGCTGTTCATTCGCCCAAACCCGGTTTGTTAGGGCAACGCGGTCCCCACCCTATACCGGCAGGCCGCGCCCGCCAAGCGTGATGCTGGATGGCCGGGCCAGCCCTCCGGCGCCGCTCGCTCACCGCGGCACCTTCGCCGGGCCATGACGTTAAGAGCGATGAATGAAGAGCGTGATACTGTTCTCTTTCCAGCGCAGTTGCGCGGAAAAACTCATTCATCGCTCTGCGGCCAAAAAGCGTATCTGAACTTTGAAGTCAAGGACGCGCATCGATCTCGGCTGTTACCGAGACCGGCACTTATGGTGTCGAAATCGGGCAAGCCGATTTCGATTGGCGCGCGGCCTTCGGCCGTCATGATCCTTGAGTTCAAAGTTCAGATACGCTCGGGTCAGCCGTGCGATGAATGGGAAAATATGGCCGGACGGCCTTTATCTAAAGAATTATCTAAAGAACAAGGGGTGTTTTCAGCTCTCAAAGGCTACTCAGAGTCTGGATGACCGGCTCAAGGCTGGGCATGACGGCAAGAGCCGCGAACAACGAGGGTTGGTATAATCCCCCCGCCCTTCGAGACGGCTCCCGCGGAGCAGATTCCTCGAGGGAGAGAGAAGCAAGCGCGATCGCCCCCAACGAAAAAGCGGGAAGCCGAGGCTCCCCGCCATTGATTCTTGCCGGAAGCCCCGGATTGCTCCGGGACGCTCGGGTCCCCCCTTAGGCGAAATGCACGTTGGGGTGCGCCGCGCCGATGCCGACCAGCGCCGTCACCGTGGTGTTCGGCAGTTCGGCGATGTCGGACAGATGGATGTTCGCGAAGAACGTGGACGTTATTCCAACGCCAAACGGATTTTCGATCGCCATGTCCGACACATGGGTCATTCCGCTGAGATCCTGCCAGGCGATGAGCATGTGAGCGGAATCGTCCACTCCCAGCGCCCCCGAGAAGTTCAGGGTGTAGGTGCCATTCTCGAGTTCCGTTGCCACAGTGCCGATGTTGTTGAAGACGCCGCTCAGCTCGATGAAGTTGGTGGCTGCGTTGACCGTTCCTCCAGCAGCGACCGTCTGCACCGTCGCATCCACGCCGCCGGTGAAAGACGCCATCGCGCCGTCCACGAGACCAAGGGCGGTGCCGCCGAGCCCGTTGGGCCCGCCCTTGTTCCACACCGGGCCATAACCAGCGCCGCTAGACGCGGCGAAGGCGAGGGTGTCCACGCCGGGGACGAAGTTGTTGATGATCGAGGCATCGGCAGTCGTGCCGGTGCCATTGCCGATCAAACCGGCGTAGTCAGCGCCAGCGGCTGCATACCCCGTCGCCGTGCCGCCTGTCGCCTGGCCCCACCAGCCGAGCTGCGGAACGTCCCCCGCGTCCGTGATGCTGGCATGCCGCGGGATTTCGAAGCCGCCGGGGGTAACGCCGGGCGTGTCGAAGCCCGCGTAGAAGCCGATCACATCCCCTCCGGTGTGGCCGGCGACGAGATTGACCGTGTCCGCGCCGCCGCCGGTGAAGATGGTTTCAGGGGCGCTTCCCTGCTGCAGGGTGAAGGTGTCGTTGCCGATCGAGCCGCCGAACACGTCTCCCGCCGACTTCGAGCCGAGGAAGGTATCGCCGATGCTTCCCGCGACCGTCAGTGAGGTGGTGTAATTGGCGTCGCCGCCCGTCATGATGAGGCCGCCCGACTTGGTGGCATCGATCGACACCGCATTGGTCGAGTTGGTGAGTGGATTGCCGAAGCTGCCGGTTGCGGTGTCGCCGGGGATGGGGGTATCCAGCGCGGCGGTGCCGCCGGAGCTCGATGCCAGCGTCACCACGCCGGTATCGGTGTCGGTGATGATCATATTGTTGGTGATGAGGGCCCCGGCCGAATTGACGTCCGCGATGCCGCCCACGCCACCGACGCCGATCTTGAGATCGGTCGTGCCGGTGATCGTGACCTGCTCATTACCGATGAGCGCGGGCGTGAGGCTGACATAACCGAGGGTGTCGGTGATAGAGGGGCCGGTCGAGGTTTGACCGGCGGCGTTGATGGTGACGAGCGAGTCGGCGGTCAGCGTGAGATTGCCAACGCTGCCCGCAGCGGAATGCAGGACATTGCCAATGTCCAGCGTAAAGCTATCGTTGAGGCCGGTGCCGGTCGAGGTGATGGCAAAGCCGCCGCCGTTGTCAAAGGTATTGACCGTCAGCGGATCGGCCTGATTGGTGATCGTGAGGGCGCCGCCCGCCGCTGTCACATAGTCGATCTCGCTGATCGAAGCGGGCAGAATCGCCATGTCGATGGTGCCGCCCGCGCCATCCGCAGCTGCCGCGCCGCCGATACCGAGGATTTCGAAGCCCTTGATATTGGCGAAGGTCGTGGCCGAGGCCGTGGTGGCCACGCCATCGTTCACGATGATCTCGTTGTTCAGAGCGACCAGCGTGCCGGGAGTGGTCGTCAGCGCCGCGATCTGCGCCGCCGTAGCGCTACTCACGTCGAGGATGTTCGTGCCGCTTCCGAGCTTGAACGAGGTCAGATCGAAAACGCCGCCTGTGCCGGTGTCATCGAGGAAGCCGGCGCCGCTGCCGAAGAGCCAGCCTGGATTGGCCGTTGAAGCATAGGCATTGCCGGTAGCAGCGCCTGCTGTCTCGCCGGTGATCACCACGGTGCCTGTTGTGCCAGACGCATCGATCGTCGTGACATTTTGATGATCACCAGCAGAGTCCTGGCCGACCGCGAGGGTGCCGGGGCCGGTGAAGACAAACTTCGTCGCGCCGTCGACGCCGTTCGACTCCAGCTGCAGATAGGTGGCGGTGTTGCTCTTGCCGAGGTTATAAGTCTCGGTCCCGTAGCTGGTATTTGCGTTTCCTGGACCTGCCGTTCCCGGCCCGCCATCATTCGCGATCAAAATGGCACCCGCTGTTCCCAGAGTGCCGAGATTGCCGTTGAGATTCACCGTCAGAGCATTCGCAGCAGAGGATGCGCTCTGCGCAATGTAGGCCGCAAAAACAGGCGCGGCAGCCAAAGCAGTAGGCGTACCCGCGAACTGGTTAATATTGACGGCCGTCAGCGCAGTGTTCAGGCCCTGGCCGGTGTTGCCCAGCTGAACGGCCCCAAGCGAGGCATTGTCGTTGACGGTGGTGAGCCCGGTGACATTGCCCTGGAAGCCGGCCTTTATAGCGCCAAAAATTATTGCTCTCGCCTGGTTGCTGATGTTCAGGGTGCTGATGCCGCTCATGGTCACGCCGGTCGCGAAGGGCGGATTGGCCAAAAGGCCAGCGGTCGCAAAAACATCCGTGACGTTCAGCGTGCCGTCGCCCTTGGTGTCCGTCAGCGTGTCGCCCGTGTTGAGGGTGTTGGTCAGGCCCAGCGTGCCCGCGGCGGGGAGCGCGTTGAAGACCGCCCCCTTCGCGGAAGTCGTGAAAGTGTCGACGCCGGGCGTGAGATTGAAGACCACGGCCTGCCCCGTTATAAGGGCCGGATTGTTGTTCGCGGCAGTGATCTGCGCTTCTTCCGCCGCCACGGTCGCCGGGTCATTGGTAATGCCGAGAAGAGCATTTTGCGACGCCACCCAGGCCGCATCCCCGACCGCTGCCGGGATGAGGGCCGGGTTGCTCACCGTCGCGTCGGCATAGAAACCGGAGACGGCTGCCCTGTTGATGGCCGTTTGCTGCTGGATCTGGAAAGCCGTCAGATCCGAGGGGCTCAACCCAAGATTGCCCGCCTGAGCGCCAAGGGTCGAGGCCACGAAGGCGGCGATGGTAATGCCCTCGGCCTGGGCGGACGTAAAGCCGCTGGCCAGGGCCACGTCGTACACCCCGGTGATGAATGCATTCGCCTCCCCGGGCACCGTAATCGCGCTCCCGGTGAGATTCACCGCAGCCGCATTAAGGTCAGCCGCGATATTGCCCGTGACGACCGGGCTGGTGCTGAACGCCATACCCAAATTCGCGATGGTCTGATTCGAGACCGCCGAGGTAGCCGTCTGAGTTGAGCTTTCGAACGCCTGCTCGATTGCATTCGTCGCCGATGCATCGAAAAATGCCACCATGGCGCCGTCGACGAACTGTTTTACAGTCGGCGGGATATAGGTAGTAGTCATCTCATACTCCCCTTAGATAATTATTTGCAGGTCATACGCCGCCGCCGTTATGGCGCTAGGCTGACATGTCGATATGGCTCACTGTTTTCTTTTCCACTAATGCCGGCGCCTGTCAAGCTTACCTGACGCTTGCCATAATTCGGTTGTGGACAAAAAACTTGCGTGATTCCATCGAGGTAGGCGCTATTTGGAGATCCCCTTCCGCTTTAAATTTCCTGGTTTTTAATCAATATCCTTAACGCAATGAGAGTTTAAACAACGCGCTTGACGCACACGGGTTTCGCGTCATTGATCCTATCGCTGATCATATCGCTGCATTTCAGGCGGTTCTCCGCTGGAGTCCTCCCTCCTGAAGGATACCCGACTGTGCGCAAGGCGCAAGTTTGATTTGGTTTTGTCTTAAATTTTTGTTCAAGGTGCCGGGGTTTTCCGGTTCGCGCCTTTATAGAATTCGCGATTAGATCGCGATCAGATATTGAATTCGCGATCAGAGCCGCGCCCGGCGGGCCGGGCGGGGACGTATGGAACAGAACGGGGACGCAGACAGAATGAATGGAGGCCGCCGGTCATACACGATTGTCATCGATGTGTTTTCCTACTGCAATCTGCGGTGCCCCTCCTGCATCGTCGGCAATAAATTCGGCCGGATGGAGGATTGGCCAAAGGGCCTCATGAGCCCCGCACTCCTCGATGCCATTGTCACAAAGGCGAAACGGGAATTCGAAATCCAGGACATCGGGGTATTCAACTGGACGGAACCACTGCTCCATCCCCGCCTCCCCGAGCTGCTTGAGCTTATCAATAATCATGGCGTCAAGAGTTCAATCAGCACAAATCTGAATGTCCGGGAGTCCTATGATTTCACGCGGCTGCTCGCCGCGCGGCCTCACTGGATGCGCGTGTCCCTTTCCGGCTTCTCCCAGGCCGTCTATGAACGCGGACACGCAGGGGGCGACATCGGGCTCGTGAAACGGAACCTGATTTCCCTGGCGCGGGCGCGCGACAGAAACGGTATCGATCCTTCGTGCATCGAGGTTTTCTTCCATGTCTATACATACAACATGGGAGAGATTGAGCTCATGCGCTCCTTCTGCGAGGATCTCGGGTTTCGCTTTGAGACCGGCTATGCGCAGATCTTTCCTGTCGAGAAGATCATCCAGATATCGCAGGGAAATGTGTCAGCGGAAGACGAGGCCCTTCTCTCGGCGCTTGCGCTGCCCCTGGACAAGGCCATCGGTATCACATCGCGCACGGGGACGCGAGCGTGCCGGCTGCTCAATGAGGTTCTCGCCATCAACGTCGCGGGGGAGGTCATGCTGTGCTGCGGAACTTCAATGAATGCCGTCAACACGATTGGTCCATTTCTGGAACTGAGCATCGAGGAAATCCAGGAACGGCGGTCGCGGCACCCGCTCTGCGGCCCGTGCCTCGCCCTCGGGATCCCGGATTATTTCGACAACGGCCCGCCGCTGGCTCAGGCCTTCGATGAGGCGCAGAAGGTGCCTTGAGCTTCGGGAAAAGCGGCGGAGGAATGGCGAAGGCGAAGCTCGCCGGCGCCGGCCAAATCGCGCAACGCAAGTCAGCCCAACGGAGAAGGTAGATTGTCCCCTCGCCCATTCACATCCGGCATCCCCAAGGCCTTGCTCGATTCGGTGCAGGCCGGGACGATGCGATATATGTACAAGGGCATTCCTACTCTTAAGAATCCGTTCGACCTTGCCCTTTACACACGCCTGCTCTGGGACGTGAAGCCGAGAACCCTGATCGAGATTGGATCTTACAAGGGCGGAAGCGCGATCTGGTTCGCCGATCAGATGCGGTCGATGGGGATTGATGGCCGCATCTTCTCCTTGGATATCATCGCCGTGCAAGATGTCTCCGATCCCATCGTTTCCTTCATGACTTTGGACAGTCTGGCCTCTGCGATGCCGCGGGACTGGCTGAATGGCCTGCCCCGGCCAATGATGGTGATCGAGGACTCCGCGCATACTTTCGAGCACACGCTTTCTGTCCTGCGCCATTTCGCGGATGTCATGCGGCCAGGGGAGTATCTCATCGTTGAAGACGCCATCGTGACCCCGATGGGCATTGAATTCGACGGCGGCCTGAATGGCGGCCCTGCCCTGGCGATTCAGCAATTCCTGAGCGGCCGGACGGACTTCGCCATTGACCCAGAGCTTTGCGATTATTTCGGATTCAATGTCACTTACAACGTCAATGGCTACCTGAAAAAGGTGATCTCATAGGCTGGCAGCATCACGGGCAGCCGAGCGGCTGGTCATGCTGGCTGATTGCATTGGCTGAATCATCGACACCGTGCTTCCACGCGATGTAGCCGGCTTCGGCATTCGGATCGATTCCGTGCTTTCTCAAGAATTGGTAGAAGGTCCCCGAGGCGACGTCTGTCGAACGGGCGTGCTTGGCAAGGACGTCTCCGATCAATGCGATCTTGTTTCCATATCGCTTCCGCACCTGCGCGCTCAGAAGGAAATCGATCCCCCACCCGCTGATACCTTCCTTGAAAACCCAGCCGAGATCCGTGAGCGCCCGGCGCGAGACAGCCGGCATCATGATTTCAATGGAAGAGAGCGGACAAAGCGTTTGGCCTTCTGGAGGGTGTTTGATGATGTCCCAGTAGCAGCTCGAATCGGCTGTCAGGGACGCTTGGACGAGATCGAGATTGTGCTCCTTCATGGCCTCAAATAGCCGCATGACCCCCATGCGATCGATCTCGACATCATCGTCCAGGAAAAGAACAGCCTCATATCTTTCGAAGAGGTCAGGCCGCTCTTCGAGAATTTTCCGGATGGCGGTCGTTTTCGTGCCCGTTTGGAGGAGAACATAATCAGCGGCGGGAGGCCATGCTTCCGCCCCATCGTAATAATTGAGCATCAAATCAAACCCGCGAGGCCCGTCCAGCAGCTCCGAGTGGTAGCCTTCGGAAGCCTGAATAAATACAAGGAATGGGGATGCCGGGCGCGCGGGCGCCCGTTCCACGCGCAAGTCTATTCTCTCATAGAACTTGTCCTGGCGCTTGCGCAGTTCCTGCGCATTGAGTGGAACGCACTCCGTTTTGTTCGTTAAAGCTTCGTAGAGGACAATCTTGATGTCGGGACGGCCGCGGCCAGCCGTGTGCGTGAAGAAGCCAATATCGAAATGCGGCGCCGGATCTCTGCCTTCGAACAAGCCCTTATGCCAGAAATGGAGAAAAGGATGGCTGAATTCTTCGTTCCAATCGGGATTTTGGGCGCAATACCATTGATGATCGAAATATTCCGATGGCGAGGGAGTCGAGGGTGAATTCGATCCTAGATATTCCGCGAATGCCGAGGTTTTGCTGTTTCCTAACCGTGAAGTCTTGTAATATTCTGGGTCAAAAAAAGCATTCGGCCGGTATCCCCGGCGCTCTCCTATCAAAAGATAATGAAGTAATGCGATCCGGTGAGCGGTGGAATCTTTCAAATAATCATTCTTATAGCAATAAGGTTGAAAAACTCCGAGTTTCTCGACATAAAAGAAGTCCCGAAACACGATAAGTGGCAACATAGGTAAATAAGAAAACCGTGCCATAAACATGATCATGGTTCAGATCTAAGCATAGCGAATGTCACTTCCGGCACACGATCACTTCAGTATATTCTCCTATAATGCCGTGCGTCTGATCCCAGAAACGGATGATTCTGACGTCGAACGGGACCCATTGTGCTATCTGTTTTGAAATATCGTAGCCGTAATAATGCGTAACGAGCGACCCTTTTTCATCGATTGGATTGCCATGATATTCCGGAGTTTCGGTTAGATGATTGATGGAGCCGTCTGAGTTTAGCACGGCCAAAGTTCTTTGCGCCTCGACCAAATCCTTTCTGATGGGAACCGTATGTAAATAATACCCCCCCTTTTTTAAGGTGCGATAGATTTCAAAGTATGCCCTATGCGGATGGAAAACATGTTCCATTACATCGAGCGATATAACGAGATCAAATGCTTCGTCTTTAAATGTCTGATCCTCTAGATTTTCATTGCGAAACCCGTTCACTATCGTTCCGAACGGTTCATGCGGAAAATAATGAGACGCTATGTAATGTGGCGCCTCTTGAGCCATCCGTACCTGTAATCCTCGCGGGACGGGCGAACTCTCGTGAATGGAGAGCGCTCTCCAATCCGGCAGAAGTTCCTTCAACACGAGGGCAAGGGCGCGTTCCCTCACCACCGAACCGCAATTCGGGCAGATGAGATGATCACGAAACCACTCATTGCTGCTTGTAAAAATCTGGGCAGTTTCACAGCAAGGACAGAATCCATCGTGTTTGTACTCGAAGAGTGTCAATTCACGTCCTTTTGCCCGCTAGCCTCTGGAAACAATTTTCTTTGCAAAGCCCACGGCCCCAAAATTCGTGGCCGGCACCCGTTTCACATCACACTTCCACATGTTGTTTGAGCCACTCCGCTGTCAGCGCTATCCCCTGTTGCATAGTCATTCGCGGCATCCATCCAGTATGGGATGAGATTTTGTTGACACAAAGCACGTTTCTTTTTACATCGATATGCCTCGCCTCGGAATATTTCACGCTGACCTGCCTTTTCAATATCTCGCTGACAATATCGACCACCTGATTGATAGACCAGCCAACTCCTGTAGCTACATTATATATTTCACTCGTTTTTCCGCTCGTGGCTGCTGCCAGAATCCCCCCAACAGCATCGGTGATAAAAATATAATCCCGTACATTTGTCCCGTCTCCCCATATCTCCACGGTGTCCTTTCTGAGAGCCTTGTACACCAAGGCAGCGATGATACCTTGCCCGGTTAGCGGGTATTGCCAGGGGCCATAAGGATTGGCTGGCCGGACCACTACATAATCGATGCCGTAGAGTCTGCCGTAGAGGGCAAAATAATGCTCGATCGCAAGCTTGACAGCTCCATAAGAACAAATTGGATTTGTGCGGCTCGATTCGGCAATTTGGTCATCTTCATTCTGTCCGTAAACTGTGCCACCCGAAGAAAGAAAGATCCATCGCAACCCGCGCGATTTGGTTTCTTCCAGATAACGGACGGTAGTCACGAGATCGCGATTAACTTCATCTGCAGCGAGCGCTGTACTGGCCGACGGCCGGCATGAGCTGACAAGGTGGAAAACTAACGCGTTATCAAGCTCTCGAAGGAGTTCAACAGGAATCCCAGTGAAGTCGCCGACGATGGTCCTTGCTGTTTTTGGCCAGTGCGGGGAGACAAAGCGGTCAAAGCAGACTACCTCAAAACCTTCTGCGTCCAGGATGTTAGCTAGGCTTATCCCGATAAATCCTGCCGCCCCCAACACTACGCCCTTACCGTATTTTGCGCCGGATACCACGCCATTGCCTCAGCTTTTCGTTGATATCTCGAAATTTTCATGCAGATATTCGATATATGCCTTCGCCTTGGCAAGAGCTTCGTCGGACGGCGCGCTCAGCGATTGGGCACGTTCTTGCAACTCGCAAACTTCCTTCAGATGATTGGCGACATCAAGGGCGCTGGTCACGCTTTTCGTGTGACGGCGATGATAGTTCAACGATTTTTCATTGTAACACAGCCTGCCCCGCAAAAGGACATGTAGATAAACCAGCCAGTCTCCCGCGACTTTGTATCTGAACAGGTCGTCACCGATGTCTGCGATGCTTTGTTCGAGCGCATCGCGGCGGAACAGAACGGCGCTAACGTTAGGAATCGTGTTCTTAACTGATAAGCATTCACTAATCTCTTTATACCCGTCATTCACGTAGCTTGCACACCACCGGTCCGAGACGTCTTTGGTATATTCCAGATAATTCTCCGCTAATACCTTACCATTTTCGTCGATTTGTTTGGATTGGCTGAAGGCCAATACTATATTGGGGTCGCCGAAGCAGGGGGTAAGCTCGCGAAGGAAATGAATGTCGGCAACGTCATCCGCTTCTGCGATCCATATCAAGTCTCCCTTCGAGCAGGCGAGCCCTTTCTGCCATTGGTGAAACACCGAGCCAGAATTGCACTTGTTGACAATCAATTGGCCCTCATAACAAGTGCGCTCAAAATAGTCCTCAATGACTTCCACGCTTTTGTCGGTGGAAGCATCGTCAAGTACGATCACCTCATAGACTGGAAAGGTTTGGTGAAAAATGCTATCGAGCCTTTTGGAAATATGCCGTTCGTAATTATAATTGGGAACAATAACGGAAACGCGCGGGTAACCTTTGAGATTGTGAAGCAGATCAAGCGTATATTGTTGAAGAGACGGAACACTGGATCGCGCTTCACTTTCCGTTCTGGCGAGCAGTTCGCATAGGCAGCGAGCGAAGTCAGCTGTATCCGGATAACTTGCAAGGCGGCCTCCGTGTTCAACAATGAACTCGCCTGCACCGGTTACACCATCGAAGGCGACCGCAGGCACACCGACCTCCGCGGATTCGAGCACCACATTTGGGAATGGGTCCTCGCGTGAAGGCAGCGCATAGGCCGAGGCAGCTGCGTAGTATGCCATAGGCTCACGGTCAAAATCGACGAATAGGACCCGTCCTTCAAGCCCAAGCTGCTGGATACGCAGATTGACTTTTTGTTCCATTTCCGGAGGTCCGTTGCCAACCCAAATAAATGTGGTCTTAGGGCGTTCAGCCACTACATGTGCGGCGATTTCAACGAACAGATCAGGACCTTTACGTAAATCTGCATAGGCGATACTGAGAACTATTTGCGTATCCGGCGGCAAACCGTGCTTCTCGCAGATTATGTGGTGTGCCTCTGCATTGCGATTCTTGTAGGGGTTTTTCCGTAATAAGCCTTGGTGGCGGATGACGACCTTTTCGTCACTGACGGGGGCAATTTCGTTAAAGCGTTGACGCACCAGCTTCGCCGGGAAGACGACTTTATCGGCAAGGCTGGCGATCGCCGCGGCATTAACTTCCTGCCGCATCTCGTGAATAATTCCCGGCAACTCGTGAATAAGGCTCAGTACGCGAAAGCCAAGACTTTTCAACTCCGATACAATGCTTCCACTGACCACTGTGCTCGTGATTGCATCCTGCGTGCCTTCCTCCCTGAGACCGGCAAGAAAATTCTGGATACCTGACGCGCCTGCTTCCTTAGCATTGATCATACGGCCGATGAGAGCGAACTCGCTTTCTAACTTGCCGCCATCGAGGGCAATAATGGCCACTTTAAAGCCGTCGACTTTCAACTGCTTCGCAATTTCGAGGATTAGAAATTGCGCACCATTCGCGTGACAGTCGTGGGTCACAAGTAAAATTGACGGGTCATGCTGGTGTTCAGCGCTGCAGACGGCATCGCGAGTGGCCTGGAGATAGGCGTAGCCGTAGCGCTTATCGGGCTCCAAATAGGCACCCTCTCCCCACTCATTCCAAGCGTTGACAAAGATTAGCTGTTCATCTGGATTGGCGTGCCGGTGCTTGGTGTCGCGAATAGCGTTGTTCAGCCACCGTTGGTAGAGCGCCGGCGTGCTATTGACGAATATCGTGGCACCATTTTTCCTGCGCGCTGTATTATCCCAAGCAGGGCACACACTGCGAAATAGCTTGTATTTAGGCTGCTGATAGTTCTCGCTCCGGTCAACAAATTCTCGCCAATCATAAATGGTAGAATTGCTGTTATTGCCAAGCGAAGGGAATCTATCATTTATGCTCGGACCAACAGACATGTTTGGCGGAAATTCGATGGCAGCATCGAAGCCGTATTCGGCTGGATCAACCTTCTCGAAGGACTGTGTGTAGCAAAGATAGATTTCGCCGACGCCGCTGCTGCGGCACCAGGCGCGCCACCTCTTTACCGTCTCTTTTGGCGACGGAAGCAGCATCGGACGATAGATAATAAGCAATGGCTTGCCATTCACCCGGATGTAACGTGAATCAGCCATGTAGCGGGAAACGTATTGAATAAAGGCGAGATCATCCTTTGGCGAATGACGCTGGGCAATAAGAATTTCGCTTTCAAGACCGTCCCACCGCCGCGTCCAGTTTTCGTTTGCCCAGCAAAGGCAAAAGGGTAAATCAAGAGTGTTATCCTGAAGATACGTTTCAACAGGACTTTCCAATAAGCGCTTGCCGCCGAACCAATAAAAATAGAAGCAAAATCCCTCGACGCCGTAGAGTTTTGCCAATTCGATTTGGCGCCGTTGTACCTCTGAATTCAATAGGTTGTAGTATCCAAGTTCGTCAGGTATGCGCGGCTGATAATGGCCTTTGAACTGTGGCTGGGCGGCGCGTACGTTCGTCCATTCGGTGAAGCCTTCTCCCCACCAGGCATCATTTTCTGGGATGGTGTGAAACTGCGGCAAGTAGAAGCAGATGAGTTTGGCCCGCTTTTTATTTACCGGGCTACCCTTGCACAACGGAACATATCTGGTGCCGGGCGGTTCGGTTTCAGTGGGGACTAACACACTTGATACTTGCGGTGCTGGTGCCGAGTTTACCTTGGATTCTCTGGGTAAGAAAAGCGCGCGCACCGAGCGGATCTGTTTGTCGATCCACATACCGAGACGCCACCATCCTGACGCGTTGATGCGATCGAGATGATATAAATACTCTTTGATTTGTGCATCCCTGGCAGCGATTGCCTCGTATAGCCGATTTAAATCAGCTTCAAAACCTTTCTTTGAAAGCGTGAGATCCGTTTCCAATTCCGCGAGCCGCGCGTCCCTTTCCGCAAGCTGGACATTCTGCTCTGCGAGTAACAAGCGCACCGAAAGTCCTTTGCCGAGAGCCGTATAAGCTGCTCGAATTTGACCAGCCTCCTCAACAGAACTCTCGAACAGCGGCGCGAGCGCCGCTGGCGGCTCGCCTATCGCCAAGACGCCAAGGCCGTAACAGTGAAAGAACTGAAATGACGGGCGGCTCGCTGATAATTCCTTAAAGAATTCCCACACGCCGAAGCCGCGTTCTCGAACGCTGGTATCGTGAAAAAGCACAATAGCGTTATCTGACAATTTCGGCTGCCAGGTCTCAAAATCGTGCTTCACATCCTTATAAAAATGGCGGCCGTCGATGTGGAGGAGGTCAATTGAGCAGTCTTCGAAATTTTGAACTGCTTCATCGAAAGTCGAACGGATCAACCGTGAGAAAGCCGCGTATTTCTTTGTATTCTGTTCCGCGACAGCTTGAAACACATCCTCGCCGTAGAAACCGGCATGCTCGTCGCCCTGCCAGCTATCCACAGCGTAAGCAGCCGTGCCAAGCCCAAGCCGCTCTATGGCCTGACAAAAGGCAAAATAAGAATAGCCATAATGGGTGCCAAGCTCAACGAAGCATCGAGGCCGCAGGACATCAGAAATCCAGAAAGCAAACGGCGCGTGCTCAATCCACGCGGATTGGCAGATATAATCGGGACTCCAGAACGAAGCAGGAGACAGGAATCGCAAGAGCGTCACTCGCAAACTTGGTGGTCTCGTGAAACCTTTCTTATCGTGAACTTCCAGCCAAGACAAATCTCTGCATTCATGTGAAGAAGCATGGCCTCCCCAGAAACGCGAAAGCATCCGTAACGTGAAAGCGTCTAAAAAAGGCGAGGATGGACATCATGCACACACGCCAGCTGGCCCAGACGGGTCTGACCGGAAGGGGAATTTGACAGCGAGAATGGTTCAGCGTGCAGCGCCCGGCTGGCCGGCCGGGTTCTGGCGGAATTGTGTCAAAACATATGTTAGGACGCATCTCGATGCAAAATCCCCTTCCTCCAGCAAATTCGGAAAGGGATCTGCGGCTTTTTTATGAAAGTCTCAAAGGCGCCTTCCAGCGCCGCGCTTCGTACTCTGCAAGGGGTTGCGTTACCCCTAAATTGAAGTAGAAATAAACCTGACGGAAAAAATCTCTGGTGATGAGAATTCAGATGCAAGGTTCAGAGGCGCCTGATCTTAGCGTACTCATGAATTATGAGTACGAACTCGACCCGGCGGGTGATAACGCGCTGGCGTATGTTCTGGAGCTCGCTGGATCGCACAAGAAAATATTGGAGGCTGGAGCCGGGGCCGGAATGATTACAAAGCATCTCGTCAAAACAAAGGGGTGCGATGTTGTCGCGTTGGAAATCAACCCTGCTTCCGTTGAAAAGTTGAAGTCTTATGCTGGCCGGGTCTACGCTCTTGACCTCAATGATTCAAATTGGACGAAGAGTCTGGAGAGTGAAGGCAAATTCGATACGATCATTGCTGCGGACGTGCTGGAACATCTTTATGATCCCTGGACGGTGCTAAGGAGCATGAGGAGGCTGCTTAACGAGGCCGGCACGATTGTCTTATCTTTGCCTCACGCCGCACATTGCACAATCATGTCCTGTCTTTTCGAGGAAGATTTTCATTACGGAGAATGGGGCCTCCTTGATAAGACACATATCCGCTTCTTTGGTCTCCACAATATCCACAGCTTGCATGCAAGCGCCGGCCTAGCCATTACGGACGCCCGCTTCGTGATGCGGCGTCCCGAGGAAACCGAATTCGCGGAGCGATGGGCCCGGCTTCCATTAAACGTCCAGGCTGCGCTTTCATCCAACCCGCATGGACATGTCTACCAGGTGGTTACGCGTGCAAGGCCCATTGAAAATGTCTCGGCGCCGGTGAACCTCTTTGAGGCGTCGGTTCGCTGGAATCCTTCCGCTCATGCCTCATTCTCGTAAGAGGCGTCTCTCATAAGAGACGGCATCACAAGCCTGCGCGTGAGCACAGCATTTCTGAGTAATATAGATGCCGGTTTCTACACTTGCGGGGTGAATTTCGTTGCTGACCCACGATAGCGCCATATCTCATCCGGATGCCAAGGTCAGGGATACGGCTAGTAAAATCAAGCTGATAGCGTTCTACCTGACGCAGTTTCACCCAATTCCGGAAAATGATCTTTGGTGGGGACGAGGGTTCACAGAATGGACCAATGTCACCAAGGCACAACCGATGTTTCGCGGCCATTATCAGCCGCACCTGCCAGCAGATTTTGGCTTTTATGACTTGCGTGTCGGTGAAACGCGCAGGGACCAGATCGTAATGGCGAAAAAATACGGGATCGACGGTTTCTGCTATTACTATTACTGGTTTTCCGGCAAGCGATTGCTCGAAAGGCCGCTCGATGACATGCTCGCCGATCCAGACAGCGACATGCCCTTCTGCCTCTGCTGGGCCAATGAAAACTGGACTCGCCGGTGGGATGCCGCAGAGCACGAGATCCTGATTGCTCAAAAATATGGCCCTGACGACGATCTGAACTTTATCAAGAGCTTGATCCCCTATTTCCGTGATCCCCGCTACATCCGGTTCGAAGGCGCGCCCTTACTAATCATTTACCGGCCTCAGCATCTTCCAGACGCAAGAAGAAGCGCCCAAATCTGGCGTGATTATTGCCGGAGTGTTGGAATTCAAAAGCTGCAAATATATTGTGCGTTCACACATGGCAATTGGAACTATGAACAGTTCGGCTTCGATGGAGGTGTAGAATTTCCGCCTCACAACCTTGGCAGCCAGAACCTCCGCGATCTTCTCGATTGCACGGAAGGTTACGAAGGGAAAGTACTCGACTACCCGGAATTTGCGGAACTCTATCTTGCACGTGACTACAGCGCTTTTAACGCATTCCGAACGGTGTTTCCTTCCTGGGACAATAGCCCAAGATCCGGGCGGCTTGGCACAGCTTTTTTGAACGGCACGCCTGAAAACTACGAGTACTGGTTATCTCGCGCCATAGAGCGCACCAAAATCGAGTATCCAGAACAGGAGCGCTTTGTCTTCATCAATGCCTGGAATGAATGGGCAGAAGGATGCCATCTCGAACCAGACAGAAAATATGGACACAAATTCCTAGAGGCCACAACACGAGCGAAACAAGGACAATCATCTCTTTCGAATTGGACACACGCCGGTATTCCGGCAGAGCTGAAGGCATCGGCAAAAGTTCACGCCGGTGTTTCCTTCGAGATTGAGAGCGCGGAGAGAAAGAAGCCTGTATCGAGATTCCGAAGCGCCTTGGAAGACTCTTCAGCTTTTTTCTTTCCGAAGCTCAAGGCGCAAAGAGATCTATTGATCACTCAACGAGACGAGCTGATAGCCCGGAATAATTTGCTGGTCGCTCAATATGAAAAGCTAGATATGCAAAGAGATTTGCTTATCTCTCAACGTGACGAACTCACAGCACACAGAGATTCGCTTATCTTTCAACTCGACAGCCTGGCAACAGAGCGGGACGCCCTCAAATCTCAAAGGGCTGATCTCACGGCGCAAAGGGATTCTTTGATTGCGGAAGCCGCAGCCCTGTCGTCTGCCGCCGCCGAGCGTGACCGGCTTGCCTTACAACTCGCCGGCCTCGCTGGCACCGGCAGCGCGGGCATAGCCAGCGTGGCTTCGCTATCAAGAAGCATAGAAGCCTTAAGAGCTCTTTATCTTGATCTCGTGGAAGCGACATTGATAGGGGCCATATACGAAGATCCACCCATTCCTATCTTCGATTGGAAGGAATTCGATCCGAATGTGCGCAACCGTGGGTTTGACTGGCCAAAAAACGCGTTCTCCATGATTGGCGCCGCCCGCATGCGGAATTTTCGCGTGCTTATAGAGCGCGTCATCTCGGACAAGATTCCAGGCGACATCGTTGAAACCGGGGTATGGCGCGGCGGCGCTAGCATTCTCGCACGCGCAGTTCTCGCGGCCTATGGCATCCAGGACCGGCGTGTGATTCTCGCGGACTCCTTTGAGGGCCTGCCGCCTCCCGACAAGGACCGGTATCCTGCCGATGCTGGGTCACTGTTTCATCAGTACCAGGAACTCGCCGTTTCCGAGGACAAAGTGCGCAGCAATTTCGAGAAGTTCCGTCTCTTCGACGAGCAAGTCATCCTGCTAAAAGGCTGGTTCAAGAATACCATGCCGCTCGTTCCATCCGATCAAATCGCCATTCTGCGCCTTGATGGCGACCTATACGAGTCAACAATACTTCCTCTGACGCATCTCTATGACAAGGTACCGGCCGGAGGCTGGATCATCGTCGACGATTATGAATGTGTTCCTGCTTGCAAGCTAGCCGTCCAAGATTTCCTCTCGGAGCGTGGCCTCACGCCGGATATCCGGCCAATCGATGGAGTTGGTGTCTTCTTCGAGAAGACAGCGCCGTAAGTCTTGCTCAGCTCTCACCTCGGAACATTCAAGATGACACAGGGCGAATCTAAAAGCGGGAAGACCGATTACTTCTGCGTAAATCCTTTTCTTGAGATCAATGTCACACCTGCTGGTTCGGTCAGAGCATGCTGCGCCTTCTTCCCCTTCGTCGCTCAGGAAGGCCGCACCATGTCAGTTTACGAGCATACCGTTGAAGAAATATGGAATTCGGAGGACATGCGAACTGTCCGCCGGAAGCTGACAAATGGGGAGCCGGTGAAGCAGTGCTCCTACTGCTACAATCAGGAGAAGACAGGCGCGCGAAGCATCAGGATGGACGCGGTTCGCGCCTGGGAAACCGGATGGCTCAATCCGAGAGGCGAGACGGTCGAGGATATCAAAGCCAAGGCGCGTGCCAATGACTTCCGCATTCCCGATGGACCAGAATGGCTGGATTTAGACGTTGGCAATCTTTGCAATTTGAAATGCAGAATGTGCCATGGGTTGTCTAGCTCGAGCATTGACAGCGATCCTGTACATTCGCGATGGACCTCCCGTGATTTTGATTTTGAAATACCGGCGCGCTGGCAGGGAAACGCAATGTCCGTTGCTCCGCGGCACGTCCTGGGAGTCGAATATGATGGAATTCCCCATCCCGATCGTTCAAGCTCGCCCGCGGCGGCGTGGATTCAGGGCGTGGCCACAATCCACCTAAAAATGCCTGGAGAACAAATCTCTCACATTCAAGTCAGATTCCGGAGGGCGGACTCGGAGCCAAGCCCGCTGGAAATTTCTGTGAATGGCGTTCCAGTCTATCGCGGAGAGCTATGCGGAACATCATTTGACCAGACTATCGAACTTCCAGATCACATCGTGCAGGAAGATGATTTCACGCTGAGGATCGAAAGTCCCGCAAGGGCTGGCATTGAAGATGTGAAATTACTCAGGAAAGAGAAGGGAACAAGCAAGCTTCCCAGCCGCTTTCCCAGCGGAAAACAATGGTTTCAGGATGATGAATTCCTTCGCAAAGATCTTCTCTACAAAGTCCACAATGTCACCAGACTGAATTTCGTTGGCGGTGAACCTCTGCTTATCAAAGAGGTTCGCTCAATTATGAAGCAGATCATCTCCCGCAATGTTGCAAAAAATATAACCTTATCCATGACCACAAATGGTACGGTTGCGGTGGACGATGAATGGCGCGATCTAGCAGCGCAGTTCAAAGCTGTGGATATAGCCGTTAGCCTTGATGGCTTCGCTGCTCTCAATGACTACATCCGCTATCCGTCCCGATGGGAGTTGATCGGACCGAATATCAAGCGTTTGCAGCTCATTCAAAAAGCCAATATCTACGGATATATGACCGTTCAGGCCTACAACATGCTCCATGTTCCAGCTCTCGCGCAGTATTGCGAGGAAATGGATATGGACCTCCGGTTCCATTTCTTGGAAAGCCCACCCCGCTTGAGCTGTCTTACCATGCCGCGGGAGGCCCGCATCACGGCCGCGCAAAAGATCCGCAATTTCGCGATGGGCAATGCGCAATGTTCAACCCCGCGCGTTCGCCGCAAGCTGGACATCAGGGAGACCTTGCTTGAGCTTGCTGCCATATTGGAGGAAAACGATAAACCAGCCGATCCCAAGCTTCTTAATGATTTTATGATCTTTACCAATGATCTCGATGCAGACCGCGGACAAGATTTTGCTTCCGTGAATGCGGAACTTAAAGATCTTATCGTACAGTATGGAGCACCTTGGAATACCCAAAGATCACAACCAAAGGTTCTCTTGTAATATACTGATAGAAGAATACCGGCACTCTGATTGATTTCAACAAGTGCCAGATCTCAATCAAAACAGAAAGGCCATGAGCACTTCAACGATCGGAAGCAGCTCATGGCCCAAAGCGCTGGGCGCTCACCCTTACATCTTATTAATGGGCGAGAATGGCGAGCAGCAAAAGCGCAACGATGTTGGTGATCTTGATCGCCGGATTAACGGCAGGACCTGCGGTATCCTTGTAAGGATCGCCGACGGTGTCACCGGTCACCGCAGCCTTGTGCGCATCATCACCCTTGAAATGTTTGACGCCGCGCTTGTCGAGGAAGCCTTCCTCGATGCTCTTTTTGGCATTGTCCCAGGCACCGCCGCCCGATGTCATCGAAACGGCCACGAATAGCCCATTGACGATGACGCCGAGGAGCGAGGCGCCCAAAGCCGAGAAGGCAGAAGCCTTGGAACCGGAAACCAAGAGGATGCCATAGTAAACGACAAGCGGCGCGAGCACCGGCAGCAGCGAAGGCACGATCATCTCCCGGATTGCCGCCCTGGTCAGCAGATCGACCGCCCGGCCATAGTCCGGACGTTCTGTCCCTTTCATGATGTGGGGATGTTCGTGGAACTGGCGCCTGACCTCGATGACGATCGAACCTGCCGCACGTCCGACCGCAGTCATTGCGATGCCGCCAAAGAGGTAAGGAATCATGCCGCCAAAGATCAGCCCGGCGACGACATAGGGATTTGCTATGTCAAATGAGACGGTGCCGATCCCCTTGAAATAGGGAAAAGCATCCGGGTTGGACGCGAAATACTCGAGATCATGGCTGTAAGCGTTGAAAAGCACAAGGGCGCCAAGGCCAGCCGAGCCGATCGCATAGCCCTTGGTCACCGCTTTCGTCGTATTGCCCACGGCGTCGAGCGCATCGGTTGAACGCCGCACTTCTTCGGGCAAGCCCGACATTTCGGCGATGCCGCCCGCATTGTCGGTCACGGGCCCGAAGGCATCGAGCGCAACGATCATTCCGGCAAGGCCGAGCATAGTTGTGACCGCGATCGCTGTCCCGAAGAGTCCGGCGAGCTCAGTGGTTGCTATGATGCCGCCGATGATGACCAGCGCTGGCAATGCAGTGGCTTCCAGCGAGACAGCAAGGCCCTGGATGACATTCGTGCCATGCCCGGTAACCGAGGCCTCGGCAATCGAAAGAACGGGACGCTTACCAGTGCCCGTGTAATACTCGGTTATAACGACGATGAGGCCCGTGACCAAAAGACCGATGATGCCGCAGAAGAATAGCTCCAGGCCTCCGATGGGAGCCCCGTTAGCAGTGCCAATGGTTCCCCAGCCGACAGTGAGGCTGGTCGCCGCGGCAAGGCCTCCAATCGAAAGGACTCCGGCCGCAATGAGGCCTTTATATAAGGCGCCCATGATCGAATTGCCGGCCCCGAGCCTCACGAAATAGGTGCCTGCGATCGATGTGATGAGGCATGCGGCGCAGATTGCGAGCGGATAGAGCATGGCAGCATCAAGCACCGGCTGGCCCCCGAAGAAGATCGAGGCAAGCACCATGGTGGCGACAACCGTCACGGCATAGGTTTCGAACAGGTCGGCCGCCATGCCAGCGCAATCGCCAACATTGTCGCCGACATTATCGGCGATCGTCGCCGGGTTGCGAGGGTCATCCTCTGGGATCTCGGCTTCAACCTTGCCAACAAGGTCGGCACCAACATCGGCACCCTTGGTGAAAATACCGCCGCCGAGGCGGGCGAAAATCGAAATCAGTGACCCGCCGAATCCGAGCGCCACGAGAGCGTCGACCGTCTCCCTGCTGTTCACGGCATAGCCAAGCGGCCCAGTGAGAACATAGAAATATACCGATACGCCAAGGAGAGCGAGCCCGGCGACCAGGAGACCAGTAACGGCACCAGACTTGAAGGAAATATCCAACCCCTCGGCGAGCGACCGGCTCGCGGCCTGCGCGGTGCGGACATTGGCGCGCACAGAGACATTCATGCCGATGAACCCTGCGGCACCCGACAGCACAGCTCCGATCAGAAATCCTATGGCGATCGGCCAGGAAATGAGAAACCCAAAGCCCGCGAAAATAATGGCGCCGACCGCGGCGATTGTGGTGTACTGGCGTTTCAGATAAGCTTGTGCACCTTCGGCGATCGCTCCCGCGATCTCCTGCATTTTCTGCGAGCCGGGATCGGCAGCCAATAGCCTTAACGATGTTATTATGCCATAGGCGACGGCTAAAAGACCGGCAAAAATCACGCCCCAAACGAAATTCATATGTTGCCACCTTGAATGGTTGGTTTAAGGGAGTCGGCGAGGCTTCGGCTCGCATCCTGCTGATGACCTATACAGAAACCGCTGCACTGCGCAATTGCGCTTTGCGGGGGCTTGCAGAGATCCCATGCCTTTTTTCTAAAAATGCCGGAAAGAAGGCCGCGCGAAGATCAAGGCCCGCCCTTCCCTATCCTTGAACACAGGCGGTATTTCCCCCCGCTCGGCCGTGCCAACTGCGCGCACGGGAACACCCGCGGCCTTGGCTTTGGTCTCGAAAGCTTCGCTTTCCGAAGGCGGCACGGCGCAAATGAGTTCATAATCGTCCCCCCCGGTAAGAATAGGCTCCAGCAGAAGGGGCGACCGCTGGACAAGCCTTAACGCGGCTGAAGAGAGAGGGATGTCGGCGGCCATGATCCTGGCTGTCATCCCGGTAAGTTTCAGCATCTTCTCAAGATCGCCCGCAAGCCCGTCCGAAATGTCCATCGCCGCATGTGCATGGGCGCGAAGCGCCTCGCGCAAACAAAGGCGCGGCTGTGGCAGAAGGTAGCGTTCCGCGAGATAAGCAGCATCGGCCTGGCTGATACGCTTCGCCCACGGCTCCGAGCGAACCGGATCGAGCCGCAGTTTTAGGCCAAGCGCCGCGTCTCCAATCGTCCCGCTGACATAAAGGAGGTCGCCCGCCGCGACACCCTTGCGCGGCACAAGCTTTTGCTCCGGGACAGCGCCGAGCGCCGTGATCGATATCACGAGCGGACCAGGACTCTTGACAGTATCGCCCCCAAGGAGCGGGCATTTATAGGCCGCAGCGTCCTCGCGGAGGCCCTGCGCGAAGCCTGCGAGCCAATCGGCCGTCAAATCTTCCGGGAGCGCAA
>Ga0070738_10002155_pt1 | contig 32266 bp, 32 predicted proteins | sample Coa_R2_2_FD_66446 | JGI IMG/M metagenome (GOLD analysis project Ga0070738, IMG submission 66446) | Surface soil microbial communities from Centralia Pennsylvania, which are recovering from an underground coalmine fire - Coalmine... | ecosystem: Environmental > Terrestrial > Soil > Unclassified ...
TCTTCTGCGCGCGCACCTTCGCGATGATGCCGAAGGGCGCCATGCTGGTGAACGTCGGGCGCGGCAAGCATGTCGTGGACAAGGATCTGATCGCCGCGCTCGATTCGGGACAACTCTCCCATGCCGCCCTGGATGCCCTCTGGCCCGAGCCGCTGCCGCCCGAGAGCCCGCTGTGGCTGCATCCCAAAGTCACGATCATGCCGCACGTCGCGCGGCGGCCGACGGTCAACCAGCTGGTCACCGAGGTCGCCGCGAACATCCGCAGCCTCAAGGCCGGCGGAAAACTCCTGCAACAGGTCGACGTCGGGCTGGGGTACTGAAACACGTCGCCCTGAGGAGGCGCGAGACGCCGCACTGCGCGCGGCTCCTCAGGGGTGAGCTGTTCTGGTTGGTGCAGTGTCGGCTTCTGTTTCCCCTCACTCGGCCAGCGCATCGCTCAGCGCGCCGAGCGCATTGAGCGCCGGTGCGAAGCCCGAACAGGGCGCAGTCTGGATCACGGCTTCGATCACCTCCGTCCGGCTCAGGCCCATATTGAGCGCCGATTCGCCGAACTTCCTGACCTGGTCAAGCTTCAGCGCCGTGAACGCCGCGACCGCCACCAGCGCGCGCTGGCGCAGCTCGAGGCCGGGCCGGAACCAGATCTCGCCGTAGCCGTACTGGATGGCGAGAGGATAGAGCGCCCCGGTCACGCTGTTGCCCGGCGCGGCATAGCCCTGGGTGGCGCGGTCGCCGTGCAGTTGCTCCATCAGCTTGCGGCCGCGTTCGCTCAGGGTTTCGAGCGAGTCGGTGCGTTCCGGCTCCTCGGGCATGTCGATCTGGCGTGCGGCGAACTCGGCGGCAACGACGTCGACCGCCTCCTCCGACGCTGCGAAGCCTGCATAGATGCCGATCTGGATCAGCACCTCGACAATGGCGCGCGGCGTGAGCCCGAGCTCGAGCGCCGCGCCGACGTGGCGGCGCAGCTTGGACAGGCGCTGCACGGCCGCGAGCGCCGCCAGGGCGCAGATCATGCGGTCCTCGAGCGCCAGGCCCGGTCGGCTCCAGATCGCGCCGAAGCTCGCCTCGGTGTTGATCGTCCGGAGCGCGGCGGGTGCCCCGTCATCGTCCGGAAACAGGCGCCGGCGCATGGCGTCGCCCTGCTGTCTCAGCGATGCGCGCGTGGTCATGATATGGCTCCTTGTCGACCGTCCGGTCGTGCCATAGGAGCACAGGATTCGTCACGTTTGCATTGCGTCCGCGCCTGCTTTGTGCGAGCGCCATGGGTCCAAGCCATGCCGGTCTACGCCTTCGGTCCGTTTGTCCTCGACCCCGCCGAGCGCCGCCTGGCGCGCGAGGGCCGGCGTGTCGCGGTTCCCGCGAAGGCTTGGCAGATCCTGCTGATGCTGGTCGAGGCCGGCGGCCGCCTGGTGCGGCACGAGGAGTTCCGCGCGCAGCTCTGGCCCAATGTCGTGGTCGAGGACCGCACTCTCACCGTCCATATGTCGACCCTGCGCAAGGCGCTGGGATCGAGCGAATTCATCGAGACGATCCCGCGGACGGGCTATCGCCTTGCCGTGCCGGTGCACGTCCTGCCGGCGCGGCCGTCTGCTCCGCCGCCGAGGGAAGCCCAGGGGCTGGTGGTACGGCCCTTCTCGACCGGCAGCCTCGGCGCGGAGGACAGTTACCTCGGCGTCGGCATCGCCGATGCGGTCGGAACGGCGCTGAGCTCGGTCCACGGTCTCAGCGTCTCGCCGGTCGGCGCCGTCGAGGATCCCGGGCTCGACAAGATCGAGGCGTCGCGCCGGCTGGGCGCAGCGCGACTGCTCGAAGGCACCGTGGAACGCAAGGACGAGCGCCTGCAAGTCACTGCCCGGCTGATCGACGTCGAGAGCGGCCGGATGGAGCGCAGCGGCCGATTCGAACAGTCTCGCGCCGACGGTGCCGCGCTGCAGGACGAGATCGCCGCTTGGGTCGCCGATTCGCCGCGGCAATCGCTGTCCACCGACTTGCGGACCTACCGCCCGCGTTCGGCCGAGGCGTATTTTCTGCAGCTTCAGGCGCGCGCCCATCTGAAGCCCTTCACCCGCCTGCCGCTCCTGAGAGCGCACGCCCTGTTCGAGCAGGCGCTGGCGCTCGATCCTGACTACGCGATGGCCCATGCCGGCCTCGGGTCGAGCTATCTCTTGCTGGCCTCGACTGCGATGCTGCGTCCCATGCCGGCCGAGGAAGCGATGCCACTCGCACGCAAGGCGGCCGAGCGGGCGATCGCCCTCGACGAGAACCTGGCCGAGGCGTGGGCAGTGCTGGGCCGGGTGAAGATGGAATACGACTGGGACTGGGATGGCGCCGAGGCCGACCTGGCCCATGCGGTCGCGCTCAACGGCAGTTCGGTCGAGGCGCTCGGCACGCTCGGCCAGTTCCTGAGCGCCATGGGCCGCCACGACGAGGCGATCGAGACCATGCTGCAGGCGCGCCGCCTTGACCCGCGGGACAGCGAGATCCTGCAGCATCTCGCGCTCGTCTACTGGACGGCCGGGCAGTCCGAGCAGGCGATGGAGGCGACGGACGAAGCCCTGAAGATCGAGGACATTCCGCGCATCCACTATGCGCGCATGATGATGCTCGATCACCTCGGCCGTCACGACGAGGCAATGGCCGAGCGCCTGATCACGCTGCGCGGCCTGGCCGTCGCGCAGGGCCTGGCCGATCACGTCGAGGTGGTCGCCCGCACTGAAAACTGGCGCTCGGCGATGGAGGTGTGGATCGCCCTGCTCGAACGCACCAACCGCTGGGAGGGCGCGGCGATCCAATGGATGGCGGCCGGCCAGCCCGATCGCGCGCTCGATGCGCTGGAGCACTGCCTGAAGGCGCGCACGACGTACCTGTATTTCGCCGCGCAGACGCCGAGCTTCCGGCCGCTGCACAACAATCCGCGGTTCCGCGATATCCTGCGGGCGATGCATCTCGACGGAAGAACGACATGACGACCCGACTGCTCCCCTTGCCCTCCTGGCGCTCGCTGCTGTTCGTGCCGGTGACCGCCGAGCGCTTCCTTGCCAAGGCGCATGAGCGCGGTGCCGACGCCATCATCCTCGATCTCGAGGACTCCATCCTGCCCAAGGACAAGGAACAAGCGCGCGCCGCCATCGCCGCGGCCGTGCCGCGGGTCTCGCAGCGTGGCGCCGACGTGGTGGTGCGCATCAACCGGCCGCTCGAGCTCGCAGTTCCGGACATCGCCGCCGCCGTGATGCCGGGCGTCGCCGCGCTGATGCTGCCCAAGGTCATGGGGCCCGAACATGTCCGGCTGCTGGCCGAGCTGGTGACGGCGCGCGAGGAGGCGCTGGGCATGGCAGTCGGCCATACCCGTTTCCTGGCGCTGATCGAGTCGCCCGCCGCGCTGCCGCATCTCTACGCCATTGCCGCCGAGCCGCGCATGGCCGGCATGTCGGTCGGCGGTGAGGACATGGCGACCGAGCTCGGCGCCATTCCGTCGGCCGACAGCATGTATGTCTACGCCATGATGGGGCTCGCGGCCTGCCGCACCGCCGGCATCCTGCCGATGGGTTCAATGGGCCAGCTCGCCAAGATCGACGACCTCGAGTCCTACCGCGCCGGCCTCAAGCGCGGCCGGGCGCTGGGCTTCACCACGGCGTCCTGCATCCATCCCAACCATGTGCCGATCATCAACGAAGAGTACGGCGCGTCGGCCGAAGAGGTCGACCGCGCGCGACGGCTGATCGCCGCTTTCGAGGCGAGCGGCGCCGGCGCGGTCGCCTTCGAGGGCAGCATGATCGACCTCCCGGTGGTCAAGCGGGCGCGGCGGCTCGTGACACGCGCCGCCCAATGGAAGCAGTGATGCTCGTCGCCCTCCCGTCGGTCTCTCCGCTCCGCGCTTCGGTCGAGACGACGGAGACGGCTTAGACGGCTGCCGCCTTCACGGCCGTTTCCGGCTCGTACGACCTGGCGAGGTCGACGTAACCGGCAACGACCCGCCTGAACTCCTCGTAGTCCTTCTCGGTGAGGTCGCGCAGTTTGCGGCCGGGGTTGCCGGCCCACAGCTCGCCGCGGCGCACGATCTTGTTCGGCGCGATCAGCGCGCCAGCTGCGACCATCGCCCCGCTCTCGATCACCGCGCCGTCGAGCACCGTCGAATGCATGCCGACGAACGCGCCGTCCTGCACCTCGCACGCGTGCAGCAGCACCATGTGGCCGACCGTGACGTTCTTGCCGACAACGGTCATCAGGCCGCGCCGGGCGACATGGACGATCGTGCCGTCCTGCAGGTTGGAATTCTCGCCGACCCGGATGCCGGGCCCGTCGCCGCGCAGGATGCAGCCGAACCAGATACTGGCATTGGCACCGATCTCGACGTCGCCCACCAGGGTCGCGTTGGCCGCGATGAAGGCGGTCGGTGCGACCCTGGGCGTGAAGCCTTTGTGCGGAACGATCAGGCCGGACATCAGCGAATCCCGAGGTACTTGTGCGTTTGCAGGCTGAGCTGCCATTGCGGATGAGCGAGGCAGTAGGCGATTGCACGCGCGGTGTTTTCGGCCAGCGCAGGACCGTCCATCGGCTGCAGCGAGAAGCGGCGGAACGGCAGGTGCGCGAATGCTTCCGGCGGCACGTCGTCCTGCGGATAGACGAGCTTCAGCTCGTCGCCGCGCTGCAACCTGAGACCGTCGCGGCCCTTGGGGCTGACGCACACCCAGTCGATTCCGGCCGGCGCTTCCAACGTGCCGTTGGTCTCGACCGCGATCTCGAAACGGCGTGCATGCAGCTGCTCGATCAGCGCCGCATCGACTTGCAGCAGCGGCTCGCCGCCCGTCAGCACCACGAAGCGATGCTCGGCCGGACCCTGCCATTCCCGCTCGATCGCATCAGCCAGCGTCTGCGTCGTCGCGAAACTGTCGCCGCCGGTGAAGTCGGTGTCGCAGAAGCTGCAGGCGAGATTGCAGCCGGCGAAGCGGCAGAACACGGCGGGACGCCCGGCCTGCGCGCCCTCGCCTTGCAGCGTCCTGAAGATCTCTTTGACCGCGTAGCTCATGCGATCACCACCAAAAAGAAGGGCGCCTTGCCGGCGCCCTTCGAACACTTTGCGAAAAGCGCTTCGATTTAGCGCTTCGAGAACTGGAAGCGGCGGCGCGCACCGGCGCGGCCGTACTTCTTGCGCTCGACCACGCGGCTGTCGCGGGTCAGGAAGCCGTTGGTCTTCATCGCGCCGCGCAGCGCCGGCTCGAACTTCGACAGCGCCTGGGCGATGCCGTGGCGCACCGCGCCCGCCTGCCCCGACAGGCCGCCGCCCGAGACCGTGGCGATCACGTCGAACTGGCCGTTGCGCTGGCTGACGTCGAACGGCTGCTGGATGACCATCTGCTGGGTCGGGCGCGCAAAGTAGATCTTTTGGTCGCGGCCGTTGATGGTGATCTTGCCGGTGCCGAGCTTCACCCAGACGCGGGCGACGGCGTTCTTGCGGCGGCCGGTAGCGTAGGCCCGGCCTTGCGCGTCCACTTCCTTCTCGCGCGGGGCGGCCGGCGCCTGGGTGCCGGCGATCGGCGCCTTCTTCAGCTCGGCAAACGACGAAAGTTCGGTAGCCATATCAGCCGATCCTCGAATTCTTGCGGTTCATCGCGGCGACATCCAGCTTCTCGGGCTGCTGCGCCTCGTGCTCGTGCTTGGGGCCCTTGTAGACGCGCAGGTTCTTCATCTGCTGACGGCCGAGCGGACCACGGGTGATCATGCGCTCGACGGCCTTCTCGATGACGCGTTCGGGGAAGCGGCCCTCGAGGCGCTTGCCCAGGGTCTCGCCCTTGATGCCGCCCGGATGGCCGGTGTGGTAGTAGAAATACTCCCGCTCCGCCTTGCGGCCGGTGAGACGGACCTTCTCGGCGTTGATCACGACGATGTTGTCGCCGCAGTCGATATGGGGGGTGAAGGTCGGCTTGTGCTTGCCGCGCAGGCGCATGGCGATGATCGAGGCGAGGCGGCCGAGGACCAGCCCGTCGGCGTCGATCAGCACCCACTTCTTCTGCACGTCGGCAGTCTTGAGGCTAAGGGTTTTCATGGCTCTTTCTTCCGTGAGGCGGCGCTTCTAGGGGTCCACCGCGCGGATGTCAAATGGCTGGAAATTATGGCCAAATTACAAGGGCCTAGGACCACGGTATTATGATACCGCCGCCCAACCCTTTGTCGTCCCGAGCGTAGCGAGGGATCTTTAAGGCCGCAGGAAAGATCCCTCGCTACGCTCGGGATGACAGCACGCTCGCGGTGACAGGGCGCCAAGTCATTGGCGTTTCGGCGGAATCGAATAGGTGACCGTGGCATGCGCCACCGGGTCCTTCTCGCCCTCGTTCCAGATCGTAAAGTCGCCCACCGCCAGGGCCTTGCCGAGCTTCAGGAGCCGCCCCTCGCCCACCAGATGGCCCGGATCGGGTTTGCGCATGAAGTTGATGTTCAGGTTGGTCGTCACCGCCATCGCCACGGGGCCGAGCCGGCTCAGCAACAACAGGTAAAAGCCGAAATCGACCATCGCCATCAGGGTCGGGCCGGAGACCGTGCCGCCGGGACGCAGATGCCGGTCCGCTGTCTTCTGGCGGACCCGGATCGAGGTGTCGTCGACGCTGTCGACGGTGATGCCGGCCGGCGCCTGGGGAAACTCCGTCTCGATGAACCGGTGCAGTTGCTCGGGCGTCATCACCGGCATGACGCCCTCCTCTCGCACGCGTAGACTGACCCCATGACTGCCGCCCCCAACGAACCGGTCCTGCTGCGCCGCGACGACGGGCCCGTCGCCATCCTGACCCTGAACCGCCCGCGCCAGATGAACGCTCTGTCGGGCGAGCTTATAGACGCGCTGCAAACGGAATTCGACAGGCTGTCAACGGATCGCAATATCCGCGTCGTGGTCATCGAGGCGACCGGCCGCGCCTTCTCGACCGGCCACGATCTGCGCGAGGTGGCCTCGAGCGACGCCTATTCCTTCCACCACGACCTGCTGATGCGCTGCTCGGCGATGATGCTGTCGATCAACCGCCTGCCCCAGCCCGTGATCGCCAAGGTGCAGGCGCTGGCGACGGCGGCCGGCTGCCAGCTGGTCGCGGCGTGCGATCTTGCGGTCGCCGCCAATACGGCGACCTTCGCCACCTCGGGCATCAATAACGGCCTGTTCTGCGGCACGCCGTCGGTCACGGTTGGCCGCAACGTCGGCACCAAGCGCGCGCTCGACATGCTGTTCACCGGCCAGGCGATCGACGCCGAGGCGGCATTGCGCGACGGGCTGGTGAGCCGCGTCGTGCCGCCCGAGCAGCTCGACGCGGAGACGATGGCCCTCGCCCGCCAGATCGCGGACCAGCCGCCGCAGCAGATCGCCACCGGCAAGGCGATGTTCTACCACCACATGGAGCTCGACCTGCCGCAGGCCTACAACTACGCCACCAAGTTCATGGCGGGCGCGCTTCAGAGCGAGGACGCCAAGGCCGGCATCGACGCCTTCGTGAACAAGAAGCCGAAGCCGGAGTGGAAGGGGCGCTGATCAGCGTCCTGCGTTCGACAGCAGCGCGGCACGCAGGGCCGTCACCGACGGATCGTGCGCAGCCAGCAGGCCCAGCGTGTCGAAGTTGCGGCGCAGGGTGGCAATGGCGCCGTCCTTCAGCTCGAGCATGTCGACGCCCAGTACATCGCCACGGCGCCATTCGACGAAGGCAAGCGTATCGTCGCCGGCCCAGTCGACGGCTTCGAAGGCCGCACCGGGAAGATGATCGCGCAGGTCGGCCGGCGCGAGCGGCCGCTGCTGGTCCGGACTTTCGATCCGCGCGCCCGCGGCGAAGTGCAGCGCGAATGGCGCGCCGGGCACCAGCTCGGCATAGGTTCCGGCGAAGGTGCTCGACGACGCTTTGAGCTGGGGCAGGCGTCCCATGTCCGGACGGAGGGCGCGGAAGACCGTCGCCTGGTCGTAGAAACGCCGGCCGCGATGGACCCGCCCCTCCTTCAGACGCACGCGATAGACGGCGTCCCACGCCACCTTCATGCCGTCGAGCGTGCCGCTATTGGCTGCGTCGACGAACACCGAAGCTCCGCGCGCGCGGTAGCGCTTCATGTCGATGAAGAGGTCCGGCATCAGCCGCAGGATGTGGGCGATCGCCTCGCGCACCTGTGAGGCCGGGACGGGAGCCGCGCCGGCATCGGCCACCTCGCCGTCGGGATGGAACACCGCGGCATAGCTGTCGGGTGATGGCGCGCGGCCGAAGGCTTTGAACAACTCGAACCATTTGGCGGCGTCTGAGCTCATGGCACGCAGATTGCGGCAACCACCGCATGTCAGCAACTACCTGCTGCGTCAGGATAATTAGATGACTTGTCATCTAATGATCGATCATCTATTTGGGCACATGCCCCCGCGTACCCCGACGGGCCGCGCCGCGTTCGGCGCGCTCCTGTCCCGCGCCTACCGCCAATGGCGGCGCGCTGCCGATCTCCGGCTGCAACCCTACGATCTCACCGAGGCGACCTGGCTGCCGCTGATCCGCATCGCTCGGGCGCCGAAGCCGCCGCGGCAGAAGGACCTCGCCGCGTCGCTGTTCGTCGACAATTCGTCGGTCGTGCGGCTGCTCGACAATCTCGAGGCGGCCGGGCTGGTCGAGCGCAAGGAAGGCGAGGATCGCCGGGCCAAGATCATCGTGCTCACGCCGCGCGGGAAGGCGATCGCCGACAAGGTCGAGGCGGTGGCGCGCGGGGTGCGCGACGACGCCCTGGCCGGTCTCAGCGGCAAGGACATCGAGACCGCCATCCGCGTGCTGGAGCATGTCTGCCATGCGCTCGAGCGCGAGCTGGAGCCGGTGGAATGACCGCTCCGCTCTGGCTTCTCACGCTGATCACCTTCAGCGGCACGCTCGCCATGCACATCTTCGTGCCGGCCCTTCCCGACGCGGCCCGCGCGCTGGGCGCGAGCATCGGCGAGATGCAACTCACCATGAGCGTCTACATCTTCGGCCTCGCCGTCGGGCAGCTCGCCTACGGGCCGTTGTCGGACCGCTACGGCCGGCGTCCCGTGCTGGTCGCCGGGCTGGCGCTCTACACGGTTGCCGGCCTGGCCGCGTGCTTCATCGGCGATGTGCATCACCTGATCGTCGCGCGCCTGCTGCAGGCGCTGGGCGGGTCCGCCGGCATGGTGATCGGCCGGGCCATGGTGCGCGACACGGCGGGTGCCAAGGATTCCGCGCGGCGGCTCGCCACCATGAACCTGATGGTTGTGCTCGGCCCCGGCCTGGCGCCGCTGATGGGCGGCGCGCTGGCGACGGCGTTCGGCTGGCGCGCGATCTTCTACGCCCTGTCGCTTCTCGGAATCGTGAACCTGCTGTTCGCCCTGTGGCTGCTGCCGGAGAGCCACGGCCCCAAGAGCGGCGCGAAGGTCGGCGGCCTTGCCCGCAACTACGGCAAGCTGCTGACCTCGCGGGCATTCCTGGGCTTTGCGATCGGCGGCGGCTGCGCCACCACCTCGATGTACGCCTTCATCAGCGTCTCGCCGTTCATCTTCGCCCATCAGCTCGGCCGGCCCGACTACGAGATCGGCATCTATCCCGCGATCCTGATGGGCGGGGTCTGGCTCGGCAGCATGCTCGCGACGCGCCTGATCCCCCACCTGCCGATCAATCGGCTGGCGGTGTGGGCGAACCTAGTGAGCGTCGCGGCGGCGATGGTCTTCCTCGGCGCGGTGCTGACGCATCATCTCACCGTCCTGCTGGCGATCGGCCCGATGTTCGTGTTCGGCATGGGTGCCGGCATCGCCTCGCCCGCGGCGTTGACCCAGGCGATTTCGGTCAACCCGCATGTCATCGGCTCGGCCTCGGGCCTCTACGGCTTCTCGCAGATGGGCGTGGGCGCCCTGTGCACCGCGCTGGTCGGCTTCGGGAGCGACCCGGCGCTCACCGCGGCGGTCATCCTCGCCGCGGCCGGCGTGATCGGCCAGCTCTCGTTCTGGATCGCGCTGCGCTACCGGCCGGCGCCGGTGTAGGCGACGCGCCAGATCGTGCCGCCGGTGTCGTCGGCGACCAGCAGCGCGCCGTCCCTGGCGACGGCCAGGGCGGCCGGCCGGCCCCACACCTCGGCGCGGTGGATGCCGCCGACCCAGAAGCCGGTCATGAAGTTGATGTAGTCGCCCTGCGGCTTGCCGTCCTTGAACGGCACGTACACGACCTTGTAGCCGGTGGGCTCCGAACGGTTCCACGAGCCCTTGACCGCGACGAAGGCGCCACCGCGATACTCGGACGGGAACTGGTCGCTGCCGTAGAACGCGATGTCGAGCAGCGAGGAGTGCGCCTGGAACAGCAGATCCGGCACCACCGCAGACTGCACCTTGTCGGGCCGCATCTGCGCAAAGCCCGGCTGCGGGTTCTTGCCGATATAGGAATAGGGCCAACCGTAGAACGCACCCTTCTCGACCTTCGTCAGATAGTCGGGGACGAGGTTGTCGCCCAGCCCGTCACGCTCCTGCACCACGGCATAGAGATCGCCGGTGCCGGGCTGGAAGGCGAACGCCGTCGGATTGCGCATGCCTGAGGCGTAGGTGCTCTGGCCAGAGCCGTCCTTCTCGAATCGCTGGATGGTCGCCTTCACCTCGGGTTCGACTCCGATGTTGCCGGACGAGCCGACGCCGACGAACAACGCGCCGTCCTTGGGATCGATCGCGAGCTGGCGATTGGCGTGGCCCTGAACAATGCCGAACACGCCCTTCTTGGTGATCATGTCCTCACCGACGATATGCGGGGTGGGCTTGCGCTGCTCGATTGGGATGTCGGCCGCCTTCTGCTCGCTGCTCCGCCCGGGCCGCAGCGCGCCTTCGCGATGGGGCACCTTCCAGATGCCGTCCTGGTCGGCCACCAGCACGTCGCCGTCACGCCAGGCGAGACCGTACGGTCCGTTGAAGCCCTCGGCATGGCGCTCGATCCAGTCGGCCTTGCCGTCGCCGTCATGGTCGCGCAGCAGCGTGAGATAGCCAACCTTCTGCTCGGCGACGATCACATCGCCGTTGGGCAGCACCAGCAGGCGTCGCGGATGGGCGAGGCCGGTGGCAAAGGGCGTGACGGTAAAGCCGCGCGGCACGCGCGGGACCTGACCCGCATAGGCGACCGTCAGCGGGCGGCTGGCCTCGATCGGCTTGGTGTAAGGCGGCGGCAGGTCCGCCGGCTTCACCGAGAAGTGCCGGCCGATCTCCTGATCCGGCAGTTGCGCCGGATCGGTGATCGCCGGAGCCGTGGAGGCTTGCTGGGTCTGTGCAACGGCGAGCGCCGCCGCCAAGGCGGCTGCCACCACTCCGGCAATCGTTGACCATGCAACGAGGGAAAAACGACGCGTCATTGCGACCTCCCCGATATGCCTATGAGACAACGGTGGAAAAGCGATGCGCGTTGCGCCGGAACGCCTTCGTTCCGGATCTAACTGATCGGGCTGGCTATTGCCGCCAGTCGGTGCCCTTGCCCTCGATCTGACGCAGGGCAGCCTTCCAGTAGGCCATGCCGTACTCCGGATGCGCCCGCTGCTGACGCGCGCGCTCGCCGTACTGGCGGATGACCTCCGGGTCGATCGGCGCCGGCTCCTCGTTCATGCCGCGGGCGATGACCTCGACCTCGCAGGCACGCTCCAGCATATACATGCGGCGCAGCGCGCCCTGGATCGACTCGCCGACCGTCAGCAGGCCGTGGTTGCGCAGCACGACCGAGTTCCCGCCCTGGCAGGTGACGCCGAGCGCCTCGCACTCCTCGTCCGAGGTCGGCATGCCGTACTCGTGGTAGACGAGATCGTCCCACACCGAGAGAACGTCCTGGCTGATCGGACGCAATCCCTTTTTCAGCACCGAGACGCCGGTGCCGGCGCGGGTGTGCGTGTGCATCACGCAGTTGGCGTCGGGCCTCGCCTTGTAGACGCCGCTGTGAATGGTGAAGCCGGCGGCGTTGAAGCGGCCGTCGGTGCTGTAGACCTTGCCGTCGATTCCGAGCTTCACCAGGCTCGAGGCGGTGATCTCGTTGAACAGCTCGCCGTAGTTGTTGATCAGAAAGCAGTCGGGCTCGCCGGGGACGCGCACCGACATGTGGGTGTCGATCGTGTCGGTCCAGCCGAACAGCTCGGTAATCCGGTAAAGCGCGGCGAGGTCGCAACGCGCCTGCCACTCGGCCTCGCTCATTCCGGCTCGACCGCTCACCATCGTATCCATCGTCCGCTCCTGTGCTGCGCCACGCGCGGGAAAGGGGCATAGTACGTCAAGTCTCCGGCCTTCGCAGCAAGGCGAAAGCGCTGCGTTCCTCGGCACGGTATTTGCGTCCCCGCGTCCCATCGTACGGAGAGAATCGTGGCGTCCAAGCCGTTTCATCTTGCGTGGTTTCTACAGGGCTCCAGCGTGCAGGCGTGGGGCGAACAATGGACGGGCCATATCGGCACGACCTGGCAGCAGCCCGACCTGTTCCTCGACATGGCGCGCAGCCTCGAGCGGGCGTGCTTCGACTACATCCTGCTCGAGGACTCCTCCTATGTCGGCGAAAGCTTCGGCGGCTCGACCGAGATCTACCTCAAGAACGGCATCGCCACGCCGCGCCAGGATCCGTCGGTCGTCGCCGCGCTGATGACCCAGGCGACGTCGAAGATCGGCATCGTTCCGACTTTCGGCACATACGCCTATCACCCCTACCTGCTGGCGCGCCTCGTCGCGACGCTCGACCAGGTATCGGGTGGGCGCATCGGGTGGAACGCCGTCACCGGCAGCTCCGACTTCGCCGCGATGAACTTCGGCATGCAGGGCATGCCCGATCACGATCTGCGCTACGACATGGCCGACGAATACATGGAGGTCTGCAAGGGCCTGTGGGGCTCGTGGGAGCCGGGCGCCATCATCGCCGACCGCAAGAACGGCATCCTGGTCGATCACACCAAGGTCCATGCCGTGAATTTCCAGGGCAAGTATTTCAGCACGCGCGGGCCGCTGAACTCGGGTCCGGGGCCGCAGGGCCAGCCGGTAATCGCCCAGGCCGGCGGCTCGCCGCGCGGCCGCAAGTTCGCGGCGGCGCACGCCGAGACGATCGTCGTCAATGCCAAGGGCATTGACGCGATGCGTGCCTATCGCGCCGACGTGCACAAGCACATGGCGGCGGCCGGCCGCAAGCCGAGCGATTGCAAGATCCTCTTTCTGATCAATCCGATCATCGGCGAGACCGAGGAGGACGCGCTCGACGTGCGGCGCAAGCGCCAGGCCCAGGCCGACAGGCACATCGAGCAGCGGTTGGCCCATTTCGGCAAGGTCACCAACATCGACTTCGGCAAGTTCGACCTCGACAAGCCGCTGCCCGACCACGTCACGACCAACGGCCACCAGCTCAACCTCGAGCAGTTCCGCGCCATGGCGAAGGGCCGCTCGATCCGCGAGACCATGGCGAGCTTCAACGCGGTCGACCTGTCGATCGACCTGTGCGGCACCTGCGATTCGATCGCCGCGCGCATGGGCGAGGTGATGGACGAGGTCGGCGGCGACGGCTTCCTGTTCTCCATGCCCAACGTCAACCGCCGCACCCTGGCCGAGATCGAGGACGGGCTGATCCCCGCCCTCCAGGACCGCGGCCTGGTCCGCAAAGCGTACGAGCACAAGCACTTCAGGGACAATCTTCTCGCCTTCTGATGGGGGACCTCATGCGCAAATCATCGCGCCAAATACCGCGTAGGGCAGCATTGGGACTGCTGGGTGCAGGTCTCGCCGCGCCGTTCATCCGGCCAAGCTTCGCGCAAGCTGCCTGGCCCGAGGTGACGTCGATCCCCGACATCCTGAAGGGCAGCGGCGAGGTGCGCGTCGCCACCTACGGCGGCACGATGCAGGAGACGCAGCAGAAGGCCTACTTCGAGCCGTTCGAGAAGCTTTCCGGCATCAAGGTGCGTCCCTTCCCCGGCGCCGACCCGACCAAGGTCAAGGCGATGGTCGACACCAAGAACGTCGAATGGGATCTGGCGCAGCTCAGCCGCGGCTCGATCATGAATCTCCAGAAGACCGGCGACTACTTCGAGAAGATCGACTATTCGCTCGTCGACGACGGCGTCGGCAAGGAATACCGCTTCGAGTACGGGCTCGAGATGCTGGTGTGGGCGCAGGTGCTGGCCTACCGCACCGACCTCTTCAAGGGCGCCGTGCCGCAGGGCTGGGCCGATTTCTGGGACACCAAGAAGTTCCCGGGCGATCGAGCGATGTACGGCACGACCAGCGGCGGCTGGCCGGAGATGGAGTTCGCGCTGATGGCGGCGGGCGTGCCGCCCGACAAGATCTATCCGATCGACGTCGACAAGGCGCTGGCCTCCTACAGCAAGATCAAGAAGGACGTGGTGAAGTGGTGGGATACCGGCGCCGCGCCGACCCAGCTGCTGAGCGACCGCGAGGTCGCCATGACCACGGTCTGGAACGGTCGCATGGCGGCGCTGCAGGCGGCCGGCGTCCCGGCCGCGGTGTCGTGGAGCCAGGGCCTGCTGAAGCGCGACGCCTGGGGCATCCCCAAGGGCGCCAAGAACACGGCCAATGCGCTGAAGTTCGTCGCCTACTCGACCATGGCCATCCCGCAGGCACGCATTGCCCTCGGCATCCCCTACGGCTCCGTCAATAACGATTCCAACAAGTACATCCCGTCGGAGCGCCAGACCGTGCTGCCGAGCGCGCCCGACATCAAGAAGCAGCTGGTCAACTACGACTACGACTGGTGGATCGCCAACCGCGAGGTCGTGATCCCGAAGTTCAACAAGTGGCTGCTGAGCTAGGCGCCTCGGTCGCGCTCAGCGACCTCGAAAAGAGCTACGACCGCGTCGCCGCGGTCGCGGGCGTCTCGCTCGACATCCGCTCGGGCGAGTTCCTGACGCTGCTCGGGCCGAGCGGTTCGGGCAAGACGACGACGCTGATGATGATCGCCGGCTTCGAGACGCCGACCGCCGGCGACATAGCGATCGATAGCCAGTCGGTCGTCGGCCTGCCGCCTTATCGCCGCAACATCGGCATGGTGTTCCAGAACTATGCGCTGTTCCCGCATCTCACGGTGGCCGAGAACATCGGCTTTCCGCTGAAGCAGCGCGGGGTCGCGAAGGCCGAGCGCGCCAAGCTGGTGGGCGACGCGCTGGAGCTGGTCCACCTGCCCGGCTATGGCGGCCGGTACCCGCGCCAGCTTTCAGGCGGCCAACAGCAGCGTGTCGCGCTGGCCCGCGCCATCGTCTTCAAGCCGCGGCTTCTGCTGATGGATGAGCCGTTGGGGGCGCTCGACAAGCAGCTGCGCGAGAACCTGCAGCTCGAGATGCGCCGTCTGCATGCCGATCTCGGTATCACCTTCATCTACGTGACCCACGACCAGGAGGAAGCCCTCACCATGTCGGACCGCATCGCCGTCATGAACGAGGGCTTGGTGGCGCAGGTGGGGCGGCCGGAGGATCTCTACGACCGGCCCAGCAGCCGTTTCGTCGCCTCCTTCATCGGCGAGTCGAATTTCATGCGGGCGGTCGTGTGCGGCCACGAGGACGGCGTCGTGGTGACCCAGTGCGATGGTGCAACGATCCGCGCCGTCTGCCCCAATCGCCCCGCCGCTGGCGACAAGGTAATGCTGACGACACGGCCCGAGCGCCTGCGCTTCGCCGACACGTTGAACGGGCATGCGCCCCAGAACCGGATGACCGTCATTGTGACCGAAGCCGTCTTTGCCGGCGAGCGCTGCCGCTACCTGCTGCAAGCGGGCGATGGCACTTCGGTCGTCCTCAAGGAACCATCCAGCGCCGCGATCCGCCGCCGTGCCGTCGGCGAGCAGGTCGAGATCGCCTGGTCCGTCGCGGATACGATCCTTGTCTGAGTTTTCGCTGGGAGCGCGACACTCCACTGCCGCTCAACTGTTGGCGCCAACGAAGATGCGGCACCGGAGTGCCGCGCTCCCAGCAGTTCCGATCCTGCTCGCGGCGCCGCTGTTGCTGTTCATGCTGGTCTTCTACGCGTTCCCCGTCGCGTCGATGCTGATGCGCAGCGTCTCCGATCCGAGCTGGAGCCTCGGCCACTATGGCGAGCTCGCCGGCGATCCCGTCTTCATCAAGGTCTTCTGGAACACGCTTCAGACGTCGCTGATCGTCACCGGCAGCGCCCTCCTGCTCGGCTATCCGGTGGCGCTCTCCCTGGTGCGCTCGCCGAAATGGGCGCCGGTCATCCTGGTGCTCGTGCTGCTGCCGTTCTGGACCAGCATCCTGGTCCGCAGCTACGCTTGGATGGTGCTGCTGGGCCGTCACGGGCTGATCAACGAGGCGCTGCTCACGTCGGGCCTGATCGAGCGGCCGTTGCGCATCCTCAACACACCGCTCGCGACCGAAATCGCCATGACGCACATCCTGCTGCCCTACATGATCCTGCCGATCGCCAACGCGCTGCGGCAGATCGATCCCTCGTTCGGCCGCGCGGCGGCCGGCTTGGGCGCCTCGCCCTTCGCGACCTTCCGGCAGGTGACCCTGCCGCTCTCCATGCCCGGCGTGGCGGCCGGCGTGCTGCTGGTGTTCGTGCTGGCGCTCGGCTTCTACATCACGCCGGCAATGGTCGGCGGCCCGCGCGAGATCACCCTGTCGATGCTGATCGCCCAGCAGGTCGACCAGCTCAACTGGGCCTATGCCTCGACACTGTCGGCGGTGCTGCTGGCGATCGCCCTCGGCCTGATTGTCCTGTTCTACCGCCTGCCCGGCGTCGGCAACGCCTTGCGGATGAGCAGCCGATGATCGCCCGGTTCCTGCCGAGAACGGTGGTCGGGCTGATCCTGCTGTTCCTCGCCTTCCCGATCGTCGTGGTGATGATCGTGTCGTTCTCGTCGGCGAGCTACCTCACCTTCCCGCCGCCCGCCTTCGGCCTGAAGTGGTATGCGGCCTATTTCGGCAACGCCGACTGGCTGCGGCCGACCTGGATGAGCTTGTGGGTCGCCGCCTCCGTTGTCGTGCTCTCGACGACGCTTGGCACTCTGGCGGCGCTCGGCATCGCCCGCTTGCCGCGCCCGCTGCGCATCCTGGCAACCGGCCTGATCCTGTCGCCGCTGATCGTGCCGATCATCGTGGTCGCGATCGGGATCTACTACGCCTATGCGCGCTATGGTCTGGTGGGCTTGCCGATCGGCATGGTGATCGCCCACACCTGCCTCGCCGTGCCGTTCGTCGTGATCAGCGTGAGCGCAAGCCTTGCCGGCATCGATCCCCGGTTCGAGCAGGCGGCGCTGAGCCTCGGCGCCACGCCGCGCGGCACGTTCTTCCAGATCACGCTGCCGCTGATCCGGCCCGGCGTGCTGGTCGGCGCGCTGTTCGCCTTCATCACTTCGTTCGACGAGCTGGTGGTGGCGCTGTTCCTCTCGGGCTCAGGGGCGGTGACGTTGCCGCGCCGCATGTGGGACGACCTGCGCTTCCAGATCGATCCGACCATCGCCGCGGTGTCCACCTTGACGATCGTGCTGACCGTCGCGCTGATGGCCTCGGCGCACCTGCTGCGCCGGCGCACCGAGCTGATGCGGACTACTTCTTCGTCAGCGCCTTGACGGCGGTCAGCGTGTTCTCGACGTGCTTGTCGGGATTGCGATCGGAATAGACGTACGCAACCGTGCCGTCCTGCTTGATCACGAAAGATGTGCGATCGGAGATGTTCTTGCCCTCCATGACCGAATCGAAGGATTTGATGACCTTGAGATCGGGATCGGCCGCGACCGGAAACTTGGACGAGCATTCCTGTGTCGAGAACTTGTGCAGCGTGCCGATGTCGTCAGCCGACATGCCGATCAGGGTCGCGCCGGCGGCCTTGAACTGCTCGGTCGCCTCGGCGAACTCGTGCGCTTCGGCGGTGCAGCCCTTTGTGAAGGCCTTGGGAAAGAAATAGAGCACCACCGGCCCCTTCTTCAGCGCATCGGCCAGCGAGAAATTGAACTCGTCGCCGCCCACGGTCGCCTTCGCCGTGAAGTCCGGCGCCTTGTCGCCCGGCTTCATGGCTGCGAAGGCCGGCGTGGCGACGACGCCAAGCAGGAGAGCCGTCGCAAGAAATCCCTTCATGATGATCTCCACACCGTTTGAATCGGCGGCGATCATAGTCGCGAGCCTCCTCGCGTGCGCGTCACGACCCGGTGACCGCTATTGGGTGTTGATCCCTTTCATGTAGGTCGACGGCACGACCGTCTTCACCGATTGCGCACGTTTGGCCAGCCAATAAGCCTGCGGCGGCGGTACGGAACCGAACTGGGCATCGATGCCGAGCTTCTGCGCTGCATCCATCGGCCAGTTCGGGTTGTATAGGAGCTCCCGGGCGAGCGCGATCAGGTCGGCCCGGCCCTCCTGCAGGATCTGTTCGGCCTGGTCGGCATGCACGATCAGGCCGACCGCCATGCTCATGATGTCCGCGTCGCGCTTCAGCCGCTCTGCATACGGCACCTGATAGCCGTAGGTGACGGGACCAGCGCTCACCACTGGCGAGCCGCGCATGCCGCCCGAGCTGCAGTCGATCACGTCGATGCCCTTGGGCTTCACGATCTTTGCCAAGGCCACGCTCTGGTCTGGCCCCCATCCAGAATCGTCCTCGACCGACAGGCGCAGGAACAAGGGCTTAGAGGCCGGCCAGTGCGCCCGCACGCTCTCGACTACCTCGATGGCGAAGCGCATGCGATTGAGCTCGCTGCCGCCATACTCGTCGTTGCGCACATTGGAGAACGGCGAAAGGAACTGGTGGATCAGGTAGCCGTGCGCGCCATGAATATCGAGCACGTCGAAGCCGGCCTCGTTCGCTCGCCGCGCCGCCTGGCCCCAGCGTTCCACCACCTGCGGGATCTCGGCGCGGGTCAGCGCGCGCGGGGTCGGGTCGGTCGCCGGCGAATTGATGGCGCTCGAAGAGACAAGTTCCCAACCCTCCCAGTCCCAGACGCCCGGCCCGTTCTTGAGGGGTGCGCCGCCCTCCCACGGCCGGAAGCGCCGCGCCTTGCGGCCCGAATGGCCGAGCTGGATACCCGGCACCGAGCCCTGCTGGCGGATGAAGTCGACGCAGCGCTTGAGGCCAGGGATATGAGCATCGTCCCAGATGCCGAGATCGCCGACGGTCCCGCAGCCGCGCCGCTCGACCTTGGTCGATTCCATAATGACCAGCCCCGCCCCGCCGGCGGCATAGCGGCCGGCGTTCATCAGATGCCAGTCGGTCGCAAAGCCCTTGTCGGCGGCGTACTGATGCATCGGCGCCACCACGACGCGGTTCTTGAGCGTCACGTCGCGGATGCTGATCGGTTCAAACAGCAAGGGCGCCATGTATAATCCTCCCCATGTCCCAGTCCGCCATGTCCGCAGCCCGTCCGGCAATCGTTCACGACCGCTACGACGATCTCTACCTGCGGCGCATCCTGCGCGAGACCAAGACCATCGCCATGGTCGGCCTCTCGGCCAACTGGAATCGTCCGTCGTATTTCGCAGCGAAATACCTGCTCGACCGCGGCTACAAGGTGATCCCGGTCAACCCGGCCGCCGCTGGGCAGGAAATCCTGGGCCAGAAGGTTTACGGCTCGCTGGCGGAGCTGCCGCAGAAAGCCGACATGGTCGACATCTTCCGCAACTCCGAAGCGGCCGGCCCGATCACCGATGATGCCATCAAGCACGGCGCCAAGGTGGTGTGGATGCAGCTCGGCGTCCGCAACGATGAGGCCGCCAAGCGCGCCGAGGCTGCCGGCCTCAAGGTCGTGATGAACCGCTGCCCCAAGATCGAGCACTCGCGGCTGAGCGGCACCATCGAATGGCACGGCATCGCCAGCGGCGTGATCAGCAGCAGAAAGAGGGCGCTGTGAGCCACTCCGTCATCCCGACCGAAGCCGCGCGAAGCGAGGCGCAGTGGCCGGACCTATTCGTGAGGAAGCCATGAAAAAGATCCCTCGACTTCGCTACGCTACACTCGGGACGACTTCGTCGTGAAATTCGGTGTCTTCGACCACATGGATCGCTCCGGCGGTGACCTGCATCGGCAGTTCGACGACCGGCTCAAGCTGATCGAGCTCTACGAGCGGGCGGGCTTCCACGCCTATCACATCGCCGAGCACCATGCGACGCCGCTCGGCATGGCGCCCTCGCCGAGCGTGTTCCTCGCTGCCGTGGCGCAGCGCACCAAGACGCTGCGCTTCGGGCCGCTGGTCTACACGGTGAACCTCTATCATCCGCTGCGCCTGATCGACGAGATCTGCATGCTCGACCAGCTGAGCGGCGGCCGGCTCGAACTCGGCCTCGGTCGCGGCATCTCCCCGTACGAGGTAGGCTATTACGGCGTCGATCCGGCGACCGGGCCGGAGCGATTTGCCGAGGCGTCCGAGGTGATCCTCAAGGGCCTGACTCGGGAGCGGCTCGACCATCACGGCAAGTACTTCACCTTTAAGGATGTGCCGATGGAGATGCGGCCGGTGCAACGTCCCTACCCACCTCTGTGGTATGGCGCCAACTCGCTGGAGAGCGCGGATCGGCTGGCCAAGCAGGGCTACAACAGCGTGGTCGGCATGAAGGCCGAGGGCGTCGGCGCCTTCACCGCGCGCTATCGCGCCGCCTGGGAGGCGCTCGGCCGCGACGAGGCAGAGATGCCGTTCATCGGCCTCAGCCGTCACATCCTGGTCGGCGACACCGACAAGGAAGCGCAGAGCGCGGCCAAGCGCGCGTTCCTGCTGTGGTACGACGCGCTGATCCATCTGTGGCGCGCGCACGGCGTCGGCCTGCCGCGTCAGCTGATCCCCGAGAAGTTCGAGGACGCATTGGCGCAAGGCTACATCATCGCCGGCTCGCCCTCGACCGTGCGCGAGCGCATGAAGCGCGACAACGACATCGCCGGCATCAACTACTGCCTGTGCCGCCTCGCCTTCGGCGATCTGTCGTTCGAGGAGTCCAAGCGCTCGCTCGAATTGTTCGCCAAGGAAGTGATGCCGGCGCTGTAGGCCAGAAACGGAAAAGGGATGGCCGCCGCCGCGGACATCCCTGTATCGCGCATAGAATAAGCGAAAAGAAACAGACTGGCAACCCGCGGCGTATCTCAATAAATGAGAACCCCTTCGCGCCTGAAAGGGGACCCAGATGATCGCCTGCGGACTGGATTTCGGAACGTCGAACTCGGCGATCGGCGTCGTTCATGACAATTCGGCGACGCTCGCACCGGTCGAAGGCGACAGTACGCTGATTCCGAGCGCCGTATTCTTCGACTACGAGACCAAGAGCCGGGTGCTGTTCGGCAATGAGGCCGTCTCCGCGTATATCGGCCAGACCGAAGGCCGGCTGATGCGCGCGCTCAAGACGATCCTGGGCTCGCCCTTGATCGAGGAAGAGACCGTGCTGGGCGGCCGAAAGGTGCCGCTCACACAAGTGGTCGAGGTCTTCGTGCGGCACCTCAAGCACAAGGCCGAAGCCTTCGCCGGCCGGGAGATCGGCGCGGTCGTGCATGGCCGGCCGGTGCGCTTCGTCGACGACGATGACGCCGCGGATTCGCGGGCCCAGTCGGTCCTCGAGACCATCGCCCGCCGGGTAGGTTTCCGCGAGGTCGCCTTCGTCTACGAGCCGATCGCAGCCGCCCACCACTACGAGCAGACGATCCAGCGCGAAGAGCTGGTCCTGATCGCCGACATCGGCGGCGGCACGAGCGACTTTTCCGTCATCCGCCTTGGCCCGCAGCACCGTGGCCGCGCTGATCGCAGCCAGGACGTGCTTGCCACTGCCGGTGTACGCATCGGCGGCACCGACTTCGATACCGCGCTCAATTTGGCCGTGGTGATGCCCTTGCTCGGCCTTGGCACACAGCTGGTCGAGAAGAACCTGCCGATGCCGAACGCGCTCTATCACGAACTCGCCACCTGGGCGACGATCAACTTCGCCTACACCTACAAGAACGAGCGCGAGGTCGCCGACCTGGTGTCGCTCGCCAGCGAGCCCGAGAAGGTGGAGCGCCTGCTGACGCTCGTGCAGCAGCGGCTCGGCCACCGCCTGGCCTTTGCCGTGGAGGATACAAAGATCGCGCTGAGCGCCGACGAAACCGCGGCCATGCCTCTGGCCTTTCTCGAAGCCGGACTCGCCGTCACCGCGACGCGTGCCGAGTTCGACCGCGCCATCGAAGCCAGGGTCGATCGACTGTTCAGGACGGCGAGCAATTGCATCGCAACGGCCGGACTGCGCCCTGCAGCCATCGACACGATCTTCCTTACCGGCGGATCGAGCCGCGTGCCGGCGGTGCGAACGGCCATCGGGCGCGCGGCGCCCTCGGCCAGACTGGCCGGCGGCTCCGATCTCCTGTCCGTCGCGATGGGATTGACTCAGATGGCCGGGATCATGGCTTGAGGCGCTGGCGCCTCACGATAGTCCTGGCCGTCGAGCAGGCGGCCGGCGCGTTGGCGGCCGACCTTCTTCATGTCCTGGCCATGTTCGCCCCATTGTTTGAAGAACAATGGCACACCCGCCGCCGAGCACTGCGCCTGCAGTGAGCGGAACCAGTCGGGATCGGATGGCCGGGCGCGCGGTCCGCTTTCGCCGCCAGCGATGACCCAATCGATGCCCGGCAGATATCGAGCCAGATCGAGAGGTCCCAGCAAGGGCTCGGCCGACACGACGTGGACCTTGGCGTCGATCGCCAGAAGGTGCGGCGCGCGCAGGTCGAGCATCGTCTGGTTCTCGGCGGTGATGCCGGGCCAGAGATTGTCCGGCACCCTGCGGCTCGCGAAGAACTTACGTGCCACCAGCGGGCGCTTGGTCAGCAGGATCCAGTCGAGATGCGGTGTCGCCTCGATCAGGCGCAGATAGTCCTCGCGCCATTCCGCCGAGACCTCGGCGTCGAACGGATCGGCCAGGCTCGGCCCGAACACCCTTGCCCGGCGCCCGGCGACCGCAGCCTTGCGGTTCCAGCGCATCGGCTGCTGCCAGGTCGTGGCCGATGTCCGGCGGCGCGGCGCCCGTGGCTCGAAGCGCGCCCATTTCCGCCGGTGCGCCATGGCGGCGGCATAGCAGTTGTCGCAGGCGGGGCTGACCCGCGTGCAGCCGATCCACGGATTGAAGGTGTGATCGACCCACTCGATCTTGGTTTGCTCGGCCATGACCGGGACTTATCCACCGATTCTGGCAAGAGAGGGGTGACGGAAAGTGGGCCGTGGGAAGTCTGGGAGCCCCACTCCCAGACCCGGGATCATCGGGCCCCACCCTCAGACCCCAGACACGGCAAAGCCGGCGATGGTGGGGCCATCGCCGGCTCCGTCGGAAGGTCCGCTTAGCTCGCCCGGGGAGATACAGCGACGAAGCGGGTTGACCCCTCCCGATAGACTTTCATCAGCACAGGCTTCTTGGTGCTCTTGGCTTCCTTCAGCTTGGCCGCAGCGTCCTTCGGCCCGTCGACGGGCTGCTGGCCAACCTGCTCGATGACGTCGCCGGCGCGCAGGCCCTGGTCTTCGGCCGGGCTGCCCGACTCGACAGAGGCGATCAGGGCGCCCTTGACGTTGTCCTTGATGCCGAGCTGCTGGCGCATGTCGGGCGAGAGCGGCGCCAGCGAGAAGCCGAACGAACCCGGCGAAGCCTTGCCGTCCTGGCTATTGTCGTTGTCCTCGTCAGCCTTGGCCTGCTTGTTCATGTTGGCGTAGTCGCCGAGCTTGGCGCTCACCGTCATGTCCTTGCCGTCGCGCACCAGGCCGAGCTTGACCGTGCTGCCCGGCGTGTAGCCGGCGATCGTGCGGGTCAGATCGCGGACGGTCGGAATGTCCTTGCCGTCGACGGTCTTGATCACGTCACCCGACTGCACGCCCGCCTTCGAGGCGGAGCTGTTCGGTTCGACCTGCGCCACCAGGGCCCCGTGGGTCGAGCCGAGCGACAGGCTGTTGGCGATCTCGTCCGTCACTGGCTGGATCTGGACGCCCAACAGCCCGCGCTCGACCCGCCCATGATCGCGGAGCTGGGTCACTACCGGCTGGGCGATGCTGGACGGGATGGCGAAGCCAAGCCCGATCGAGCCGCCGGTCGGCGAGAAGATCGCGGTGTTGATGCCGATGACCTTGCCGTCCATGTCGAACAGCGGGCCGCCGGAGTTGCCGCGGTTGATCGCGGCGTCGGTCTGGATGTAGTCGTCGAACGGGCCGGACTGGATGTCGCGGCCGCGGGCCGACACGATGCCGGTCGTCACGGTGCCGCCGAGGCCGAACGGATTGCCGACCGCCATCACCGGCTCGCCGACCTTGACCTTGTTGCCGTCCTCGAACTCGACGTAGGGCAGCGGCTTGTCGCTCTTGACCTTCAGCACGGCGAGGTCGGTCTTCTCGTCGCCGCCCAGCAGCTTGGCCGTCAACTTGCGGCCGTCCTGCAGAGTGACCGTGATCGAGTCCGCCTTACCGGCGACATGGAAGTTGGTCACGATGATGCCGGACGGATCGATGATGAAGCCGGTACCGAGAGCCTGCTGCTTGGGATGCACGCGCTGCTGGCGCATGCCCTGCTGGCCGAAGCGCTCGGCGAACTGGCGCATGAATTCCTCCAGCTGCTGCTGGGCGCCGCGGTCGGACATCTGCGTGTCCTCGTCCTCACCGGCATTGGCCTTCATGGTCACCTGCACGTTCACGACGGCCGGCGTCACCTTGGCGGCAAGCTCGGAGAAGTCGTGCGGCGTGGCCTCCCCGGCGATGGCGGGGGGCGCCGTCACCAGGGGAACGATGATCGCGGGGGCCGTCAGCGCGGTGGTCAGCGCAAGGGCGGCAAGGATTCGGGATGTAGTCTTCTTGGTCATGGGGGTGAGCCTCCTGTCTGCTCGCAGGAGGAATATGGGAGCCGGCCCATGGCGCCCCCATGGCCGCAACATTGAATGTTTGTATAGTTGGGCCCGTGAAAATCCTTTTGATTGAAGACGATAGCCAAACGGCCGATTACATCGCCAAGGGCCTGCGCGAGCATGGCCATGTGGTGGACAAGACCGATAACGGCCGGGATGGCCTCTATATGGCGACCGGCGAGCCGTATGACGTAATGATCGTCGACCGAAACCTGCCGAAGATGGACGGGCTCAGCCTGGTCAAGGCCGCCCGCGCGTCCGGTACGCGCACCCCGGTGCTGTTCCTGACCACCATGGGCGGCGTCGACGACCGCGTGGCCGGCCTGGAGGCCGGCGGCGACGACTACCTGGTCAAACCGTTTGCGTTCGCCGAGTTGCTGGCGCGCGTGGGCGCGCTCGCCCGCCGGCCGCCGATCGTGGCGGCGACATCGCTCAAGGTCGGTGACCTCGAGGTCGATCTGCTGTCGCGGGCGGTGACGCGCGGCGGCAAGCGCATCGACCTGCTCGCCCAGGAATTCAAGATTCTCGAGTACCTGATGCGGCACGCCGGCGAGATCGTCACCCGAACGATGCTTCTGGAGAAGGTCTGGGACTTCCACTTCGATCCCAAGACCAACATCGTCGAAACGCACATCTCGCGCCTGCGCTCCAAGATCGACAAGGGCTTCGACAAGCCGCTGCTGCACACCGTGCGAGGTGCGGGGTATGTCATCCGTACATCGGATTAGACCGCTCGCGCGGATCCTGCGTTCGGCCACCTTCCGGCTGACCCTGATCTATGCCGGCCTGTTCGTGGTGTCGGCCTGCGTGCTGTTCGCGACGGTGTTCGTGATCGCCACCGCGGCGATGCAGAACGACATGCAGGAGGTGCTGCGCACCGAGGCGCTGCAGCTTGCCGAGATCCATCGCCGCTACGGGCTGCTCGGCCTCGCCGAGCAGGTGACGCGGCGCATGAGCTACCGCACGCGCGGCCCGATCTATTATCTCGTGCAAGCGCCGACCCAGCAGGTCGTGGTCGGCAACCTGCCCGGCATGCCGCCCGTCGAGGGCGTCGTCGACTTCGTGCACGACAAGGACAGCGCCGAGCCCAACGATGCGCGCGCCAAGCTCACGGGCTTCGGGCTCACCTTGCCCGACGGCACCTTCGTCCTGGTGGCGCAGGATGCGAGCCGGCTGATCGACATGCAGCACGCGATCGTGCGCGCCTTCATCTGGGCGGGCGCGCTCACGCTCCTGCTGGCGATCGGCGGCGGCGTGCTGCTGGGCGGCAACTTCGTGCGCCGCATCGACACGATCGGCCGCACCAGCCGCGCCATCATGGAGGGTGATCTCAGCGCCCGCATCCCGGTGCGCGGCAACAACGACGAGATCGATCAGCTGGTCGTCGGCCTGAACGCGATGCTGGATCGCATCCAGCAGCTGCTCGAGGGCCTGCGCCAGGTCAGCAGCGATATCGCCCACGACCTGCGGACGCCCCTCGGCCGCCTGCGCCAGAAGCTCGAGGATGCCCGCGAACACGCCTCGACCACCGCCGAATACCAGGCCGCGACCGAGGGCGCGATAGCGGAGGCCGACAGCCTGCTCGAGATCTTCTCCGCCCTGCTGCGCATCGCCCAGATCGAGGCGGGCGCTCAAAAGAGCGCCTTCACCGACGTCGACCTGTCTGAACTGATGCGCAGCATCGCCGAGGCCTACGAGCCGTCGGCCGAGGATTCGCAGCACAAGCTGGAGGTCGACGTGGCGGATGGCGTCAAGATGACCGGCGACCGCCAGCTGCTGGCGCAGCTCTTTTCCAACCTGGTCGAGAACGCGCTGACCCATACGCCCGACGGCAGCACCGTCCGCCTCGCCCTCCATCCGAAGGGCAACGGCTTCGAGGCCGTGGTGGCCGACAATGGACCGGGCATTCCAGCGGAGGAGCGCGAGAAGGTGTTCGATCGCTTCTACCGCCTCGACCGCAGCCGCACGACCAGAGGCAGCGGCCTCGGCCTTGCGTTGGTCAAGGCGATCACGACCCTGCACGGCCTGACACTCCGGCTGGAAGACCACCATCCCGGGCTGGCAGTGCATCTCACGCGATGATTGTCGCCCGCTTTGCCTGACGGCATGCTGCGGCCATGACACTCTTCGCTTACGTCGGCTGCTACACCACGCCCGAACGGAACGGCCGGGGCAAAGGCATCAATGTCTATCGCGTCGATCCACGCAGCGGTGCGTTCAAGCACGTGCAGCTGCTCGACGGGCTGGAGAACCCTTCGTTCCTGGCCGTCGACAGGACCGGCCGCTTTCTCTATTCGGTGCACGGCGATCGCAGCGACGTCACTGCCTACGCCATTGACGGCAAGACCGGCCACCTGAAGGTGATCGGCCGCCAGCCGACCGGCGGCTACAACCCCATCCACCTCGCACTCGATGCGACCGGCAAGTTCCTGTTCGTCACCAATTACGGCACCGATTCGATCGCAGTGTTCCCGGTGAAGGACGACGGCACGCTCGGCCCCTATCCGACGCTGACGACGCTCAAGGGCGTCTTGGGTCCGCATCGCACCGAGCAGAAGAACATCCGCCCCCATCACAATCCGCTCGACCGCCAGGGCCGCTTCTTCTACGTACCCAACAAGGGCGCCGACAGCATCATGACCTATCGGATCGATCCGAAGCGATGTGTCGCGGTGCACGTCAACGAGGTCGCTGCCCGTCCGGGCGCCGCGCCGCGGCACATCGACTTCCACCCGACCAAGGCGCTCGCATACGTGATCAACGAACTCGATTCGACGGTCACCGCCTATCGCCAGGATCGCAAGAGCGGCCGGCTCACCCCGAACCAGCGCGTGCCGTCCACGCCGCCCGATTTCACCGGCTACAGCACCGGCGCCGAGATCTGGGTCGATCGCGGCGGGCGCAATGTCTACGTCTCGAACCGCGGCCACGACAGCATCGGCGTGTTCGGAATCGATCCGGTCAAGGGCACGCTTACGCCGCGGCAATGGGTGCCGACCAGGGGCGGCGTGCCGCGCTTCTTCTGCCTCGATCCCGCGCAGCGCTTCCTCTACGTCGCCAACCAGGGCGGCCATTCGATCCTCGGCTACAAGGTCGGGCGCGACGGCAAACTGTCCCCGACGGGCATCCGGGTGAAGGTCCCGAGCCCCGCCTGCATCGTCTTCAGTGGAGCGCCATGATGAGCAAGACCTATGGCTTCGAGACGCTGTCGATCCACGCCGGCGCCGGACCCGACCCGGCGACGGGCGCGCGCGCCCTGCCGATCTACCAATCGACGGCCTACGCCTTCGACGATGCCGACCACGCCGCTGCGCTGTTCAACCTGCAAACCGTGGGCTTCATCTATTCGCGGCTGACCAATCCGACCAACGCGGCGCTCGAGACGCGGCTCGCCACGCTCGAAGGCGGCCGCGGCTGCACGGTGACCGCGTCGGGTCATTCGGCCCAGGTGTTGGCCCTCTTCCCGCTGATGCAACCGGGCGATGAGGTGGTGGCCTCCTCCCGCCTCTACGGCGGCTCGCTGCAGCAGATGCGGAACACCTATCCGAAGTTCGGCTGGAAAGCGCACATCGTCGACGCCGATACGCCGGACAATTTCAAGCGCGCGCTCACCGAGACCACCAAGGCCTTCTTCATCGAGAGCCTCGCCAACCCCGGCGGTGTGATCAGCGACCTCGAGGCAATCGCGAGGATCGCCGATGATGCCGGCATCCCGCTGATCGTCGACAACACCATGGCGACACCGTGGCTGTGCAAGCCGATCGATTACGGCGCGACCCTCGTCATCCATTCGACCACCAAGTTCCTGAGCGGCACGGGCACGTCGATGGGCGGCGCGGTGGTGGACTCGGGCAAGTTCGATTGGGCCAAAGGCGGCAAGTTCCCGAGCCTCGCCGGCCCCGAGCCCGCCTATCACGGCCTCAACTTTTTCGAGTCGTTCGGGGACATGGCGTACACCTTCCACAGCCATGCGGTCGGCCTGCGCGATCTCGGACCGACCCAGGCGCCGATGAACGCTTGGCTCACCATGCTCGGCATGGAGACGCTCGGCCTGCGCATGGAGCGACACTGCGCCAATGCGCTGAAGGTCGCCCAGTGGCTGGAGAAGCATCCGTCGGTCGCATGGGTCAACTACGCCGGCCTGCCGTCGAACAAGTACAATGCGCTCGCCCGGAAGTACCTGCCGAAGGGCGCCGGCTCGATCTTCACCTTCGGCGTCAAGGGCGGGTACGAGGTCGGCATGAAGGTGGTCGACAGCGTCGACCTCTTCTCCCATGTCGCGAACATCGGCGACGCCAAAAGCCTGATCATCCATCCCGCGTCGACCACCCACCGCCAGCTCACCGACGAGCAGCGGATTGCTGCCGGCGCCGGGTCGGACGTCATTCGCCTGTCGATAGGCATCGAAACGGTGGAGGACATCATCGCCGACTTGGAGCAAGCTTTGGCCAAGGCGACGGGCGCATAGCCCGTCGTCCCGAGCGAAGCCGAGGGACCTTTTGGGCTCCCACAAAAAAGACCCCTCGGCTACGCTCGGGGTGACGGTGTTGTAGTGAGGCGACATGCTCAGCAAGGCGGACAACGAGTTCCTGACCCACACCGGTCCTGGCACGCCGATGGGCGACCTGTTGCGCCGCTTCTGGATGCCGGCGCTGCTGAGCGAGGAACTGTCCGAGCGCGACGGACCGCCCAAGAAGATCAAGATCCTGGGCGAGGACCTGCTGGCCTTCCGCGACACCAACGGCCGCATCGGCATCGTCGAGCCGCACTGCCCACATCGCGGCGCCAATCTCTACTATGGCCGCAACGAGGAGTGCGGCATCCGCTGCGCCTTCCACGGGTGGAAGTTCGACGTCGACGGCAACTGCATCGATCTGCCGACCTCGCCGCCCGAGTCCTCGTACAAGGATACGATCAAGCTGCACGCCTACCCGGTACGCGAATGGGCTGATATCGTCTGGGTCTACATGGGCCCGAAGGACAAGATGCCCGAGCTGCCGCAGCTCGAGCTCGGCCTCGTGCCCGCGTCGAGCCGCTACGTCACCAAGAAGTGGCAGGACTGCAACTGGGTGCAGAGCGTCGAAGGTGCGCTCGATACCGCACACTTCTCGTTCCTCCACGCCGTGCTCGCCAAGGACGAGGCCAAGGCGCGCGCCGCTCTGGCCAAGGCGGCGATCGCCGACCAGGCGACGCCGGACGACCGCATCCGTTGGATCCACAACGATCCGCGCCCGAAGTTCACGGTGCACGGCCACGATGCCGGTCTGCTGATCGGCGCGGCGCGCAAGACCGACGGGCCCGACCTCTATTGGCGCATCTCGCAGTTCCTGATGCCCAACCACGCCTACACGCCAACGGCGTTTCCGGGCGAGATCTACTACGGCCAGTGCTGGGTGCCGGTCGACGACAAGTCGTGCTGGATCTACACCTACTGCTGGCAGCCGGATCGGCCGTTCAGCAACGCCGAACGCGCCAAGTTCGATGGTGGCTTCAACGTCCACGCGGAGATCGACGACCACTACGTGCCGCTGCGCAACCCGCGCAACGATTACCTGCTCGATCGCCAGGCCCAGAAGGACGAGAGCTTCACCGGCATCGTCGGCGTCAGCGAACAGGATGCGGCGATCCAGGACAGCATGGGCCCGATCCAGGACCGCACGAAGGAACATCTCGGCCCGACCGACGTCGCCATCGTCGAGTTCCGCAAATTGCTGATGAGTTCCGCGCGTGCGCTCCAGACGGGGGCCGAACCAAAGGCGGCCGCCTCTCCGCGTCGCTATGCGGTGCGCGCCGGCGGCGCCGTCGCCCCGCCGGACAAGAACCTCGACGCGGTAATGACCGCGCGCTTCGGCCACGCGCGCGGTTATGTCGGCCAGCAATACGGTTTGGGCGACTGATGCTCAGCAAGGCCGACAACGTGTTCCTCACCCGCGCCGGCAAGGGCACGCCGATGGGTGAGTTGCTGCGCCGATTCTGGATGCCCGCCCTGCTGTCCGAGGAACTGCCCGAACGCGACGGGCCGCCGAAGAAGATCAGGCTGCTCGGCGAGGACCTGCTGGCCTTCCGCGACAGCAATGGCCGCATCGGCATCGTCGAGCCGCACTGCCCACATCGCGGCGCCAATCTCTACTATGGCCGCAACGAGGAGTGCGGCATCCGCTGCGCCTTCCATGGCTGGAAGTTCGATGTCGACGGCAATTGCGTCGACCTGCCGACCTCGCCGCCCGGGTCCTCTTACAAGGATACCATCAAGCTGCACGCCTACCCGGTACGCGAATGGGCCGACATCGTGTGGGTCTACATGGGGCCGCGCGATCACGTGCCGGAGCTGCCGCAGCTCGAGCTGGGCCTTGTCCCCGCATCGCATCGCTACGTCTCGAAGAAGTGGCAGGACTGCAACTGGGTGCAGAGCCTCGAGGGCGCGATCGATACTGCGCACTTCTCCTTCCTGCACAAGGTGCCCACCAAGGACGAGAAGGCAAAGCTCGAGATCTTCCGCACCACCTCGGCGATCGGCGCCGGCCAGGAGCTTCAGGACCGCATCCGCTGGGTGATGGACGATCCGCGGCCGAAGTTCGCCATCCTCGGCCACGACGCCGGGTTGGCGATCGGCGCGGCGCGCAAGACCGATAGCGCCGACAAGTACTGGCGCATCTCGCAGTTCCTGATGCCCAACCATGCGCTGGTGCCGGTCGCCTTCCCGGGCGACGTCTATCACGGTCAATGCTGGGTGCCGGTCGATGACGTGAACTGCTGGATCTACACCTACAGCTGGCTGCCCGACCGGCCGTTCACCAACTCCGAGCGCGAGAAGTACGCCCGGGGTCTCAGCCTGCACGCCGAGGTCGATGCCGACTACGTGCCGGTGCGCAACATCCGCAACGACTACATGCTCGATCGCGAGAAGCAGAAGACCGAGAGCTTCACCGGCATCATGGGCGTGAGCGAGCAGGACGCCGCGATCCAGGACAGCCAGGGCCCGATTCAGGACCGCACGCGCGAGCATCTCGGCCCGACCGATGTCGGCATCGTCGAGTTCCGCAAACTGGTCATGGGCGCCGCGCGGGCGCTGGCCAGCGGCGAGGCGCCCAAGGCGGCGGGCTCGGCGGCGCGCTATGCTGTGCGGGCCGGCGGCTGGATCGCCGGGCCGGACAAGGATTTCGCAACGGTGATGACCGAACGGTTCGGCCATCGCCACGGTTATGTGGGCAGCGAGCACGGGCTCGCCGACTAAGGGCTTGGGAGAATTGGCGTGACCATACAGATCTACGGACCGACCGCTTCCCGCGCCGCGCGGGCTCTCTGGATCGCAAACGAGCTCGGCATCCCGTTCGAGCATGTCGGCATGGAGATGAAGGACCTGAAGACGTCCGACTATCTGAAGGTCAACCCCAACGGCAAGGTGCCGACGCTGGTCGACGGCGACTTCAAGCTGTTCGAATCGATGGCGATCAACCTTTACCTGGCCAAGCGTTTCAACAAGGACGGCTTCTGGCCGTC
>Ga0070738_10002156_pt1 | contig 32264 bp, 20 predicted proteins | sample Coa_R2_2_FD_66446 | JGI IMG/M metagenome (GOLD analysis project Ga0070738, IMG submission 66446) | Surface soil microbial communities from Centralia Pennsylvania, which are recovering from an underground coalmine fire - Coalmine... | ecosystem: Environmental > Terrestrial > Soil > Unclassified ...
CAGTAAACTCGTCGGTCTGTTCAAGCAAATTGAGGTCGGCAAGAACCCCGTCAAAAACCCGCTGTGAATAAACTTAAAAAACCTCTTGTCGGATTACCTCAGAGGTGAGTAGATAGATCTCATGATCCTGCCATTTGGCAGGATCATAGAACATCCCCGGGGAAAATTTTTCCCGTTTCATTAGTTTAAACCTAATCCAAGCAGCTGCGATGTAAAGAATTATTGTTGACCATTGGCATGACGCTAAGCACAATTCACCCGTTCTTGGCCTTGGATTTTACGGACGCCACCCTCTTCTATGATGGAAGAACTCCGTCACAATAACCGCCGCTTTCGAGGCCCGCATGGATCGGGCGAATGTGCCGCAAGCCCTCAGGCCGAACTATCAAAAATAGGCGAAGTTCTTCCTCTTGTTCTGCAAAAAGTAAGAGTTCTAGCCTACTGCCCCGACCGCACTTGGCCCCTTTCTGACCAACTCGGTGCAAAAGGTTATTCGATTGAGCAACGTCACCACGCAACCGCTGCCGTGAGGCTTCTGGTGCGCCCGGACCCTCAAAACCCAAGTCTTTACCTGCATTTGTCCAACTTCGGCCTCGCAGGATCTCCGCTGGCCCGGTTGTGCTGTCGCGGGACGAAGTGGAGGCGATTCTCGAGCACCTGCAGCCTCCGTACCGGCTTGTCGTTTTGTTGCTCTACGGCTGCGGCTTGCGTCTGACCGAATGTGCCGCGACTTCTCGCGTGCTGTTTTCCTTTTCCCTGCTGGCACGAGACCTGCCATATTAATTCCGATGCATTGTTGTTTGGCGGCGTTTTTAAGGAGAAAAGCGGTATTCTTTGGAATCATGGCCCTTCAGGCTGTCCCTCTTTTTGGGCAAACTGACCAACAAATTTACACCGACTCGCTCCAGAACGGGTGGCAGAATTGGGGTTGGGCCACTCTCAATTACAACAACACCAGTCCAGCCCATTCCGGCTCCGATTCGATTGCCGTAACTATTGCCAATGCCAGTTACCAGGCAATCTACATCTCGCACACCGCATTCGATTCCACACCCTATTCCGCCCTCTCCTTTTGGATAAACGGCGGCGCTGCAGGAGGCCAAATGCTGCAGGTCCAGGGGATCCTCGGTTCGACGGCACAGCCGGCGGTTACACTTGCGCCTCTCCCGACGAACTCCTGGCAACGCCTTACCGTAACCCTGGCCTCGCTGGGTGTTGCAAACCAGGCCAACTTCACCGGTTTTTGGATCCAGGACCGCATTGGCGCCGCGCAGCCGACATTTTACCTCGACGACATTTCGCTGCTCGCAAATACGAATCCCCCACCTCCGGTGACCAACACCGTGGTTTCGATTGCCATCGATGCCAGCGCAAGCCGGCATCCAATCAGCCCTTTGATCTATGGCGTTGCCTTTGCCACCTCGAACCAGTTGGCAGATCTCAACGTCCCCTTGAATCGCTCCGGCGGAAATTCCGAGACCCGTTACAACTGGCAACTGAACGCCCATAACCATGCGGCCGATTGGTATTTCGAGAGCATTGCCGATTCTCCCGCCACGCCTGCTGCCGCTGCCGATGATTTCGTCGCCAATAGCAAGGCCGCCGGTGCCGAGCCTTTGCTGACCATTCCCATGATTGGCTGGGTGCCGAAACTCGGAGCCAATCGAGGCAAACTGGCCAGTTACTCCATTGCCAAGTATGGGCCGCAATCGGGCAACGACGCCCAATGGTTTCCCGACGCCGGCAATGGCCAGAGCAGCACCAATTCCAATCGCGCCATTACCTGGAATGATCCGAATGACGCGAATTCTCCGACTAATTCCGCCTTCCAACGGGCTTTCGTCCAACACTTGACCAACCGTTGGGGTTTGGCGTCCAGCGGCGGCGTTCGTTACTTCATCATGGATAACGAACACAGCCTTTGGCAGGCGACACACCAGGATATTCATCCGGTCGGCCCGACCATGGTCGAAATCCGCGACAAAGTTTTCGATTACGCAGGGATGGTCAAAGCGCTCGACCCCAATGCAGTTGTCCTGGCGCCGGAGGAGTGGGGGTGGTCAGGCTATTTTTACAGCGGGTACGATCAACAATACGGCAGCCAGCATGGCTGGAGTTCTTACCCCGACCGCGCCGCAAATGGCGGTTGGGATTACATTCCATGGCTGTTGAACCAATTCCATCAGCAGGCCACCAACACGAACCTGCGGCTCCTCGATTACCTGACCGTTCATTATTACCCGCAGGGCGGCGAATCCGGCAGCGACACTTCGACCACCACCCAACTGCTGCGCAATCGTTCCACCCGGTCGCTCTGGGATACCAACTACGTCGATTCGAGCTGGATTAACGATGTCGTGCAATTGATTCCCCGCCTCAAAAACTGGGCAGCCACATATTACCCCGGCACAAAAACCGGCATCACCGAATATAACTGGGGCGCCGAGGCCCATATCAACGGCGCAACGGCCCAGGCCGACATTCTCGGTATTTTCGCCCGCGAAGGCCTGGACCTGGCAACGCGCTGGACCACGCCGGCAACTGGCTCACCCGCCTATCTTGCGATGAAGATGTACCGCAATTACGACGGCGCAGGATCTGGATTTGGCGATGTGTCCGTGAACGCGTCGGTTCCCAACCCGGACAACGTTGCCGCCTTTGCGGCCCAACGATCATCCGATGGCGCTATGACCATCATGGTGATCAACAAGCAACTCACCAGCGGAGCCGCGCTAAGCATCGCGCTGACCAACTTCACTCCGAGTGGCTCCGCCCAGGCCTGGCAATTGACCGCCAGCAATGTCATTACGCGCCTGGCCGATATTCCCGCCTCCGCAGCGTTCACACCAACCGTTCCTCCGCAGAGCATCACTCTATTCATTCTTCCCCCGGCTTCAGTTGCGACGCCTCCGGTGCTCAAGCCGGGTTCGGTCAGCGCAGGGGGCGCCTTTGATCTTTGGGTCGCCGGCCAGACGGGACGGACGTATGTGCTTGAATCCACCACAAATCTTCTGAATTGGTTTCCCGTGCAGACCAACCTGCTCGCAAGCACCAACGCCCACCTGGCTCTGCCTTCTTCAAACTCACGCGCCGTGTTTTACCGGGCCCGCTACTGAAAAACAGCGCTTGACGAGCCTTCACGTCATCGCGAGAGCATAACGGTCGAGTTGCACAGAACACCACGCGCGACGCGGCGGGTCCATCAAAGGTTCGGAACGCACCTCCGTCAGTTTCGCGTCGCAACGATCAAATAACGCGAGACATCTAAAACGTGGATTATGACGGCTGCGATAGACCAGGCCGTCGGGTTGTTGAGGGTGCAAGAACAATGCCCGGGACCACAGGCGCGTCGTCTGGTAAGGTGTTTCGGTGGAGATCCGGTTATCGCAAGAAAGCTTCCGGAGTCCGCTCCCAGTCAACTCAACACACCTCGGCGGCCTTGCTTTAAGGGTCGAAATTGCTCGTGCCTCCAGGTCCACCTGGGCGACCGACATCGAGGCCAACTTGCGCAAGAAGACCTCTGCGAACGCCGCATCGGGCGTGGTCGAAGCATAGAGTACGCCGAACACACCCTGGGCGTCATCAAAACGCTCAGACATATTTCGACCAAAATGCCGCCAGGTATGAATCGCTCGGTGGATCCTAAACAGGTCACCTCTAATGGTCACCAGGGGCAATTTGCGGGCTGCCAGGTCAGAGGGCGGGGGAGGCAGCCTCGAATCAAGCGCCATGCTTCAGAAAGGTCCTCGCCTCTGAAAGTACCGGTTCAATTTCACCAGACTCGAGCATCTGGATAGCAGTCTTATTCCCGAAATCCGCATTGGGAGTGAGAAAGAAGGCCAAAACCGAAAACACCGATTCGGTATCCAGGGCGGCTAACGCCTTGGCAAAGCCGTTCAGAACAGCGCCATCCTTAAACTGGAAAGCGGGAAAAACGCGATCGCCTCCCTTCGGAAGCGCCAACAGTTGGCGGCGGTCCACTTTCTTACGCACCGTTTCGCGGCTGACACCCAGCAGTTGGCAAACCTCACCACTTTCCAAGACCGGCTCGGCTGCCTTGCGCAGTTCCACCATACGGTGGACACCACGTAACCGGGCTTTGTGAAGCCGTTGTTCCGTAGGATCCAGGTGCACAATGGTGCTGGCGGCCAGTTGGGCCGCTTTGACCAGGAAATCAACCTCGTTCAGGCTTACCTGCAGGTCGTGGATTCCGGATTCCCCGGCCTTGGACACGATACTTTTTATCGTTTCAGTGCCACGTTCGACTGTCGCCCGGGGGTTGGCCGTCCCGATTCCGATTTCTTCCAATACCTCTGGTCTAGGCATGTTGACGTTATCACGCTATGGCATTATCGGGATGATGTCAACCAGGAACTCAAAGCAACCTCTGCGAATCGCCGAGTCAACCCCTTTCTCGACAGGCCGCAGCAGGTTCGTCCATCGATGGCACCTCAGCCGGCAAGTCCTTTTCATTTAAAACCGCGATCCACGACTTTCAAAGTCGCTAAACGCAGTTCAGGTTTGAATTCACGCGACACAAATTCTCGGTGTCCAATAAAGTGGCCCTCAAATTAGACCGAATTCTCGCATCCTCTAGAAACGGCTGAATTCAATAAAGTCGCCTAAATGCTACGCGGCCGTCGTTCTCTTTGACTCATACAATAAAGTCGCTCGGGAGGTTTACGCATCACGTTCGCGCCGAACGCAGCTCTGCAAAACCAAAATCGACAAGTTTAAAGAAAAGATTTAAAATTAGGGCCGTCCATGAAGTTGCAGCAACAAGAACGAAACCGAAGTCATGAATGGATTGACCAGCGGAGCCTGGCGCTGGACCAAGCCATCGCAGCTAAGTTGCGCACCCACCCCGAATTGCTTCAGCGTGCCAAGGACACACTGCAAAACTGGATACGCCAGCGCCAACCAAGAGCACCACAGATCATGTTGGAGTGGCAGGAAATCCTCACAACATGGTCATTTGAAAAAATTCTCGACCTGTTGACAAGTTCTGAGCAAGAACCCACCCGCCTTCGCCAGTCCAGCCCATTTTGTGGAATCCTGACCCAACAGGAGCGCATGGAGATTTTTCGGGAGTATGAATCGCTTCGAACTTGAGCACATCATTCGTGCATCCAGTGGGATTACCAACCAGAAAGAAATCGTAATCGTCGGAAGTCAATCCATTCTCGGCAAATTTCCGAACGCAAACCAACGGTTGCTGGTTTCAATGGAGGCCGATGTCTTCCCATTAGAACAACCACAACTTTCAGACCAAATTGATGGGGCGATAGGAGAGCGGTCTTTGTTTCATCAAACATTTGGTTATTACGCCCACGGGGTTTCGGAGAACACGGCGGTTTTACCAAATAATTGGAAAGAACGACTCATCGCTGTGCAAAATCAGAACACCGGAGGCGGAACCGGCCTCTGTCTGGAGCCCCACGACTTGGCCGCATCCAAGCTGGCTGCAGGGCGGGAGAAAGATCTCGAGTTCGTTCAAGTCATGTTGTCAGAGAGAATGATTCAGGCATCTGTGCTGAACGAGCGCATTCGTACCCTGCCCTTATCACCAGACCAGTTAAATACAATCCTTTCACGCCTGGAGCGAATTAAAGCCGGCGACAAAAACCCATCGTCCAGTTTTTCAACTGATTGAAATTCAAGGTGGTGTCAGTTCTTACGTAGTCCTGATAGCACCTCCCGAGTTTCTCTTGAGGCAGGCAATCTGGAAAACTTGTCCTCTAGCCAGCCATTAATTCCAACCTCCTCGCTAATCGGCTGGGTGTGAGGTCCCGCATCCGCGCCTCATCTACCAGCTTCCGTGCCAAGACACGATCCCGACCGGCCCAATCCACCGCACTTCGTCGTTGTTTCTGTTGTTTCTCGGCAGGCTGCTGACTCTTAAGCCAATTATCGTATTTTGACGACATTATCGCCATCCGGCGACTTTATCGGAGAGGTGCACAAATCTCTCTCTCCCTCACCAACTCCGGGAGCCTGCATTGCTCGCAGATCGAATTGGAATGATCACAGAAATCGCGGACGAGTTGGATTAGGCCTTGCTGCGCTGCGGCGTTGGCAAGGATGTGTGGGTCGGAACGACCCAGGAGCCGCTCGCGCGCCAGGCGCAAAACCGAGTTATCTCCGGCGGCTGGCCAACTGAAGTAGCATTCCTCCAGTGTGGCCTGAACATCCTGGTTTTGACCTTCCAGGGCTCGCGTCCAGAGCCAGGGGATGACCACGTTCATGGCCAGGTCCGCCGCGCGCGCAGGACCCAGCAACGGTTGAGGCGTTTTCAACTGCGCGGACTTCAAGGTCCAGTGCCACGACCAGAAATCGTCCGCAGGCACCTGTAACAGGGCTGGAAGTGAGCGGCACATTTCACACGGTTTGGCCTGGGTGGCACACCAGCTCCGGAGCTTGCCGGCTACTGAGCCCGAGACCGACCAGCCCGCCGCAAGTGCAAGTCTGCGTTGCGGGTGATTGGCAGGGCGCAGCCCGTGCAAGCGCCATAACGTCCGAGGCAGCACCACGTCAGAAAAGCCGTCACGTTCGCGCCACCAGCGGTCCCACACTGCCCGCAGGTAAGTATCGGCGCCCACTTCGTTGCGCGTCAACTCGGCCGGCAACAGCCCGCTCAGGCCAAGCAACCTCGCTTGAAGGGTTTGGCTCGAGCCGCCGGAGTCGCCGTCGTGATTCCAGCGCAGGCGCAGCTCGCCGAGACGTTGCATTGGCCAGACGTTGTTTTTGTATCCAAGCCCGCGGAACAATCCTTCCCAAAGCGATTGTTCCCAACCCACCTGTTTAGCGCGCGCGCCGAAAAGGGACCCCTTGCTTCTCAAACGCACGCCGGCGGCCTGGTGAAGCAAATCGATCAAACGTTCTTCGGGCAGATGCCTCAATGGAGCGCAGCATTTCCCTCGCAGTTGTTCCGGGAATCCCGGAGCGTTCTCTCCCCCCAACCAAAGGCTCAACTCACCCAACGGGGCATCGAGCGAATCGCGCAGCGGCAAGAGGGGCGGCGAGCCGGCTGCAGAGCGTTCCGCGTACCAGACTACGTGCAGCACCACCTTCTGAAATGCCGGGTTGCAATCGTGCCCGTGACTGTGCCACCCGCTCGCTCGCAAATCCACTTCGACATCCCCCAGGACCGGCGCCCGTTCCCCGATCTGCACCATTGCCCCTCTGAAATCCGGCCCGCCTTCTACATTGTGGAAACCCGGATGAAGAACCCGCACCGGGACACCGTCCAAGGTTTTGAGCTGGTCGCGCAGTACGCGCTGGTGCAGCCAAATGGCTTGGAGCAGGCGCTCCGGGGGGCTCTCCGCATCCTCGTGCAGGACCATGATAATGCCTGAGGACACCCGCCACCTGGCGTAGAAGTTGTCGTGAATGGATGACACCTTGCGCTGCCCTTTTTGCGCCCGGCCCTGGATGATGTCAAGCCCTCAGCACATTGCAAAAAAAGGCTTGCGCATGGCTCAAAGTAGTTAAGATCAAGTGAATGAGAATGCGTCGTTTAATGAGAGTGGGTTGTGCCGGGATTCTCAACCATCAGTGGGCGGCCCGCCTTGGATTTTACCGGTACGGTTGGTTAGGCTCAGCATGGATGCGATCCTGCCTGGCGTTGCTGGTGCTCTCATTGGCAGGATCGCGGGCGAGCTTCGCGGACCCGGTCGATATCCGTCGCGATGCGACGGTGCTCGCCGTCGAAAAGGTGCTGCCCAGCGTGGTGAATATCGCCACCGAAACCGTCATTGAATACCACGAATGGTACGACGCGATGCTGCGGAATTTTTACGGCTGGCCCCGAACACCGGTTCATCAGGAGAAATCCACCAGCCTTGGCTCCGGCGTGATCATCGACGACGACGGTTACGTGCTGACCAACCTGCACGTCGTCCGCCGCGCCAACCGGATCCAGGTAAAACTTTGGGACGGCCGTGAGTATGAGGCCGAGACGATGGGCTCGATGCCAGGAACGGATGTGGCGCTCTTGAAGCTCAAAGCCAAGCCCGGCGAGAAATTCAAGGCGATCAAACTCGCTCCCGACGACGATCTTTTGTTGGGAGAGACTGTGATTGCGTTGGGCAATCCCTACGGCCTCGGCGGCTCGGTGACCAAAGGCATCCTGAGTTCAAAGAACCGGCGCCCTTCAACCGGCGACGAACCATTGGACGTGCAGGATTGGTTGCAGACTGACGCTGCGATTAACCCGGGCAACAGCGGCGGTCCACTGGTCAATCTTCGAGGTGAACTCATCGGCTTGAACGTGGCGGTCTATCGAGAAACCGACGGCCAGCGGGGGCTAGGCGTTGGCTTTTCCATTCCGGTCAAACAGGTTTCCGCGGCTTTGTCGCGCTTCTTCACACCGGAAGCCACGGACTCTCTCTGGTTCGGCGCGCAATTCAAGCCGGGCTCAAATCCTGTCGAGGTTCTGTCGGTTCAACCGGGAGGACCCGCGGCCAAATCGGGGCTGCAGGAAAATGACCTGATTCTTGAAGTAAATGGGACCCGCCCGCGCAATTTGATCGAATGCAACCGCCTCCTGGCCTGTGAAAGCCGTTCTGCGGACCTGCTGGTTCGCCGCAGCGGGCGCGAGCAAAAACTTTCGGTGAAGCTTCTTTCCTTTGATGAGTTGGTGCGGCATCGACTCGGGTTAACCGTGCTCGAAGTGAGCCCGCAAGCCGCCGCGGGCGTGGGCGTCCGGGCTGGCGAAGCCTTGCTCATTGACAAGGTAGAAAAAGGCAGCCCCGCGGACCAGGCGCAAATCGAGAGAGGATATCTTCTAACATCCATCGACGGACAGGGCGCGTCCAGCCTGCGCACAGTTGCTGAAGTCCTTGGCCGGAAAAAGAAGGGGGACACCGTGCACCTGGTTGTGGTGGTTCCGAGGCGGTTGGGAGCCTTTGTTGAATTGCAGCAAGCCGCAGCGGAAGTGCCGCTTCGGGAATAAGATGATTTTTGCAAATCAGCCGGCACAACGCCGTTACACGAAGTTTTTATTCGCGATCCCGTCGCTGGTTTCACTAAACTAAGTTTTGGGTCGGTCCATGAGCGATGGCATGATGATAGAAGTGACCAACCTGACCAAACGATACGCTGGCCGCACGGCAGTTTCCAACATTTCGTTCACGGTCGGGCGTGGGGAAATTGTGGGATTGCTTGGACCCAACGGAGCAGGCAAGAGCACTACCATGCGAATCCTGGCGTGCTATCTTCCGGCGACCTCCGGCACCGTCCGCATCGGCGGGTTGGACATTTTCCGCCATTCCGAGGAAGTCCGCAGGCGTATTGGTTACATGCCCGAAAACAACCCGCTCTACTTCGATATGCGGGTGCGCGAATATCTGAAGTTCAGGGCCCGGCTGAAAGGGTTGGGTCACCGGCAATCTCGAGGGCGGGTGGACGTGGTCCTGGAGCAATGCAGCTTAACGGACGTGTCCCACCGAATTATCGGCCAGCTTTCGAAAGGCTACCGCCAGCGCGTAGGGTTGGCGGACGCGCTGGTGCACGAGCCGGAACTGATCATTCTTGACGAGCCGACGATTGGGTTGGACCCCAACCAAATCCGGGCCGTGCGCCAGCTCATCAAGGGCCTGGCCAACACCCATACCGTGCTGATTTCGACCCACATTCTTCCGGAGGCCGAAATGACCTGCAATCGCATGATGATCCTTTACCAGGGCACCATCCTCGCCGCCGATACTCCCGAAAACCTCCAGCATTTCATGAGCAGCAAAAGCCAGGTCCTGGCCGAAATTGCCGCCCCCATCGATGAATTAAAAGCGTGCTGGGCTGAAATGCCGGAAGTCGAGCGCTACGACGTTTCCGCTTGCGAAGGGGAATACTTCCGGTGCGCGTTGACTCCTCAAAACGGGCTGGATTTGAGGCCTGTGATCTTCGCGCTCGCTCGCGAGCGCGGCTGGCGACTCCGCGAGCTGACTCGCAACCGGCACTCGTTGGAAGACATTTACGTCCAACTCACCCGCCCACCCGAGGAGGAAGAGGCCTGATGCAGGCGTACTTGACCCTCGTCCGCCGCGAAATGGGCGCTTATTTGCTCTCGATGACCGGCTACATCATTGTCGCCGCCGTCACTTTTCTGCTCGGCTTGAGTTTTGTTGTGCTCATGGTGAAACTGCAGCAGGACTCGACGCCCATCCCGCTGACCGAGATATTTTACAACACCCAGTTTTTCTGGCTGATTCTGCTCCTGGCAACTCCGGTCATGACCATGCGTTTGTTTGCCCATGAGAAATTCTCCGGAACCTTCGAGACGCTAATGACCGCCCCGGTCAGCGAACTGGAAGTGGTACTCGCCAAGTTCTCCGCCGCTTTGATTTTTTATACTCTGGCCTGGGTGCCGCTCCTGGCTTGCTTGCTTGTGGTTCGGCATTTCACCAACGATCCGTCTGCGTTCGACGTGGGCGTCATGGGCAGCACGTTTCTTGGAATCATCCTGGTGGGCGCGATGTTTGTCTCCATCGGCCTTTGTTCATCGGCGCTGACCAAGAGCCAGGTTGCCGCGGCGATGATTAGCCTGCTTTCGGGCGGGTTCATCTTCTGCGTTGGGTTCCTGGCAGACCGGGTCGCCGCTCAAACCGGATGGAAAAATCAGTTCCTGGCCTCACTGGCATTTTTCGACCAGATGCACGACTTCGTCCGCGGTATCATCGATACCCGCGCGGTCGTTCTTTATCTCAGCCTCACTTTGTTTTTTCTTTTTGTGACACTGCGAATCGTCGAAAGCCGGCGTTGGAAATAGTCATGGCACCTGACCCCGATATCGGGCCGAGCTTTTCACCCACCCGCAAATGGGTGATTGCGCTCAATGTCGCTTTCATCATCACGGTTGTATTTGGCATTGTCCTGATGGTCAATTACCTCAGCCGCCGCCATTTCGTGCGGCTTCACGTCAGCACCCAAAGCAAAGTCAAACTCTTCCCGCGCACCCGGAACCTCTTGCGCTCGCTGACCAATTCAGTCCAGGTGACTTTGTACTACGACCGGGAAGACCCTTTTTATGCCACGATCGCCGAACTCCTGGGAGAGTATCAGAACGCCAATCCGAGAATCAGCCTTAGGGTGGTGGATTACCGCCGGGATCCGGGAGCCGCCCAGTTGCTGCGCACAAATTATACGTTCCTGGCGCTGCGCAGTGCCAAAAACCTTATTATTTTCGACGGCGGAGAAAAGCGCAGAAAGGTCATCGATGGAGATGAACTGGTAAAGTACGCCACCAAGCAGGCGTTGGTTGAGAATAGAGTGGAATTCACTCGCAAGCCGACTTTGTTTGAAGGGGAACGGGCTTTTACCGCCGCGTTGGTGGCGGTAACCACCCCCAAGCCTCTCCGGGCCTTTGTCCTGGCTGGCCATGGCGAGCATCGAATCGACAGCGAAGACGAGAGCATGGGCTATAAGAAATTTGCAGACGTGCTGCAGACGGAAAATTATATCCAGCTGGAGACCGTTTCGTTGATGGACACAAACCATCCGCCACTGGCGGATTGCAACCTCTTGATCATCCCCGGTCCTCTGACACGGTTCGAAGACGCCGAGTTGGAAATGATTGACCAGTACCTGGCCCAGGGCGGCCATTTGTTGGCCCTGTTCAACGTTTTGTCTATCGAGCGCGGCGACACCGGGTTGGAGCGGGTTCTGACCAAGTGGGGAGTTAATGTAACCCCGAACATCATCACCGATCCGGAGAACCATGCCGGCGAACAGGACGTGATCGTTGCAACCTTCTCGAACCACCCGCTCGTCAGCGCACTTGCCGGCAATGAGTTGCGACTCCACATGATTTTGCCCCGATCCATTGCAAAAGTGCGCTCTCGGCCTTCGGGCGCGGATGCGGCCAGCGTCGAAGAGGTGGCGTTTACGGGACCTCGATCGTATGTGCGCGGCGACGAACACAGCGGACGCCACGCCTACCCGCTGATGGTTGCGGTCGAAAAAGGCGGTGTCAAAGGGGTGGTTACGGAGCGCGGATCGATGCGAATGGTGGTGGCGGGTGATTCCATATTCCTTGCGAACCACCAAATTGAATCCGCTGCGAACCGGGAATTTGCCAACATGGCAGCCAACTGGCTGCTGGATCGGCCGACACTCGTCGAAGGCATCGGTCCCCAGAATGTGACTGAATATCGACTGGTGATGACGAATTCTCAGCTCCAAGGCGCCGAATGGGTTCTGCTCGCAGGCATGCCCGGGGCCGTCCTTCTGCTGGGCGGTATTGTCTGGCTGCGCCGCCGCAGTTAGCCGGATGCAGGCTGACATCCCATCTCACCATCCCCCGAACGCCACAGTGGCGAATTGCCAACCCGTCGATTCCCGCCCATGAGCATCCGAAAAACACTGGTGTGGCTCATGGTTGCGGGCGCGCTGTTTGCCTTCATCTACTTTCTCGAACGAAACCTGAAGTCCGCTTCAAAGCCGCCCAACAAAGTCTTTCCCGAATTGCGCGCTGACGCGGTCACTTCGATACTCATCAGGCCTTCCGGGCCGGTTCAATTGCAAATCCGAGTGGACCGCACAAACGGCGCCTGGCAACTGACTCAACCGCTGAGTTATGCTGCGCAGACCGAAAAGGTCACCAATCTGCTGGCCTTCCTGCAGAACCTCCGCCCGGCACCGTATCTGAATGTGACCGAGTTGCGCCATCACTCCAACGCCGACGAGGAATTTGGATTCGCCGCGCCACTGGCCACTTTCGTCATCCAACAGGGCGACTATTGCCCCCGCGTCCGCCTGGGCGCTCTGACCAATCCCGGTGACCAGGTATATTTACAAATCGAAGGCGACCTCGGCGCGTACGTGGTGGATTCCGAATTACTCAAGCTCTTGCCGCAATCGGCGGACGATTGGCGCGATACTTCGCTGATTAACTTCAGCACATTTGCCTTCGATCGCATCGGAGTCACCAACAATGCCAAGGGCGACCCGGCGCGGCCTGGCTTACCCGCCTCATCGTCCGCTTTCGTGCTTCAACGCGACCCCACAAACCGGTTGTGGCGCATGGTTTGGCCCCTGGATGCCCGCGCCAATAACACCCGCGTCGAGGATGCCCTCTCCAAGTTGCGCAAACTAAAAGTCCGCAAATTTGTTTCTGATGACCCCAAACTTGACTTTGAACCCCTGGACCTCGCGCCCGCTCAACTCGAACTCGGCTTCAGCAACGGCACCAACAATCTCGAGTTGCTGCAATTTGGACGTTGCCCAAGCAACAATGTCTCCGCGATTTTTGCGCACCGGGCAGCCCAGTCGGGCGCGATCACTGTCGACAAGGACCTCTTGCTCCCCTGGTGTTCTATCCTCAATGATTTTCGCGATCCTCACCTGCTCGAGCTTACCAGCGCTGTCGAGTCGGTTGAGTTCGTCAACGGGACAAACAATTCCTCCGCCCAGCGTCAAACGGACGGCTCATGGCGCCTTCTTCCTGGTGATTCTGTTGCTGATTCCAATCTTGTTCCGCAGTTCTTTTCCGCGCTGACCAATCTGGAAATCCTGAGGTTCGTCAATGACGTGGTAAACGCCGCAGACTTGCCGGACTACGGGCTCTCTCCACCTTTATACCGGATGCGGATTAAGACTGCGGGCACAACCACCAATGCAAGCTTGGTCGAGCTCGATTTCGGACGTGGCACAAACCTGCAGGACGCGATTTATGTCAAACGCACAGACGAGAGTTTCGTCTACGCCATTTCGACCAACGATTTCGCCCGATTGCCGGTCGCAAGCTGGCAATTGCGCGACAGGAGCCTTTGCCATTTTGACGTTTCGGATGTTGCCGGTTTGACCCTTGTCCATGGAAGCCGGATCTGCCGGATGATTCATAAAGGCCCGGTCAGTTGGACTTTCGCACCGGGTTCACAGGGAATCATCAACGACGGTGCCGTCGAGGAAACCGTTCGGGGCGTACTGCAAACTTCGGCTATTTGCTGGGTGGACCGCGGTGAAAGCGCCCTGGCGGGATTTGGACTTGGCTCTGACGCCGCCCGGTTGATTTTCGACCTGAAGGACGGCTCAAAGTTCGAGCTGAAACTCGGAGGCTCGGCTCCTTCGGGCAACATCTACGCCGCGGTGGCACTGGACGGGCAACCATGGATTATGGAGTTTCCCTGGGCACTGGTCCGCGATCTTGACTCGTATTTCCCGCTGAGCGCTGCGCGCTGAGTCACATGTGCGCAGCGCAAAAACGGCGGTTCTGGCGGATTTGCCGGATCTACTTCCGGCGATTCCGAATCGCGGTTTGGTTCCTGGTGCTGCTCATTCTCGGCTCGATCATTTACCTAAACCAGGTGGGCTTGCCAGAGTTTGTCAAACGTCCGCTGCTGGACAAACTCAAGGAACACGGCCTCGACATACGCTTCTCACGCCTTCGGCTGAGTTGGTACCAGGGAATCATCGCCGAAAACGTCCACTTTTGGCCCTCCTTCGCCGAAGGCACTCCTCACCTTTCAGTCGAGGCGATGCACGTGCGCCTGAACTGGAAAGCCCTTGCTCAGCGCCGTCTCCAGGTGGATTCCCTCATGCTGCGGCAAGGCCGCATTTCGTGGCCTTTTACAGGCTCAAACCAATCCCACGAACTTAGCCTGACCCATATTCAAACCGACCTCCGTTTCCTTCCCGGCGACCAATGGATGCTCGATAATTTTCGGGCTGATTTCAACGGCGCGCGCCTTCAGGTATCGGGCACGGTGACCAACGCCTCCTCCGTGCCTGACTGGGATGTGTTTCACCGTGTGCAGCCCGCTTCCAATCCCGCCAGGCTTTGGCAGAGTCGGATTAACAGCCTGGCCGATACTCTCGAGCGAATTCGTTTTTCGGCTCCTCCCGATTTGCGCATTAATATCCGCGGTGATGCCCGGGACCTCCACACCTTTAATGTCCTGCTCTCCGTTTCCGCGCCGGGCGCCCAAACGCCCTGGGGCAATGTCGCGGACGGCCATTTCTTTGCCCGTTTGCAATCCGCCGATAGCAACGGGGTTTCGCGCGCCGACCTGAGCCTGGAGTCCGCCGGTGCCCAAACCCCCTGGGCCGCGGTGACCAATCTATCGATGGTCCTTCGTTTGTCTCAGGCCGACCAACAGGTGAACATCGTCAATGCCGAGATCAAGCTCTCCGCCGCCCAGGTTCAAACTCCCTGGGCCAATGGAACCAACGCCACCTTTACCGCAACCTGGACTCATGCTATTACCAATCCGATCCCCCTGTCCGGGCAAGGCAATCTGTCCTGTTCTTTTATCCAAACTTCCTGGGCCAGTGCTTCAGATTTTCAGTTGCGCTGCATGCTGCTCACCGCCGCGGCCACTGACCCTGCTCCGGATCCATCCCTGGCCTGGTGGACAAATCTCCAACCCTACCAGCTCGGTTGGAATTGCAGCCTTTCAAATCTCGCTTCTCCCAGGCTGGCCGCAGAGTTTATTTCCTGCGCCGGTGATTGGCTTGCGCCTCGGCTGGCCATTACTAATTTCGACGCCACTCTTTTCGACGGCCACCTCCAGGCGCATGGAGGGATTGACGTTGCGACCCGCGCCACCCGCCTCGAATTGCTTTCCGATGTGGATCCGCATCGGGGCGCGCCTTACCTGCCGGACTCCGCGCGAACCTGGTTAAACCGCTTCTCCTGGCCAAAGCCGCCTCGCCTTGCGACAGAATTGGCCTGCACCCTTCCACCATGGACTAATTCTCACCCCGACTGGCGTGCGGAGGTGCAGCCTACCTTGCTGTTGCGCGGCGAAGTTGATTTCGAGCAGGGCGCCAGTTACCAGCAGCAAATTTATGTCTCCAGCGCTCATTCGCATTTCGTTTACTCCAACCTATCCTGGCGGTTGCCTGACCTGGTCCTTACCCGGCCGGAAGGCCTGTTAAGCGCCGAGTTGTTTTCGGACGAAGTGTCTTCGGCGTTTTATTCGAGGGTTTCCAGCACGATTGATCCGATGGCTTTGAAGCCGCTTCTGGAGGCAAACGGCCAAAAAGTTTTCGACCTTTTTGTTTTATCCAAACCGCCCCGGCTCGAAGCCGAGATCTGGGGGCGCGGCTCCGATCCGCAATACCTCGGCGCGCGAGGTCATTTGCTGATTTCGAACCTCACATTCCGGGGCGACTCCATCTCGCGAGTTGAAACCGCGGTGGACTATACCAATCGCGTCCTTAGGTTTTTGAAGCCTCATATCGACGTGGCGGATCGCGGCGCTGTGGCTGACGCCTTGGTCGTCGACCTGGAACCCGAGGTGATCTACCTCACTAACGGGGTGAGCAACGTCGATCCCATGCTCGTGGCGCGCGCCATCGGTCCGCACATTGTCCGCGCAATCGAGAACTACCAGTTCGCCACGCCCCCCAATGGCCGTGTGTACGGGACCATCCCGTTGCACGGTGAGGAAGGCGCAGATCTGCATTTCGACCTGGCCGGCGGTCCTTTCCACTGGTGGAAATTCAACCTCCCGCATATCACCGGCCACGTGCATTGGTCCGGACTCCACCTCAGCCTGACCAATGTGCAGGCCGAGTTTTATCATGGAGTTGCCGCCGGATGGGCCGCTTTCGATTTTCCAAAAACACCCGGAACGGACTTTCAATTCGTCCTGAGCGCTACCAACGTGCTGTTGCAGTCGCTCATGGCTGATTTGTCCAGCTCGACCAACCACCTGGAAGGCCGCCTGAACGGCGATTTGACCGTCACCCGGGCCAATACCGAGAGCTGGCAGACCGTGTTTGGGTACGGTGACGCTCATTTGAAAGACGGGCTCCTGTGGGACATACCTTTATTCGGAATTTTTTCTCCCGTGCTCAATGGAATTGTCCCTGGAATGGGCAACAGCCGGGCCAGCGCGGCTTCCACGACCTTCACCATCACCAATGGGTTTATTCGAACCTCGGATCTCGATATTCGTTCCACGGGGATGCGACTGCAGTACCGCGGCACCGTGAACCTGGACGGACAACTCAATGCGCGGGTCGATGCCGAACTCCTTCGCGACATGTGGCTGGTCGGCCCCCTGGTCTCGACCGTGTTTTGGCCGGTCACCAAACTCTTCGAATACCGCGTGTCCGGCACGCTGGATAATCCCAGGAGCGAGCCGGTCTTCATGATTCCAAAAATAATGCTCATGCCCTTTCATCCTTTGCGAACCCTCAAAGGACTGAAACCTGAAGACCCAAACACAAACCCGAACTTTTCACCGCTCCCCCCCTGAACACGGCCGCTCGCCTTCCCTTTGCCCTGGAACGTTCCTCTTCTCTGGCGTGGCTCTTTATCAAAAACAAAGGCTGCGCTATACTGTTCGAAACCAATGAAAATGTTCATGACGTATGTTCTGGGGACCGTTCTGGGAATTGCATCAGCCTCAGCCCAGGATTGGGCCAAAACGCGCCTCGAAAAATCACCTCGCCACATGGAGTGGGTGAAGGTCAAAAACGGCAATCGGGATGTTAATTGCTTCATTGCCTACCCGGAGGTGAAGGAAAAGGCGACCGCCGTAATTGTTATTCATGAGATTTTTGGCCTGACCGACTGGGTGCGGGGAGTTACAGACCAATTGGCGGAGGCGGGTTACATCGCAATTGCACCCGACTTGCTCTCTGGCGCCGCCCCGAACGGCGGCGGCACGGCCGAGTTGGGCGGTGGCGATGCCGTACGCAAGGCCATCAGTTCGTTGCCCAAGGATCAAATCACCGCCGATCTCGACGCCGTGGCCGGCTATGTCAAAGGGCTGCCGGCCTGTAATGGGAAACTAGTGGTCGCCGGATTTTGTTGGGGGGGAGGCGAGTCCTTCCGGTACGCGACCCACAACAAAGACCTGAAAGCCGCGCTCGTTTTTTACGGAATCCCTCCCGCGAGCGACGACGAGATTTCCAGGATTAACTGTCCTGTATATGGGTTCTATGCCAGCAACGACGCGCGGATTACTTCCACGGTGGAGAAAACTTCAGAACGAATGAAGAAGGCCGGCAAAACCTATGAGCCGGTCACCTATGAAGGAGCCGGTCATGGCTTCATGCGGGCCGGTGAAGCTCCCGACGCAACCGCCGATAACAAGAAAGCCAGGACCGAATCGTGGGCTCGTTGGCGGGCTATCCTCAAGGACCTGTGAGCCAAACCGATCTACGGGTTGGACCCCATTAACATTTAGGTTTCTATGGCACAAATTTGGAACCGCGGGGCCATATCACAGGGGAAATTGGGGTAGGCACCACATTGCGAAGAACGAACGATTCGAAAGTAAGGTGCTGGATGTTATGAGCGCACGTGAAAACCAGGCTGTGCATGCGACGGTACGCCGCTCGCTACGCGTTCTCATCGTTGAGGATTCCGCGTTGGACGCTCAACTGCTGGCGCGCGCCCTCGAAAAGGGCGGCTTCGCCTTAACGTGGGTGCGCGTGGACACCGCGGATGGGATGGATGAAGCGCTTCGACAACATCCCTGGGATTTGATCCTGTGCGATCACGCCATGCCGCGCTTCAGCGCGCCAGGGGCTCTGGAACTGCTGAAACGGCACAACATGGATGTGCCGTTCATCATCGTTTCGGGCTACATCGAGGAGGAAACGGCTGTCGCGGCGATGAAAGCCGGCGCCCACGATTACATCATGAAGGACCGGCTGGCCCGACTCGTTCCTGCCGTCGAACGCGAGTTGCGCGATGCCGAAACGCGCCGGGCACGCGCACGGTCTGAGGAAGAACTTCGCCGCGCCCACGAACAGCTCGAAGAACGTGTGGAGCGGCGCACCGCCGATCTTAAGGCCGCAAACCTCAAGCTGGAGAAGGTGATCGAGGAGCGAACCCGCCTTGAAAACGAGTTGCTGGAAATCGCTGAAAACGAGCGGCGCCGCATCGGGTTTGACCTTCACGATGACCTGGGCCAGAAATTGACAGGCATGGCGCTGATGATGAAGGGACTGGAACGGCGCCTGGCAACCGAAGCCCACGCGTGTGTCGAGGAGGCGGCAAAAATTCACGCGCTAATGCACGAAGTGATTCAGCATACGCATAACCTGGCGCGCCAGTTCAGTTCTCTCGATGTGAAAGGGGACGACCTGGCCACAGTCCTGAAAGGGCTGGCGGCGAACGTAAAGAGGCTCTTCGAAACTAACTGTATCCTTACGGTCAAAGGCAAGCCGCCCACACTGGCTCACAACACAACTCTTCAATTCTATAAAATCGCCCAGGAAGCTGTGAGCAACGCAATCAAGCATGGAAAAGCGACTCAAGTCTCCCTAGGCCTCGGATGCGAGGACGATCGCCTCGTGCTCACGATCAAAAACGATGGGCTGCCTTTTTCACCGCCTTCAGCGAACAGCACTCGAATGGGATTGCGCATCATGCATTATCGCGCCAACACAATTGGCGCCCGTTTGGATATCCGCCCGCTTGGAAAAGTCGGCACTTTGGTGACTTGCACGCTGCCGCTCAAACCTGCTTCGCTACGGGCGCGCGCTTCCAACGAGACGCATGACAGGCTGGTTGAAAGTGCCGACGAACTGCAGGCCGCCGCCACCTCGGGCATTTGAGCGCTGGCTCCGACCCATCCGCACTTTAGACTGGCATCGGTTTGGGCGTTGAGCACCATGCAACCACCAGCATGGCCATCACTAATCTCCAACCCCCTCCGACTGCTCCGCCGCAGACCTTCCGCCTTTCTGCTGACCAGTGGCGCTCCGGTATTGCAGCCTGGCTCGGCTGGACCTTCGACGGGTTGGACATGCACCTCTATACCCTGGTGGCTTCCCCGTTTGTGGCCCAACTCATCGGCGCCGCATCGAGCACCGACCCGCGGGTTGGACGGTTTGGCTCCATTATTCAGGGCGCTTTTCTTCTGGGCTGGGCCCTCGGGGGCGGATTCTTCGGCCGGGTCGGCGACCGGCTCGGCCGCGCTCGCGCTCTGAGTCTTACGATCCTGACTTACGCGGCATTTACAGGATTGTCTTTCTTTGCCCATGCCTGGTGGCAGCTGATGATTTTCAGGTTTCTTGCTGCGTTGGGAATCGGCGGCGAATGGGCGGTCGGGGCGTCTTTGTTGTCCGAAAGCTGGCCCCGACAGTGGCGCCCCTGGATTGCCGCAGTTCTGCAGACCGGGGTGAACGTCGGGGTCCTCGGCGCCGGGCTGGCGAATTTTCTTTTGGCGGCGGCTCCACCGCGTTTTGTTTTCCTCGTTGGAGTCGTTCCGGCATTACTGGTCTTTTGGATCCGTCGTGCCGTTCCAGAAACCGAGGAATGGCAGAAAGCCAAACGCCACGTGGAAGCTAGAGAGCCTGTGCTGCGGGACCTGTTCTCAGGTGAAACCAGAGCGATTACGATGTGGATCACTCTTGTTTGCGCGGTTTCCCTGACCGCTCACTGGGCTTTCATGTTCTGGCACCAGCAGCACCTGCGCAATCTTCCGGACGTGATTGGGTGGACCCCGGAACAGAAGAACAGGCTTGCGAGCAACGCCATGTATGTGGTCATGGCGTTTTCGATCCTGGGAAATTTTTTCGCCGCGTGGCTCGCGCGAAAGGTCGGGTACCGGCGCGCGATTGTCGTTCTGTTCCTTGCCTACTGGGTCGCGATGTTTGGCGCTTATTGCGTACCGCGCGACCACCACTCTCTTTTTGCCTGGTTTCCCTTCATCGGTTTCTGCCAGGGCGCTTTCGGTCTCTTTACCATGTATCTGCCGCCCCTTTTTCCGACGCTCTTGCGCACAACGGGGGCCGGGTTTTCATACAACATCGGCCGCATTACCGCCGCCTTGGGCACCGTTTTCTTCGGCCTGTTCTCTACCGTTGGCGATCACCGCGCTGCCCTGCTTTACGCCGGTATGCTCTTTTTGCCGGCAGCGATTCTCGCCCGGTTTCTTCCGGCTCAATGCGATTAATCCAAAATGTCACGACGGATTCACCGGCCTGAGTCTCCTGAAATAACCAAGCTACGGATGCGACCGCGCGGCCCGCGGCAAGCAGCCCCTATCCTGGTCGGCATCGCCGGTGGAAGCGGCTCGGGAAAGTCGTGGCTGGCCGAACAACTCAAACGGCGATTCCATCCGAACGCACTGAACATCTGCCTCGATGATTTCTATCGCGATCGTTCGCATCTCTCCACCGCAAGGCGCGCTACAATCAATTTCGACCACCCACGCGCCATCGACTGGCCTGCACTCGAAGGGGTCCTCAGGACACTCGCCCGCCGGTTGCCAGCCCGCTGCCCGCGTTACGATTTTAAGACCCACTCGCGCCTGCCCGCGTCCAAGCGCATCCGCCCCGCGCGGATCATCCTGCTTGAGGGGCTGTGGGTTTTGCGTCGGCCTTCGATCCGGCGCCTGCTCTCGTTGAGTATCTTTCTTGAGGCTTCCAACTCGGTGCGCCTGGCCCGGCGCCTTGCCAGGGACTTGGCCAATCGCGGACGTTCGGCCGAGTCGGTGCGCCTGCAGTTCCGCTCCAGTGTTCAGCCGATGCACCGCCAGTTTGTGCAGCCCCAGAAAAGACACGCTGACCTGGTGTTCAAAGGGGCTTTTGGACAGGATCAAATCGACCGGATCGCTGTTGTGCTTGAGGGTTTCGTTGCTTCAGGTGCGCCAAGGAGTTGACGCCCCCAGAACACCCCATTTACTCCCCCCGGCCATCCAGCGAACGTCACCACGGCCCAGGAACTCTGCCTGCGTGAAGCCCGCGGGCGGCTCGTATCCGATGAAGGATCCCGGGCCAGCCGCGACTCACATGGAAAAATTTATCTGCATCCACGGCCACTTTTACCAACCGCCGCGAGAGAATCCCTGGCTGGAATCGGTCGAAGTCCAGGATTCGGCGTCGCCTTATCATGATTGGAATGAGCGCATCACGATGGAGTGCTACGCTCCGAACGCGACCGCGCGCATCCTCGACGGATCCACCAGAATCCAGCAAATCACCAACAACTATTCCAAGATCAGCTTTAACTTTGGTCCGACCCTTTTGTCGTGGATGAAGGACAAAATGCCCGATATTCACGAAGCGATTGTCAATGCCGACAAGCTCAGCCGTGAACGCTTTGGGGGCCACGGCTCCGCTATTGCCCAGGTCTACAACCACATGATCCTCCCTCTGGCCAATCCCCGGGACAGGCATACACAGGTCCTTTGGGGCATCAAGGATTTCCAATCCCGTTTTGGGCGTGATCCCGAGGGCATGTGGCTTTCCGAAACCGCTGCCGATACTCCCACCCTGGAAACCCTGGCCGAGTTGGGAATCCGCTTCACAATTCTCTCGCCGTACCAGGCGAGCCGCGTGAAGGAAATTGGCAAGCGCAATTCGCGGGATGTCAACGGCGGCCAGATCGACCCAACCCGCCCTTACCTCATCCGCCTGCCGTCCGGAAAGTCCATCACGGCGTTTTTCTACGACGGTCCGGTTTCACGTGCCATCGCTTTTGAAGGTTTGCTGATCAGCGGGGAAGCCCTGGCCAATCGTCTCACGAGCGCGTTTGATGACCGGCGTGAATGGGATCAACTGGTGCACATCGCGACCGATGGCGAGTCCTACGGGCACCATCACAAGCACGGCGAGATGGCCCTTGCGTATGCTCTCCACCATATTGAATCGACCAACCTGGCGCGTCTGACCAATTACGGACAGTATCTCGAAACGCACCCTCCGACCCACGAAGCTCAAATCCACGAAAAAAGCGCCTGGAGTTGTGTCCATGGCGTTGGCCGTTGGATGCGGGATTGCGGTTGCAATAGCGGAGGCCGGCCGGGATGGAACCAGGGCTGGCGCGCCCCTTTGCGCGAATCCCTGGATTGGCTGCGAGACCAATTGGCGCCGCTCTTTGAATCCAAAGGAAAGGAGTTCCTGCGCGATCCCTGGGCGGCCCGGGACGGGTATATCGACGTGATCCTCGATCGTTCTCAGGAGAGCACGAACAGGTTCTTTGAGGCCCATGCCTCTCGACCCCTCAAGGAGGAGGAAAAGGTCCTCTGCTTGAAACTCCTGGAGCTCCAGCGTCACGCCATGCTGATGTACACCAGCTGCGGCTGGTTCTTTGATGAAATTTCCGGCATCGAAAGCGTGCAGGTCGTGCAATATGCCGCCCGGGCTTTGCAGTTGGCCCAAGAGGTTTTCGGAAAAGACCTCGAACCGGAGTTTCTAACGCATTTTGAAAAGGCCAAGAGCAATATCCCGGAAAACCGCGACGGCCGGTCGATTTACGAGAAGTTTGTCAAACCGGCCATGATTCACTGGCCCGAAGCCGAGGCCCATTACGCCATCAGTCTGCTCTTTCAGCAATATGGCCAGAAAACGCGCATCTTCTCGTTCAGCTTCGAGGATGAAGAACGACAAATCCTAACCGCAGGCAAGACCCGGCTTGCCGTTGGACGCACGCGCATTCTCTCCGAGATCACCCACGAGTCTGAGGTCTTGTCTTACGGAGTGCTGTACCTTGGCGAACACAACCTGACTGGGGCGGTGAGGCGGTTTGACTCCAACGAGGCTTATGATGCCATGTTCCAGGATGTCAAAAAGGCGTTCGATGCCGCCGATTACCCGGAGACCATTCGGCTTCTCGACCGCCACTTCGGCGGCACGCCGTGCTCGCTCAAATCTTTGTTCAAAGACGAGCAGCGCCGAATTCTAAACGAAATCCTGGCCTCGACCCGAGAGGATCTGGAAAGCCGGTTCCGCCTGATCACCGAGCGGTATACGGGGCTCATGAATTTCCTCCAGAACATGGGCGCTCCCTTGCCGCAGGCGCTGGAAACCGCCCGTGAATACGTGTTGCACGGCGATATCCGACGCCTGGTCGAGGCAGATCCTATCGACATTGATCAACTACGGCATCTCTTCCAGGAAGCCCAATCTCGTTACAATCGTGTCCTCGATCCCAACCTCAGTTTTGTCATTAGAACCCGGCTTGAACGGATGATGCAACAACTGATCGAAAATCCCGCCGATCTTCATCGCATCACTGCCTTTGACCAGTTCGCCCGGCTTGTCCTGCCGCTGCCTCTTGGGCTGAACCTGTGGCGTGTTCAAAACACGTATTGGGAATGGTTCAACCGGGAGGGCGCGCCATCATCGCCCCAGGCCGCTGCCGACGAAGCGGCCCTGGCTCGGCAAAAAGCATTTTTGGAGTTAGGCCGTACCTTGGGCTTCGCCTTGCCGGATCCGCCGCCAGTCGAGCCATCCGTGAAAATGGCGGCTTGAGTGCCGACCTGGCCCCGGCAACCAGCCTGGCACAGCAGATGTTATGAAGGAGTTGCAGATCGCAGCCGAGAATCATCCACGCTGGGCACGCATCCCCGGCAGCACGTACCGTCTCCAACTCAACTCAAGTTTCACGTTCGCCGAGGCTCTCACCATCGTTGACTACCTGCGCCAGTTGGGCGTTACGGACTGTTACGCTTCTCCGATCCTCACCGCGCGTCCCGAAAGCACTCACGGCTATGACGTGTGCGATTGCGCCGAAATCAACCCTCAAGCGGGCGGGTTCGAGGAGTTCGAGCGCTGGTCCGCATACCTGCGGAAAGCCGGGTTCGGGTTGCTGTTGGACATTGTGCCTAATCACATGAGCGCCAGCTTGCATAACCCGTGGTGGCGCGATGTCCTGGAGAATGGCCCCGACTCCTCCTCCGCGTCCTGGTTCGACATTGACTGGGAATCCAACGAAAGCGATTCGGTGCCAAAGGTGTTGCTTCCTATTCTGGAAGAACCTTATTGGAGAGTATTAGAGAGCGGGAAACTGCGCCTGATCTTTGATGGCGGCATGCTGGCATTGGCCTGCGCCGGACACGTCTTTCCGTTATCGCCTCAATCCAGGGCATCGGTTCAACAGGAACTCCTCGAGATGTGCCGACAGGCCGCGCGCGAAACCGAGTCCCTGGAAGAGTTGAATGCGCTGGGTGAAATGGCTCTCCAGCTAAACTCGCGCCACGGGAGATTCGAAGCAGAACCCACGGGCAAGGTGTTTCAGGTTGTCGCCCCACCCCGGGATCGGCCCAGGATTTGGCCGTCGTTGAAGCGCGCTCTCAAGCGCTTTAACGGAACGGTCGGCGACCCTGAGTCATTCAATGCGCTGCACGCCCTGATTCAACAGCAACATTACCGGCTCGCCTGGTGGCGATTGGGCAATGAAAACACCAATTACCGGCGATTCTTTGATGTCACTGACCTTGTCGCGCTGCGAATGGAGTCGCCCGAAGTTTTTGAAGCCACGCACAGACTCGTGCTACGCTTGGCGCGGCAAGGCAAAATCACCGGCCTCCGCGTGGACCATCCTGACGGGCTCTGGGATCCAAAGAAGTATTTTGTCGCTCTTCAAGAGTCCTTTCACTCTCAGGATGATACTCTATCGCCCGAAGACGAGTTCGAGGCAGATCCGAATGCGCACGTTCCGAGTGCCGACCGCGGGGCGTTGTACATCGTTGCCGAAAAGATACTGACCGGGTCGGAGCCTTTGCCGCAGGATTGGCCGATTGCCGGCACTACCGGCTATGATTTCCTGAATCTGCTTAACGGGCTTTTCGTCAATGGCGCAAACCGGCAGGCTCTGGACGATTTATACTTCGAATTTAGCGGCGCTAAATCTGACTTTCCGACGCTGGTGTTTGAAGCCAAGTTGAAGATTCTCCAGACCAGTATGCTTGGGGACCTTCGCCGCCTGGCTCGGCAGTTGCGCTCTCTCTGTGCTCACACCCGGTATGGGCAGGATTTTAGCCCCAGCGAATTACGCCGCGCCCTGGCGACGCTGATTGCCACTTTCCCGGTCTACCGGACCTACACAACCGAAACGAGTGAGTCCCCGTCCGCGCAGGACGCCGCTGTAATCGACGAGGCCTTCAAAATCGCAATTTACCAGGATCCTGCCGCCGACACGGAGATTCTTGGCTTCATCAGAGACCTTCTGTTTCTGAAGCATCCGGCAGACCTGGATGAAAACGGGATCCGCGCATGCCGGCAATTCGTAATGAGATTTCAACAGTTGACCGGTCCCGTTATGGCCAAAGGCCTTGAAGACACCGCCTTTTACAACTACAACAGGCTTATCAGCCTCAACGAGGTTGGCGGCGCTCCCGACCAGTTTGGAACAGATCTTCACGCCTTCCACACAAGCAACCAAAGACGTGCCCAATACTGGACACACAGCCTCCTCGCCACCGCTACTCACGACACCAAGCGGGGTGAGGACATGCGTGCGCGCATTAATGTCCTGTCCGAAATCCCCGGCGAATGGCGCCAGGCCGTCCTCAAGTGGAGCCGCTTGAACTCAGACCAAAAAAGCTTTGTTGATGGCCAACCCGCTCCCAGTCCAAACGACGAATATTTTCTCTACCAAACATTGATCGGCGCGTGGACCAGCGAAGCGGAAAACAATCCTGGTGCCGAGGGTTTTCTCGATAGAATTTCCCAATACATGCTCAAGGCCCTTCGTGAATCGAAAGCCCACACTTCCTGGACTCAGCCCAATGCTCCGTACGAGAACGCCACACACTTGTTCGTTCAACAAATTCTGAAACATTCGCCTTCGAACACGTTCCTCGATGATTTCATGCTCTTTCACAGAAACATCGCCGTGTTCGGCGTGTTCAATTCTTTAGCCCAGGTCGTTCTTAAGCTGACCTCTCCGGGAGTGCCTGATTTCTACCAGGGAACGGAGTTATGGGACTATAGCCTTGTGGATCCAGATAACCGGCGGCCGGTTAATTACGATACGCGCCGCGCGTTGCTGACCGAACTTCAGCAGAAGGCCGGCGATTCTGGTGAATGCGTGTCCCTGGTCAAATCCTTGCTGAAGAATTATCAAACCGGGCAAATTAAACTCTACACCATTTGGCGCGTCCTGGATTTGCGGGCGCGGCGTCGGGATTTGTTTGAGTCCGGCGAGTATGCTCCGCTCTCGGCAACCGGCGGGAAGCAGGAACATATTTGCGCGTTTGCCCGCCGCGGCGCGAATGAGTGCGTCATCGCCGTGGCCGCGAGACTGATGATGAGCCTGGGGCGGGGAGCACAGCGTGCGGCCCTCGAACCTGATGTTTGGCAGCAAACCGCTCTGCCCGTTGCCGTTGCTGAACCCGGCGCCCGGTTTCGCGACGTCCTGACCCAACAGGTCATTTCAGTCGGGCCGGATCGGTTGATTCCCATCGCCACGCTGCTGTCCACCTTGCCGGTCGCGGTGCTCGAGCCGATTTGAGCAAGTCACGGCGCTGTTTTCACCCAGGTCCTGAGCACTTCGGCTACACTCCAGGCCTGCGCGATACAACCTCGCGGTGTGAACGGCGGCTCGGCATCGAAAATTTCGTTAATCGACCCAATGCAACCCTCGTCCAGATGTGGAATGAAACTTTGCAGGAACGTCCGAGCGCCCGCTTTGTCTTCCGGATGGACTTTCAACCAGGCGTCAATAAAGGGCCCAATGAGCCATGCCCAAACCGTGCCCTGGTGGTACGCCGCGTCCCGCGCGCGCAGGTCTCCAAAGTACTTCGATTTGTAGTCGGGGCTTTGACGGCTGAGGGACCGCAGCCCTAAAGGCGTGACCAGGCGTTCCTGCACCACCTCCAGGACCGATTGCCAACGCTTCTCCTCGAGGATGGGAAACTGTAATGAGAAGGATAACAACTGGTTTGGCCTGCATGAAATATCATCGCCCGCTTCCGAATCGATCACATCGTAAAGGTAGCCTCCTTCTTTGTACCAAAACCGCGCGTTGAACGAATCCCGCGCGCGCTGGGCATGCTCCGCAATGGGTTTGGCTGCCGCCTCGGTCTTCTCCTGCCTCAGCCAGTTCTCCAGAAGCCGAAGCGCATTATACCAAAGGCCGTTTATCTCCACCGCTTTGCCCCGTCGCGGCGTCACCACCCAATCATCCACCTTTGCATCCATCCACGTCAGTTGATACCCGGGCGCACCCTGGGTCAGCAGGCCGTCTCGTGGATCGACCCTAATCCCAAAGTCCGTTCCGCGAAGGTGTTTTTCGACAATGTCCACCAGTTTCGGAAGGATCAGGCGCAACGTTCCTCGATCGCCGGTGAGGTCCACATACCGGCTCAGCGCGTGAAAAAACCAAAGCGTGGCATCCGCTGTGTGGTAAAGTCCTTCGCTTTTTCCTTCTGGAAAAAGATTCGGAAGGAGTCCCTTGCGAATGTAATGGGCGAAAGTCCTCAGGATCCAACCGGCTTCAGTGAAACGGCCTGTGGTCAGCGTGAGGCCTTCCAGGCTGATCATGGTGTCGCGCCCCCAATCCGTGAACCAGTGATATCCGGCGATGACCGTTCGGATATCGTCGCCAGCCGCATGGGCTCGAGCTGAATCCTGGATGCGTCCGGCCGGATTGATGATGAATTGATCGGCGGCTAGTACCAGATCGGCTCCCGGGGATAGCTGTGCCGCCGGCGCCGCACAGCAAATGAGGCGGCGATGGCGGGTATGGTAAAAGCCCACAGCCTCCTCGGGCGTTAGCGCAAGCATGGTTCCCCACCACTCGGTCGACGCAATCAGAGTGGCATCACGGCGCGGGTGCAAGGCCACCGAAAAGTAACCCGGGCTCCAAAGCCATCCGCGAGCCGGGCCCCCTCGCTCGGCTTCTTTCGGATAATAAATTTCCCGCCGGGTGCCTCCGTCGTACGTTAAGGCTCCACGGTCTCCGTTTAGAACCATGCGGAGTTTTGGCAAAATGTCCGGGCAACTCACTTCGTAGCGATCGCCGTCGACGCTCAGCCGGTAACCCTGCGGCGATTTGGCGTCGACGGCTTGATCATGTCCCCGAAAGTGTATCGATGGATGCACTTCCAGTTGGATCTCCTGTTGCCCGGAAAGCAGGCGGTAATTGATGTGAACTGTGTTTTGGCCGTACAGGAAAAGAATGTGTTTCTCCAGGACAACTCCGTCGATTTGATATTGCCAGACGGGCAGGCCGTTCTCCAGGCGAAACTCGGCGAGGGAATTGGACGTTGCGGACGCATCATCCGGCTCACTGGACTCGGCACCTCCGAATTGCAGCACCCTTCCGTCGGGCAGTCGAATGTACTCCGCCAGGTGGTTGAGCATGACCATTCTTCCGAACGGTCCCGGCAGGGCGGAAATAAGCAGCCCGTGGTAGCGCCACGTGACACTGCCTGAAATGGTGCCCGAGGCATACCCGCCCAGGCCGTTCGTGGTGAGCCATTCGCGCTGGAGGACTTTCCGGGCTTGGGCTCCGCGTGCGCCCCTGAGGTCGAGCAGCCTGATCAGCTTATCCATCTTGCGCTACCGGGGTTCTCCGTCGGCGTCATTGAAGGGTTCAGCTGCGAGGACCACAGCTGAATGTCCTGGAATGCGCCATCCCGATTCGGTGTTTACATCCGCCGTCCCACAGCCGTCGTACCGAGGCGATTCACTGGACCATATCAGTTGCCACCGGCTTCCTTCAGGTGCCGCGACCAGTGGTTCAGACAGGGCGGCCTCGAGGAGATCCGGCCCGAGATTGACTAACATGAGGCGGTCTCCGGGTTCTTCAGAGAAAAAGCGAAGGACGAAACATTCGGGAGCCAGCACCGCCCCGTCCACCCCGCCAGGTTGCGGCCGCGAAAAAACCGGGTCCTCCCGTCGCAGCTTAATCAGATCGGCATGGAGCAGGTAAATGGCGCGGTTCTTTTCCTTCTCCGACCAATCGAGTTTGCAGCGCTGAAAACTCTCCTTCGAGTGCGGCTCAATCAGGTGCGCTACGCTTTCCTTGTGCGCGACTGACGGAAACTGCGAAAGAAAGCCTTTGCGCCCCTCCGCCACCAGGGGCGCAAGGTCAGGCTTATGATCCGCAAAGTACAGGAACGGGGCGGATGCCGCGAATTCCTGGCCCTGAAAGAGCATCGGGGTCGACGGGCCAAGGAGCAGCAAAGCTGTAAGTGCTCGCAGCCGGCCTGCTGAGGCAACCTGGTGAACGCGTTTGCCGAGAAGCGAGTTGGCGACCTGATCGTGATTCTGCAGGCAGATCACGAACTGTTCGGGCATCAACCCTTTGGTCCCCGTACCTCGTGACTGTTTCTGCCACCCCGAACGCTGGCCCTGGTAAATAAAACCGCGCTTTGCGGCTGAAACGAATTCCTGGGCCGATCCTTTGAAATCCGAATAATACGCCTCACTATGGCCCGATGCCGCAATCGCGGCGATGTGGTGCCAGTCGTCGTTCCAGATGGCGTCGAGGCCGTACCCGCCCTGCTTCACATCCCGGACCAGGATTGCGTGTTGGCACTCATTTTCCGAAACGACGTACGTGCGGCGGTTCGGGGCCGCCTTGCGGACGCAGCCGCACAGCTCTTTAATCACGTGCTCGGGTGACGCGTCGAAAATCTGTTGTGTCGCATCAAGCCGCAAACCGTCCATATGGAACTCCTCCACCCAGTAAGCCGCGTTTGAGCAGACGAATTCGCGCACCGGTCCGGCGTTCTCGCCGTCGAAATTGATGGCCTCGCCCCACTCGTTCGCATAGCGCCGGGTGAAATAGTCTTCGGAGAATTGTTTGAGGTAATTGCCGTCCGGCCCAAAGTGGTTGTACACCACATCCAGGATTACCCCCAACCCGAGGCTGTGCGCACAATCGACAAAATGCCGCAACTCGTCCGGCCGCCCGTAAAGCCGTGTCGGCGCAAACAGATCGACTCCGTCATAGCCCCATCCAAATGCGCCCGGGAACTCCGCCACTGGCATTATTTCAATGAGCGTCACTCCGACTTCAGCCAACGCCGGCAGTTGCTTTTGTGCGGCCGCAAAAGTCCCCTCCGGAGTAAAGGTGCCGATATGAAGCTCATATATCACCTGGCCTGAACGAGCCACACCGGTCCATTCCTGGTCGTGCCATGTGAAACGAGACGGATCGATGATCTCCGAAGCTCCGTGGGGGCCTTCGGGTTGGAAGCGCGAGGCCGGGTCCGGAAAAATCCCCGAGTCCAACTCCATGCGATACCACATGCCTGTTTTGGCGGCCGGCACGTAACCGGAATAGTACCCGTCTTTTTCCCGTGCCAGTTCCGCCCTCTCTGTTTTGGGAGAACCGGCCGACCCGAATTGAACCGCCACGCGGGAGGATTTGGGCGCCCACACCCGGAAATGCGTCCCCCCGCCCGCCACTGGTTCTGCCCCTACGGGAAAGCGCCTCTTGAACCGCACTTCAGAATGCTCTGTTTTCCCAGGGCCTGGGCCCCGGTCAACCGTAGTTGCACTAGCCTTTTCGTGGATGCTCATACCTCTCAGATTCACGTTCAACTTGATGACATTTGTTTCATTTGCAAGTAGGAAGAAACGTAACCCTCGGATTGCCTTTTTGCTTCGAACCCAGGCTGAAAAAGCGTCGCTGAAACATCGCTTGTTTTTTTCGTCCGCCCACTCGTCTGGCATCTGATCGAGGCGCAACTTGCGAGACTCAGTCGCTTTCCATGCCGATGGTTCTTGCAAATGCAGTAGAGCAGGAAAAATATCCCTCAAACGGGCCCTTCCCGTTTCTTAATCAGAAATGCAAACACCTCAATATGAAATCCACCCTCTCACCTAATACTACGACGAATCGTCGCGCTTTCCTGAAGACATCCGCAGCCGCCGCAACCGGAGTTGCTCTCGGTGCGGGATTGAGCAGACCCGGATACGCCGCTGAGAACAACACCATAAAAGTGGCTCTAGTTGGTTGCGGCGGCCGAGGAACTGGCGCGGCGGCCCAGGCCCTAAGCACAACCGGCCCCACACGCCTCTATGCGATGGCCGACGTGTTCGAGAGCCGGCTGCAGGCGAGCCTTGGCAATCTCAAGACCGGCCACGAAGGCCAGGTCGATGTCCCGGCAGAGCGCCAATTCGTCGGATTCGACGGTTTCAAAAGCGCCATCGATTGTCTGTCCAAAGGCGACGTTGTGTTGCTGGCCACTCCTCCGGCGTTCCGGCCCATTCATTTCGCGTATGCGGTCGAAAAAGGCTTGAATGTATTCATGGAAAAATCCTTTGCAGTGGATGCGCCTGGCATACGAAGAATTTTATCCACAGGTGAGGAGGCATCCCGCAAGAACTTGAAGGTTGCCGGGGGGTTGATGAGCCGGCATTACCGTCCGCTGGAACAAGCGGTGGAGCGCATTCACAACGGCGAAATAGGCGAGGTGATCACCGAATGGGCTTACCGGATGCACGGGCCCGTTGGGTTGGTCCGCAAACAACCCGCCATGTCCGAATTGGCTTACCAGATTTCCAACTACAGCAATTTCACATGGCTCAACGGCAGCTTCATTGTCGATTGGCTTATTCACAACATCGACGTGTGCTGCTGGGTGAAAAATGACTGGCCGGTGTCAGTCCAGGGAATG
>Ga0070738_10002157_pt1 | contig 32252 bp, 26 predicted proteins | sample Coa_R2_2_FD_66446 | JGI IMG/M metagenome (GOLD analysis project Ga0070738, IMG submission 66446) | Surface soil microbial communities from Centralia Pennsylvania, which are recovering from an underground coalmine fire - Coalmine... | ecosystem: Environmental > Terrestrial > Soil > Unclassified ...
CACGAACACCTCGCCGGGTTTGACCTCAAAATCCAATCCTTTCAACACCTCGTGTCCATTGAAGCTCTTGCGCAACCCGCGCACCTCGACGCCGATGCCTTGCTGGTTTGGAGCAGGTGTTGTCATTACCGTAGCAGGAGCCGGGTCAGAATATAATCCAGGATTACGATAAGAACGATGGAGTTAACTACCGCCTTGGTGACGGAGCGGCCAATGCCGCGGGGACCCCCAATCGTGATGAGCCCCTGGTGGCAGGAAACAACGCCGATCACCCAGGCGAAAACGAAGCTCTTAAAGACTCCATTCACCACATCCTTCAATTGCACGATGTCGCGCAGCGTGGTGAAAAATGCCGAAAACGAGATATCAATCCTCGAATTGGAGGTCGAAACGAATGCTCCACCCAACCATCCCACCAGGATCGCGAAGATCACCAGCATGGGCAAGGCCACGGCTATGGCCAGCAAGCGCGGCAAAACCAGGTAATGTATCGGGTTGATGTTCATGGTGCGCAGGGCGTCAACCTCCTGGTATACTCGCATCGAGCCGATTTCGGCCGCCATCGCGGACCCAATCCTTCCCGCAATCAGGATGGACATCATCACCGGCGCGAGTTCTTTACAGATTGAAATGCCCACCACTCCTCCAACCGCATTCGCCAGCCCCCGTTCAACCAGCACCGGCCCCGTTTGCAACGCAATCACACCACCGATGAAGAACGACAAAATGCATACCATCAGCAAACTTGCATTCCCGATTTCAAAGAATTGATCAAAGATCTTGTCGCGCTGGCGCCAGCTGCGCGGCAATGCTAGCAGCGTGCGCCACAACAAAATCACCATTTCCCCTACATTTTGAAACATAGCGTCTGGTCGGCCTAACCCGATTGATTGCCGCCGGCGGTGTCAATCCCAGGCCGTGTCGGCAGCAACCTGTGGCGACATCTTATCCTTCGCAAGTCCATTCTTCTCATCACGTTCGGTCCCATTATTTCGACGAACCTTTTTTTCCTGCAACCGGGACGTAGAACAGCTTTGTGCGGCTGCCGTTCGTCCCCGACTCATGCTGGAATAACCCGAAAAACACCGAGACCTTCCGGCTCGCCGGAGTCACGTCGCGACGATATAGGTTCCAAATCAACGATTGGCTCTTCAACCCGGCACGCGGATTGGTCTCCTGTCTCCACAAAGACCACAGCGGGGAATAGTCTCGCTCGATCTTGTGACTGCCCTGGACAAATGGTTCCAACGGAGCAATCACCTGCAGGCGCGTGTTGCCGTTGAATTCCACCCGCTTGAAAAAGAAAGGCAAAAGGTACGTGCGCCGGGCTGCCGCATGTGTCTCCGTGTTTTTGTCCACTGTGTCCGAATAAAGAAAGAAAGCGATGCGCACGCGGGATCGGTCCAGGGGAGCCAGCTTGGCCCGGCTGTATTTGTATATCGGCCACATGTAGAAATCGCTTTGCAGCGTCTCATTATGCGATTTGCTAAACAGCGGCCAGAATCGCGTGGTCGTTTTGCCTTCGCCTCTTGCCCATTCGATCAGCGGCCATGGCGCGTCCCATTCTTTGTACTTCTTCTCCCGGTCGACAATTCGATTGAAAAAGGGCCAAATCACCGTCGTAGAGTCCCGCAACGGGGACCGCACGATTGCATAAAGAGGGATCGATGCTTGCTGCCAAACCGGATTTGTGCTGCCGAGTCCCATGTGGTCGTTCATGAAGAACGGCCATAAGATGAACAGGCTGTCGTATCCCGGCACCTGGACCTTCTCGTTGTAACCGTTCGTTGTAATCGTAATTTCTTTGTGCTCGTGTCCCACGATAGGCCAGAATTGCCACCCCTCCAGGCCGGGTCCGCGCCTTAGGTGGAACAGCGGGTACAAGTAATTGTCCGTCACAACTTCACGCTTCTTCGTTTCTCCGAAAATCGGAAACATGATGAAGTAAATCTCGTCCTTAAAGAGCCGATGCTTGAGGCGGCCGTAAATGGGGAATACCGCGGTGTAATTGTTTTCAGGATGGATTGAGCGCTGTTGAAAATAGACCGGGAAAACCGTGAAACGCGTTCTGCTCGTGTCATCCGGGTCAGGGCCGCCAGCCAGGCTCAGGAGTTGGCAAAATTGCCATCGGTACTGCGACCCATATCGGTCATACGTTAAAATCGGATATAGAAAATCGAACTCCTTCAGGCCCGCCGCCTCATCCGTGGTGTAGGAAAGCAAAGGAGGCACAGCCCATGTGTGCTCCGTTTCGGCGGTTTGGTCATAGAATAAAGGCCCCAACGCCTCCGTCCGAGTTCCTGGGGTCAGCGTCAGATAGAATTCATGATAAAGGGGGCCCGCACTAAGAAAGTCAGCCGCTCTCAAAACCGGTGTTGTGGCGGACAGAAAACAAATCAAGACCGCAAGCCGCTGGAATACGGGACACTGGGGCAAGCCGATTTTAACACGCCGATAACGATATCGGAGTCCTAAAGCCTGAAGAAAACGCGCAAGAAACGTCCGTTTTGACATGCTGTGCGCCTCTAATCCGCTCTCATGGTCGATGTTTTCGACGGTTGTGCCTCCTGATTCAATGGGTCAGCCGCGCCTTCCGCTCTGTGTTGGGAGGCTTCCTGCGGATGGCGCGTTAACAGGTTCAAAAGCGCGGGCAGAAAGGTTAGGCCCGCGATCATACAAGTGGCCAGGCCTGTGGACATGACGTACCCGAGGCTTTGAATACCCTGATGTTTCGCCAGGATGAGGCTTCCAAACCCGGCGATAGCAGTGAGCCCCGAAACCAGGACGGCTTTTCCGGTGCTGCGAGCAAGGATGTTGGGGGTCTGTTCTTCAGCATAGCGGTTCAAAATGTGAATGCCGTTGGTGACACCGATCCCAATCACCAGCGGCAGAGTCATAATATTGGCCGGATTGAGTTGCACATCAAAGAAGCCCATTAATCCGCCTAACCAAAGAAAACCCACACCAACGGGAACCAGCGCCAACGCCACGCACAAAGGGCTTCGGAAGTGAAACAACACCAGCACCACAATCGCAAGCAATGAATATCGTGCCGCCTCCTCATAACTGCGTTTGAGCAAGTCCGTGTAATAATACAATTGAACGGGAGTGCCGGTCACGTTGGGGTAGACGGTTTGGACCTGCTGGATAAATTCCTTTTGGTTTTCGCGTTTCCAGACGTCCTTTTTTGGATAAACCATCAGCAGATACTTTCCGGTGACCCCGACGAAGCGATCCCGCAATGCCTGGGGAAGATCTTTCACTCGCAGTGGCTCGTCGCTTTCCTGGTGTTTCATCGCTTCAAACGTGTCTCGCACGTCGTTGAACAGGGCGCGTTGGAAAGCGCCTAATTTTATCGCGCTGTTTTCCACGTCCGAGGGTAAACCCTTGAGCATTTCTTTGCGCAAATCGCCGACTGCCTGCCTGAGAGAAAGCATCTGGGCCGCAAGCACGGGTTCGTCCTTATGAATCTCATCGTACGCCGCTCCGAGGTAGCCGAACAATGAGTAAAGGGTCGTGCTCAGTTGGGGAATATTGACCGGGGCGGGATCCGGGGAAGCAAACTTGATCGGAGCCAGTTCGGCTTTGATTTCACGCACGAGCTTTAGCTGTTCGGACTGATCCCCGCCCAGGTACTTCGTTATGGACTCGACTCCTGCGACCGCCGGCAGGTTGGTCAAGCGCGCCATCAATGCGTTGGCGTCCTCGACATTGGTCGCGATGACGGCGCCAAAGAGAACGGATTTGTCTGCCGAGTTCAGCAGCTTCTTCTCGAACTGCACCGCCGGCAGCCCGGCGCTCTGCATGTGCAACAAGTCGTAGTCGAAGTAGACTTTGGGAACCTGGGTGGCAGCCAGGGCGCACAAGCCGACGGTAATCACCGTGACCAGCACGGGGCGCTGGAGCCATAAGTTTTCGATACGCGCCCTCCGATCGGGAGCTCCGGCCTCGGCGTGGTCAATCCGATTCTGACGGCCTCTCAACAAGAGCACGGGCAAAATCGTCATCATCGGCACCAGGCACACGAGCAAACCGCCTCCGCAGATAATTCCCATCTCCTGGATGCCTTTGAAATTAGTGAACGCCATCGCCAGGAACGCACCGGCGGTCGTGAATGCCCCCGTGAAAATCCCCTGACCGGTATAAACAATTGCTTTCACCAGCGCGTCATGCTCGGTTCGGCCTCGGCGCAACTCTTCTTCATAACGCGAGATCAAGTGAACTCCGTAATCAATCGCCAACCCGATGAGAATCGGTACGAAGGTGATGGTCAGAATATTGAGATGGCCGACCGTGAATGTCGCAAAGGCCATGGTGTACCCCAGACCCACGATGAGGCAGAGCGTCGCTTTTACCGGCCGGCCGGTTTCCTGGTAGCCGTAGATAAAGATCAACGCGCAGACCACCAGCGACACAATGCTGGCCACAGTCGTGTCTTTTTGCGACTGCTGCATTTCATCGTGTTCCAGAACCGGCTCGCCGGTCAGGCCCACGTTGAGGCCTGGGACTTCCAGCTTGGTTTCTTCAACAATCTGGCGCAAGCGCTCGACCGATTCGCCGTTCAGCTCGTCTCGCGGCGCCTGCGCCGTGACGAGGAAGATCCTGCCATGCGCGAACGTCACATAAACCTGCCGTTCGGCCTCTTCGCCCGCGGTTTCCTGGGCCGCGCCAGTTTCGTTGGTTTCACTCGATGTGCCACTGAAAAGCGCCGTGATTCCCGGAGAGAGCGGAGGCCCGGGGTGGGTCACGCTCGCGGTGGCCTCTTCAACGATGCTTTTCAAAGCCGGAAAGGCTTTGACCATCGCGTCGTTTTCCGCGTTTTGTTCCGCCTTGGCCGTCCGGAACCCCGCATTAATCATCGCAAACAGCGACACCAGGTTGGTCGTATGCTCGAATTTCTGTAGAAACGGTTTGTACTCACCCAGTGTTTTCTTGAGTTCGGCAAGGTCGGGTTCCGGCACGAAAAGCAGGGCCTTTGATCCCAGCATTCTCAAGTCGCCCTTGTAGAAAACGTCGCGGAAAAGGTTGGTTTCCGCTTCCAATCTGGTTCCCAGGCGCTCGACAAACCGGCGATTCTTATCCTGGTCATCGCTTTCCACGACCACAACGAGGTCGTCCTGGGTCGGGAACTCCTTTTTGAACTGAAGGAAATTCTGATGATATTTTTTGTTCGAGCCGACCAGGTTGTCGCGGCTGGTGTCGAAGGTCAAAAACCGGACGGTGTACAGGATGCTGATGACGAACAGGACCAGTTGCGGATAAACAAACCAACGCCGATGACGGAAAAGGGAGTTGGCCAGCCAGCCAAGTCCCCGCGCAACCAAGGTGTCTTCGGTGAGCCGCTTTATCTTCACCCCTGCACCTTTGGAATATCTTCGGGAAACTCCGCGTTGGAATAGACCTCCTTTACGTCGTCATGGTCCTCCAATGCGTCCAGGAGGTTGTTCACCGCGCTGGAAGCCTTTTCGTCCGCCAGCGGCACGATCACGGTCGGCAATTCCGTGATTTCCGCGGATGCCGACTTGATGTTTTTTGCCTCCAATTGTTTGTGGACGGCTTCGAACTGCCCCGGCTCAGTCAGGATCTCATAGCCCTGGGGATCCGCTTTGAAGTCTTCGGCTCCGGCCTCGAGCGCGATCTCCATGATTTGATCCTCGTTCGCGGCCTCGCGCCCGACGATAATCTGGCCTTTGCGGTGAAAAAGTCGCGTCACTGATCCCTGGCTGGCGATGCTGCCGCCGTTCTTGGTCACGATACTGCGGATTTCCGACGCCGTCCGGTTCCGGTTGTCCGTACTGACTTCGACGAGCACGGCGACACCATGGGGCCCATACAGTTCATACGTCAAATCCTCGAAATTGGTGGTCTCGCCGCCGCCAGTCCCCTTCTTGATCGCCCGATCGATATTGTCATTGGGCATGTTGGCCGCGCGGCATTTCAACAAGACCATCCGCAACCGCGGGTTCATCCCCGGATCCGCTCCCCCGATCTTGACGGCAATGGTGATCTCTTTGCTTAGTTTCGAAAAGATTTTGCCGCGCTTGGCATCGATCGCTCCCTTAAAGTGCTTAACCTTTGCCCATTTACTGTGTCCAGCCATAGTTTCGGTACTTTCAATTAACACGAGAACGATGTGACCTTTGATGCCCGTTCTCGGGCCTCTGCCCGCCTAACGTCCCGCCGCGGGTTGTGGTTCCACGTAGACCGCTGTGCCATAGCATAGCACTTCTGTGATTCCGGCTGAAATTTCCGTGGCGTCGTACCGCACTCCAACCACCGCGTTGGCACCCAATTGCCCCGCGTGCGAAATCATCTCATTGAACGCGTCATCCCGCGCCCGTTCGCAAAGAGAGGTGTACAACGAAATATTCCCGCCGAATAAGCTCTGCAGCCCCGCTCCAATATTGCCCACGATCGAGCGCGAGCGCACAATGATTCCCCGCACCACCCCAAACGACCTCACCACCCGGTAACCCGGCAGCTCAAATGTAGTCGTTGTCAGCGGATGCGTGGCACTCATCACCCCTTAAAAGGAGCAGAATTTGGGAAATGAGAGAAGCTCAAAGTACGGGAAGTCCCAGGGGCCAAAGCTGCGTGATGCCTTTTTCGTGACGAGTAATGATTATCGACAGGTCTTGCACCCCGGGAGTAAACTGCAGCGAGCGGGCCGGGATTTGCGCCCGCGACGCCATGGAATCAGTCGGAAATCGGAAAGGAACCTGCCTATGTATAAAGTCACTGGAGCCGACGGCATTGAATATGGACTGGTCAGCGGAGAAAAAATCCGGGAATGGATCAAGGAGGGTCGGGTCAACCTGGACTCCAAAGTGCAATCGGATGGGAACGTCGAATGGAAAGCTTTGCGTGAGTACTCCGAGTTTGCTGATTTGCGCGGCACTGCGCCCTCACCCTCCTTGCCGCCTGTTTTACCGGTAGCCAATGCCTCGTCTCGGGTCAGTAGACTGGCAATTGCTTCTCTAGTTTTGGGTATTCTGGGCATCCTGACCGTTGGAATCACCGCCGTGTTTGGATTGGTCTTGGGGATCTTTGCCCTGGTAAAAATCAACTCAAGCCGCGGTGAATTGCGAGGACGGGGCATTGCGGTCGCGGGCACAATCATTTCGGGTTTCCTGGTTTTGATTTTACCGGCGATTCTTGCCGCCATGCTGCTGCCGGCGTTGGGGCGGGCCAAGGCTCGAGCCCAATCCATCCTATGCATGAACAACATGAAGCAACTCGCCTTGGGCGGCATGATGTATGCCGGGGATAATAAGGACCGCTTTCCTCCGGGTGACCATTGGTGCGACCTGATTGGAAAGTATGTCGGCAATCAAAACGCCTTTCGCTGTCCGGCCGCTGATTCCTCCCAATCCTGTCATTACGCTTTTAACGAAAAATTGTCCGGACTTGAGATCAAGATCGTAAGGTCCCCGGCTCAGACCGTGCTGATGTTTGAAACCGATAGCGGCTGGAATCTTAGCGGCGGACCCGGGCTTGTTCTCAATCGTCCAAGGCATCGAGACACCATCGGACTGGTATTCGCCGACGGGCACTGCGAAATGGCAACTAGAGGACGACTGCGCGCCGTTCGATGGGACCCTTAAACGGTTGAACGGCTCTCATGCTGCCGTACGCGCTTACCACCTTCATCGGCTCATTCCTTCTATTCCAAATCCAACCGCTGATGGGCAGATATGTTCTGCCTTGGTTTGGAGGAGGTCCGGGTGTGTGGACAACCTGCGTCTTTTTCTTTCAAACGACTCTGCTGGCCGGGTACGCTTACGCACACGTTCTCACGCGTTATTTCAAGCCTCGCCCCCAGGTCCTGATTCATACAATTGTTCTCGCAGGGTCTCTTGCCTCTCTGCCCATTGTGCCTTCAGATGCCTGGAAGCCGCAAACCCCGGATCATCCCGTTGTTGGCATTCTTGCCCTGCTCGGCGCAACCGTCGGAGTTCCTTTCCTGGCCCTTGCCTCGACAAGCCCTCTTCTTCAGCAATGGTTTGGCAGCACCCGCAGAGAACCCTACGGCCTTTACGTGCTCTCCAACATCGGTTCTCTTCTGGCCCTGCTCACCTATCCAACCTTCTTCGAGGCGCATTTCAGGCGGCAAACCCAGGCTCTCATGTGGGAATGCGGCCTGGTTCTTTATTGTTGCTGTTCCGGCTTCTGCGCGGTGCGCTGGTTCAAAACAGCGCGGGGAAACTTTCAGATGGAAGCCAGGCCCGCCAATCCGATCCCGGGCGCCTGCTCAGAAGGCGTCCCTTCAATCCAGGCGCGTGTGCTTTGGGTTCTATGGCCGGCTTGCGCGTCAATTTTGTTGCTGGCCGTCACTAATAAATTATGCCTCGATGTCGCGGTTGTTCCTTTGCTCTGGGTTCTACCGCTGGTTGTTTATCTGTTGAGTTTTATCCTCTGCTTTTCGGGCGGCGCATGGTACCCGCGGCGGCTTTTCATGGTGCTGACGCCGCCGGCTTTTGCCTGTCTTTGTTGGGCTCTGTTCCACGGCGCAGGCCGGCCATTTTGGGAGCAGGTTTGTCTTTATGTCTCCGCATTGTTCGTATGTTGCATGGTGTGCCATGGCGAATTGTATCGAATCCGGCCCGCACCCCAGCGATTGACGGAGTTTTACCTTCTATCGGCGACCGGCGGGGCCCTGGGCGGTTTATTCGTTTCCATACTCGCTCCACTTCTCTTCAAGCACTACTACGAACTTCATTGGAGCCTCGCCTTGCTGGGCTTGTTATTTGTATTCGTCCACAGCTCCGCTGTAATCCGGTCGCTTATAGAAATGCGCGGCAGGTCGTCTCGCACCGGCCGGGGTAATTTCATCTCCAACCCGCAGGTTCTCAGTCTGGGACTTTGTGTTTTGTGGATCGGGTTCCTGGGACTTGTGACGACGCTCTGGCTCCAGGCTCGCCGGCCCAGCCCCGAAATTGTGTATCGCTCCCGGAATTTCTACGGCGTGTTAACCGTTTTCGAACACCGAAAGGAGGAACCCAAGGGGCATCACGTTCTGCTTCAGCACGGTCGCATTACCCACGGTTTTCAATTCGTCGACCCGCAGTTGCGAGAACTTGCCACTACATATTACGGACCTCAAAGCGGCCTTGGTCTCGCGGTCAATTCGTTGCCTCCGGCTCCGCGCCGAATAGGAGTCGTTGGCCTCGGCACGGGCACTCTTGCCGCTTACGCCCGGCAGGGCGATGAGGTCCGGTTCTACGAGATCAATCCCGAAATAATCCGGCTGGCCCGCTCACGTTTCAATTTCTTGAGCAACAGCGCCGGGAATTGCGTTATCCAAGCCGGTGATGCTCGGCTCAGCCTCGAAAAGGAATCATCTCAACAGTTCGATCTCCTGGTGCTCGACGCCTTCAGCAGCGATTCCATCCCGGTTCACCTGCTTACCCGCGAAGCGTTTTCAATCTACTTAAGGCACCTCGCGCCGCAGGGGATCCTGGCGGTGCATATTTCAAATCACTTCCTCAGGCTGGATCCGGTGGTAACCGGGCTGGCGCGCTACTTTGAACTCCACACCGCCTTTATTGACCATGATGCCAAGCCTGAGCAGTGGTGGACTTATTCGTCAACCTGGATGCTGCTGTCTCGTGATCCGTCCCGGCTGGAAAGTCCTTCCATCCTCCGAGCCGCCAGCCCGGCCCCGCCCTTTGTTAAAGCAATGCCGCTGTGGACTGATGATTACAGCAGTCTCTTTCGCATTCTCAGATAAAAACAAACCCCACGGGCTCGTGGACCCGTGGGATCGGCGCAACTGAATCCATCCGTAGCTCGGAACCGATTTTGCCGGGGTGTTGGGTTCCAAGGGCGCGGCCGGTTCGCACCGGCTCGCCAGGATTCAGTCCACGGTGATTTTCCGCGGCTTCACCCGTTCGGACTTCGGCAGCGTGAGCGTCAGGACTCCTTGCTCCATTTTGGCCGAGACTTTGGTCGTGTCTATGGCCGGATCAAGTTCGAAAACCCGGCGGTACGACGCATTGATCGATTCCTGGAACAGGGCTTCGCCAGGCATCTGCTCGGCCTGCCGATTTCCTGTAATGGTTATTTCGGTGCCCTCGAGGGTAATCTCGAGGCCGTCCTTACTCACTCCCGGCATTTCAGCCTCAAGGACGTAGCCGTCCTTGGTTTCAAAGATGTTGACTTCGGGCGACAGGTAAGTCGTCCCCTGTTCCCGATTTCGTTGCTCATGTTGTGCGAGTGCTTTCATGATTCTTCTCCCGTAACGAAATAATTTTCCTATTTTGATTTCTTGGTTAACTCACCGTCACATCAATGTGCCGAGGCTTGGCTTCTTCAGCTTTCGGCAGGGTTACAGTCAGGACGCCGTCTTTGTACTGCGCTTTGATCTTATTGACAGAGACAGGCGTTGGCAGAGTAATCGTCCGTTGGAACCGACCAAAGAACCGCTCCGCACGATATACCTCGGCTTCCTTCAACGATTCGTCCGCTTTGCGTTCCCCGGAGATGCTCAGGCTCCCGTTGTGCAGCGAAATATCGATGTCCTCTTTCCGCATTCCGGCCAATTCAGCTCGCACATACAGGTTGTCCTTGTCCTCGTAAACGTCGAACGCAGGATTCCACCCGCTCAGCAATTGAGAGGACCGCGCCAATTCGGCCAGGGGCGCCTCAAACAATCGATCAATTTCTTCTCGCAGATTTGTAAGCCGCCCGAATCCGGTCCAGGCGGAAAATTCCGGTCGTTGCCATCTAGCTAAACTGTTCATATTTATTTGTCCTTTCGTTTTTAAATTCAATCCGCAACAAGAAATAGCTTTGGGCGTGCCAATCGGTGTTATTGTTTCATAAAGCGCATATCCATAGATAATTACACACTGCAAAAAGGCAGTGAAGAATTCCAAAGTAGGGACAAAATGTCGCAGTTAAGCAGGTTGGGTGTGCGGCCTTAAGAGACAAAATGTCTCGGTTGCAAAGCCTGAGTAGACTCCGGATTTAAACCTTGGGATCGCTGAACGAATTTAGCCTAATCGAAGGCGTGGCCGGCAGAACATAGTACGTCACGAACCTTGTGCCGGACCAGTTCCTTTACTCGGGCCCGCGCTGGGACAAGGTATTTGCGTGGATCGAACTCCTTCGGGTTTTCAGCGAGGGCTTTCCTGATCCCGGCGGTCATGGCAAGGCGCAGGTCGGTATCGATATTCACTTTCGTGCAACCGATTCTTCGGGCCACTTCGATGTCGGCTTCAGGCACTCCTGCAGTATCGGTGCCCAGCTTGCCTCCATACTTGTTGATTTCCTCGACGAAATTCGCAGGCACACTCGACGCTCCATGAAGAACGAGCGGGTAGTCTCCGAGGTTTGCATCCATCAGGGCTTTTTTGATGGCCTTCAGGCGATCCAGATCCAGATGTTGTTCACCTTTGAACTTATATGCGCCGTGGGAGTTACCGATTGCAACCGCCAACGAATCCACCCCCGAGAGCCGGACAAATTCGACGGCTTGTTCCGGATTGGTGTAATGACCGTGCTGCGAGAAATTACCGCCCTGTTCGCCTTCGTCGAATTGCGCGCCGACAAGGTGTCCGAGCTCGCCTTCAACGACGCAGTTGTGTTTGTGGGCATAATCGACCACGCGCTTGCAAATCTCGACGTTCTTTTCGAAAGGCTCGTGGCTGGCATCGATCATGACGCTGGTGAAACCCTCGTCGATGCAATCTTTGCAGAGTTCAAATGTGTCCCCGTGATCCAGGTGAACGGCAATGGGAATAGTCGAGAGGCTGACGGCCGCTTCAATGAGTTTTTTGAGGTAAACCGGGTTGGCATAGGTCCGGGCGCCGCGGGAAATCTGGAGCATGACCGGAGCTTTCTCCTCTTCGCAGGCCTCAACGATGGCCTGAAGCAGCTCCATATTGTTGACGTTGAAGGCACCGAGGGCGTATTTCCCTTTCAAAGCCTTCGCGAAGAGATCTTTGGTATGTGTCAGTGGCATAGGTTTCGCAGCGACTAAATAAGTCGGTTCAGGATTGGCCGCATTTAAAAGGCGGACGGGGGCGCATAATAAGCAGAAAAAATGGCGAAGAAAGGCAAAAAGAAGATGACAAAAAGCTGCCCGGCAGGCGGCTCGCTGGTGATCAGTCGTTCTCTATTATCGAGCGGCTGGCCTACGTTTCTTTTTCTTCCCCGGACAATTTCCGGTACAGCGTCGCGAGGCTCACCCCAAGCAGGACCGCAGCTTTTTCTTTATCTCCACCGCACTGTTGAAGCGCGCGGTTCAGGTAACTCTGCTCCTGCTCGCGCAAAAAGGTTTTTAACGGCAAAATTTCTTCCGGTGGAGGAGGTTCGCCCGGCGTTTGTGAAGTTTCGTTGCGAAGCGGGTAGAGCGCGGAATCAGGGACCGTGGGAAGAGCGACACCCGACGCCGGTTCCTTGCTTGTGCCCGTGAAGTTGACCGCCTCAAGAATGCTCGGCGGCAGATCGGTTGACTGGATCACCTCGCCTTCGCAGAGGGTCGCCGCCCTTTCAACAGCGTTTTCGAGTTCCCGAACATTTCCGGGCCAGTTATAGGTGCACATGATTTCCATCGCCTCGCGGGTCATTTGGAAGGATTGCCCCGTGCGCGAATTGGATTTGTCTTTGAGGAAATGAGCCACCAGCAGCGGGATATCGTCTCGACGCTCACGCAGGCTCGGCAACTGGATAGCGATAACGTTCAACCGGTAATACAGGTCCTCGCGGAACGTGCCCTCCTTGATTTTCTTCTCGAGCGGTTCGTTGCACGCTGCCAGCACGCGCACATTCACATAGACCGGAAGGTTTTCTCCCACGCGCCGAACCTCGCGTTCCTGTAGTACTCTCAAAAGCCGGCTCTGCAGCAACGGCGACATCGACCCGACTTCATCCAGGAAGATAGTCCCGCCATCGGCTTCCTGGAACAACCCTTTCTTGTCGGTGATGGCCCCAGTGAAAGAGCCACGTCGATGCCCGAACAATTCGGATTCGAGCAGGTTCTCCGGCAAAGCGCTGCAGTTGATCGGAACGAATGGAGCAAACTGGCGCCGGCTGTTAAAATGCAGCGCCCGGGCCACCAACTCTTTGCCCGTCCCGCTTTCGCCCAGGATCAGAATCGTGCTGTCCGTGTCGGCCACGCGCTCGATCATTTTGAAAACCTGCTGCATTCTCGGGGCGCTGCCGATGATCTGGCTGAACTGGTATTTTTTCTTGAGCTGTTTGCGCAGGTAAACAGTCTCGGTAATCGCCGCGTTATAGGACAGGGCCCGCTGTACGCAGAGCTTGAACTCGTCGACTTTGAACGGCTTTTGCAGGTAATCAAATGCTCCCTGCTTCATGGCTTCCTTAGCCGTATCCACCGAGCCAAAACCGGTGATGACAATTACCACCGCCGGCGGGGTTAACTCTCGAGCTTTCTTGAGGATCTCCATCCCATGCGGGTTGGCTTTATCGAGGTAGAGATCCGTTATCACCAACTCCGGCGAATGAGTCGTCAGCGCCGTCGATGCAGCCTGCGTATTGGTGAACGGAAATACCTCGTGCCCTTCCTGACGGAGCATGTCTGCGACCATCTGGACCATGGTCAATTCGTCATCCACCAGGAGAATCTTTGCCATTGATGCCGAGCCTAAATCAAACCCGGGCTTTTGGCAACAAAAGCGGCCATTGTGGCCGTGGTGCCTTTGGATCGGGTAACACTACTTTTGGCACAATGCCTCACCCCCTTCGGGTAACAGTTACTTTTGACGCACGCGTCCCGGGCTTGAGGCTTGCTCACCATAATGGGCTCGGGTTGTGTCCTGCGGAGACAGACCGTGTGCCAACGATCAGTCCTTGTCGGTAAACCGATACCCGATGCCGGGTTCCGTTTTGAGGAAAGTCGATCGCGACGACTGCGGTTCGAGTTTCTGACGCAAATGCGCAATATGGACTCGGAGGTAGTCGGTGTGCTCGGTCGAATTTGGGCCCCAGACTTCCTTGAGGATTTGCTGGTGCGTTAACACGCGGCCCGGGTACCTGACAAAAAGGCTCAGCAACGAATACTCGATGGGAGTCAGCTTGATTTCCGTACCGTTCACTTTGACCACGCGCGCTGTTAAATCGACCTCCAGCCCTCCTGATTTAAAAATATGGGATCCCAATGAAGGCTGCTTGTGCCGTTGCGCCACACGCAACCTGGCGAGCAATTCGCCCGTCCGGAACGGCTTGGTAACGTAGTCGTTTGCCCCGTTGTCCAGGGCTGCGATCATTTCCTCCTCGCGTTCCCTGACCGAAAGAACCACGACCGGGATATTGCTCCATTGCCGCAAGCGTTTAAGCACACTTGCGCCGTCCATGTCCGGCAATCCCAGGTCCAGGATGATGACGTCGGGAGGCCGTTGCGCGGCTTCATAGATTCCCTCCTCCCCCGTCGAAGCTTCGACGACTTTGTAATCGTTTGCTTCGAGGCAGGTGTGAAGAAGTCGACGAATCTGTTGTTCGTCATCAATAATCAACGCGGTGGGTTTAAGCCCGCGAGAGTCGCTCATATCTGTTATCGGACTGTCTTCTGAATTGACCTGGCGAGGGCAGGTGAATGATGAATACAGAGCCGCCCTCCGGCCGGTTCTGTGCGCTCACATGGCCGCCATGAGCTTCCACCAACCCTTTGACTATCGCCAGGCCCAGACCTGTGCCGCCGGCCGGGGCTGCGGGGGCACGATAGAATTTCTCGAAGATCTGGGAAAGAGCATGCGCGGGGAGCCCGGGACCGTTATCCGCAACTTTCATTACGAAAGTGTCCGCTTCCATGGCCGCGCTTAGATGGACCGTTGTGCCCGCCGGCGTGTGAATCGACGCGTTTAAAAGAAGGTTCGTCAGGACTTGCTGCATTAAGACAAAGTCCATTCGGATTAACGGCAATCCAGGACTGATTTCGACAGCCACCCTGTGACGGCTCAAATCCCCCTCGATTTCGTCGAGCGTTACCTGGACCAGGTCCTCGAAGTCGCACCAGTCGAGTTTTGGCTTCATGTGCCCGCTTTCCAGGCGCGACATATTCAGTAAATTGCCCACCAGCCGATTCAGTCGTTGTGACGCTTCCTGGATTTCGCCCACCATTTCCTGTCGAAAATGGCGCGCCGAATCGTCCCTTTGTTCGGAGAGGCTGCTGGCCGCGCTCATAATGGCCGCCAGGGGCGTTCGGATTTCATGCGACACCGAGTTCAACAGGATTTTGCTCAAGCGCTCGGATTCGGCCACCAGCTTGGCGTGATGTTCTGCGTCTCTCAAGCGTTCGCGATCCAAAGCCAAGGCGATTTGACGCACAAACCCGTCCAGCAGATCGCGCTCGTCTGTGGTTAAAGGCGCGCCCTCGTTGAGTCTGAGACTCAAGACGCCCAACACGCGTTCTCCTGCCAGCAGCGGCACATGAAGCCCTTCAGCCGACGCGCAAGTGTTTGTTCCCCGACCGGCGGGTTGCCGATTGGCCGCGGCCCAAAGCGCGACTTTCTGTTCCTGTTCCGAAGGAAACCAGGTGCTGCCAGGGTAGGGGCTGAGATCTTCGAGCCCGTTTTCCTTGAGGGCGATATGGACCTCCGAATGAGTGACTTTGTTCACCTCTTCGATGCTGATAGCCAGGAGATCGGCAATGTGAGACGCCTGGGTCAAGGCCCTGGTTAAAAGATACAGCCCGGTTGCGTGCCGCTCCCGCCGTCGCTCGGAGGCTTCCTTGCTGCGCAACCTTGAGGTCAGGTTCCCAATCACCATTGCGACCACAAAGTACGTCAAGGTCAGCAACAGGTCCGCCAGGCTCTCCACACGAAACGAAAAAACGGGTGGAGTATACAAGTAATCCCAACTCAGGGTGGACAGAATTGCCGCCACGATCGTAGGGCCCTGCCGGACAAAGGTGCCCAGCACGACGACGCCGAGCAGATAAATCATCCCCAGCGGTTGATGGCCGAGCCATCTTTGGAGTGGCCAGTTTAGAATGCTGATCGCCGCGATAGACGCCACGCTGATGGCGTATTCCCTCATGAGCGACCGGTCCACGTTGATCGCAAAACGATGTCGCAGGGCGTGCGAATCGCGTTCCGCTCTGACGGCGTGCACATCGATGTCGCCGCTATCGCGTACCAGCCGGCTCATAAGCGAGCCGCCCCGCAGGAAATCAAAGGCGCGCCACCCGGTCGGTTTTCCGAGGACAATCTGATTCACTTCCTGTTCGCGGGCCACGCGCAGCAAGCCACGGGAGACATCATCGTCGGTTGTGGTTATCACCTGCGCGCCCAATTCCTTGGCCAGCATGAGGTGGCGGCTCAGATTCAGTTGTTCTTCCCGGCCGAGGGGTTTTCTGGGTTCAACATGGACCGCGACCCACGTGGCATGCAGTTCGCCCGCCAGCCGCCGGGTCCAGCGCACCAGGGCCGCCGATGCAGCGCCGGGTCCCACCGCGACCATCAGCCGCGGCCCGGATTTCCATGGCTCACCTTTGTGCCCGTTCTGCCGCGACGCCCGAACATCCCGGCTGATGTGCTCGGCGACAAAACGCAACGCAAGCTCCCGCAGCGCCGAAAGGCTTCCCGGGTGAAAGATTTGTTTTTGTGCGGCCCACGCCGCTTCCCGCGCGTAAGCGTCGTCAGACGCCAGCCGCGCGCTCAAGTCTTCCGGCGAGATATCCACCAGTTCGAACTCCGCTCCCTCGAGGATGGTGTCGGGAACCGTCTCCGCCGGGGTGGTTCCGGTAATTTGCCGAACGGCTTCGGACCGGCTCTCCACGTTTTCGACATTGAGCGCGGTGTAGACGTCGATTTGCGCTTCGAGCAACTCGAGCACGTCCTGGTAGCGCTTCGCATGGCGCAACCCAGGGGGATTGCTATGGCCGAGGTCGTCCACGATGACCAACCGCGGACGACGAGCAAGCACCCCATCCAAATCCATCTCCGTCCATACCCGACCTCTGGACAGGATATTGAGCGGCGGAACGACCGGGATTCCTTCCGCAAGCGAAGAGGTGTGTTGCGACCCGCGAGTGGATAAGCAGCCTATAACCACGTCGCGTCCCGCTGCCTGTTCGCGACGGGCCGCCTGGAGCATCGCCGCGGTTTTTCCAACCCCGGAGGTCATTCCAAAAAAGACGCGCAGCCGGCCTCGTCTTTTTGGGGCGTCCCTCCGGTTCAACAGTATCGGCAGCGGTTCGGTTTTCAGCCCGTTGTTATTCATCGGTCCAGTCCGGCGCCTCAGGACGCGTGGGCCAGCGCGGCTTCATACGCCGCCGGCGCCAGGGAAATGTAGTTTTCGCGCAAGCCGAGAACCTTTATGCGGCTTCGTAAGGTAGAGCGGGTAATGCCCAGAAGAGCGGCCGCCCGCGATTGGTTTCCGTGTTCCTCTTCCAATGCCCGGGCGATTAACTCCTTCTGAACCGTCGCGAGGATCCCCACTCCCGCGCATTTTTTAGCCCAAACAAAAAGATTCCGGGCCAGATCCGCTGTGCCTGGGGCCTCCATGGGCGGCGCAACCGGCGACTCGACCGCTGCCAGGATCGGACGCGGTGAACGGCCGATCTCTGTTGGGAAGTCACTTGCCAGGATCGTTTCTCCTTTGCTCAAGACAACCGCGCGCTCAATTAGATTTTCCAACTCTCGAACGTTGCCCGGCCAGCTGTATCGGCAAAGAATGTTCATCGCCTCGGTCGCAATGACTTTGGCGGGCATGCTTTTCTCGATACAGAGCTTGTTCAAAAAATGGTTGACCAGTTGAGGAATATCGTCGCGTCGGTCCCGCAATGGCGGCATGTGCAGCCGCACGACGTTTAACCTGTAAAACAGGTCTCGACGAAACTGGCCCGCGGCAACTGCGACCTCGAGGTCCTTGTTTGTCGCCGCGAGAATCCGAACATCCGAGTGGAGCGTCCTGTTGCTGCCCACCCGTTCAAAGGTCCCCGACTGAATCACCCGAAGGACCTTGGTCTGGGTTGCCATGGTCATGTCCCCGATCTCATCGAGGAACAGGGTCCCACCGGCGCAATGCTCGAACTTTCCGATACGGCGCGACGCTGCCCCCGTAAAAGCGCCTTGTTCGTGCCCGAACAACTCGCTCTCGAGCAAGTGTTCGGGGATGGCCGCGCAATTGACGGTCAGGAATGGCTTATTGGCGCGACGGCTGTTTTCGAATACGGCGCGCGCGGTAAGCTCTTTGCCGGTGCCGCTTTCTCCGGTGATGAGAACAGTGGCGTCCGAAGCGGCCACCCGCCCAATCAATTTGAAAACCGCCTGCATGGCTTCGGTTGTGCCCACCAGTGGGTGTGCCGGGGTGATCCCACTGGAGCCCTTTCCGTGCACCGCTGCCCGGCTCATTTCCACCGAAGCCGCTAAAGCCTTCTCGAGCGCCGCTTTCAATTTCGACAGCTCAAATGGTTTCGCAACAAAGTCGTACGCGCCGATTTTCATCGCCTCGATCGCGATTTCACCCGTGCATGACTCACTCATGAGGATGACAGGCACACGTGAGTCCATTTGGCGAATCCGGCGGCAACTTTCGATCCCGTTGAGCCCCTTGAGCCGCGCTTCCATTAGGACCAGGTCAGGCCGGCTTTGGGGTATGAGCTTCAAAGCCTCTTCGCCCGACCGGGCGCTGAGCAACTGGAACCCCGACTCACTCGCTATTTCCTCGAGGGAATAGCCGGCGCCTGGTTCGTCATCCACCAACAGCAACTTCTTTGACATCACAAACGGATTTGGTCCGCAGAGGTTCCAGCCAGCTTTAAGCGAGCGAAAACCTTTCGCCTAATTAAAACCGGGACCGAAGGTGATAAGAATTTATCAAAAACATCCGAACTTGTTCGCGTTGGCCCTTTTACCGAGCCGATTTTACCGGCGCGATTTCGATTTGGCGTTGGATCGCGTGATCGCGCATTTGCTCGCGCAATTTGGGTGAAGCGGCAATTCCGTCGTCACTTGCGCGGGTCGTGCTGGCCGTGGTGGTTGCCGTTGAATTCATCACCGCCAACATGGCTTTGCGTTCCTCGATTTTGGCCCGCCCTTTCGGCGATGTTGCGATGCCGTCGGAAGCGAAGCTGGTTGTGAGTTGCGGGTCGTGCGAAGCCGTCTGATAGACCACCGGCCGCTCGCTCAGCCTTTGGCGGACCTTGGGCGAGGCGGTAATCCCATCATCGCCGGACGGCCGGTATTGCGCCGAGGCCCCGAGGCTGACCAGGCATGCCGTCCCGGCGAGAAGGATTGAGAACAAGTGTTGATTATGTTTTATCATTGTTGAATTGTGTATGTTAATTGTTAGCTGCTTGCCATTCCTTTTACCCCCGCGCCCTGACGCCGCATAGTTAAGATGAATACTGAGGAGGTTAAGATGTCATAAAGGTCCGCTGTACGACATTTCCCTAAACAACAATTAGGCGGGCACCGATTTACAACTTCCTGGGCCAAGGGTAAGCTTTCGGCATTGATGAATGGCAGGCTGAGCGGCGGCGGCCAGTTATGTGGAACGCCCCGTCAGCAGAACCGCAAAACAGCACCATCAAAAACCTGCGAAACCTTATGAAAAGCTATTCAAAATTCATCCTGTCGAGCCTGGTTGTCGCCTCCGTGACTGGACTTGTTTGCCCGCTTTCCTCCAGCGCCAACAGCGCCCAGATCAAAGTAACCCATTCCGCCCACCCGTTTGTCACCAGGACCTCAAAGAACTTCCAGGTAGCCGTCCTCGCAAACGCCCCTAAGGTTGTCCGTCCCGTCAAACCGGCGAGTCCGGTGTTTGTCAGGCGTTAGTGTTTCGACCGTAGCCGAGGGTGCAAGCCGCACCAAGCGCGGTTTGTGACGTTTGCTTGGCCAGCTTGCTCCCTCAGGCGTTGTCTAATTTTGAACTCTGGATGGTCTCGATTGATCTGAGTGGCAAAATGCGCGCACCCCGGTTCTTCGCGATCACCCCTCCGTCAAAAAAATTTTCAAAATTTTGATATAATGCCGGCTTTCTTTGAGCGCCCCTGCTGCCTTTTTAACGCGGCAGAAATCTTTTGACATTTCCCGCTCCCGGGTTTCCGATCCTTAAGAGTGCTCCCCTTCTCGATATCCTGAATGTGCCTTGGCTTGGTGGCTCCAGGCGCTGCCGGTTTGGACGGATTCCTCTCCCTCAAAGCTCGACCGGCTGCCAACCTCTTTTCATCCTCAAAGACTCGCTCGCCTCGTTTGCTGAAAGGCCTGGTTTGCGACACCGGCCCGCGAGACCCATGATTTTTGGGGTCCGCTCGTCCATTTCATTCGGATTTTCAAAGGAGGTTTGAAACCTCGCAACCGAAAGTTTTGGCTGTCAAAAGACTTTCGACGGTTCGCTCACGGTTTGGCGGAATCGCCGACCCGGAAAAGCGAATCCGATTGGGGGAGTGCCCGCATCCGTGGGCTGACTGGCGGTGAAGCTGCTTTCGGCCTGCTCAGCAAATCCTGAACGGCATTTCGCGGGTGCGAAACAGCGCGGCAGGGCGAGCACACAGACGAGCTCAATAAACAGAACATCATCAGCGCGGCTGCATCAGCCGCCAGCGCAAATATCTGAACAACTCCAACCAAAAAAGACAAGGAACAGTGGAAATGAAGAGGAACCGCAACAAGCGTGGCAATAAACTTGAACTGGATCGATGGACGATCGCCCTGGCAACGGCCGGCCTGGTTAGCCTGTCGACCGTGGCCTGGGCTGACGACGGCACCAACGCGCCCCCCGCCGGCACCAACGCGCCGCCGGCGCAGCCCTACGGCAAAAAAGCCAAAGAGGGATTCCTAAAACGGCTTAACGAGGCCTACGGAGAGCAATTTGCCACTCCGGCCTATTCGCCGCCTGACACGAATGCGCCCCCTGCTCCCGTTCGCCGAATTGGGCCGCCGCCCTTTGATTCACCGCCCTTTCCGACGGGAGATTGGCAATTGGGTGGAGGTCCGAATGTCATTGGCGATCCCGGCGCCCTTCGGGACAGCCCCTGGCCGCTCATGCAAGCCATCTATGATGGGCCCCACGGCGAGTGGTGGTACAACAGCCGCATTCAGTTGTATGGCTGGGTTACCGTATCCGGCAATCTCAGCACTTCGCGAAATACGGGACCAAGCCAGGTTGCCAACTTCCCCACCGTTTATGACGAGCGGCCGAACCGCGTCGAAAACGAACAGGACGTTTTGTACATAGAGCGAATGGCCGATCAAAACCAAATGGACCATATCGACTGGGGGTTCCGGGCGGCGTTATTGTATGGCCTGGACTACCGGTTCATGGCCTCCAAAGGGTATATCAATGATCACAACCTGTTTTACGCAAATAAATTCAACGGCTTTGATACGCCGATGCTTTACGCAAATCTCTACGTTCCGGACGTTGCGCAAGGCATGAGCATCATCGTGGGGCGCATCATTTCAATGCCTGATATTGAGCAGCAGCTCGCGCCAAACAACCTGATGATGAGTCATTCGCTGGTTTACAGCTTCGATAATTATACCATGTGGGGGATATGGACGAGCACCAAGCTGAATAAGAATTGGGTGCTTCAGCTGGGTCTTGCCGACGGCGTGGACATCGCCCCATTTGGACCCGGGGATCCAGGCAGGCAACCAACCGGCTCAATTAATTTGCAATATATCAGTTCCGGCGGGCACGACTCGTTCTACGTCGGGATGAACTCATTCAACAACGGCGATTTCGGGTTCAACAACCTCCAGGAATGCATCGAGAGTTACACCCATAAATTTAACGATACATGGTGGACGACTTTCGAAGGGCAATACATGTATACCCGGAATGCCGTAACGGCTCCGACCACACGCGTTCCGTACGTCGACGCGTTTTACCCGACCAAAGCCGGGTATGTTTGGACTGCGGGCTTGCTCAATTACACGATGTGCCGAATCGCGCCTAACGCCTTTCTGACAATCCGCAACGAATTCTGGGATGACCCCGATGGTTATCGTTCCGGATATTCATCGTCCTATTATGAAGGCTCAGTAGGTATCAACTGGTGGCCAACCAAGCTGATTTGCGTCCGGCCTGAAATACGTTTCGACCACTCGTTCCGCGCGCACGGACTGGCTAGTACCAGCGCCGCCTTCAACACAACAGGCGCTCCCGTCATGGCCAATGGCGCCTATGATAATGGCACCCGCCAGAACCAGGCGATCTTGGGACTCGACATTACTTATCACTTCTAGCCGCGACACTGCGCCCGGTCAGGAATACGTTCCTCCTTCCTGGCCGGGTACTCCGCCCGTTGCCGAGTGGCGGCAGGCGCTGGTGGAATTTTGCCAGATCGTACGTTGCCGGCCAGTCGACCGAGAAATATCAGCCAGCCGTCCACGTAACTCCTTGCAACCGCGCTTGGCACACGAGTTGCCCAATCTGCCTCGCTGATGAGCCGCTTACTCGTCCTGATATTCTCTGCTTTGGCGTTGACCCCTGCGCTCGGGCTCGACGCCGGTCTGCAGGCTGAATTCCCGTTTGATTTCTCGAATGGTTTGATTTGGGTCCACGTTCAAACACCTCTCTCCGCACGGTCGTTGGAGTTCGTCTTGGACTCAGGGGCCGGCGTCAGTGTGCTGGACCTGCGCGTGTCAAAAGAGCTGCGGCTCAAGCGTGGGAAACGCGTCACGGTTGAGGGAGTGTCGGGCACCACCAGTGGTTTCTGGCCGCAGCATATGGCCGCCACCGTGGGGAGCGTCGACGTCGGCGGCGACTTTCTCGCCATGGATTTATCGCAACTCCACCAGACCGGTGGCCTCAACGTCGACGGATTGATTGGCGCGGAATTTTTTCGACATCACATCGTGCGGATTGATTTTTCGAAAAGGAAAGTGCGGTTGCTCAACCAGGTGGATCTCGCGGCTGATTGCCAATGCTTTGCCCTTGAGACCGCCCATTCCGCGCTGCGCATCAAAGCGCGTGTCAATGCGGGTTGCTATCAATGGTTTCGCCTGGATACCGGCTGTGCCGGCTCGCTTCAATGGACAACCCCGGATGCCTTGCCCAAGATTTCCTCGGCTGAAATGGCGGTCGCCTTTGCCGCGGTTTCCATCCCCACTTCTCAATGCCGGTTACGCCTTGGCAATCTCGAATTTCTGGTCCTGACAGGACTGCATTCCAAACCCATCTTCGAAGGAGAATCTGGTTTGATTGGGAATGGGGTTTTCAGCCGTTTCCCCTCAGTCACATTTGACGTTGAAGGGCGGCGCTGGATATTGGAGAATCCCGCTCGAGAGTAGACGGCCTTTTTTGAGCGCACCTTGCCTGGTGAATTCTTCGGACATCGTCTGTACGCCCCTATCTTCCTGGTCAACCGCATCGCGGCCAACCTAAGTAGTTGCTCCTTCTACGCGGCTTCGCGCGCTTCGGGAACGGCTTCGCACGCTGTTTGTTTCGACGGCTTGACAATTCTGCCCGCCAGGTTCTTGAGAGCGTCCTTCAACGATATAACCCAACGAGGCGAGCCTTTGCGGGTCTGAAGCCGGTCGCACAAGCCGGTAATTGGAACCTGGGTCGGGTTGTCCAGAGCAGCTTTGAATTCGCTCGCGGATTGGAACCGGCATTGAGGGTTGCGCTGCAAAGCGCGTAAGACGATTTCCTCAGCTTCCGTGGACAGTTTTGGATTGAGCCGCCGCGGTGCTTGCGGGTCCGCCGACACTCGGGCGAGCGTGGCGACCCAGGCGTTCTCACTCGTAAACGGGGGCACTCCGGTAAGCAGTTCGTATAGGACAGCACCGGCAGTATAGATGTCCGTCCGGATATCACATCGGTTTCCCGTGACCTGTTCGGGAGCAATGTAATCCGGCGTGCCGGTTGCGCCGAGAAAGCCAGTTGACTCGGCATGTCTCGGCTCCAGCCGGCGGGAAATTCCCAAATCGAGAATTCGAATCGTGCCGTCGCAGCAAAGCATGATGTTTTGCGGCTTAAGATCCCGATGGATGATGCCTCTCCTGTGCAGGTATTGGAGCGCGTCGCAAATCAGACTCATGATCTTGAGCGCGTCGTGCTCGGGAAGGGGGCGCATTGCCCTGAGCAAATGTTCCAACGTGCACCCGCGCAAATACTCGGTCACCACGTAGACACGGCTCTTCTTTCCAGACACTTTTACGTACTTCAAAACAAAAGGGTGATTCAGTTCCAGACCGAAGGCTTCTTCCCTTTGATACTGACTGGTAACCTCGGTGGTCTGCGAGGCTTCCTCACTTGGCATTTTGATCGCGACGACCCGATTTTCGTTCCGAAGGTCGCGAGCTTTGAAGACCGTCGCAATGCGCGTCCGGGAAAGGACCTCATCGATGACGAAGCGGTCGTCTAGAGTATCCCCCAGAGACAACGGCGCGCCGCGCGAACAGGCCGGATCGTGATACTCCGGAATATCACGGCAGCACGTCACTTCTGATAACGGGCATCCTGCGTTTCTATCCACCCTGCAAACGTCTCATTTGACGCGCAGAGTGGGTAGTTAAGATGAATCCCCGAATAGTTAAAAACGTATTAAGTCCCGGACTGCAGCAACACCCGCCCGTCGCGAACATCGATGGTAATGGAAGCAAACCGAGCGAGAACCTCGTTGCCAAGAAGCCCGTCTTCTTGCGGAAAAATTGGCTTTTTGTGAATCCCGGTAGAGACAGATTGCAATGTGCACGGGCCGATCTGAACCGTTGTTTGCGTCATGGGCACATTCAAAGGGGACAAGGCTACGGAAAACTGAGGCTTACATTGGTCCGGGCGGATGGTGCAGGTCGCCCAGTGCAAGCCCGCCGCGCAGCCGGTATCCAGGCGGACCCGCTGGGAAGCCGACCCATTTACAGTAACGGCCACTCGGAGCGAGCCGTCCGTCTCAAGCGGCAGGACAATTGGGCTGGAAGCCGCGGCCAACGATGGCAGCAGCCTGATTTTCCTGGCCGCAAAGTCGATTTGCACAATATGGGCGCGGAAAAAGTCTTCCCCCAGCAATCCATCCACCATTTTGGCGCAAGTCCTTCCGAATTCAGTTAAGTCGACAGCCACGAGATCTTTCGGCAAGGGCAAAGACCCCTCCGACACGGAGAGGTGCTCGGGCCAGTACCCGGTAGAGATCGTCTCCACGCCCCGCACAGGAATACGCCGCCCGCGCAGCCGCCCGATTCTCTGCAACGTGGGCAGATGGATCACGCTCAGGCGCGCGCCGGAGTCGAGAAGGAAGTTCAGCGGCGTCTTGGATTCCCGCACTTGGATTTGGACCCAAATCAATCCTTCCTTGTACTCGAAGGGGTATTCTCGCGTAACCTGGGGCTCCATAGCGAGCAGCCTTTGTATGCTGAACAGAACGCTAAAAGCCGCCGCGAACCGGAAACGCATGAGATTCCTTTGGCACCCTGCATGCCAAATAAGACCTAAGTATCAAGATAATTGAGATCTTATTAAGAAACCGCCTAAAAACACTAACTATTTGCTAAGCGCCAGCCGGGGCAATGCCGGGGCAATCACCGCCTCAGGGTGAAGATCGCTGTCTGGTTTTTACCCGGGTGCGCAGCAAGCCGCAGCGAAACCCACCTGGTTCTCTTTAGACCTGCGGAGGCTTGGGCTCGAATATTGGGTAAAGCAAAGGCAGGATGAACAGGGTCAACACAGTGTCGGAAATGAGTCCCCCAATGATGACTACGGCGAATGGCCTCGCTGTTTCAGCCCCAACTCCCGTCGACAGGGCCATCGGCAGCAGGCCCAGCATGGCCATCAGAGCCGTCATGACCATCGGCCGGACCCGGGAAACCGCCCCTTCCATGATTGCTTCCATCAGGCTTTTCTCCTCTCTCCTCAATTCAGCAATTCGCGAGACCAAAATGACGCTGTTTTGAATGGATATGCCGAACAAGGCGACAAAACCGACAAGCGCTGCAACCGACAGATTCAATCCCGCCAGCGGAAGGGCCATCAAGCCGCCGGCCGCGGAGTACGGGACATTAAGCACGATCAGGGTTGCGAACCGCGTCGAATTGAACGTGACGAAGAGCAGCAGGAAGATCAGTAGAAGGGTAAGCGGCAAAATTACGGCCAGTCGTCGTTCGGCCCGTTGTTCGTTCTCAAACGAACCCGTCCACTCAAGCCTGTAGCCGGCGGGCAGCGCCACCGCCGCACTTACCTTTTTCTCCGCTTCCTGCACCAAAGAGCCCAGGTCACGCCCGCGAACGGACAGCTTGATCGAGGTCCTGCGTTCGTTCTCTTCCCTGACGACGCGAGCAAGGCCTGGCCGCACCTCGACTGCCGCCAGGGTAGCCAGGGTAATGCGCTCTCCGTTTGAGCCCAGCACGGGTATGTTGCGAATCGATTGGACATCGGCCACCGAGCGTGGCGCCATTTTCAGAACGAGATCGAAAGTGCGTTCGCCCTCGAGCACTTGCGTTGCGGCCTGGCCGCCCATCGCTGTCGAAATAATGTTCTGCATGTCCTGGATCGCCAGGCCATACCGCGCTATGGCTTCGCGGTTGATTGTGATTTGGATTTGAGGCTGCCCCAGCAGCAGGTCAGTGCTGACGTCCGTGGCCCCGGGTACTGCTTTAAGGACCGCTACTATTCGGTCGGATAACGCTTGCAGGACCGCTGGATCGTCACCGTATAGCTTGATAGCCAACTCGCTTTTCACCCCTGATACCGCTTCATTGACATTATCTTCGATGTACTGGCTGAACTGACTCTGGATGCCCGGAATTTCTTTCAGGCTCGCCGCCATGGCATCACACAAGGCTTCACGAGTGTGGGCCGTGCGCCATTCTTCCCTGGGCTTGAGCCCAACGCTGTACTCAGCCACGTCCCAGCCGTTGATATCAGTTCCGTCATCAGGCCGGCCGAGCTGGTTCAGAGTGTAACGCACCTCCGGGAATGAGCAGAGGCGTTGTCGAACGTTTTGAACCAGTTTGGCCGCCTCGGAGGGCGATATCGACTGAGGGAGGAAAGTCCTGACCCAGAGGTCCCCTTCATCCAGTTTCGGGAGGAATTCCGTGCCTAGAAAATGGAACGTGATTGCTCCGGCAATCAACAGGCCGATGGCCATTCCAAAAATGAGTCCTTTTGACCGGAGCGCAAAGGCCAGGGCAGGGCGATACGATCGCACGAGCCAACGAACGACCCAGGACTCGTGTTCGCTGATGCCCGCGCGCACCGCGTAGGTCGCCAGGACCGGGACTACCACGATCGAGAACACCGTCCCAACGAGCAATGCGAACGTCAACGTCAGGGCCATTGGCCTGAAAATGCGACCTTCCACCCGCTGCAGCGTGTAAAGCGGTATGAAGGCGGTCAGGAGGATAACTTTTGAGAACAGGATTGGCCGGCCCATTTGCGTGACCGCTTCAATCGTGACCGCGAGGATGGATCGGGTTTGGCCTCTTCTTTTTTCCAGAATGCGCAGCAGGTTTTCAATCACCACGACGGAAGAATCGACAATGATGCCGAAATCAATCGCGCCCATGGAGATGAGGTTTGCTGGGATGCCGCGCAGGTCCAGGAGCATGAAAGCACCCAGCAGCGAGACTGGAACAGCCAGGGCCACAACCAGCGCCGAGCGCCAGTTGCCTAACCCAAGGAACATCGTCAACACCAGCAGGACCAGCAGGATGCCCTCGACCATGTTATGGCGAACTGTGTGCAGTGTGCGATGAACCAACGCCGTTCGATCGTAATAAACAACCAGTTTCACTCCTGCAGGAAGGTACCGACGATTGATTTCTTCGGCTTTCTTCTCGATCCGTTCGCAAACATCCAACGGGTTTTCCCCGCGGCGCATGATAATGATGCCTTCGGCCACGTCGTCTTCATCTCTCGTGATTTTGCCCTCCGCGGATTCTGTTTTGCCGACGCGCCCGAGCCGCACCGCATGCCCGATGACCACCTTTCCAACGTCCCGGATGCGGATCGGGGTGCCGCTGCGCGTGTCGACGGCTATTGCTTCAATGTCCGCGATGTTCCGGATGAACCCAAGTCCACGCACGACGTAAAGCTCTGAACCATGTTCGACGTACGAGCCGCCGGCGTTGTTGTTCCCGCTGGACAATGCCGTGAAGACCTGCTGCAGGGAAATATTGTAGGCCTTGAGTTTCGTCGGATCGATCAGAACCTGGTACTGCTTGGTCAGGCCGCCAAAAGGATTCACGTCCACCACCCCCGGCACCGCGCGGAATTTTTTTTCCACAACCCAATCCTGCAACGCTCGAACTTCCTCGGGGGGAAACCCCGGGGCCGCGCGCAGAGTGTACCGGTAAACTTCTCCAATCGGTGTGCCGTCGGGGGACAGCCCCGCCTGCGCGCCGGCTGGCAGGGTTATGGTCCCCAGAAGTTGGCTCGCCAGGTTGCGAATTGTGGCATTGACCGCGTCGTCCTGAAATACCAACGTCACCTGCGACAGTCCGAACACGGAGATGGAGCGCATCGAAACCCGCTTGGGTATCCCGTTCATGGCGCTCTCGATCGGAATGGTAACCAGCCGCTCCACCTCCTCAGCCGCGTGGCCCGGAAAAGATGTGATGATCTGCACCGAAACATTCGTCACGTCCGGGTAAGCCTCCACCGGCAGATGAACGTAGGCATTGATCCCCAAGGCGACAAAGATGCCCAGGGAGATGACGACAACCGGCCGGTTATGCAGCACCAACGAAGTCAGCTTGCCGATCATGAATTATCGCCTTCCAGCAGCGCTTGCAGCAACAACGCCCCTTCCGTCACCACCCGTTCCCCGGCCGCAACGCCTTCCAATACGGGAACCTTCCCCTCCTGCTCCGTTCCCACGGTGACGCGGCGTCGCTGGTATCTGCCTCGCGCCACTTCCAAAAACAGAAACGAATTCTCCCCTTTCATGAAAATCGCTTTCGCGGGAATTTCCACTCCTGCCTGTCCCAGTTCAGCCGCCTGGCGAACGACATCAACCGTGACGTACATCTCCGCCCGGAGCACTTTTTCCGGGTTGAGCACGATGCCCCGGACTTTGAGCGTGCGGGTGCTGGGGTCCATGGTAGCCCCAATTTTTCCGACCTTTCCCTGAAATACCTTGTTCGGAAAAGCCTGGCAGTGGACGCGTAACTCCTGGTCCGGTTGCAGTGTGGGCAAATCAACTTCCGAAACGTCCAGTTGGAGCCACAGTATCGAGGGGTCACTCACCACGAAAACCGGCACAAAAAGGTTTGGCGCGTTTGCCAGCATCAAATCCGACCGTAATTCCTGGCCTGGATTAATATTTTTTTCGACTACCTGGCCGGCAAGCGGAGAACGAAGCAGGTAAAAAGTGTTGGTGCCATCGAGGCTGCCACCGTAGTTGGCCAGGACCTGTTCTGCCCGGGCTTTTTCGGCTTTCGCTGCTATGTAGCCGGCTTCCGCTGCTTCGACGTCCTTTTGAGCCGCAGCGCCATGCTCGAGCAGTTGTTTGGCCCGGTTGAAAGCCTTGTCGGCCATGGCCAGGTTCCCGGCCGCCGTGCGGGCATTCGCCAATGCCTGGCTGAAATCCGGTGAATCAATTTCGGCCAGTGCGCACCCCCGTACAACAGATTCACCCAGATCCACGAGGACCCCAGTCACCCTTCCCGCAACCGGAGTAAAAACTCTTACCGTTGTCTCTTCATTCCAGTAAAGCCGTCCGGTCAGGTGACTGATGGCAAGCGCGCGCGGTTCCGCGGTTTCGATCTTGAGCGAACTTTGTTGTGGCGCGCCTTCGGGGAATGCGATGCTTTCGCCCTCGATTTTTGCCACGGGCGGATCGGCACGCCTGGGCTCTTTCTTGCATCCGGCCAAACAGGCGGCAACTGCTATCGCCGCCACGCTGAACCCTGCTTTTGTTTTGAATAATCGTGATCCCATCGCGCACTCCTTTGCTATTGTGACGATTTGATAATTGCCTCCGAAAGAACGCTGCGCGCTGCTTCCAGGTCGGCGCGCGCGCTTGCCGTGTCCGACATGGCCTGGGCTGTGGCAAGCCGGACATCATTGTCCGTTCGTTCGGCATCCAGAAGGTTGACCAAGGATGCTCCCCCTTTTTCGTAGGCAAAGGCGATCGCCTCGCGAACTTTTGTGGATTTGGGGCCCAGTTCGTTCCGATACCGTTCGAGGCGATTTGAGGCTTCGACGTAGGCGGATTGGGCGTCCGAAATGTCGGCGACAACCTGGGCTCGCGCCTTTCCGAGGGCAATTTGCGCCTGCGACAGGCTGGCCTCGGCCGCTCGAATATTGCCCCGGTTGCGGTTCCAAATCGGCAGCGGAAAGGAGACGCCAATGCCAACCGTATCCACCGGGGGACCACCTCCGGGCGGATTGTGCTCTACTTGCACCGCCACGGTGGGATCCGGCACTCTCAGTGCCTTTTGCAGACGCAGTGTCGCTCGAGCCGATTCCAGGTCCGCTTCTGCTGCGAGCACGTCGCTTCGGGCACTGCCGTTTTTTGTCGGAACCGGCGCCGACAAAGGTTCGCCCAGCAGTTCGCGCAAACTCTGCGCCGGGGCCCATTGGCCCCGCGGCTCCTTTTCTCCCATCAGTACTTCGACGGCCACCCGCGCCTGGATCGCCGCCGCTTCGGCTGCTTTGGCTTGCAACTCATATTGCGTTGAGTTGATTTCAATTTGGCTCTTATCCGACTCGGACAAGTCCCCGGCTTTGTACCGCTCCTGGGCGATGCGCGCCTGCTGCTGCAGGTAGCCGGCGGATTGGTTGTAAATGCGGACGTTATCCTCGGCCAACAGGGCGGCCAGGTACGCCTTGGTGACCCCCTGGTCCAGAACCCGCTTCCCGTCGTAAAAGCGGGCCCGTGCGCCATAAACTCCGGCTTGCGCCGCCAGTTGCCGCTGGTGCCGTTTTCCGGCGATTTCAAAAAGTTGATTGATTGCCGCAATCGTGTCGTAATTGCGGTCCCAAAGGCTGTTTCCCATCGAGGTTGAACCCTCCCGAGACCCGATCTTCGCCGTCGAGAGCGATGCGGTCGGATTTGGAAACTCTTTCGCAACGATGAGTTGGGCCGTTGCGCTGTCTACGCCGCTCTTGGCGGCCAGCAGGTCCCAATTGTGCTGGGTAGCGGCGGCTTTCGCGTCCGCAAGGCTCAGCAGGTTGCTCTGCGCCTCCAATTGAAAGGTGAGCGAGATTGTCGCTAAAAAAGCCATGGCCAGCTTCATCGGTGTTGCAATCGCGGGATACCCGGTTATACGGCTTTTGAGCCTTCTTCGTGCGTTCGGATGCGGACGGCGCGTTCGATGTTGTAGACAAAGATCTTTCCGTCTCCGATTTTCCCGGTGCGCGCCGAATCCGCGATCACGTTCACCACCCGGCTGACCCTCTCGTCGGGAACCACGATTTCTAATTTCACTTTCGGCATAAACTCCGCCGCAGCGCTAACACTTCTGAAGAGTTGGGTCTGGCCGCGCTGCTGGCCAAACCCCCGCACCTCGATGATGGTCATTCCCTCGACGCCTTCCTGGCACAATGCAATTCTGACCTCTTCCAGTTTGAACGGCTTGATGATGGCTTCGATCTTCTTCACGTGCCCGAGCTCAAAGGGCCCCTTCGAACACACCCGTTACGAAGGGGCTTGTTGAACCACTTTGAGTCATTCCAGGAAGATGCGCTTTTGCCTCGCTTAAAAATGGAAGATAACGTCGAAGCTGGCAACGAACTGGTTGTGGCGCGTGCCATTGTCATAGGCCTTCATCGCGTACGAGTGATCAAACCGAAGTTCCGGCCGGAACGTGATCAGCTTGCTGGGCCAGTAAGTGAATCCGATCGAGTGCTCCGAATAGACCGTATTGTAACTGGTTCTCTGTCCTACGATGTCGTCGAACACCTCGTTGCGCATAGTGATAAAACTGTTTGGACCCACGCGGTACATCGTGTAATCCAGAGTGGCCCACTCTGGCGCATAGCCCGGTTTCACAGGAAAGAACGCATTCTGGTAAGGAACGGTTCCGGTTGGGCCCGTCACGGCGTGACGTTGATACATGTACCATGTCTCCCAAGTGGTCCACAGCCGGTCCGTGAACTTGTAGCTGAAGGTGCCGACATATTGCTGCAGATTGTTATATCCAAATTCGCCGTTATTGAACTGATTCGCTCCGCCATAGAAGGAGAATTTATTGTTCTTGGATTGGTATTGAACCATGACCGTGCCCGTCGGTTGGCGCCCCCGGTCCGATTGCCAAATGGCGATATCGCCCCCGTCTGCGATGCCTGCCTGAACCGTCCACTGATTGTTCAACTTGAGAGTTCCGAAAACGCCTTCCTGAGTGTAGGGGTCGAAGCTGTAGAGCAGCGAATGGGTCGACATCAGGTTGTTGGGCGCC
>Ga0070738_10002158_pt1 | contig 32246 bp, 32 predicted proteins | sample Coa_R2_2_FD_66446 | JGI IMG/M metagenome (GOLD analysis project Ga0070738, IMG submission 66446) | Surface soil microbial communities from Centralia Pennsylvania, which are recovering from an underground coalmine fire - Coalmine... | ecosystem: Environmental > Terrestrial > Soil > Unclassified ...
CGTTAATATCGAGGTTGTTTAAACTATGGCCAATTCTAAAAGCACCAGCACTGCGAGGTTTTCTCCCTTCTTCTTCAGTTTTGCTGTAAAGATAAATCGATGCTAAAGAATGAGATTCAGTCCTCATGGCACCATCGCTATTGAGATAGAACTTATCAACATCTCGTTGCGACATGTTGTTATAAGGCACTCCCTTAATAGCTGGATGTGCGTTAAGCACTTCTTTTTCAGCTTCTAGTAGACTTTCTATAAGTTGCGAAACAGGTGCTTGAGTTACGTTTTCGTGGGACTGTTGAGTTAGAGGAATCGTAGCCTCTGGACTAAAATCAGGGACATTTTCTTTAACACCAAAGAAACTTGCTTCGTAAGCTGTTTTCAAGGCTAATTCAAGTCCTCTAGGGTCCACGTCTGTTGTGCTGGTAACACCCATGGTATTGTCCTGATTCCAGACGCGCACAATTACACCAGAAAGGTTTGAAGCTTTCACTTGTTTTGGCTCACCTTGATCGACTTGTACACTGGTTTGATCTACTGTTGAGCCATAGATGTCAAATTTTTTAATGCCAAGCTGATGAGCACTTTCCTTGGCATGATTTGCAATTTCTTTGATATTCGCCATAGTCGATTTTTGAGTTTGGGATTTCAGACTTTGAATTTTTTGAAACCGCAGACGGAAACGAATGCACACAGATCATTGTTTCTTTCTTCCGCGTCCATCTGCGATTAAATTTTAAATGTTAGTTAAAGACGTCATCCTGTTGGAAAGAATTCGTAGTGAAATACTGACTTCTGAATTCTCTTGTTCTTTGAGGTTAACGTCCACCTACAGTGATGGAATCTACTTTAATGTGAGGTTGTCCTACAGTGGTATAGATACTTCCACTGACAGAACCACAGAACCCAGGTGCTAATGATAAATCTTGAGAACACATAGAAATTTTGTTCATAATTTCCTTAGCTTCACCAATCAGGATGGCTCCCTTAAGTGGTTTGGTGATTTTGCCATTTTCAATCAAATAAGCTTCATCTACACCAAAGTTAAATTGGCCTGTGGCACCTACACTACCACCTCCCATCTTTTTACAGTAAATTCCTTTATCAATAGAAGCCAATAAATCTTCAATACTGTATTCACCAGTAGCAATGTAAGTATTACGCATCCGGCTAGCAGCAGCAAAAGCATAATTTTGCCGACGTCCACTGCCGGTTCTAGGGTTTCCTGTACGCCAAGAACCTGCTCTATCTGCCAAGAAGTTCTTCAAAACTCCTTTTTCAATCAATAGGGTTCTTTGGGCTGGCATTCCCTCGTCGTCCATATCGATAGTGCCAAAGGCATTCTCTGAGCGTCCTTCATCCCAAGCTGTTAAGCTTTCGTGAGCGATTTTTTCGCCTTTTTTGTCTGCAAAAGGAGAGGTGTTACGCTCAATTTGGGTAGTTTCGAGTAGGTGTCCACACGCTTCATGGAAAATAACTCCACCAAAGTGATTTGCCATGATGATGGGATAAGTTCCTGATTCTACATAATCTGCGTAGAGCATTTTTCCGGCTGAGTCGCCAATCTGTTCTGCAGTTTCTTGGTAATCCCAGGTTTTCAGAAAGTTTGGGTCGCTTGTGTTACCAGCACGTTCACCTATGGAGGCGCGATTTGCTCCATCAGCACACAAAAGACTCAATCTTACGGACTGAGTAAGGCGAATATCACGAGCAAATGTTCCATCACTAGCAGCGACCAACACCTCTTGCCAGTCACGAAAATATGTGGCATTGCGCGATTGAATGTGTTTAGCTGTTCGTGTGAGTTGAGAGGTTCCTTCGAGCAGGACTTCTCCCATTTCTCGGATAGAACTACACAGAGGTAACCAGCCATCTTTACCTCTTTTTGTGGCGTAGTCTCTGAGCAGTTCTAAGTTGATTTCTGGAATGAAAGCATTGGGAGCCGGAAGTTGCAATCCTAGGATAGAAAGACCTTTTTCTAAGGCTGTTTTCAACCCTGCAAATGAAAGGTCATTGGTGCTGACGTAACAATCAGCTTTGCCTCGAAATACTCTGACCCCCGCACCTGTAGAAAGACGCGGTGTGATGCTGGTGATGGCGTCGTCTTCTGCGAGACAGCTAATGTAGTTGACACGCTCTAAAAAGAATTCTATGAAATCAGCACCAGCTGCACGTCCTAGTCCTAGGAGAGTCGCTAGGGGAGCTTCCCAGGTCTCATCAAATCGTTCTGGTGTAAAGGAGTATTGCAGGGTGGGGAGTTGTTTGGAAAGAAGTGGCGTACTTGTAAGCATGTTTTGCCTCGTCTATCTGCTGGAGTAAAATCAGAGGTTTAACTGAAAAATCCTGGTGTGTTTACTCTAGCAAATCCGTGAAAGCCACAGTTGAGGAACAGTCAGCTAACAAGCAAAAAGTTTCTTGATTATCTTTACTTTAGCTTTACTTTACGTGACGCACCTCAATGACTGTGTGCACATTACCCCGAGGAGAAAAATCGGCTTTGACTGTAACTTCTAATGGATCACACGCAGCTACAAAATCATCCAAAATTTGATTAGCTGATTCTTCGTGCGAAATGTAGCGATCGCGATAGCTGTTGATATAAAGCTTAAGTGCCTTCAATTCCACGACTCGCTCATCAGGGATATAGGTAATATGAATAGTTGCAAAGTCTGGATAGCCGGAAAATGGGCATTTGCATGTAAATTCTGGTAATGTAATATTTATGTCATATCGCCTACCTACACGCGGGTTTGGAAATGTGATGAGTTTTCCTTCCGCAATATTACGTTCACCATATTTTATTTCCATAGTCATTCAATATTTGTGAGTTACTAGTTGTTAGTGATTTTTATTTGCCAAAAAGTTCATTTACAGATCTTGCTGTTCCCAGTCTGGGCAGTTCTCATCTTCCCAGCCATAGGGATGCATACCACAAACTAATAAATTTCCACCGTAGACTTGACCATGATAATGCCTACAACCGAGACACGCTGGATTTTGTTCAGTTGTTGGTTCAACCGAATACGGAAAACTCTGCTCTACTTCATCTTCCCAATAAGCTTCCAAAAACGGCTCTGCCAGCTCTTGGAGATACTGATCTATCTCATTAACAAAAGTATTTTGTACTTGTTCGGTAATTTCTTCAGTAACTTCAAAAAAAGTGTCTACTATTTCAGTCACTTCCAGCAAGAAGTGTTCTACTTCATCAGCGACTGTTTGTATCATATCTAAAAAATCTTTTTGCCACTTTTCCATACAGTTCATGTCCTTGTTGGAACTCAACTGAAGGACTCTTATCTAGAGGACTACTTCAACTAACCTTTATCCTGTTGCAGTCGTTTTAACTCTTCTTGCAGTTCTATAACTTGCGCGCGTAAATTATCCACATTCTCTGGTGTTTCTTTAGTGGTTACTGGTCTGTCTTCTTCCTCTAAGATTTCTATGCGGCGAGGTTCAGAGGGAGATGTTTTATCAGCCGTTGCACCAGAAGTTGGTGGTGATTGTTGGGCTTGCTTCATCATATCTTCGACAAAGCGGCGGGCTTCGTCTGTTGTCATTTCGCCCCGCGCAACCATTTCATCTGCCAGCTTTTGAAATTGTGAGCGCAGTTCGGCTATTGTTCCACCTGCTCTCTCGCCCGCGTAAGAAGCCAACCCAACACCGAGATAAATAGCTTTTTTAACAATATCTCCAAAACCAGGCATTGTTGCTCTTGCGCTCCTAAAATGAGGCGACCCGGAGACTACGCCTACCATAAGCATCCCGTATTGCTGCTACCTTCCGGTCCTGACAAGATTTGGGCGTTACAGTCGCATAGGTCCAGGTCTAAAATTAGCATAGCATTAAATTTCCGAGTTAGGAGTCATTCATTACAAGTTAGAAGTAAATTTTTTTATTCTTCCCAGATCCCTACTCCTAACTCCTAACTCCTCACCCCCTCACTCCACCACAATTTTCCATTCGTACAGCTGATAGTTAACGCAACCGTTTTTTACTAAGGGATCACCAGCTACAATAGCTTTTGCTTCATCCATTGACTTAGCTTCAAATACCATCATGCCGCCTCCTAGCTGAGCCCAATAGCCTGTTTTAGCTTTGTGACCTTTAGCTATCAAATCTTGTACATAAACTTTATGGGCTGATACATATTGGTCAAAGGTAGGTTGATCGACTTTTCCTTCCTCTATTTTGACAAACCAAGGCATTCTCTCTTGTCCTCTGAAGGTTCTTGATGGTTATATTGTCTAGCTATCCGCCATGATTTATCTATTTGACTAGGTTTATTTAGCTTTGAGAAGAATCCCATAAAGCAAGAACCCCTGCCTTCTGAGCAGGGGGAGTGTCAAAAACAGCATTTTACACTTAATTTTCAGCAAGGCTGAAACTAGCTTCTAGGTGATGGGGATAAAACTTAGACACTTATTGGACAATCTTTGCAAAAAGATAAACAGAATTGAATTACTGGAACTTCGTTTTATGGAAAGTTGCCTTCAGATGAATCAATTCCTTGTAGTGTGATTAACAACTAACAATTTACTGTTAGCCGTCAATGGATATTAGATTACTGTTCTGAATGCTACTTACCTGATACGCGTGCCTGTTGGGACATTGGGATCTTCATACCTTGTTGGCTCTTCAGACTTACGACCAGCTAAGCCAGCTAGACCTAATAAGCCAATTAAGCCTAACCAACCCCAATCAGGGCCTCTATCTCTGCTAGCTGACGACTGAGTTGTTTGATCAGTGCTAGTAGCAGGACTATTTTGAGCTGAGGCGGGTAGAGCTAAAGGCACAAAAGCAAGGCTAGAGATGAGGGCACCAGTACCGACAATCTTGGATAAAGTAAAACCTTTCATCATTGAGGTTCCTCCTAGTTGTTTATCGCCTTTAAGCTTATTAATTTTCACCTCAATCAAAGTCAGTCTAAAGCTGCAACCTCTCAATTTTCGATCTCTAACTTTTGAGATGTTTTTTATCTAGCTTAAATCTTACTATCACGCAATTAACTCTGTGGTTTTAGGCTTCGTGCTTGATATGCATAAAAACAAAACCCAACTACTCAATAATCATGAGTGATTGGGATGATAACGAGCTCTTAACTTTGAACTACTTTTCCTTTTTCCTATACTATCTGCTCAAAAGTATACAGAGAAGCTATACTCAGCTTTTTGAAGCCTTATGATTAAATGTCTACTTAAACAGTTTGCTTTAGTAAATGTTTAACTAAGTTGTCCTTTACCATCATTTGTCGTAAAACTTCTAACAAAAACTCTTGAGCTTCTTCTCTGCTCAAACCTTGAACTTGCTCTTTGAGAGTTTGTAAGCGGAATTGTTGCTCCAAGGTCAATTCGTTTGGGAAGTTCATGGTTTACTCCTCTAATGTGCGGAATCAGTAGTTAAAGATGAGAAGGGAGTGGCCTGCTATTATTAGCCTTTTACAAAGTTTCAACCAGCTTAGCACACAATCTACAGAACGTCCAATTTGTCAAGTGATATACAATCATGATAACAAAAATTAACACTAGTCTTAGTGACTATGTTTGTTTTTTGTGTTGTCATTGATACTCCCACGGCTAAAAGCCGATGGGCTTTCTGTTTTGATTCCTGTACCTTTTCTAGGGTGAATGGTCAATTGGCATCTCGCTGGTTTATACATCAACCATAAAAAGAGAAAACAATTAAAGCATCATCCACAAGAGTTATCAGTTAAGAGTCAGAAGTCTAATGAATGCAATAGAACTTACGTCTACTAGTTAACTTGCATCTGTTGTTTTTCGATTGTACGAATTGATGAGTTCTAAAAAAACTTGATATTACGGATTGTTGCTTTGTTTGTGAAATATGAGACTTGCATGATTTGTATCGCTTATTTTCATTCCAAGGATTCAATAATCATGCTCTATGTATAAGCCTTTCCTAGAATTTTTGGAAAAAGAGCTATTTCAGCGTTTTGATTTACAAAGTCGGGTGATTCCCCCTGGCTTAGAAGTTAAAGTTAGCGATCGCGGGAAAAATCCGGCAACAATTCGCAGCTGGTGCTACCAATGCCAAGAGTTACGAAAAATTCGCTACACATATATAGATGCGGGAGAAAGCGCCCAAATTTTTAACAGCGTCATTTATCCTAATTATTATTACGACTTACCTCTGTTAGGAATTGATTTTTTATCTTTTGGCAAAATAAAAAACCTGATTGTTCTTGACTTTCAGCCTTTGTTTCAAGATGAAGCTTATCAGAAAAAGTACATAGAGCCGCTGAAATCACTACACTATAAATATCCAGAACTGGCACAAAATTTAGAAATGAAGTTTTACGATGCAAACCAGTATTTCTCTAAATATTTGCTGTTCGCTAAAACTACCACAGAGATTGTAACAACGCAAGTATTTAGAGCTTATCAAGATTACTTAAATTTGTATTGGGAAATACTAAATCAGGCACAACCGCTAACAGATATTGAAGATATCCAGCGGATTGTCAAAGCTCAAAAAGATTATGACCAATATAGTGCTGATAGAGATCCAGCGTCGGGTTTATTCAGCAGCTACTTTGGTCATGAGTGGGCAGAACGCTTTCTCTATGAGTTTTTATTTGAAGATGCCATTCCTTTAGCAGTTAGTACAAGCAAATGACAACGCTCTATCAGCCATTTCTTGACTATGCGATCGCCTATATGCGATCGCGGTTGGAGCTACAACCGTATCCCATACCTGAAGGATTTGAATCTAAGGTTGTTAGTGTAGGTAAAGGCAAGAACCAGGAAGAGATCCGTACAACTAGTTATGCTTTTCAAACCTCAAAACTGAGGCAAATTCGAGCAGCACACGTCCAAGGTGGCAATTCGCTACAAGTGCTAAATTTTGTAATTTTCCCACACCTGAATTATGACCTCCCTTTTTTTGGAGCCGATTTGGTGACATTACCGGGAGGGCACTTGATTGCCTTGGATATGCAACCCTTATTCCGTGATGATTTAGCGTATCAGGCAAAGTATACCGAACCAATCTTGCCCATTTTCCATAGCCATCAACAGCACCTAAGTTGGGGAGGCGACTTTCCCGAAGAAGCAAAACCTTTCTTTTCTCCCGCTTTTCTTTGGACTCGTCCTCAAGAAACGGCTGTAGTGGAAACTCAAGTATTCGCCGCCTTTAAGGAATATCTCAAGGCTTACCTAGATTTTGTTGAGCAGGCAGAAAATGTAACTGATTCTCAATCATTAGCAGCTATAGAACAAGCACAGCTGCGATACCTACGTTACCGAGCGCTCAAAGATCCTGCGCGTGGAATGTTCAAGCGCTTCTATGGTCCTGAATGGACGGAGGAGTATATCCATGGCTTTTTATTTGATTTGGAAAGAAAACTCGCAACTGCCTAGATAAATGGATAATAGTGAATGAGAGTGATGGTTATTGCGTGTTTTCAAGTAAAAATTCAGAAATAAAAAGTAAAAATAGAATCCCTCGTTGATTAGGATACTGCTGGTAATGCTGCAAAACCCTTCAATAGAGCGGCATCCAGTATGCTATTAATGTTGCTAGTACCGTACTACTACTAAAATTTACTGTTCACGTTAAGCTTTATTAACAAAATATCAACGGAACATAATAATTTTTAATAAAACAGAAGGCTTCATCATAGTATAAAAATAACTTGAAAGGGAAATTTGCAGAACAAGGTTGACACAGTGCTGAGTTCATGAACTTTTCCGGTTTCTCATTTTAAGATGAAGTTTTGTAACAAAAGTTTTAATCTGAAAGCCTGGAGAGCTTAGACTGATCCCTTGGATGTCTGTTATAACCCTTTCATAATGGGTCAGGTAACCTGACATCGAAAAACTGGAACATTCAGTTTTGAATCCATACGATTCTTAACCGAGCAAACTAGGAGATTTAACGCAATGGTATTAGATGCATTTGCAAAAGTAGTTTCCCAAGCTGATACACGTGGTGAATTCCTCACCGATGCTCAATTGGATGCTTTGAGCGAACTAGTTAGAGACGGTAACAAGCGTGCAGATGCTGTTAACCGTATCACCAGCAATGCGTCTGCTCTTGTTGCTAATGCGGCTCGTGAGCTATTCGCAGAACAACCACAATTGATCGCTCCTGGTGGTAATGCTTACACCAACCGTCGTGCTGCTGCTTGTATCCGTGATCTAGACATCATTCTTCGCTACGTCACCTACGCAATCTTTGCTGGTGATGCAAGCGTACTTGATGACCGTGCCCTCAATGGTTTGCGTGAAACCTACTTAGCATTGGGAACTCCAGGAGCTTCCGTTGCTGTTGGTATTCAAAAACTCAAAGAAGCTGCTCTCGCAATTGTTAACGATCCCAACAACATCACCAGAGGAGATTGCAGTGCTTTAACCTCTGAGATTGCTGGATATTTTGACCGTGCTGCTGCTGCAGTTGCTTAAGCTATCCATTGCTGCTGTTGACTGAAATAACTGTCCTCATGGGACAAAGCTAAGATTTCAACCAAAAGTTTGTAAAAGGAAGGGAAATACCAAAATGACAAAAACACCTCTAACAGAAGCGATTGCAGCGGCAGATTCTCAAGGTCGCTACCTAAGCAGCACCGAACTTCAGGTTGCTTTTGGTAGATTTCGCCAAGCACCAGCTAGCTTACAAGCAGCAAAATCCTTGAGCGCTAATGCTCAACGGTTGACAGAAGGCGCAGCTCAAGCAGTCTACAACAAGTTCCCCTACACCACTCAACAGCAAGGTCCTAACTACGCACATGATGCACGTGGTAAGCAAAAGTGTGTACGTGATATCGGCTACTACTTGCGGATTATCACCTACGCTTTAGTTGTAGGTGGCACAGGTCCTTTGGATGACTACTTGGTTGCTGGCTTAGCAGAAATCAACCGCACTTTTGAACTCTCTCCTAGCTGGTACATTGAAGCCCTCAAGTACATCAAGGCTAACCATGGTCTAAGTGGTGACCCAGCTGTTGAAGCTAATTCTTACATCGACTACGTAATCAACACCCTGAGCTAAGGTTGTTTATCTAGCCCGGAGGGGAAAGCAGCTCTTATGACAAGTAAGTAGTGAGAGTTGTTTACCGCTCCGGGCAGTTTAATTTTTCAAAAAAAAATTGCAAAAAGTTTTTTGATAGACAATTCAAAACATGGGAGGTGAATATGCCAGCGTTGGGAGCTTATCAAGATTCAGAACCCATAGAACTACGTAGAAACGATAGAACAGAAGAAGCAGTAACAGTAGTTATTCGCGCAGCTTATCGTCAGGTTTTAGGGAATGAGTATCTGATGGAAGCAGAGCGTCTTGTTAGTGCAGAGTCTCTGTTGCGCCAGGGAAACATTACGGTAAGAGGTTTTGTCCGTGCTATTGCTCTGTCAGAACTCTATCAAGAAAAGTTTTTCAGTTCCAACTCCCAAAACCGCTTTATTGAGCTAAATTATAAACATTTGCTAGGTCGTGCGCCCGAAGATGAGTTAGAGATAGCATACCACGTTGACCTTTACAACTCACAAGGCTACGAAGCGGAAATTAACTCATACATTGACTCTGCGGAATATACAGATAACTTCGGTGACGATATTGTACCTTACTATCGAGGTTTTCAAAGCCAAAGAGGAAGAAAAAACGTAGGCTTCAACCGGATATTTCAATTATACCGGGGCTATGCCAATAGCGATCGCGCTCAAGGGCAAAAACAAGGGCGACTCACATGGGAATTGGCGAAAAACATCGCCTCACCAATTTACCCAAGCGAGACAAAAGCCTTAACTGGTTTAGCAAGTGGTAACCGAGGAGAAACCTACCGAATTAGAGTAGTACAAGCAGCTACACCGAACGCCACAGTAGTACGTCGGAGTACGATAGAACTGGTTGTACCCTACGAGCAGCTTTCTACTAAGTTGCAACAGCTAAACCGCAAGGGTAGTAAGGTAATCAGTATTACACCTGTATAGACAGGAAATAAGAGGTAAGAGTAGGGAATTAAATTCCTACCTTACAACTATATAAGCACTAAAGGAGATTCTCGAAGATGGCAATTACGACAGCAGCATCCCGCTTAGGAGCGTCAGCTTTTATTGATGCCGCTCCTGTGGAATTGCGCCCAAAAGCAAGTAAAGAAGACATCCAAAAAGTAATTTCTGCCGTCTATCGTCAATTGCTGGGCAACGACTATTTGTGGGCATCTGAACGGCTGACAACTGCTGAATCACTCCTAAGTGATGGAAAGATTACTGTGCAAGAGTTTGTGCGTCAGGTTGCTAAATCAGAACTGTACAAATCCAAGTTTTTCTACAACAATTTTCAAACCAGAGTTATCGAACTCAATTACAAACATTTATTGGGTCGTGCTCCTTACGATGAGTCTGAAGTGGTTTATCACTTGGATTTGTATCAAAACCAAGGGTACGAAGCAGATATCGATTCATATATTGATTCCCCAGAGTATCAAGAGAACTTTGGCGAAAATATTGTTCCCTACTACCGGGGCTTTGCTACCCAAAGAGGTCAGAAAACCGTTGGATTTAGCAGGATCTTTAAGCTCTATCGTGGTTATGCCAATAGCGATCGCGCTCAACTACAAGGTAATGCCTCTCATCTAGCTGAAGAACTAGCTCGTAATAGCTCTTCACCCGTGGTTGCGCCCTCTGGAAGTAACAGTGGATTTGCCTACCTGCCTTCCAAGAAAGGTGTTACCCCCAACAGTGGTTTTGGTGGAGGCGCAGCTTATGGAAAAGAAGGCAGACTTTACCGCGTTGAAGTAGCAGGTGGTGTTGGACGTGGGTATCCAAAAGTACGCCGTGTCAACCAAGCTGTTGTCATACCATACGAAGAACTCACACCTTACTTCCAAAGAATTGTTAAGCAAGGTGGTAAAATCGCCAGTGTTACACCACTTTAGTCATTAGTTAGAGTTACTAATGACCAAAGACAAAGGTCAAACGACCAAATAATTACTAATTCGTAATTTGTAATTCTAAGTTTTCAAGCTTTAAAGAACAACTGTGAATTACCGATTACGAATTATGTTGATCAATGGAATTGTGAATCTGAGATTTAAACAAGGAGTAAGATATGCTGGGTCAAGTTGTAGGTGGTAGATCGGGTAGTCGCTTTTTCCGTTATGAAGTTGTTGGTTTACGTCAAAGCGAAGAAACCGACAATACAGACTATCCAATTCGCAATAGTGGAACTGTGTTTATTACAGTGCCTTATAGCCGGATGAATCAAGAACTACAACGGATTAATCGCTTGGGTGGAAAAATCGTCAATATTCAGCCATTAAATTCTGAAAATCAATAAAATAGCTAGTTTTCTTACACAATTCTCCTTTTCATGAGGAACTCTAGTTCAGAAAATTTTGCAAACTCACCATCCACAGATAATGCTGTTGATGGTGATTCTCTTACAGTAGAGCAAGCTATCGCTAATCTTGAAAGTGCAGATTTAGGCTTGCGCTTTTATGCCGCTTGGTGGCTAGGTAAGTTCCGAGTCTGTGAGGAGGCTGCTGTTAAAGGGCTCATCAAAGCATTAGATGATGAGGACGACAAGACCCCAGAAGGCGGATATCCCTTGCGCAGAAATGCAGCCAGAGCACTAGGAAAATTGGGTGATCAGCAAGCAGTACCAGCTTTGATCAAGAGTTTGGAATGCTCAGATTTTTACGTACGTGAAGCAGCTGCCCAATCTTTAGAAATGTTAGGTGACCCAGCTTGTGTCCCAACCCTAAGCAAATTATTGGCATTTGGCTTACATGGGGAGCAGCTACTAACACAACAGCCTGACTTCTCTCAACCCTACGATGCGATTTTGGAAGCTTTGGGAACTCTCCAAGCAACAGAAACTATACCTCTGGTTAAACCTTTTCTTGAGCATCCAATAGAACGTGTGCAATATGCAGCAGCACGGGCTATGTACCAGTTAACCAAAGAACCAGGTTATGGAGAACGATTGGTACATGCATTAAAAAATGACAATTTACAGCTGCGTCGTACGGCACTCGCCGACTTAGGCTCAATTGGATATTTGCCAGCAGCAGAGGCGATCGCTCAGACCCTTGCAGAAAACAGCCTCAAGCTCATCGCTCTCAAAGGATTACTAGAGCATCAAGTTAATCAGACACACCCCCCCGCTTTATCTGCAGGTGCCATTAAAGTAATAGATTTAATGGATTCGCTACTGTGAAATGGAGAGTAGGGAGGAGCCACTGCGTTGCGGAGGTTCCTCCTCACCCCCCACTCCCCACCCCCATTATCATGACCGACATTCAAAAACTCATTCGTGCTGTTGAACAAGCAGATTCCTCTGCTCGCTTATTAGAGGCTGTGGAGCGCTTAGCAGCGGCTCAGGCTAAGGAAGCTACTCCCACGCTGATAGCAGCTTTGGGTTATAATAATCCAGGTGCAGCTGTCGCAGCAGTGGATGGCTTGGTAAAAATTGGTGAAGCTGCTGTACAACCTTTGTTAGAACTGATTGATGATTACAACTACGGTGCTCGAGCATGGGCAATTCGGGCTCTAGCAGGGATCGGTGATCCACGGGCACTGAATACCTTACTAGAAGCGGCAAAAACAGATTTTTCCTTGAGTGTGCGACGGGCATCTGCTAGAGGTTTGGGAACTCTACGTTGGCATGAGTTACCACAAGAGCAAAGACATCTACATCAGGCTGAGGCACTAGAAGCACTACAACTAGCTTGCCAAGATCCGGAGTGGGTGGTACGCTACGCTGCCGTGACAGGTTTGGAGGCACTGGCGATCGCTCAGCCTAATCTGACTCCACAAATTATCACTCAGCTTGAGCATATCGCTCAAACAGATGTAGATTTGGCAGTGCGCACCCGTGTACTGCTGGCACAGCAACAACTGCAAAAGTCATTAGTAGTTAGTAATAATTGACACCCTCCTACTAAGCTTATACTGTGGTGGGAAAGTTAAGATTCTGATTTACTTTAAATTGTTAACAATCAACAATATATTGTTTACATTCATTAATATGAAAGAAAAACAGTCCAGCTTTGCTGTCATACCTCGAAGTTTGGATGTACAAGCAGCAGATGTTATTCGAGAGCAAATTCTTAATGGTGTTCTTGCTCCTGGCACTCGCCTGCTAGAGATAGAGTTATCCGAGCGATTCAATCTCAGTCGAGGTACAATCCGGTCTGCTCTTCAACAGTTAACCTATGAGGGGTTAGTTGTTCAGTTTCCATATCGAGGCTGTGCTGTCTCAGGCTTGAGTGCACAGGATGCGTGGGAATTGTATACACTGCGAAGCGCTCTTGAAAGCTTAGCAGCGCGGTTGGTGGCTGAAGCCATAACCCAAACTCAAGCTGAACAGCTTACTGCGGCTTTACAACAATTGATTGAAGCAGCTGAGCGAGGTAGTTGGGGTGAAGTTGCAAATGCAGATTTTTTACTGCATCAAGCAATCATTCAATTTTCTGGTCATCGTAGATTACAAGAGCAATATAAGATTGTTGAGCAGCAAATTAGACTCTACATTATCTCTTGTAACGCCTTACATCCCAACTTAGATGGAATTGTGGAGGAGCATCAGCGTTTGATAGCAGCTATTTGCTCAGGGGATGCTGCTACGGCAGAGCAAATTGCAAAAGAACATAACATTGATGGCAAAGCACTTGTAGAGCACCTCCAGACTCTCGAAATGAATCAGAAGCAATAATTTATGATGAATTTTGACTGCTTTGAAATTTTGACATTTGACTGTTATGGAACGTTGATTGATTGGGAGAGTGGAATGCTTTTAGCATTACAATCCATTCTTTCAGCACATCAGATTCAACTTGATGAGACATCTATTCTCGAACATTTTGCCAAGTTTGAGTCAGAACTTGAGCAAGGAGCATACAGTAAATATCGAACGATTTTAAATGGTGTCGTTCAACGGTTTGGTAAAGAATTTAAGTTCAATCCCTCGTGTGCGGAACTGAACGCCCTAGCCGACTCTGTTAAAAACTGGCAGCCCTTTTCAGATACAGTTGAGGCACTCAAAGTGCTAAAGCAACGGTTTAAGCTGGTTATTATTTCTAATATTGATGATGATTTGTTTGCTTTTTCAGCAGAGCGTCTAGTTATTCCATTTGATTTGATTGTGACGGCAGAACAGGTGAAAAGCTATAAACCGTCTTTGAATAATTTCAACGTAGCAATCCAAAAGCTTGGGGTATCACCGAACAAAATCCTACATGTCGCTGGCAGTATCTATCATGATATTATTCCTGCCACTTCCATGGGATTGTCAACTGTTTGGGTGAATCGAAGACTAGGTAAACATGGATCGGGAGCCGCTTTACCTGCTCAAGGTCAACCAACCTTGGAAGTGCCAGATTTGAAAACCTTAGCTTCGATGGTTTCTGGATGAAAAACATTCGTTCAGGGCTTACACTACCACCTACGAGTCTTGTCCTACTTTCCATTAGTTCAGCTCAACTGGGTTCAGCGATCGCCAAACGCTTGTTTGATGTTTTAAGTCCCATGGGAGTCGTATTACTGCGAGTAGGATTTGCAGCAATCCTCCTATTAGTTGTATGGCAACCACAGCTTAATAGTCAAATTCGTTCAAACTCCCGTTCACTCATTCTATTTGGGCTATCTCTAGCACTGATGAACCTATCGTTTTATCTAGCTATCGAGCGTATTCCGATTGGGATTGCAGTCACTCTTGAGTTTCTTGGACCCTTGGGTGTAGCAGTTGCTAGTTCTCGTCAGCTTCTTGACTGGGTGTGGGTGTTGCTAGCAGCAATTGGAGTTATCCTGCTAGCTCCGATTGGAGGGTCTGCACTCAATCCATTGGGAGTCCTTCTGGCACTACTTGCTGCAAGTTTTTGGGCTGCGTACATATTACTATCCGCTCGAGTAGGTCAAGCCTTACCAGGGGGAACAGGACTCGCAGTATCAATGTTGATTGCAACAGTTGTTCTACTTCCAACTGGAGTGTTGGCAGGAGGGACGCTCTTGCTTAATCCAAAACTACTACTAAGTGGATTTGGGGTTGCTATCCTCTCATCAGCCATTCCCTACTCCCTGGAGTTGGAAGCACTGCGATTCCTACCTATCCATGTATTTGGTGTGTTATTGAGCCTGAACCCAGCCGCTGCTGCTCTCACAAGTTTTCTCATCCTCAAAGAAACTTTGGAACTCCGCTCTATTGTGGCAATCATACTCATTAGCATTGCTGCAGGGGGTGCTTCCAGCTTCAAAGAGTTGTTGGGAGCAGGGAGCGGGCGGAGGAGATAGGGGAGACAAGGGAGACAAGGGAGACAGGGGAGACAGGGGAGATAGGGGAGACAAGGGAGACAGGGGAGACAGGGGAGATAGGGGAGACAAGGGAGACAGGGGAGACAGGGGAGACAAATAAAAGAATGATACTTCATCCTCCTTGTCCTCCTTGTCCTCCGATAGGGGAGGGGGGTTGTCAGGCTGGGACTTGAATTGTCTCATTACCTGCCAATCCGAAAGCATCATGGATGACTTGCAGTGCTTTAACACCTTGTTCTTGTGCTACCACACAGCTAATTTTGATTTCTGAGGTAGCAATCATTTGAATATTGATTTGGTGGTGTGCCAATGCCTCAAACATTCTAGCTGCAACACCTGGTTGTCCTAACATACCAGCACCTACAATACTGACTTTGGCGATCGCACTATCAACAACAACTTCACCCCAGCCAAATTCTACTGCTGCTTGCTGGAGAATTTTTTGTGCTACGTCTGCATCTATGCGTGCAATCGTGAAGGCAATATCCCGTCTAGGAACACCATCAATGACTCGACAGCGCTGGGATTGAATAATCATATCCACACTAATATTGTGCTCTGCCAAGAGTCCAAACAGCTTTGCTGCTGTTCCCGGACGGTCTGGTACTTGGCGAATTGCCAAACGCGCTTGGTTCTTATCTAAAGCAACACCACGAACTGGAGGAGTAGGGAGTGCAGAGGAGGGCGAGGAAGAGGAGGAGGACAAGGAGGACAAGGAGGACAAGGAAGCGTCTCTATTCCCTGTCCCCCTTGTCTCCCTTGTCTCCCCTATCTCCCCTGTCTCCCCTGTCTCCCTTGTCTCCCCTGTCCCCCTTGTCTCCCCTATCTCCTCAGATCCTATGACGTCTACCTCAAACGCTTGGCGGAGTGCAGTAACTGCGCGATCGCAATCTAGTGCATCAATCACGCAGCTCACTTTCACTTCACTTGTTGAGATCATCTGAAGATTTACACCAGCTTCTGCAAGAGTGACAAACATTTTGGCTGCTACGCCTGGTCGTCCGATCATACCTGCACCAACGATGCTGACTTTAGCAATATTTTCTTTTACCATGACTTCGACATCTTGTGCTGGGGTATCACCATGAGAGCCCAGTACAGGAGCAATTGCTGCAGCGACAGCTTCTGCTCGCTTTAGAATTGGCGTCATCACCGTAAAAGAGATGTCGTTCGTATTGCCTTCATGGATTGATTGAATAATCAAGTCTATATCCACATCTTGGCGGGCGATTTCCCCAAACAATGCGGCTGCTACGCCTGGTCTGTCTGGTACTCGTAATAGCGCTATCCTTGATTGATTGATATCAAATTCAACATGATCTACTGAACGTGCTATTTCTAGATTCACTAGCGATCGTGGTTGTGGTCTAGGCGATAGAACCCAAGTCCCAGGATCTTCAGTCCAGCTAGAGCGTACCACTAGGGGAACACCATAGTTTCGGGCAATTTCCACAGCACGGGGATGCAGGACTTTTGCTCCTAAGCTAGCAAGTTCAAGCATTTCATCACTGGTGATTTCATCCATCAACTGAGCATCTGGAACCAGACGAGGATCTGTAGTGAGAATGCCTGGAACATCAGTATAAATTTCGCAGAAATCTGCCTGTAGAGCAGCCGCCAGAGCAACTGCTGAGGTGTCGGAACCACCACGTCCTAGGGTGGTGATTTCCCATTCCTCATGACTGCTAATGCCTTGAAATCCAGCTACTACAACGACATTGTTTTGTTTGAGATGTCGCTGAATACGATCTGTTGCAATATGCAAAATTCGTGCGCGAGTGTGTTCAGCTTCAGTCATAATTCCTACTTGAGCACCTGTCAGAGAAATTGCTGGCTGTCCCAACTCTTGCAATGCCATAGTCAGTATAGCAATAGAGACTTGCTCACCAGTGGCAAGCAGCATATCCATTTCCCGGCGATTGGGATTTTGAGAGATTTCATATGCTAGTTTGACTAGTCCATCGGTGGTTTTACCCATAGCAGAAACCACAACCACTACTGAGTTACCTGCTTTAACAGCTTTATAGACGCGCTGTGCAACAGCTTGAACACGCTCTACTGAACCGACAGATGTACCACCGTATTTTTGAACTATCAGCGCCATAACTTGTTATGCAATCAATCGTGCCTAGGAAATCAATAACTTGCGCAGAACAGAAAGTCTGGAAGTCTTAATTTTTATAAAAAATACATATTCAGCAATTATACATTGTCCTGGCTTCCTTGTCCTTGGCTCTCTGTCCTGTCATATAGATTTGGTCACCGACAGCCAAACAGACAAGGGAAGGGAAGGGAAGGGAAGGGAAGGGAAGGGAAGGGAAGGGAAGGGAAGGGGGACAAGGTGGATAAGGAGGACAAGGGGGACAAGGAGGACAAGGGGGACAAGGTGGACAAGGAGGACAAGCCAAGTGGAGCAACTGGCATGGACAAGGAGGACGAAGTATCATTCTTTTATTTGTCTCCCCTGTCTCCCTTGTCTCCCCTGTCTCCCCTGTCTCCCTTGTCTCCCCTGTCTCCCTTGTCTCCCCTGTCTCCCTTGTCTCCCCTGTCTCCCCTGTCTCCCCTGTCTCCCCTGTCTCCCCTGTCTCCCCTGTCTCTCCTACTCCCTCTATTTGCGAGTACGATATCTCAATTCATACCCTCCTAGTAATCCAGCTGCGACAATTAGGGGTAAAAAGTAATAGACTCCTCTGTACGCTAGCATTGAACCAAAAACTGCAGCTTTAGAGACTTGAGGTGCAAGAATTATCAAAATGACAGTTTCAAAGACTCCTAAACCACCTGGAACATTGCTCACAACACCCGCAAACATAGCTAGTAAATAAATTCCCAAAAAGTCTAGGTAAGATACAGGTGAATTTGCGGGAAGTAAGACATAAAGAACTGCAGCAGCCAAAACCCAGTCAAAGCTAGATATGGCAATTTGGGCAAGAGATATCTTCAAAGAAGGAAATTGTACCTCTTGCGAACGGATTCGTAATGGTTGTCTCAAAATAAGACTGCCCAATAGATAGGCAACAACCAGTGATAAGAAAATAACACCGATAGGACGGACCGTCGCAAAAGGTAAATGCAGTTGTGTAGGGATTTGGATAGGATCGATGAGGAAGAGAACTCCAGCGACAGCAAACAGTCCCAACCAGAACGTGAAATTAGCAAATGCAATGACTTGAGCAATAGCTAGAGGCGATATTCCCCAACTCAAGTAAAAGCGATAACGTATAGCACTACCAGTCAAGAGTGCAAAACCAATAGTGTTACTGAACACAGAGCTAATAAAGCTAGTGAAGGCTACTTTGTTGAAACTCAGTCGATAACCAAGGTAGTTCAAGCCGATGCTATCGTAGCCTATCATCACGAAATAGCCCAAGGCCGTTAGCCAGATTGACCAATTTAAGCGACTTTTCGGAATTACTGCCAGAGAGTTCAGTACATCACGGTAGTTATACTCTCGAAGTTCGTGCGCAATTGCCCACAAGGAGATTACTAGAAGCAGCAATCCAATCAAAGAGCTAAAGTCGAGCCGAAGCTTTTTAGGCATAGAGTAAATGGGAGAGACAGAAGAAGAGATGGTCAGAAAAGCATACTATCCTTGTGGTTGCTGACAATTTTCCTTCAATTTTGACGCTCTTTAGACCAAGTCATGCTCTGACTTTTGTAGCGATCACAAAGTGCGCTGATGGAGTGCTCTCAGTTGGCTCAGTGTCTATAGTTTGTCTTTATCTTTACAAACTAAAAAATCTCTAAACATCTCGTCTTTGCTCTTACTAACTTCTTGTTTTTTACATTTAAACCCAATAGTTTTGTAATTGTTAGTAGATATACAAATTCAAAGATGTCAGAGAGTGGTTAAACTTCGACAATCTTACAACTCACCACATCCAAGACGCTAATAGTAATCGCCACATAATAGCATGATAAACTATGAGTCTTGTCTATAAACAGAGCTACTCAAAAAGGAAAAAGTTGCATGTCCAAGAGTCATTAATCCTATTCTCCTTGACCTTTGCCATTGTCTGATACATACTTCATTGCTCTAGGTTTTTTCTTTTGTGGAGTAGGAGCCGCTTTGCTTTTGCTTGGTCGGCAAAATTCACAATATAATGGTCGAAGGGTAGCATATGATTCGCGTACGGTTGGTTGATTACATTGCTTACAAATAAACTTGTAAGTGCGAGTGTGAATCAAGCGTTTGTGCGCTCTCACTGTATATTCTCTAACTTGAATCTGTTTTGAAGGCATTGGATTACTCAATCTCTGTTAGGTTGATATCTGATGATATTACTTTTAGCAAAGTCATGCTTATGGATGTAGACCGATTTATCTCCTCTCTGTTTGAAGCTCGAGATTATTATCAGAACATCATCGACCACGCTCTATCTCAGCTTGAACACATCAGTGCGTTGCTTGAGGACGTGGGGTCGGAGCATTCTCTAAACTCTCCAACTTCACGCTTAAGACTGAACATAAATGTACACTCTTTAAGCGAGAGTGCACAACAACTGCCACAATCCCATATAAATAATGGTATTCTGAGTGACCTTTCTTCAACAACAGATTTTGAGGAATTGAACAAAAACTCACAAGAGGCAGGAATTGAACTCAATAACGAAAGTGTTGCACCAGACATAGAAAGTGCCGCGCCGTTAACTTCTTTATCAGAAACTTCTTCTGTTGAACAGAAAAAAACACCTCCTCCTTCTACTCCCACACAAGCAATAAATGCAAAGGATAAAGGGAGTAAAAAGACCGATGCATCAACAAATGCTCTGGTTGAGTCCAATGATCAAGAAGAAGCGAGCCAGATACAAACTCAAAAACAATCGAAAGTCGCAGATACAAACAAAAAGAGTTCTAGTAAAGCCAGCAGAAATAAGCGACTTCCGCAACGACCGCGTCCTGTAAACATTCCCTTTGTTTCAAGATTAGAAGGTTTGAAACTAGGAGATGCTATTCTCACTATCCTACGAGAAAATCCTGAGACTGTTTCTCATACTGATTACATCGTTCGTGCAATTTATGGGGACATCGAAGGAAATTCTCTCAGAATAGCTAAGGATAGGGTAACGAAGGAATTGTCTCGGGGATATATCCTCGGGCGTTGGTATCGTCTACCTGATACACCCGGATACTATACAGTGAGCAAACATTTAACTGAACCAAGGAGCAGTTAATAGTTATCAGTAGTCAGTTAGGTAGGATATGTTAACTGATTACTGATTACTGATTACTGATTACTGATTACTAATTTTTTATCCTGAGCACAGATTCACACGAAAGAATTATTTACGTGTTAGACTTTTGTCCATATTTATATTCTTCAGATAATTTTTATGAATCTGTGGCAACGCAAAATCCTACTAATGGTCTCGCTGCTAACTCTTTTTGGTATTAATTATAAGCAAAGTGCGCAAGCACAAATTTTACAAGATCATATAGATCAACGAAAGCTCTCTTTCCACCTTCCACCACAGCCAAGCGCTAGCGCCTTATCTGTTCCTCTAACCTACAAACTTGAAACTTACAACAGCCGAGTTATGGAGGAAATCCGTACTTATGGTGTTTCTTTACCTCCTGGCTATGATGACAATTCAACTCAGCGCTATCCTGTTATTTTTCTGCTGCATGGTGGACATGGCAATCCCGAAGACTGGTTTGAACCAAAAGGCGCAGCACTGAACACGCTCCAAAAACTATATACAGAGGGTAAACTGCCACCTAGCATTATTATTACACCGGATGGAAATGATAAACGTGGTTCTAGCTCCCACTGGGACCCCCAATATATCGATGGTCCTCATGGAAAAGTTGCTACAGCATTGGGTGATGAACTCGTGAAAGTTGTCAAGAACCGATATCATACAATACCATACAGAGATTTTTGGGCGATGGGTGGATTATCTTCTGGGGGTTGGGGTGCAATCAATATAGGGTTACATAACTTGAAGAATTTTTCTATTTTATTTAGTCATAGCGGTTACTTTAAAGATCGTAGTGGTCCACAAAATAGCCCAGTCATTTACATTAAAACTGTCTCTCCACAAGCTACAAGAAATTTGCGTGTTTACCTAGACTCAGGTAAATTGGATAGCGAGGAGATTGCAGAAGCTCAGCAGTTTTCTCAAGTGCTAAGGCAACTGAGCATATACAATGTATTCCGAGAGTTTCCGGGAAGTCATACTTGGAGATATTGGCGTGAGCATCTGGCAGACTCATTGACATTTGTTGGTGAGCAATTTAAGATTGCCCAAATAGCACACTCAACTGAAGACTTGGGCTTGAAGCGGTCTGAAGATACTGAAGATGCTCGAAATCCCTAAATTTTTGTCAGTGAGTTTGACGCTTACTTAGTTCCCAACTACCCGTCAACACCTCTACCTAAAGGCTGGAATCTTCTAGCCTCAAAGCTTTTAGGAATAGTTGGACCAACTAATTACTGTGTGTACTACGTTCTTGACAAATTTTTGTAGATGTTGCGATCGCACCTTTTGACCTGTGCACAGCAAGTATCTTCCTTTCCAGGATCAGATACTAGGTTAAAGTTTTAGTATAAAGAATTTAGCCAACTTCTCCAGAGGAAGCTTAGCCTGTACAGATATTAGTTTTTGTGTCTCGATGATTATATCAATCATTCACAGTTCTAGAACAGCTAACACTTTAAAAAAAATTATGAATTAGGAGTGCAACATTCGAAATTTAAAACTTAAGACATAAACTTTAAAATTTCAAATTGAATGCTGTACGGTGTCTCTTGAATAAAACATAAAAAGATATTAAGGAAAACCCAGAATGCAAAACTACGTCACCCCTATGGGTGGGTTCCCGGACTTAAGGAAAGTAGCGTAGTTCTGTTCAAGGATTAAACCTGCCCTTACTAATGGCTAATGACTGATGTCTAATGACTTAAAAACCCGGATCGGACTTTTGAGTGCAGTAATTCTTACAGGTTTAGTCGGAGTGGTGAACTTGTTCTCAGCAGTGACACCAAACCTGCACGGACGAAGTCACTGGCTGAAGCAATTTTTGCCCTTTGAAATTACTGCCAGCGGACATATATTCGCAGCTCTGACTGGGTTTATTTTGCTGACACTTGCTACTAACTTGTTGCGCCGGAAACGAGTCGCCTGGTTGCTCACAGTTGGCTTGTTGATCATTTCCATTTTCAGCCACTTATTAAAGGGGCTAGATTATGAAGAAAGCCTTCTGAGCGGAGTGCTATTGGCTCAATTGCTCCTCATGCGCCACGTCTTTACAGCCAGATCAGACCGTCCTTCAATTGCACAGGGCGTCAAAGTGCTGATTAGCGCTTTGCTGTTTACCTTGGCTTATGGAGCAGTCGGATTTTACTTACTAGATGGTAAATTTTCCGAGAATTTCAATTGGAGCGACGCCATATTTCAAACACTGGCAATGTTCTTTACGGCAGATAATGCAGGGCTGCAACCAAAAACACGGTTTGGAGAATTTTTCTCCAACTCTATATATGTTATAGCTGCTAGTACATTTACTTACGCGTTATTAATGCTATTGAAGCCAGTATTTATACGTGTTCCAGCTAGTGGTCAGGAGCGAGAAAAAGCAAGAAAAATAGTGGAACAATATGGCTGTTCTTCTTTAGCTGCATTTACATTACTAAATGATAAAAGTTACTTCTTTAGCCCTTCCGGACACAGCGTTATTGCTTATGTTCCTAAAGGACGAGGTGCGATCGCCCTAGGTGACCCCATTGGACCAATTGAAGACCGTAAAGAGGTCATTGTTAGCTTTCAACAATTCTGTCAACGCAATGACTGGTATCCTGCTTTTTATCAAACTTTGCCTGATCATCTAAATCTTTATCAATTGCTGGGGTTTAAGGTGTTAAAGATTGGGGTAGAGGGAATAGTAGACTTACACAACTTTAGCTTGCAAGGGAAACAAGGCAAGAATCTGAGAACACCACTCAATCGCATGACAAAAATGGGGTATAAGGTCAAGTTCTACCAACCACCCATCGCTGATGACTTATTGCGCCAACTGAAACCTGTCAGTGACGAATGGCTACAAATGGTGCAAGGATCAGAAAAACAGTTCTCTTTAGGTTGGTTTGACGAAGCTTATCTGCGGGAGTGTGAAATAGCTGTAGTACAAGCTCCAGAAGGTGAAATTGTCGCTTTTACCAACCTTGTGCCAGAATACCAACTCAATGAAATCACTAACGACCTGATGCGCTACCGTAGCAACCTTGAGAATGGCATGATGGACTTTTTATTTATCTCTATGTTCCAGCACTATAAGGAAAAAGGCTACGATACCTTTAATATTGGTCTTTCTGTACTTGCTGGAGTTGGTGATACACAAGAGTCACGTCGCTTGGAAAAGGTATTGGGCTATCTTCAAGAGCATTTGAATCGATTCTACAACTTTCAAGGCTTGTATGCATACAAAGATAAGTTTCATCCCCGTTGGGAAGCACGCTACTTAATTTACCCTAGTTGGACAGCTTTACCCGATGTGGTTGTAGCTTTGATTCGAGCAGACTCAGGCGATCGTCTTTTGGATTATTTCCGACCTGGAGCCTGAGGATAAGGAGGACAAGGGGGACAACTACAAGACCTGCAAAATTAAAGATTTGACACTTCTATAGTACTGGTGTACTATAGAAGATATAAGCCTTCGAGATGTGTTTGCTAAAAATTTGCAGAGTTAGAGCTTCAGAATACAATTGCACAGTGTTTGTTGTTATCCCTCTTTTAGGTGAGGGATGGCATAACTTTTGTGTTTAGTATATTCATTTTTATATTTATTTTAACTTATAAAAAAAATATTTATGGAGAGAAAAATAAGAACTTTTCAAAGAGGAATTTAATAGATATTAATCTTGATCAGGGCAGCTATTAATATGATAAACATAATCAAAAAAAATACAACAAATAATATCCTGCAAGAATCCCAAATTTGGGCTCAGGAAAGTACAAAAATCTCTCTAGTGGAGCTTCTCAAAATTCTTGAGGAAAATCGCCAAAGTATTATTCTCAATCTCAAGCAGTTGCGGAAAAATTATCAACGAAAGGGAATCAAAAGAGTTCCAGGCTATAGAGATGAAAATGGTAGCCTTATCAAACCTTTGCTGACTACAGAATTTATAGATCAAGGTGAGTATGTAGGTATGGGTTCGTTTGAGATGAATCGCAACAGTGCTACTATTAATATGCTCATCAGTCGTGGAGTCAGACTTATTGAAGCTGAAGAAAACACTTCAATGTTTGAAGTTGCGGGTGTGCTGTTGAAGGACTTAGCTATCTTTAGCAATTACACTATTGTCTGCGATGGTAAAGTTAATGTAAAATCTTTGCAGGTAAAAATCAGCAGAAAAAAAGTTTTTGATTTACTTAAGGAAAAAGGTGTTTTAGAAAAGGATGGCTTTCTTGCAGAGGACTTTGATTTTCGCAGTGAATACACTATCCGGCTCGATAATTTACCTCTTGTACCTGTTGATATAGAATACAGTGACATTGATGGTTTATTTGAGCAGCTAGCAGAAGTTAAGGTTCTTATTAGTATCATTTCTGCTCACTTGAAACAAGAGTCAGATGTCTTTGTAAGAGAGCAATTAGAAGAATTAAAAAAATATTATCTATCAAAGAATGTTTATATCAATTTTCCAACAACAAACGAACACAATGATACTAAAGAGGCTGTAGCAGACGGTCTTCTCAATTCAAGGATTAGCTATAAAATTGATATTGGCAACAAAAATATTCTTAACTTAGACAAGCTACAATCTGCAAATAAATTTCTTAATAAAATGTATTATGCCTATGATAAGAAAACTGGAAATATTTTCACTAAGCCTACTTTTGCTTTAGAACCTCATATTGCCTTTAAGCATAAGCAAATGTCACCCAAAACAAAAATAACGAAAGTGGATGAGTTAATGAAACCAATTTTCGATGATTTTCTTGGACTCGAAAATAATGGAATTGTTGAGGGTATTCTGGCAAAAGTTGGTGATATAGCAGGAGTTCAGTGGTTGCATGATAAGCGGAATGGTAAAGCTGTTAGCAGAGAAGAAACAGTTGCAGCTTTGTCGTCGTCTAAAATTAAGTTAGAGAAGTATATAGCAAGAATTTTCCAGGAAAAAATTTGCTTTTTGGTATTTTATATAGGTTGTAAAGGTCATTTGCCAGATACGATAAAAGCAAAAGCTATGACTTTTGAGGAACTTGCTAAAAAATATCCAAATTTGCAATTTTCCAACAAAGAGCAAAATGGGAAATTTTTTGAAGTGGGTAACAGTATTATTAGTGTGCATTCCAAGACTGAATATTATCAGAGGTCGGAATGCAACTAGTTTAAGGAAAATGTACAGATACTGATAAATTAGACCCTAAATTTGGCATCATGTCAATTCTGGGCAATACTGAATCAACGTATGAATCTGTAATTCACGATTGTGTAGAGACGTAGCATTGCTAAGTCTCTACAATTATTTGGGTTCTAACTACAAAAATGTTTACAAGCATAACTCATACCCAAATTTAGAAACGCTGAGTTCTGACCTTTTGAGTTCTATTGTTCTTGACGGTTAGCTAAAGAATTTTGAAGAATATTTTACTTAAAACAGATTCAGTGGGAAAATTCTGACAAAATCTTCTCAAAATAAAGCAAAATATGGAAGATCGCACACAAGCTATTCAGGCTCTTGCCACTAAGCGCTGGCGAGTATCTCTGATGCTTAGTGGAGCCATGATGTTTATCTACTTTGGCTTCATTTTACTGATTGCGTTCAATAAACCGTTGTTAGGGTCATTAGTGATTCCGGGTCTTAGCCTCGGTATTTTACTAGGAGTTTTAGTCATTACATCTGCGTGGATATTAATTTTTATCTACGTGCGCTGGGCAAATAACAGCTACGACAATGAAATTGCTCGACTTTCACGCAAATGAATAGTTAGTGATTGGTTATGTGAATTATGAATGGTAAAACATAAGCACTAACTATTAACAACTGACTAGTGACAACTAACAATTTAACTAACATATGAATAATTTGTGGTACTCTCTGCCATTGGCTACAGTTAACCCTGCAAGCCTGGGTCACTTTAACCCACTAGCGATCGCTTTCTTTATTCTGTTTGTAGCTATTTCTCTAGGGATTACCTACTGGGCAGCAAATTTAACCAAAAACACATCCCACTTTTATACTGCTGGTGGTAATATCAGCGCGTTCCAGAATGGGCTGGCTTTGGCTGGTGACTTTATGAGTGCTGCTAGCTTTTTAGGGATTGCGGGATTGGTAGCGCTGAATGGCTTTGATGGCTTAATTTACTCTATCGGTTTTTTAGTGGGCTGGCCCCTTGTGATGTTCTTAATTGCAGAACCACTACGCAATTTGGGCAAGTACACATTTGCTGATGTGGTAGCTTATCGCTTACAACAGACACCAGTACGAATCGCAGCAGCTATTGGTACACTTGCTGTGATTAGTTTTTACTTAATTGCCCAGATGGTAGGTGCTGGCGAACTCATCAAGCTGCTGTTTGGATTTGAATATGAATTAGCCGTTGTTATCGTAGGTTGCGTGATGATGGCTTATGTCATTTTTGGCGGGATGATTGCTACAACTTGGGTACAAATTATTAAGGCAATTCTGTTGTTAGGTGGAACTGTCTTGTTAGCAGTTCTAGTACTGGCAAAGTTTGGCTTTAACCCAACAACACTATTTGCTGCTGCAGCAACAAAGTATTCAGGTGTACTAGCGCCTGGGAAACTAGTTTCTGATCCCTTCGATGCGATCTCCTTGGGTATGTCGCTGATGTTTGGTACAGGGGGACTGCCTCATATTTTGATGAGGTTCTACACTGTCTCTGATGCTAAAGCTGCCAGAGACTCAGTAACCTACGCTACAGCTTTTATTGGTGTATTTTACCTGCTCACTTTCATTCTAGGCTTTGGAGCAATGGTGCTGGTAGGTCAAGAAGCAATTAAGCAAATTGGCACTGGTGGTAACATGGCTGCGCCAATGTTAGCGCAATTTTTAGGCGGTAATGCTTTCTTGGGATTTATTGCAGCGGTTTCATTTGCTACAATTTTGGCGGTTGTAGCAGGTCTGACACTGTCTGGTGCAGCGGCATTATCTCATGATTTGTGGGTGAATGTGGTGCGCTCAGGTCATGCAAATGAGACAGAACAACTGAGAGTTGCTCGCTTTGCCACAATGTTACTAGGTGCTTTTGCAATATTGCTGGGTATCTTGTTTAAAGGGCAAAATGTTGCCTATATGGTGGGTTTAGCATTTGCGATCGCCGCTAGTGGCAACTTCCCGGCGTTGCTTTTATCCATGCTTTGGCGACGTTTTACTACCACTGGTGCTGTAGCCAGTATGTTGGTGGGTACATTCTCCTCTTTAATTTTGATATACTTCTCGCCTACTATTCAGGTAACTATTCTCAAGCATGCCTCAGCGCCCTTCCCTCTAAAAAATCCCGGTTTAATCAGCATACCCTTGGCTTTTTTGGTAGGTATTGTGGTTTCTTTACTAACTAGTGAACAACAAGCACAAGAAAAATTTGCTGAAGTAGAAAACCGCATACACAGTTAACAGTTATCAGTTAACTCCTCACTCTTCCTCACTCCTCACTCTATTTAACTTCTTTCAGATTGTTCATCACTTGCTGGTACATACTTTGATTGTTTTGTTGCTGAAAAAGGTTTGCAGATTTCTGTAGGTCTGCTATTGCTCCTTGTTTGTCTCCCTGTGCCGCACGAGCATTTCCTCGGTTATTGTAGGCTGCTGCGAATTTAGGATTAAGACGAATTGCTTGATTGTAGTCGGCGATCGCTCCTTCTGTGTCTCCTTGCGCAGCGCGAGCATTTGCCCGATTGTTATAAGCAACAGCATACTGGGGATTGAGGCGAATTGCTTGATTGTAGTCCTCTATAGCCGCGCTTTTGTTTCCCTGCGCTGCATGGGCATTGCCTCTGTTATTGTATGCCTGGGCGTAGTTGGGAGCAAGCCTAACAGCTTGATTATAGTCTTCTATTGCTCCGTATATGTCTTTTTGGTCAGCACGAGCATCCCCTAGATTATTGTAGGCTTGAGCGTAGTTGGGATTGATGCGAATTGCTTCTTCATAATCAGCGATCGCTGCTTGCTTATCTCCCATTTCAAAGTGGACAAGTCCCCGGCTATTGAATGCTTCGGCATAGTTGGGATTGAGACTGATTGCTTTGGTATATGAGGCAATCGCGCCTTGTGAGTCTCCTTTGATATGTTTGTACTGACCCTGAAGATAGAAGTCGCCTGCTTTAGATGGTTTCGTGGATGGTGCCTTAGCAGGAGTCACACCTATTTCTGTTACCAATACATCACTACTCTTAGTGCACGAAACGGTTGCAATCAAGATAAATGTGGTAAGTACGGTTACCCTACAGAATCTTCTTACCTCTGTCAATTCTTGCTCAAATAACCGCAGCTTCATTGTTCATCTTCTTGTGTTTTTGGAATTAGCCGCCAACTTGTATTTTTCTCAATATCCACAGACAAGTGTTCGAGGTTTTCTCCTAAATCTTTCTGAAGTTTTTGAGTTAGTGTGATGGGAAAATCCAAATTTAAATCTTGGCTTTCTACTAATCTCACTAGTTCTGCAAAAGGTACTTTTACAGTTGCACGCTCATAACTAGTCAGCTTAAAATCAGATGTTTCCGATACATTTTGAGCTTGCATAGCTTTTTTAACTCGCTCTTGTAAATGCTCAAACTCTGAATTCAATAGTCTCCACTGGTGTTCAATTTCCCTGTATCTTGAAGTCAGCGCTTTTAAATCTTCCGTTGTAGGTTCCTTGTTTATTTGATCGTTTAATTCTATCAAACGCTGGTGTATTTGAGCAAGATAAATGCAGTCTAGGTAAGCATACTCTATTTGTTCTTCAGTGAGAGGTCTCTGTCCCCAGTCGCTACTTTGTTCTGTTTTATCTATATTGCCAAAATGGCAAAGTTCGGCTGCTAGAGTTTTGAGTTGATAGTTAGGTACTGGCAAGAGATAGTAAGGAATTTTTTTTGCCATTTCCAAAGTACAAGTAATATTTTTTGCTTTCTTATTACCTAATAATTTCAAATCATAGCTAGCATTGTGAAAGACTTTTTTAATATTAGGATTAATCATAATTTTGTCAATAAAATCAGCAATGATATCAGGAAATTCCAACACATCTAAAATGAAGATGCGATCGCCACTGAGATCGGTTGGATCATCTAATACCTGAATCAATGAGAGTTTAGGATATTTATTTCTATATTCAGCAACTTCAGTGTCTAGCCATAAAGTCCTCGCTTTAGTATATTCAACAACTAAAGAAGAGATTTCACTTTTTGATGTCAAATATGGCATTTGTTAACATTTCCTGAAATTTGGGCAGGCGCAGTTAAGTTACAGTTTCCCAACTTAGCACTTTCTTGATAAGTTTTCTGTCGTTTAAATTTTTGCCTGCATTTGCCTATAGTGCTCCTAAATGATTCGTGAGGGTAGAGAAACCCGGTTTCTAGATCAAACAAAAAGAGTTTAATGTTCTTCTGGTGATAGAATATAATGAGGAGTTTCTTGTAGTTTTCAACTATCTAAAGTTAGATTGTTTGGTTTTTGGTAGTCTATTTTACAGAATTCAGAGGAAAAAAATCTGTTTTCGATGATAAGCTGGCTGCATTTACACATAGCTCATAGATATACGTTTTTATGACTTCTCAGATTAGCTTTTTAATGTGTCCCCCTGACTACTACGATGTAGACTATGTGATCAACCCTTGGATGGAAGGTAATATTCACAGGTCATCGCGTGATCGATCCGTAGAGCAGTGGGAAGGATTGCATCACATTTTAAAACAGCATGCGATTGTTGGTTTGGTGAAACCTCAAAAAGGTTGGCCTGACATGGTATTCACTGCCAATGCTGGATTGGTACTGGGGAATAATGTTGTTTTAAGTCGCTTTTTACATAAAGAACGTCAAGGAGAGGAACCTTACTTCAAAAAGTGGTTTGAGGAAAAGGGATATACAGTGTATGAGCTACCCAAAGACCTGCCTTTTGAAGGTGCAGGGGATGCACTCCTAGATCGAGAAGGACGGTGGTTGTGGGCAGGGTATGGTTTTCGCTCAGAATTAGATTCTCATCCTTACTTAGCTAAATGGCTGGATATTGAGGTGTTATCGTTGCGCTTGATAGATGAGCGCTTTTATCACCTGGATACGTGCTTCTGTCCTCTAAAAAATGGTTATTTACTATACTACCCATCCGCATTTGACTCCTATTCTAACCGCTTAATTGAGATGCGGGTATCACCACAAAAGCGGATCGCTATTTCAGAAGCCGATGCAGTGAACTTTGCCTGTAATGCGGTCAATATTGATCACATTATTGTCATGAACAAAGCTTCGGAAGAACTGAAAGCACGCCTTGCAGAAGCTGGTTTCCACGTGATTGAAACACCGCTGAACGAGTTTCTCAAAGCAGGTGGCGCGGCTAAATGTCTAACGCTGCGAGTGACAGAACCAGTACTGGAAGAAGTTCACGCAAATGTTCCAGTCGAAAGTCGCATACTTCGTCTAGAAGGACACTTACTCGATTCGGGTTTGATCAATCGTGCCCTGGATTTGATTGTAGACAACGGTGGTAGCTTCCAAGTGCTAAATTTCCTCTTGGGAGAGCAACGGCAAAGTACCTCAGCCGCAGAGGTGAAGGTGTCAGCTCCCTCTCATGAGGTGATGGAAAGTATCATATCTTATCTTATTGATTTAGGTGCAGTCGATCTGCCTCAAGATGAGCGTGATGCTAAGCTAGAACCTGTCACTCAACCAGGGGTTGCTCCTGAGGATTTCTACGTCACCACAATTTATCCTACAGAGGTAAGGCTGAATGGTGAGTGGGTCAAAGTGCAAAATCAGCGGATGGATGGAGCACTTGCGATTACCTCAACTCCTAACGGTATAGTAGCGAAGTGTAAAATAATACGAGATTTGGAGGTTGGGGATTACGTGGTTGTGGATGTGCAAGGTATCCGCACCATCCGTAAAACCGAATCACGAGAACAACGTAACACTCAAGAGTTTAGCTTCATGTCGGCAGGTGTTTCTAGCGAGCGACGTGTAGAATTAGTTGTCGAGCAGGTGGCTTGGGAATTACGTCAAATCCGTGATTCAGGTGGTAAAGTTGTTGTTACAGCAGGACCAGTTGTGATCCATACAGGTGGCGGTGACCATCTGGCACAACTGATTAGAGAAGGATATGTGCAGGCGTTGCTAGGTGGAAATGCGATCGCCGTCCATGATATAGAGCAAGCAATCATGGGCACTTCTCTAGGTGTAGATATGCAACGAGGGATCGCTGTACGGGGTGGTCATCGCCATCACCTCAAAGCCATTAATACCATTCGCAGTTACGGTAGTATTGCCAAAGCTGTCGAGGCTGGAGTGATTCAGAGTGGCGTAATGTATGAATGTGTTCGCAATAATGTTCCTTTCTGCCTTGCTGGCTCAATTCGGGACGATGGTCCTTTGCCTGATACGCAGATGGATCTGATCAAAGCACAAGCTGAATACGCTCGCTTACTTGAGGGTGCAGAGATGATTTTGATGCTGTCAAGCATGCTGCACTCCATTGGCGTGGGCAATATGACTCCGGCTGGCGTGAAGATGGTATGTGTGGATATCAATCCAGCGGTGGTGACAAAGTTAAGCGATCGCGGCTCAATCGAATCCGTTGGTGTGGTAACAGATGTGGGTTTGTTCCTCAGTCTGCTGATACAGCAATTGGAGAAGCTGACCAGTCCGTATACGACTAAGGTTGGTTAGAGATTGACACTCCCCTGACTGATTAAATTTCGCTGTCGCTCATTTAATCGAAAAGTCAGGGGATTCTACCTTCACCCTAGTTACTTGCTCTAACAGGTTTTCACCAATTAGAGTAGAGGTCACTAGTCCAGTAGCGTTACTTTGGGATTGCCCATCCCTAGCTT
>Ga0070738_10002160_pt1 | contig 32208 bp, 28 predicted proteins | sample Coa_R2_2_FD_66446 | JGI IMG/M metagenome (GOLD analysis project Ga0070738, IMG submission 66446) | Surface soil microbial communities from Centralia Pennsylvania, which are recovering from an underground coalmine fire - Coalmine... | ecosystem: Environmental > Terrestrial > Soil > Unclassified ...
TGGTTGTGGAGTATCGACCATCTGCAGCACACGTCGGATGCAGACGGGTCGAAGCTCTATCACAGTGCCCGGCAAGGCGTGACATTTCCGCTGGCAGATGCGTTGTGCTGGCTGGTTGCGGCACGTTGCCAGATTCTCGATGTGCTTGAACTGGAGAGACGCGGAGGTGAAGATGCCGCACTGGCGGACGGTTTGCACGGACTGCTCAACTTCATGAGCGACCTGTGCCATGTGCAAACGGCACGGGCCAGCGGAGAAGCGGGACGGATCTGCGCAGAGCTGGTATTTGGCTATAACCGCCATCCGGCGTGGGATGCTGAGGGATATAAGTCGTGTTATCGCGCCGAAGACTTGGATGAACTGGAGAGTATCATGCCAGGGATCGCAGCGTGTGCACTCGATGTGATCGCCACCGACGGCTCTCACGCGGGCAAGGCTGGGCCATGCGCCGGTTGTGCGGGCTTGCAGCAGTTCCAGGTGCTGCGCAGCAGGCTCGATATTTGTCTTACGGGATGCCGTTTGGCTAAGGACCGCGCTGCGGAGGCGATTTCCAAAATCATGATCCCCGAAGCACTGGATTATCCGGCATGAGTGCGCCTCCTACTTCCACAGAAGTATCGCGTTCCGAGATGGTGGTCGACATCGCCTGTGTCGGCTTTGGCCCTGCTATGGGCGGATTCCTGACAACGCTCTCGCGGGAAATCATGAATCCGGAAGGCACACCGCAGCTGGAAAGCATCGTCTCGCCGGGGTTGCCATTGCAGGTGATGTGTTACGAGCGCGCGGACGCACTCGGGTTCGGGGTTTCCGGGGCGGTTACTCGCGCGCGCGGGATTCGACAGAGCTTTCCTGGTCTGGATGCAGCAGCCATTCCGATGGCTGCGCGAGTCAAGTCGGAAAAGCTTGTCTATCTTCTTGATCCCATTGGAGCCAGCAATCGCTCGGTCGCCCTACGTCTCGCTGATAAGTTGATTCGAACTTTCAGCTGGACGCTCCCGGTACGCCATCACGCGCTGGAACTTCCATATATTCCTTGGTTCATGCAGAAACATGACGGATTGATTCTGGGCCTGGGACAATTCAACCAGTGGGTGGGAGAACAGTTGATGGGATCGGGCACGGTGCAGATATGGCCGGGCACACCGGTTGCCGCTCCGCTGGTCGAAAATGAAACCGTCGTAGGCGTTCGCCTTGCAGATCAGGGAACAGACTTGCAGGGAAACCCTGATGCCGGTTTTCTTCCCGGCATGGATGTGCACGCGGCCCTCACAGTAATTGGCGACGGACCGGTGGGGGTGGTGGGTCGTCAACTGGATCAAGAGTTTGGTCTGCCGGACGGGCACAACCAGCGCGAGTACGCGCTCGGCATGAAGATGGTGATCGAACTGAGTGAGGAGTCTGGACTCGAAGCGGGAACGGTATTTCATACGATTGGCTTCCCTGAGCCTGAGATTTTCGGATTTCTATACGTACACCCGGATCGCCTGGCCTCTGTGGGCATATTCATTCCTTCATGGTTCAAGAGCCCGGTGCGAACAGGTTATCGCTATCTGCAGCACTTCCTGCTCCATCCTTATTTATGGCGGCATCTGCAGGGAGGTACGCTGAAGTCCTGGGGCGCAAAGTCTCTGCAGGAATCGGGCCGGCACGGCGAGCCATTTCTCGCGGGGAATGGTTACGCACGCATTGGAGAAGGCTCCGGCAGCACGAATGTGCTCGCAGGTTCCGGCGTCGATGAAGCCTGGACTACCGGCGTGCAGCTTGCCGAGGCTGTGATCGAATTGCTGGAACAGCGAAGGCCATTCACGCGCGAAAACCTGCAGGAGATGTATGTGCGCAGGCGACGTGAAAGTTTGATAGGCGAGGAAGCGCGCATCGCTGGGGATTCGCGCAACGGATTCGCTTCTGGTGTCGTGACCGGGATGCTGGGCATGGCATTGGCAGGCTTCACGAAGGGGCGGTTCTCACTGTCGCGCGATTTTCAGCCCTTGCCGAAAGCAACGAGCGAACTGGAAGAGCGCTATTGCGATCGCATTCCAAGGCACGAGCTCCGAGAAATTGCTCAGCAGTGCGCCGAGGCCGGCATTTCTGCACACGACTGCATTATGGATCGCTGCGGCTGGCCCCGGATACCGCTCGATGGCAAGCTGCTGATATCGCATCAGGATGCATTGTTAATGGGAGGCGGAGTGCAGGCGCCTGCGGGATATGCGAATCACATCGTGTTTCTCCATCCGGAACTGTGTCACAAATGCAATCCCAAGCTGTGCGTTGAAATGTGCTCGGGCCAGGCGCTCACGCGTGGCGATGACGAGGTTCCTGCATTCGATCGCGAAAAATGCGTTTTCTGTGGCGCTTGTCTTTGGAATTGTCGGCAGAGCGTCGACGGAGAGCATGGAAATATTGAGTTCCGCGCGGGTGCCGGCGGGTTACATTCCACGTTGAACTGACCTGCTTCAGTTGAAATACCGAGGATCTTAGAGCGATGAGAAATGGTTATCACATTGTGGTTTGCGGAAGCATCGTGCCTGATCCGCTGCAAACACTCGAGCCGATCGAAACACCTGGTGGGCCGGCGCTGAAAAACGAAATGATGCTGCCTGCGGTACTCGATCCGTGGGCATCGCATGCGTTGTACGAGGCTGCAAATCTTGCTTCGAAAGTTGCCGGAAGCAAGGTTTGGCTGGTTAGCGTGGCACCGAAGGCCAAGCTGCAGCAAGTAATGATGACGGTCGCGCAGAAAGTGAGCTTTGAACTGGTTGCTGTCGATGGTCCGGCGAGCGGATTTGGAGATGCTTACGGAGTCGCTGCCATCCTCGCCGATGAAGTGCAATCGATCGCGGGTCTTGACCGTTCACGGCTGCTCGTTTTCGGAGGCTGGGAGTCAGCGAGCCGCGGCGCGGGAGTCACCATGCAACTCGTGGGCGAGAGGCTCGGAATTGCCGATCAGTTCCAGGGAGTGGATCAGATCACGACTCAGGCGGACGGATCGTTCGAAGTGCTGGAGCGTATTGAAGGTGGACGGCACCAGGTTTCTATGTGCAGCGGGCCGCCTGCCTTGCTGGGCTGGGCGACAGGGAATTTGCCGGAGCCGCGGAATAATCCGCAGGTCGGAATGGCAAATATGCGGACGGTGATGCCGGCGCTGCAGCGTGCGAAAGCGGCCGCATTGGCAGGCAGCGGGTTGCGGTTTCTAAGCACCACTCCACCGAAGCAGCAACGGCAGACGCGAATCGTGAAGAATCGGCCCGTGGAGGAGATAGCACAGGAAATTGTGGAGTGGATTGGAAAGTAGGATCTGCAGTGCGGACAGGAATGGCCGCGCCACATAAACAAGGAGAGGTCGTGGAAAAGATTCTGTTTCTGGCACACGTGGATGAGTCATGTAACGTACTGCCCAAAGCCGTCTATGAAGTGTTGGGACTTGCGATTGATGTCGCTGCGCAGATGAATGCAACGCTTACGATCGGCCTGATTGGCGAGAACGTCGATACCGCAGCCGCGTTCATCGGTTCGAGTGGGGCGACGCGCGTTCTTGCTGTCAGCGGGCCTGATTTTGCCCAGCCACGGTACGCAAGTGATGCCGCTGCACTTGAAGCGATCTGCCGCGCGGTCCAACCAACACTCGTTCTCGCTCCAGCCACTTGGCGGTTCTCTCGGGTATTACCCGGTGTTTCACACCGGCTTGCCGGTCAGGCGGACACTCACATCACGGGTCTCGAAATCCGAGATGGCGCATTAACCGCGAGCCGCTGGTATTACCGGCAACGAATTGAAGCTGTGATCCGCCGCGATGCACGTCCCTGGTTTCTTCTACTCGAATCGGGATGCCATAAGCCGTGGACAGGGGAGCCCGGCGCACCGTCGATGGAAAAAATGCCAGTTGTGATCCCCGCAGAGCTAAGGAGAACCAACGTGACTGGCACTCGGGCGCCCAAGAGCGAAGCGCAAACGATACGGCCGGATGCCGACCTTCTTTTCGTCGCCGGTGCTGGATGGACAAAGAAGCAATCGGACGGAAAAGTGCATGGGGAAGAGGCAGAGTCACTGATCCTAAGGTTTCTGGAACTCTCGAAAGCTTCGCTTGGCGGTAGCAAATCGCTAGTGGATCAGAGTGGAGACAATCAGGCTGTACTTGGCTTCATGACTCACCTGAACCAGGTCGGCCAGACCGGTGCAACGCCGCGTCATCCGAAGGGACTTTCGACCTGCTGCCATGGCGAAGAACCCCATGTTGTCGGATGGCGGTTCATTCACGAGCGGCGAGCGATCAATCTCGACCCGAATTGTGGGTGGGCACGCGGCAAGGCCGACGTCCTCTATGTTTCCGATGCGTTCGAAGTGATGAAACGGGTGAATGAACTGCTTGCGACGGGCAGCGAGAAGAAGGAGGAAGCGACAGCGACAGCACGCTAAGTCGCTCGCGCGGCTTTAATCTTTCCCGAGCGGATTGCTTTCTTAAACAATTCGTAATCCGTCGTAACCTGCCCGGCGTAAGCGACGGCAAACTTTTCTGCCGCCTTGTCGAGTTTGGTTCCGGTGCCGATGTAACCCGCAATGGCGTACGGATCACCCGAGCGAGCGTGCGCTTTGGCGAGAACTTCGCCGCAGGTTCGCGCGTAAGACGCCAGCCCTTTTCCGAGAAGATCCTTGTTGTCGATGGAAGCTTTGTGATCGCTCATTTGACGGACCAGGTAATCGCGCCCGTCAAACGAAGTCCATCCCAGCAGTAAATCCGACTGCGTTTGCATGCGGCGTTGTCCTTCAACTACGCGCTGGCCCTGGTTCATTGCTGGCGAAGGCGGTAGATATGCAGCATAAGCGGAACGTGGCTCTTCTTTAACCTGCAGGAACAGGGGATCGGCAGGGCCGTTGCCAAACATCAGCACAATGTAGTCGCGGGTAGCGACGCTGCCGGTGCCGACTACTTTGAAGGCAACATCGGCTGGACGGTAGAAGTCCAGAATGTGGCGGTGTTCGGGCGCCAGGGTTTCGCGATAGGGAACAAGCGATTGCAATATGTTTTGTTCGAGGGCGCGGCTCACATGCGTCAGAAATGGCTTCGTTTCTCGGAAGCGGCGAAGGCTCTTACGCGATGGCACTGTCAGCTTTTCCAGACTTTGGAGAGGCGTGGCTCTCTCTGCCTTGTGCAACAGAGACTTGAGCGCGATGTCGGCCGAGATGCGCACTCGATGTCGCGCTGCTTCGAGAAAAGGCATGCTCGCCAGCGCATGAATTGTTGCGCGATATCTGGCAGTGAACTTGCGAACCGATTCGCGGCAGACTCGCTCCGAGTTGCCGGCCTCACGGCCCGCGAGGATCAAGCTGGTTCCGAGTCGCTTGAGATCCCATTCCCAGGGCCCCTGAATGGTTTCGTCGAAGTCGTTAATATCGAAGACCAGCTTGCCATCCGGTGCGGCAAACGCTCCCAGATTGCGGACATGCGCGTCGCCGCAGATCTGTACATCGATATCCGTATTCGGCATGGTGGCAAGATCCGCTGCCATCAACGGGACCGATCCACGAAAAAATGCGAATGGAGACGTTGCCATTCTGCCCATCTTGATCGGCAGCAGTGCAGGAATTCGATCGCGATTCGCCGCGATCAGGAGGTCAACAGGATCATAGTTGCGGCGCTTTGCATTCCAGGTAGCGTGTTTTGAGCGCCCTACTTTAGAGCGTCGTTTCTGGCCCAGCCGTTTGCTCTGCTCACAACCGAGCAGGGTCGGTATTTTCATCATTCGTGAACTCTCGAGGGATACCATGTTCTCATGCGGAGAGCGCGTACCGGGTCAGGTTTCAAAGTGTTGGGTTGGATAATGGTTATTTGACGTTAACGTTAACGATAGTGGTATTATGCCGAGTCCTATGTTGGATGAGCCGCCCGATTCGCGCATGAAACCGGAAAAAGTGGGGATCCACAGAATCGCCGAACTGGCCGGGGTTTCCATCGGAACCGTTGACCGTGCGTTACATGGCAGGTCGGGCATCAACGAGGAGACCCGCAGCCGGGTTCTGGAAGTGGCAGAACAACTGGGGTATGCACCTAACCTAGCAGCGCGAGCGCTGTCAATGGCCAAATCCAGCCTGCGGATTGGCATCTGCGTCCCCAGGGAAATTCACTTTTTCTATGATCAGTTATGGCAGGGCGTACTCGACGAGGCGCAGCGCTTCAGCCATTTAGGAATCGAGTTTCTATGCCGGCCAGTCAAAGAACTGGGCAAAGGGGACGCGGCAGTCTTTTCGGACTTGCTGCACGCAGAAGTAAACGGCCTGATTGTCACGCCGGGCAATCCGGTCGAAATGACTCCGCTGATTGATCGCGCTGAGTCACTCGGGGTACGCGTTATCTGTGTTTCCACCGACGCACCCGGTTCGCTGCGTTCCACCATCGTCTTCGCCGAACCCTCACTGAACGGGCGCATGGCAGGAGAACTCCTAGGCAAGTGCCTCCCCGCAAACTCCTGCGCGGCGGTCATTACGGGCATGATGGAAACCGAGGACCATCGCAAGAAAACAGAAGGATTCAGCGACACCTTTCCGAACTTCTGCGCCGGCGGCAAGGTGATTGCCGTGATAGAAGGCCGCGAGAACGAAGAGCAGACGTACAAGAAAACATTACGCCTGCTGAGCTCGGAACCCTGTCTGGCGGGATTGTATGTGACGACCGTAAACTCACTGCCCGTGTGCCGGGCACTGAAGGAAAGCCAACACGCAGGCCGGGTGAAGCTGGTGACGACCGACCTGTTCCCCGAAATGATTCCATTCTTCAATGACGGCACGATCGCAGCGTCTATCTATCAGCAGCCTTATGAACAGGGCCGCACGGCTGTGCGGGTTCTGGTAGACCACCTGGCGGCCAAGGGGCCAATTCCGGCTTCGAACACCTTGAGCCCTTCTGTTGTATTAGCCTCGGCGCTTGGGCAGTTCCGGGAGATCATGGAACCTGCGGCGGCGCCACGGCTGAAAATTCCTAAAGATGGCCGCTGGATTGGGCGGCTGCAGAGCCAGTTACGATAGCGGCCGTGAGCTTCACTGCGTAATCTTTACCCTCCCACTGATCGTTGCTCGGCCAATGAAATGTAAACCGAATCGGGGCAATCGCATCTAGACGCGTGGCGATGTCTACGTAAAAGACTCCAACGGCCGTTGATGTCGAGTGGGTGTCCTGCGGGTTTCGCCAGTCATCATCGCTCCAATGAAGGATAAATTCTTCCCCCGCAAGAATGCGCAGCCGAGTTCCTGCCCTAATCGTGCAAATCTGGCGGTTGTGCTTCCACATCTCGATGGTCCCGGACGTCTTTTTGCCACCGTTCAGATACCGGTCGGCAACATGCGGCAGGCAATCGAAGACCTGCCGGTCGACGGCAGAGCGCAGCAACTTGATGTATTCGGAGTGCGCCCAAAGCAGGGGAATTGCCGCGCCAGTAGGGCCACCGAAAGACATGCGCTTGGAAGGAAGGTCAGGCAAATCCCAGAGCTGCTCGGGAAGAAGACTCACGCCATGGGCGAAATTTTCCATCGCATCGAGATAGGGCCGCGGGTCTCTTCCGGCTGCCAGTTCATAATGCCCGCGTTCGCCAGTCAAGAGCGGCCACAGACCACCACGTCCCCAGCGTTGGAAGGAAGAGCCGTCGGATTGTTGACCGTACCCGTCGTGATTGTATCTGTGCCAGCAGGGGCCGAGTGGCGTATCGACTTTTAACACGGCATCAATGACGCGAAGCGAATCTTCAATCAGTGGATCGTTGGGCTTGCGAATCCCGTAACGTACGAGGTGCAAGAATCCTGCGTCGACGATGTCCTTTGCAGGGAAGTCGAATTGTGTGCCAGGAGGTTGATTGGCCAGGCGCAACGTCGCGCAGTCGGGATCTTCATTAATGCAGGTTCCCGGAGCGGTCGCGGGATTGATGCGAATGTAATGGCGCGAAATCCCGGCAACCAGTGATCCGTGGTTTGTCACGGTCCAGCGCTCGATGTTCCCCTCCAGGAAATCGGCATGTTGGCGCACGAATTCCGCACTCTCGTCTTCGCGACGTAATTCGAGAAAATCGGCCGCGCAGTTCAGCGCTGCAATATTGACTGCCAGGGTATAGGGCGAGTACCCCGCGGCTTCCTCCCATCTGTCCTGCGCAGTAGCAGGACCTTCCCGAATGAGGTAGCCACAGGCGCGCAGCACCATGGTGTATGGATCGAAATTGCCCAATGCTTCATGCTGTTGTAATCGCCATGCCAGGATAATCGGGAAAGATGCTTCGTCCAGTTGAACACCAGTCCAGTAAGGGCGACCGTCGATCCAGAAGTTCTGATAAAAACCACCGTCATCGCGTTGCGAAACAGCAAGGTATATAAGGGCCCGCAGTGGAGTGGCCAGATCTCCAACCGCCAGCAGACTTGTGGCGGAACTAACCATGTCCCGCGTCCAGACAAGGTGATAGCCGCCAAGTTCGTCGTCGCTTTTGTCCTCGCCCCACGGAATGCTCAGAGCGGCGATCATCGCTCCCGGGTAAGTTTTGTCTTCGTGAGCGAGAATTAGGTTCACGCTTCGTTCGAACAGCTCTGAGTCGTTTGCCTTGAGCTTTTCTACGAGGGTGAATCGTTTAGAAGTCCGCTGCCATTGCGCGATGAAATTTTCGTAGTTGTGCTCGAACGGAATACTCAGGGACTGAATGAGCGTGGTGACCGCGTCGTGACGGCTGGTTCCAAAAGCCATGCCTAGCGTGAACTCACGCGTCCTGCTGATGTCCAATTGACCAGTGAGCGCGATGTTGCCGTCAAAGACGGCATCGTACTCCCAGTCGAGGATTAGGTTGTCGTGCAGGTCGGTCCAACCGTCGTTTACAGAGACATAGCCGCACGAGCAGCGTAGATACGGAACGGTGGCTCCAAGTGCAAGCCAGGTGCTGTTCTTGTAGGCTATCAGGATCTTGCGCCCCTTGAAATTCAGCACTTCACCGTTGTTGTGCCAGCCGCCAATGTCGAGGTGGGGTGCGCAGATCGCGTACAACTGCAGCCGCCGAAGAAAGATAGAATCGCCGTGTAACTTTGTATGCACCAGCAAGCAGTCCTGATGCGGATGTCCGATGACTGTTTTCTCGATGCTGTAGCGGGCGTGAATGTCGCTGTTGATGATGCGAAAGCCGAGAGATGCTCCATTTACACCTTCGATATGCATCACGAGGTCGCGACGTTCGTCATGGAAAAAGCTCTCACCATCGGTAATCAGGTACTGGAGGTCGCGGATTTGGGGAGAGTCAATGGTGGGATAGTAGACCTCGGTTACACTGCCTCCGGAGAGTGTGTACCAAATGTGGCTGGAGGTGGAATAGGCAGTGCCGACGGCATCTTTTGCGCCGCGCGTCCACTTTGGTTCGAGTCCCGGCCCTCCGGGGGCAATACGCTTTCCTTCGCTCAAGAATCCCCGCTGATAATCAGTATGACAGGAAAAGGTTCTTCTTCTTAATCCGCTGCGAGTTCCTTCGCAGCTTCGTTTGCTTCCAAGGGCCGCCAGCGATGCTCATTCCGGTGAATGAGTTCATTCGCCGCTGCAGGACCTTCGCTTCCGGCTGCGTAGTTCGGGAAATCTGGTGGCGGAAGCTTCTGCCACGCATCTTCAATCGGCGTGATGATGCGCCATTCAGCTTCCACCTCGTCGCGGCGCGTGAACAGAGTGGCATCACCGCGCATGGCATCGAGAAGCAGCGTCTCGTAAGCAACCGGGGTTCGTGATCCGAATGCCGATTGATACGAAAAATCCATTTGGACGGTGCTGGCGCGCATCTGAGTGCCCGGTAGCTTTGCCTCGAAGGCCATAGCAATGCCTTCGTTCGGCTGAATGCGCAGCGTGATCACGTTCGATTCGATCTGATCGCCATTCTTTCGCGCAAAGAGAGCCTGGGGCGTGCGCTTGAAATGAACTCGCACTTCTGTCATGGTTTCTGCCAGACGTTTGCCGGTACGCACATAAAACGGCACGCCCGCCCAGCGCCAGTTGTCGATGTGAAAGCAGACGGCGGCAAACGTTTCCGTGCGCGAGTCGAGCTTAACACCCGGTTCCTGATGATAGCCTTTGACATCTTCCCCATCAATTGAGCCCGGACCATACTGGCCACGCACCGTTCTCTCTGCCACTTCATCGAGTGTCATCGGACGTATCGAGCGCAGGACCTGCACCTTTTGTTCGCGGACCGAATCCGCATCGAACGCGACTGGGGGCTCCATCGCGGTCAATGTGAGCAGTTGTAGCAGGTGGTTGGCGACCATGTCGCGGAGAGCGCCGGTTTCCTCATAGAATGCCGCGCGGCTTTCTACGCCAAGAGTTTCCGCCGCTGTGATCTCGACGTAATCGATATAATTGCGGTTCCATACTGGCTCGAAGAGGGAATTGCCGAATCGAAAGACCAAGATGTTCTGAACCGTTTTCCTTGCCCAAATAGTGATCAATGCGATAGACGCTTGGCTCCTCGAAGACACGCGCAACGATTTCGTTGAGATCGTGTGCCGATTGTAGGTCACGGCCAAATGGCTTCTCAAGGACAATGCGAGTCCACCCGTTGTCGCTGTTCGCCAATCCTGCATCACCCAGTCCTTCAACAATAGGCGGCGCGACCGAAGCCGGAACCGACACGTAGAACAGACGATTAGGACTGGAACCGGTTTTCTCCATCTCCTCGAGTTTCGCGGCAAGTTGCGGATAAAAGGAGCTCTGGTTCGGATTTCCAACCAAGTAATGCAGTCGTTCAGCAAAGCGCTCCCAGTCGTCGGGAGTGAAGTCACGCGCATCTCTAGAGGACGCCACGGACTCGCGCATCTTTTTTGCGGAAGTCGGCGTCTGTCATTTCGGTACGCCCAATGCCCAGCACCTCGAATTCATTGTTTGTGCACCCAATGCAGGCTAGGTCATAGAGTGCAGGCATCAGCTTGCGACGGGTAAGGTCTCCGGTAGCTCCGAAGATTACTAGCGTACAAGCGTCGCCTTTAGGAAGAGGAGGAACCGAGGTCTGATGCAGGGGAGTCGCTCGAACAATAGCATTCATCGCTTATGCTCCGTCTTAATCAGCAAAGAAGCCCACCGTCGCAATTGATGTTCTAACTGGCGTAACGCTTCTTTTGTTCCATGACCTTTTTGTCACGGCGATGAGCCGCGATCTCTTTTAATGGATTGTTCATCATTGCATTGCTTCGTCCCACGCCAGCATCAAGATAGGATGCGCGTACTAGTTCAGGTTACATTCAGTCTCTGCCCACAATCAGAGCCGTCAAGAACGTCCGCACTTCGTGCGGCACCAATTGATTCCTACAGTGTATAGATATACGGAGGGGGCGTGGGAATGCAGAAAGTGGAACCGGAAGTCCATAGGTGAACGGTCCTGCGTTCCCGTCCAGCATCGCATTGGAAGCACTAACTTGTGCGTGGAGAGTAGCCGATGAACTCGCCAGCAGCAAACCCGAAGCTAGAAGTGCCACAGGATCTTGGATTTGGCACAGTCGTAACTGAACAAAGACACTTCCGCCTGCTGAACCGCGACGGCTCATTCAATGTGCGCCGGACACAACATCGCGTATTGCCTACCCTGGGCAGCTATCACGTGCTGCTCACGATATCATGGCCGAGGTTCTTTGCTCTGTTCATTTCGCTCTACCTGCTGGCGAATACGCTATTTGCGTTGGGATATGAGCTTTGCGGTCCCGATGCTTTGCAATCGACGATCCCGGGAGGCCACTTTTTCCACGCTTTCTTTTTCAGTGTGGAGACCTTCTCGACGATTGGCTATGGCAACATCATTCCGGTCGGAGTCGCTGCGAATGTCCTCGTGCTCGCCGAGTCGATTTGTGCTTTGATCATGTTCGGCGTGGGTACAGGACTGGTATTTTCCCGCTTTGCGCGGCCGGTGGCGGCTATCGGCTACAGCGAAAAGGCGGTAATTGCGCCTTACCGAGGCATCACGGCTTTTGAATTCCGCGTCGTCAATTTGCGCTCGAATCAACTGGTGAATGTGCAGGCTGAGGTGATCTTCAGCCGCTTTGAAGATTGCGCCGGAGGGATTCGCCAGCGCCGCTTCCATTCGCTCGCGCTGGAACGGCGGATGGTGACTTTCTTCCCGCTAAACTGGACGCTCGTGCATCCGATTGACGAATCGAGCCCCCTGTACGGCTGGACGAAGCAAATGATGTTTGATGCCGAGGTAGAGTTTTTCGTGTTGCTTACAGCGGTGGATGAAACCTTTGCCCAGACCGTACACAGCAGATCTTCGTATTCAGCCGACGAGGTGGAGTTCGGCGCGCAATTTGTGCGCATGTATGAAGCTCAGGATCGTGAAATGTTCATCGACATGAAGTTGCTCAGTAAGACAGAGCGGGTTTCTATCGAGATACCGCGACAGCTGAAACAAGTGGAGCGATCAGATTGCTGATTCAAATTGCCAGGCGCCGCCGGATTTCGGCGACGATCTGATCCGCTGGCGGCGTGATGTCAACGACAATCGCATTCACAGGTTCTTCCAACGCGGCGAACTGACTCTGCAGCATGTCGGCCTTCATGTAGTGACCGGGACGATGTTGCATGCGCTGGTAGATCAACTCATAGCTGCCGTGAAGATAAACAACTTTCACATCCGGGCCGGTTACAAGTATTTGCCGGTAAGTTTTTTTCAGGGCCGAGCTCGCGATAATACCGTTCTTGTGCTGCGTGATCCAGCCTTGGATGACTTCATGGAGCGATTCGAGCCAGGGCCGGCGATCTTCATCGGTCAGGGGTATCCCGGCCGCCATTTTCGCAACATTTGCTGCTGAGTGGAGGCTGTCGCCATCAAGAAATGGCCAGTTCATCTGCGCGCTCAGCAACTGACCGATCGTTGTCTTTCCGGAACCTGAGACACCCATGACCAGAATCACCATGTAACAAGATGTACTTGATGCCGCGCAAGATTTCTAGCTGCAGATGCATCGTGTTATGCTTTCCCGTTTTTTCGGTAACGAGAAGGGGGGCGCAATGTCATCACGGCGGGATTTCATCGCGGGAACGATCATCGGCAGCGTCGCACTGGGTCTGGAAGCGCAAACAACCAGAGTTCAGGCTACGCAGGCCGCTAAGACCTATACCTGGATTGGGGCAGCTCCCCGCAAGAATATCATTATCAGCAGCGCGAACGGGATCCATGGAATCGACAAGGGCTATGAAATCCTGAGCAGCGGGGGCGATACGTTGGATGCGGCCATCGCGGTGGGCAAGGTGCAGGAAGACGATCCCAACGATGACAGCGTAGGATATGGCGGGCTTCCCAACGAAGATGGAGTGGTAGAACTCGATTCCTGCTGCATGCATGGTCCAACCCGTATGGCCGGATCGGTTGGCGGCGTTCGAAACATCAAGAATGTATCGCTGCTGGCGCAAGCAGTGATGCAGCATACCGCTCACGTGATGCTGGTGGGCCAAGGCGCTGAGAAGTTCGGTTATGCGATGGGATTTCCAAAAGAGAATTTGCTGACAGATCGGTCCCGAAAGGTCTGGTTGTTGTGGAAGGAGACTATGTCCAACCAGGACTGGTGGGGACCGGGACTGGCCGACCCGCGCTATCCGGTTCCGCCGGACACGCCTGCGATGCCTACGTCAAGCGCCGAAGTCTGGCAGCAGCGAATTGATTGGATGACGGAAAAAGCGGCGCGACTTGGGATCGAGCCTGAATTTCGCATGGCTGCCATCGAGCGCGTGCTCAATCCGCCAACAGGGACCATTCACGTTTCCGCGGCGAACACGAAGGGGGAAATTTCGGGCATGACCACCACCAGTGGACTTGCCTGGAAACTGGCGGGGCGTTGCGGAGATTCGCCGATTATCGGTGCCGGTTGCTATACCGATCCTGATATTGGCTCGGCGGGTGCGACAGGTAGTGGCGAAGAGAACATCAAAGTCGCGGGGGCGCACACCATCATCGAAAACATGCGGCACGGCATGAGCGCGAAAGAGGCCGGCCTCGATGTTCTACGGCGTATTGTTCATGCCTACGAAAAATTTCCGACGAAGCTGCGCTACATCAGCATGAAGTATTACATCTTGCGTCGGGATGGCGACTATGCCGGCGTGAGCATGTGGGGAGGAACCCCCGAGAAACCAGCGAAATTCGCTGTGCATGACGGAGCGAAGCGGCTGGAGAATCTGGTTGGGTTGTATCCGGGTAATCCGTTGACTTTCCCGCCACAGCCGAAGGATCCATACAAGATCAATACGCCGTAACGGCCGCCGTCGGGTATCGGTTCTCGGCTTGGTGCGCACTAGACGCGCACGGACGAGACGCTGCGCTACTCTTCCGCTACAAACGTGAGAACGACCTCGCGTTCGCGCGGGCCGTCGAGTTCCACCAGGATAATGCGCTGCCAGGTGCCAAGCACCAATTCACCGGAGTCGACAGGCTGAGTAAGCGAGGTTCCGATCAGGGTGGAGAGAATGTGATCGGGAACGTGTGCGGGATTGTGCGGATGGCGATAGTGCAGCTTCGGGATCAGTGCCTCGAATGCATCGAGCATATCGAGATCGGTACCGGGATCGAGATCGGCAGTGGTGAGAGCGGCCGTTGTGTGCAGGACCGTTAGCTGACAAAGGCCGGTTGCGGCTGATTGCTTCTGCAAAGCAGACTGAATCCGATCGGTTATGTCAACGATCTGCCGTTTGCGTTGCGTCTTGATCTTCAGGCGCTGCATGCTTCTATTTGATCATAGGGACGATCTCTAGAACTTCACTCTTGCGCCTGGCTTCTTCTCGAGATGGATGCTTTCGATGAAGCGAACTTTGCCTGTCTCCAGCGTCATGATCAGCGATGATGTGCGCACGCCCTCTCCGAAGAAGCGCACGCCTTTCATCAAAGGTCCTTCCGTGACGCCGGTCGCGGCAAAGATCAACTGCTTGCCGGGAGCGAGTTCGTCGGCGGTGTAGATTTTGTTCTTATCAGTAACTCCCATTCGGGCGAGGCGCTGCTCCTGTTCGGGCTTTACAACTAATCGTCCGAGCATATAGCCGTTCACGCAGCGGATTGCCGCGGCAGTGATGACGCCTTCCGGAGCGCCGCCGGATCCCATCACGGCTTGCACACCAGTCCCTTCGATTGCTGCAGTAATGCCGGCGGAAAGATCACCGTCGCCGATCAGGCGAATCCGTGCGCCAGCCTTGCGAATATCGTTGATCAACTTCTCGTGCCGGGAGCGGTCGAGCACTACGACCACGAGATCGTCCACATCGCGGTTCATGGCTTTTGCGATCTGGCGCAGGTTCTCTCCGGGAGGTGCGTCGAGGCTGACGCAGCCTTTGCACTGTGCATTCACGATAATTTTCTCCATGTAGCAATCGGGCGCATGGAGCAGTCCGCCACGTTCGGAAACAGCGAGCACGGTAATTGATCCGGGTGCACCGGTCGCGCACAGGTTCGTGCCCTCCAGAGGATCGACTGCAATGTCCACCTCGGGAACGGAGGTGTTGTCAGGAAACTCGGCACCGACGCTCTCGCCGATGTAGAGCATAGGAGCTTCGTCGCGTTCCCCTTCGCCTATAACAATAGTGCCATGCATCGGAACCGTGTCCATGACCTCGCGCATGGTTTCCGTGGCAACTTTATCGGCAAGGTGACGATCGCCCTGTCCCATGGTGCGTGCCGAAGCGATGGCAGCCTTTTCGACCACGCGCAGGAATTCCAGTGCGAGATCACTTTCGATATTCTGGCCAAAACCTTTGGCCTTCTTGGTTTCCGTGGTGACGTGATGAGTAGTGTCTGTTGCCATGAGGATGCCCCTTTCCTCTCCGGCTGAACAGGGGTTCAGTCGTGACAAGTCTGAATTCGATTGAAGCCCCAGCCTAGATGGTTGCTTATCCCAGTTGTATTGCTTCCCACGTTACGCCAACACACGGCTAGAGGGTGTGGCAGCTTAAAAATCATCAGAAGGCGTCAATACCCGTGATCTGCTGGCCAATGATCAGGGTGTGCACATCATTTGTACCCTCGTACGTCTTGACCGATTCCAAGTTGGCCATATGGCGGAAAACTGGGTACTCGTCGGCAATACCGTTCGCGCCAAGGATGTCGCGAGCCATACGCGCACACTCTAGTGCTATCCCCACATTGTTTCGCTTCGCCATCGAAATGTGATAGTGGGCCGCCCTGTTCTTGTCTTTTAATCGACCGACATGAAGAACGAGTAGCTGTGCTTTGCTGATCTCGTTAATCATCCAGACCAGCTTTTCCTGAACCATTTGATGCGAGGCAATGGGCTGATCGCGGAACTGCTTGCGGAATTGCGCATACTGCAGCGCGCAATCGTAAACGGCCATGGCCGCACCAACGCCGCCCCAGGCTATGCCATAGCGTGCCTGATTCAGGCACATCAGCGCGTTCTTCAGACCCTCTGTCTTGGGCAGAATGTTGGAGGCGGGAATGCGAACGTCCTGTAAAGACAAGCTGGAGGTTACTGAGGCGCGCAACGACCATTTACCGTGAATGTCAGCGGCTTTAAATCCCGGGCGATCGGTTTCGACCAAGAACCCGCGAACGTTGCCGCGTTCGTCGTCAACTTTTGCCCAGATCACTGCAACATCGGCGATCGAACCGGAAGTGATCCACATTTTCTCGCCGTTCAGAACGTATTCGTTGCCGTCCTTACGTGCACGGGTGCGCATAGCACCGGGATTCGATCCGGCATCTGGTTCGGTCAGGCCAAAGCAGCCAAGCTTTTCACCTTTGGCCATGGCCTGCAGCCATTGATCCTTTTGTGCGTCGCTGCCGAAGGCGTAGATCGGATACATCACCAGCGCTGATTGCACGCTGACGAAGGATCGCAGGCCACTATCGCCGCGTTCCAGTTCCTGCATGACGAGGCCATACTCGACATTCGACATTTCGGCGCAGCCGTAGCCTTTCAGGTTTGCACCGTAAAACCCCAGTTCGCCCATCGGCCGGATCAACTCGCGAGGGAATTTACCATCGCGATTCCACTGTTCGATGCCGGGAATGACGTTCTCTTCCACGAACTTGCGCGTGTTGTCGCGAACCAGGATTTCGTCTTCCGAAAGAAGACTGTCGAAATCAATGAAATCAACCCCCCTGAATTTCAGGGCCATGAATGTGCTGTCTCCTTACTGGACAAAACGGGCTAAGGTATCAGAGGGGAGGGAAGTGGTCAAACGGGCAGGATTTCGGCTGCTTGCTTTCGGCGCAAACGAAAACGAATCTCAGCAGAGTTTCACTTTCCACGCAGATAGTCGTCCTTTTTGTCGAGCCAGTCCTGGCGCGGAGGGGTGAAGACGTCGAGGGCGAGAGTGTCTTCAAGGGCCTCTGCCATATGGGGAACGTTAGGCGGAATGCAGAGCACTTCGCCTTCGTGCACCGTCACCTCGCGGCCTTCGAGCGTGAACTTCAACGCGCCTTTAAGAGTGCTCGAAACCTGTTCGTTGTGGTGCTGATGCATAGGGACGATGCAGCCCTTTTTCAGCACGATCCGGGCGAGCATCACCTGCTCGCCGGTGATCAGTTGACGTGTGAACAGCGGGTTCAGTTGTTCGACTTCAGTTTTGTTCCAGCTATGGAGCTTTTCCATGGCGTCCTCACCTGAGAATAGATTACCTCTTTGCCGAGCTGGCCAGAACACTGGCGCGCATGCCGTCCATTGAAATTGTTCCGGGTCCGGTAAGCGAGAGCACCAGGAACATCAGGCAATAGCATGCGGCTATGAAGACGGACGGCTCATGAATGCGTGCACTGCAATAGGTGGCAACCGCAAATCCGACCGTCAGAAAGGCGGCAGCAATCCGTGTGTAGAAGCCGATCAGCACGAACAGCCCGCCTAAGGATTCATTGATGGTTTGCACGAACGCGGCGACCATGGGCAGCGGGAAGCCGAGACGGCGGAGAAATTCGATGAATAGCCACGGCTGATGGTGAACAGTTAAAGCGATAGCAGCTTTGACTTTTGCCAGTCCGAATAGCGCAAATAGAGAAAAGCCGGCACCAATTCGGAGAATCAGCAAGCCTGCATCGAGGGTTGAGGGTCGGGAAACAGAAGTTGGATTTGGCATAGTTCGCTGGGCGCTGCAGAGAGTGACGCGCCCAATGAGAAACCGGTATTGTATGTTTTCGAATAAGGTTGCGGCGACTGACGCAATTCCGCTCGGCTGGTAGTGTAAAATCTATAGGGAACGGCGAGTAGAGGAATTGCGCCTGGCGCGACCCATCTTTGGCCTCTGAGCCAGTAGATTATCTGATTACTCCCGAAATCATTCCAGTCCCGCAGGCCGTCGCCTGGCGGGGAAATTGTGTCAGGAGAGACTTATGGCGAAGGTTGCAAAGACGGCTGACCGCAAGAAGGAAATGGATACCTCGAAGAGCACCGACTGCCCGAAATGCGGCAAGCCGACCCGCATCGTAAAGCGGGTGAAGGATGTGGAGCGCGGCGTCCCCGGCGGGATGTACATTTCCTGTTCGGGCTGCGCGTTTTACGAAAAGTTGTAGCTGAAATCCAAGAAGTACAAGCGGTGAGATTGGCGCTCACCGCTTTTCATTTTTCGCCTTGGAATTCTCGGCGATCCAGTTCAAGTAGTCCGCCCCTCCGTTGGCTATCGGAATCTGAATGCATTCCGGCAATTCGTAGGAGTGCAGTTCTCGAATGCGTCCGCAGATATCCTCGAACAGAGTGGCCCGCGTCTTGATCAACAACAACCATTCCTGTTCTTTCTGCACAGCATCCTTCCAGCGATAGAAGGAAGTGATCGGCGAGACTATATTCACGCAAGCCGCGAGTCTGGCTCCTACCATCGCCGCCGCAATGCGCTCGGCTTCCTCCCCGGACCCGGCGGTCGTGAGAACGATGCAATAGTCGATCATGACTTCCATTCTGTCCTGTTTCGAGGAACTTTGCGAGTAAACGGCACAAGCAATCGCCGTCGGCATCTCAATGAGGTGAGCGTTCACAATGCAACCGGAGTGGTGAAAGTTGCGATGTCAATCTGAAATTGTTTGCCAAAGTTGATTCCTGCATGTGCGATAACGGAACTTCTGCTTGACGCAGAAGATGAAGAGACGTTCACTACAAATTGGGTCGCACCGAGACTTCGCGTACCTCTCGGTGCGCCCGGCTCATCAACCAGTGAGCCCGTTGTTGGGGAATCATGCGGGAAAACCTAGACCGGTTCGTTGAACAACTCGAGACAAACGAAGACGTACACAGGGCTTACGACTTCCTCTTTCGCTGGCGCCGGAAATTGGCCACCGTGGCAGTGGCGGTGATCGCAGCTTGGATGGCGTTCCACGTCATCTTTGGGGCGAATGGGATGGTCGTATATCAGAGCAAAAAAGCAGAGTACCGCGAGGCACAGACAGAAGTGCAGTCGCTGCAGAAAGAAAACGATCGTCTCAACAAGGAAGTTGACGCCCTTCGCACCGATCCGAAAGCCGTGGAGAAAGCGGCCCGCGAAGAATTCGGATACGCGCGTCCAGGAGAAGTCATCTACCTGTTGCCCCGCCGCCAACCGAATCCTCCCACAACAAATTCCGCACAGCTGAAGTAGTTTGCAAAACTGCTATTCTCAGGCCAGAATCTTACAAAACCAGGTGTAGAGCTGGTAGCCACTTCGTCGGACGAGCGCTGTGGGGCGCTCAACATCCCGCGGGCAATTCAGATGTCATTAAAAAGAAAAGGAGATTGCACATGAGGAAATTACTGGCACTGGCGTTCGCCTGCTGCTTTGTGGCTTCGTTCGCATTTGCTGCCGAAAGCTCGATGACTGGTTGGGTCAGCGATGAGAAGTGCGCTGCTCATGCCGGTCCTGGCAAAGAAGAGTGTGCGAAGAAGTGCATCGAGAGCGGCTCGCCCATGGTCTTCGTCAACGACAAGGATAAAAAGATCCTGAAGGTCGATAATCCCGATGCACTGAAAGATCACATCGGACATCACGTAAACGTAAAGGGTTCCGTGAACAATGGCACCGTTCACGTTGATGCGGTGGAGATGGCATCGAAGTAGGATTGGTGGTAAAGAGGCGGCATCAAAGCCGCCTCTTTCGCCTCTGGTCTTCATCCTATCTCGCTCAAAAACCTGCGATCTGCACAATACCGTCTGACTTATCGGACTACGCCTTCCAGTGGCGAGCTTGCCGTTGCGTACAGTTTCTTGGGCATGCGTCCGGCGATGTACGCCTGGCGTCCCGCGAGAACTGCGTGCTTCATAGCTTCGGCCATCAGGATGGGATCGCCAGCATGAGCAATGCCGGTGTTCATCAGGACCGCATCGGCGCCGAGTTCCATTGCGACGGTTGCATCGGAGGCCGTCCCGACGCCTGCGTCGATGATCAGCGGGACCTCCGTAATCATTTCGCGCAGAATGCGAATGTTGGCCGTGTTCTGAATGCCTAGCCCTGAGCCGATGGGGGCACCCAGGGGCATGACAGCAGATGCGCCGGCTTCAATCAGCTTTTTTGCAACTACAATGTCATCAGTCGTGTAGGGCAGAACCGTGAAGCCCTCTTTCACCAGTACGCGGGTCGCTTCCAAAGTCGCCTGGGTGTCGGGATACAGGGTAGCCTGATCGCCAATTACTTCAATCTTCACCCAGTCGGACAGGCCGACTTCGCGGCCCAACCGAGCGGTACGGATGGCTTCGTCCGCCGTGTAACATCCAGCGGTATTCGGCAGAAGGAAATATTGCTTCGGGTCGATGAAGTCGAGCAGCGACTCTTTGGAGCGATCGAGGTTCACGCGGCGAACAGCCACGGTGACCATCTCGGCGCCGCTGGATTCGATGGCGTGCGCGGTTTCCTGGCCCGACTTGTATTTTCCGGTACCAACGATCAACCGCGAGCGAAAAGTGCGACCGGCAATCGTGAGAGCGTCTGTCATACACGTATTTTAATGAACATAAGGCGTGGAATACAGACGAGTTTGACCCATATCACCGAAGACCGCCACAAAGATCGTGAATCTTTTCCCGAACAGAAAATATCTGTTTTAAACGAATAAATTTTGCAACGCCCCCGGGGGCGGGAAAGACGAGACCTATGTTTGAGAAACTGCTTAGAACCAACAGCAGCGTGGCACTGTCGCTTTCACGTTTGATTCTCGGTATCGTGTTCTTTGCGCATGGTGCGCAGAAAGTGCTGGGCTGGTTTGGCGGATTCGGTTTCAGCGGCACCATGGGCTTTTTCACCGCGAAGATGGGCATTCCGGCTCCACTTGCGTTCCTTGCAATCATGGCGGAATTCCTCGGCGGCCTGGGCCTGATTGTTGGGTTCCTGAGCCGAATCGCAGCTTTCGGAATCTTCTGCAATATGGTGGTTGCGGTCCTGATGGTTCACCGTCACATCGGATTCTTCGCCAACTGGTACGGCAATCAACCGGGCGAAGGCTACGAATATCACCTTCTGGCAATAGCTCTGACGATCATGATCATGGCCAGTGGGGCGGGTGCCTTATCTCTTGATCGACTACTTTCGAAATCGGAAGCGCCGGTGCTCGGAGCTACCGCACGCTCGTAACTTTTCTTCGTCACCAGTGGGTCGTTTATGAGTGGGATCCGGAAGGAAATACAGCAGCAGCGTCCGTTTCCGACGAAGCCGGAGGAGGCGCTGGTAAGCCTGCTTAGGACGGTAGCCGTCATTTCAGCACCGATCGAAGATGTATTGCGCAAGCACGATCTTACGGCGACGCAGTACAACGTATTACGCATTCTTCGCGGGGCTGGCGATTCCGGTTGGAGCTGCAAGGAAATTGGCGAGAGGCTCGTGCAGCGCGAACCCGATATCACTCGACTTCTTGGTAGACTCGAGAAGCGCGGACTCATTTCCAGAAAGCGCGACCCGGGAGATAGGCGATCCGTGCGTTCGCGGATCACGGCGCGAGGGCTGGCCTTGCTGGAAACTTTACACCCGGTACTTTCGCAATGGGCGGCACAATGGTTTCAGCGCATCCAAGAAACTGACATTCAGCGCTTGCTGGGCATCCTCGACGAGATTCGCGCTTCGACACCGTCAGTGCCAGTGGAGAATGATGATGGCTAACACTGAAACTAAGCTGCACGCCGCGGTGGCAGATGCCGGAAGAACCCTGAAAGAACTTCACCGGGAGCTCGTCGAGGTTACCAAAGAGCATTATGAAAAGAAGTTCGGACGTGTGAGCAGCCCCGGTGAACTATTACGCTTGCTCTTGAACCATCCTGAGTTCGGCTGGCTGCACGCGATGAGCGAGTTGATGGTCGACATAGACGAATTGCTTGTCCACCCCGAGATTTCTCCGCTCGATGCGGCTGCGGTTCGTTCGGAAATCAGCAAATTAGTTACCCCGCCAGAGTTGGATTCCTCCGACTTCTATCGCAAATACAAGGAAGCGCTACAAGTGCCGGAAGTGGCAGTAAGTCATGGAAAACTTCGCAAAGTTCTGGCGGAGCTCCCTGAACCGGAGCCCGAGGACATCGCAGAAGTTATGCGCGCGCGTCATAAATGGGCAGAGAAGAATCGCCAGCGATCGAGAAGAGTGCAGTGAAACTGGCGACGATTGGTGATTTCGCGATTGAGTCATTGAGCAAGTCGGTGCGGCATTAGGTGGGCCGAGGCGCCACTAGCTTGTCCTGACTACTTCCTCCTTGGACGCGGGTTCGCTGTAGAGTTGTTCGATTTGCGCCCGATAACGTTCTTCGAGAACCCGGCGGCGCAACTTCATCGTCGGAGTCAGAAAGCCGCTGGCAATGGTGAATTCCTCAGGGATCAGCAACACTTTCTTCAGCTTCTCGAATTGCGCGAGTTCCGCGTTTACTCCGGCGACGATGCCGTCGTAGAGCGTACGTACTTCGGGCTTGCTGACAAGATCTTCGCGATTCGCAAAGGTCAGACCCTTGCTGGAAGCCCATTCTTCCAGAGCAGGGAAGTTCGGGCAGATCACGACCGCTGGGAATTTACGGCGATCACCGAGCAGCGCAGCCTCTGCAATCAGCGGGTATGACTTTAGCATGCTCTCGATAGGTTGCGGTGCGATGAATTTCCCCCCCGACGTCTTGATCAGATCCTTCTTGCGGTCCGTAATAGAAAGGAAACCTTCCGAGTCGATGTTGCCGATGTCTCCGGTCTTGAACCATTCGCCATCGAAAGCGTTGCGAGTTTCGTCGGGCAGGTTCCAATAACCTTTAAAGATGGAAGGACCTTTCACAAGCACTTCGCCATCCGCAGCAATTCGTACCTCCACATTGCTGAGGGGAATACCAACGGTTCCGAGCTTGTGAGCGTTAGGGGTATTTACCGCGATGACGGGAGAAGTCTCGGTGAGACCATAGCCTTCGTCGATGCGGATGCCCATGTCGGCATACCATTCGCCCAGTTCGCGGCCGAGCGGGGCGCCTCCGGAAATAAACAGCTTCACGCGACCGCCAATCGCGGCGCGAAGCTTCCTATAGAGCAGTTTGTTGGCGAGCCGCCAATCCCAGTCGGTCGGTTGACGATCGGAAAGTATTTCCTTCCGATGAGCGCAGCCGACCTTGAGTCCCCATTTGTAAATCACATGTTTTAGTCCGGTCGCTGCTTTCTTCTGCACCTGAGCTTTCATCTTTTCGTAGACTCGTGGAACACCCACCATGATGGTGGGCCGGATTTCCTGCAAGGTTCGGGGCAGATCGTCAATCATCGGACAGTACGCGACGACTACGCCATGGTGCAGCATTACGTAGTCGACGTGTCGCGCTGTGATGTGCGACAGCGGAAGAAACGAGATGTAGGTATCTGTCGGACCGATTTCCGTGCCCTGTAGAGAGCACTGGAGATTTGACGTGAGATTGCCATGCGTGAGCATGGCGCCTTTTGGCGTACCGGTTGTGCCGGACGTGTAGATGATGGTTTCTAGATCGTCGGCCCCATTGATTTGTTTTGCCCGCGCGTCGCGTTCTATGTCGCGTGCCGTTGGCCCCTCCTGCATCAGCCTTCCCATTGGATGAGACTCATTCACGCCCAAATAGTCCATGGCGACAGACTTTTCGAGTGCGGTCTGATCCTGAATCTCTCGAACCTTCTTCATCTGATCGAGCGTGGAAACGAAAATGAGCCGAGCGCCTGAGTCACGCAACATGTAGGAAATCTGCTCGGAAGTCTGGGTGGGATAAATCGGAACCACCACGCCGCCGACAACCGCGGTTGCGAACTCCGCAATCGTCCACTCGGGACGATTCTCGCTGAGGATTGCAACCCGATCGCCCTTCTTCATCCCCCACTTCTCTAGAGCACTAGCAACTCCCATCACATTGCGATAGATCTCCTGGCTGGAGATGGGTTTCCATTCGCCTGACTGCCGTGAGAGCATGACGCGTTCGGAGTTGCGATCCACTACTGAGAAAAACAGGTCATTAATCGTTTGAAGAGCCATGGCGGGTGTCCTAGTTCAAAGATGACAATGCATGCCGAATGGCAGCTTGTGGCCATTCCTGTCTAGCCATCGCGAGTTGAAAACTGTCCCCGCGGAAAATCTAGTCGGATTGCGCTGGAGAATCAATGGTGCGGAGGTCAGAAAGTTACACTCGAACAGATTTGGGAATGGCGCTTCTTGACAGATTTGACCGAAACCGTGGGCTGCAGTAGGCTTGGCGCTAATGTGAGGTGAGAGGATGGGAAAGATCGTCGCTACTTTGGCTGTGTTGGCGCTGCTGGGTGCCAGCTTTGCCTCGGCTCAGGAGCAGTCAACTCCGACACCGAAAGTAAAGGTAGGCAGCACCGCGCCGGATTTTACTTTACGTGATCAGACCGGCAAGGAAATCTCGCTGCACGACTTCCATGGAAAAAAGAGCGTTGTTCTTGCGTTCTATATTTTCGCTTTTACCGGCGGTTGAACCAAGGAAATGCAAGGTTTCCAGCAGAATCTGCAGAAGCTGGAAGCCTCGAACACCCAGGTGCTGGGTGTGAGCATGGACAGCCCCTTCGCGAACAAGGCATTCGCCGACCAGATCGGAGTCACCTTCCCGCTGCTGAGCGATTGGGGTGGGGACGTCACCAAGGAATATGGAATCTACAATCCCAAATACAAAGCGGCGCGCCGCGTGACCTATCTGATCGATCCGCAGGGCAAAGTTGTGGAAATGAAAGTGGACAACGATGCTGTGGATCCAACCCAGATTGTCAGCGCATGCGAACGTCGAAAAGGGAAGAGCTGAGGAAGTCCCTTGCGAAATTTACCGGGATCGATTGACGAAGATGCGGTTCGTGATCGCGAATGCTAATTTCGTGATAACAAATGTTAGCGAAGTTTGACCGAGCTACCAACCCGCTGCTAGTATCGAAATGCGGGGTGGAGCAGCCTGGTAGCTCGTTGGGCTCATAACCCAAAGGTCGGTGGTTCAAATCCACCCCCCGCAACCAACTCCACTGTTTTGTTTCAATCGGTTGAGCCAATCCTCACAAACGAACTCAACGACTCTAAGGCGGATTCCTAGCCGATTTTTCAGAAATTGGTACGCAAAGTTTCACGCAAGCTCGGTGTTCCCGAGCCTGTTCAGCCGTTGACGACTCTGCTCATCGGCAGTTGGAAATCTTACGTTCAGGGGGGGCGAAACCTCGAAGTGTCGAGGTGTTGCTGTCCACCACGGCACACGGCCGCGTTCGGAGATTTCGCAGGGTTCTTCAGTCCATCGAGAATCGGCTACGAGCGTAGCCAATCGTTGTGCATCGCCGCACTGTGGTAAGTCGCGGTGGACCTCTTTCAACGTAAGTTGCAGAATTTTGCAGCAGAGTAGCTGGTTAAAACAGCTAACCTGAAGCAAATACAATCTCCCGATTTGGAACGTGAAATGCAAATTGCGTGGCGACGATGTGGAGGCCTGTATGCGCTTATCTCGGGTCCTGCTATTAATTCTTGCGCTCTTGCTGGTCACAGTTTCGGCCGTCGCCGACCAGGTCGCTATCGGGGTGCTGAGTTTCGACCAGCCTCTCGGTAACGAGTTCGACATCACGAATTACACCGGAGCGGGTGCCCAGCCTCTGTTCGGATTCCCTGTACTGACCGGCCTCACTTTGACGGGAACATTGAATCTCATGGGTGCGTGCTCTCCCGATTGCAGTGTTCCAATTGTGCTTGCGCCCAACGCCCAATACAACGGTACGCAATTTGACACTTCTTTGGTATTTACCTCGGCAACTTTTACTGGAACGCTTGGACCTACGTCGGGCGTTTCCGTCAGCGGCTACGCTAATCCTGTCTTCTTATCGGATACATTCTCCGTTGTGCTCACCGACCCAAGCGGTTCTTTGATCGGAGGGGTGGACAGCGCTGTGATTTATGCGAACACAGTGTCTGCTCCGGTGCCAGAACCAGGGAGTTTCTTGCTGTTGGTGAGTGCCTTGCCTGTCGGCGTTTTTCGGCTCCGCAGGCTCGTCAATGCACGCAGTTCAAACACTTAGGCCGTCGGCTCTAACGCAGGTTCTGACAATTCATTTACACGCACTCCGACATTGAAGGCCAGATTTAACCCCAAGACTTCAAACAAGGTTTGCCAGGGGAGAAGTCTATGTCGACACATTCTCGGACTGCTTCAGTTGTATTCCAATCTCTCGCAATCCTGCTCTTATTAACGTCGATTCAAGCTTGGGCACAAATCACTTCTATCCGCCTGGCATCCGCCGCAACTCCCGCTACGGGACAAGCGGGTGTGACGGTTAACAACGTCACTGGTGGTCCATTTCCCAGCGGAGCTATCAACCCTTCGGACGTCACAGTTACGCTGACACCGGCCGGCGGCGGAACAAGCGCGACGACGGTGGCGACCGCTGTCACAACCCTCATGGGAACGACGCGGAGAGTCTCTTTCCTGGTGCCAGCCTCAATCTCAGTTAGTACTCCAACGCCATATTTGGTTTCTATTTCTGGACTGACATCCGGAGGTCTGGCATTTGCCAGTTCTAATTCTTCGACGCTCACTATTAATCCGCCGGCGGCGGTAGTGCTAAATCCCAACAGTACAACTCCCGGCAGTACGCTCACGGTAAACTTTGCCGGCACGTTCTCGACTTTTATCCAGGGAATGACCCAGGCGAAAGGAGCGGGAATCTCTGTAGCAGGTAACGCATCTGGCTCCTTCGGTTCGTTGACAGTTACCAGTCCGACAAGCGCGAGTGCGCGCTTCCAGATTGATAGCACTGCCGCACCAGGTCCGGTCACTGTGACGATTCAGACTAGTCGGCAAGTTGAGACTGCCATCTTCACGATTACAGGGGGCCAGCCACCGGTAGCGAATGCGGGGCCTAATCAAACTGTCGCGGTTGGCACAACGGTTCAGTTGGACGGCAGTGGATCAAGCGACCCGAATGGAAAACCGCTCACCTTCCAGTGGAGCGCCGTTCAGAAGCCTGCAGGCAGCACGGCAACGCTCTCCGATCCTACAGCCGTCACACCCACGTTCACGGCGGACAAGTTCGGGAACTACCAGTTCCAACTAGTTGTAAATAACGGCACCACCAGCAGCGCTCCGTCATTTGTAACGATCAGCACCTCGGCGACTCCTCCCACTGCAAAAATTGCGCCACTGACCACGACACCCAGCGTCAACCAGACGATCACATTTGATGGCAGCGGTTCCACAGATATAGACGGATTCCCGATCACCTACGCTTGGACTATTTCCGGGCCGCCGGGCAGCCATGTTTCTCTCGACAATCCAACGGCCGTGATGCCCAAAGCGACACTTGACGTCTTCGGTTCCTACACGGTGCAGTTAGTCGTCACCGATAGCCGAAACCTAAAAAGTCAGCCAGCGATACTTACGTTCAACACGCAATCATTACAGCCGATCGCGAGTTGCGGCCCGGCGCAGTCTGTGCATGTGGATCAACTCGTGATGCTCGATGGCAGTGGCTCGACGGACCCCAACAATCTGCCTCTTACGTACTCATGGTCGTTCGTGCAGAACAGTACGCCTCCTGCAACGTTCTCCGATCCCACAGCTGAAAAGCCTTCTTTCACGGCGGTCCAACCCAATTTCCTGTACGTTGTGCAGTTGATCGTGAGCGATGCACCAAACGGCGTTTCAAATCCGAGCGTGCCATGCACCGTAAACATAAGCACTCAGCAAGTGCTTAAACCTGTTGCAAATGCGGGGTCGCCACAAACGGTCACAGCCGGCTCAACGGTGAGTTTGGATGGCAGCGCTTCGAGCGATCCTCAAAGTTTGACGCTGACCTACTCATGGACCGTGAATACTGTTCCGGCGGGTAGCGCGATCACCACCGGATCCTTGAGTAATGCGAACACAGCTTTCTCCACCTTTAAACCCGACGTGGCCGGAACATATGTTCTACAGTTGATCGTCAACAACGGTTTCCTCAGCAGCGATCCCAGCACGGTTGCCATCACAGTTAACCCTGCAGCAGCAAATCGACTCCTGGTCAGCGGATTCCCGAGTCCAATTGGTGCCGGGGTTGCTGGCACCTTCACCGTAACCGCAGTGGATGGAAATGGGAATGTAGTTACCAACTACACCGGCACGATTCAGTTCACATCGAGTGATGCGCAGGCGCTTCTACCTTCGAGCTATACCTTTACCAGTGCCGACCAAGGCACGCACAACTTCCAGGCGACTCTGCGAACGGTTGGCACGCAGTCACTGACCGCGACCGACGCGGTGTCGTCGATTACGGGATCACAGCTGAATATCAGCGTGACCGCAGGGACAGCGAACAAGCTGGTGTTCACGACGCAGCCACCGGCGAGTTCAGCCTCGGGTGCGGCGTTTACGACGGTGGTGAGCGTGGAAGATGCGGGCGGCAATGTCGTCACGGGCGCTTCGAACCCGATCACGATCGCGATTGGGACGAATCCGAGCAGCGGGACGCTGAGCGGAACGCTGACGGTGAACGCCGTGAATGGAGTGGCGACATTCAGTGGTCTGTCGATCGATAAAGCTGGAAGCGGCTACACGCTGGCGGCCAGTGCGAGCGGTCTGAGTGGTGCAGTGAGCAATGCGTTCAACATCACCGCAGGGACAGCGAACAAGCTGGTGTTCACGACGCAGCCACCGGCGAGTTCAGCCTCGGGTGCGGCGTTTACGACGGTGGTGAGTGTGGAAGATGCGGGCGGCAATGTCGTCACCGGCGCTTCGAACCCGATCACGATCGCGATTGGGACGAATCCGAGCAGCGGGACGCTGAGCGGAACGCTGACGGTGAACGCCGTGAATGGAGTGGCTAGCTTCACGAACGTAAGTATCAACAAGATGGGCACAGGATATACATTGGTCGCTTCGACCACGGGGCTTGCCTCAGCCACGAGCAATGCATTCAACATTGTCTCGGGCTCGCCTGCCCAACTCGTTTTCACAGTCCAGCCTTCAGGCACGATCGCCGGGTTTGACCTTCTTCCCTCGCCTCAGGTAACGGTGCAGGATGCTTTCGGCAATACTGTCACGACCGCTAGCATCGCAATCACGCTGGCAATCGGCACCAATCCTGCAGGAGGCTCGTTAGGCGGAACTGTCACCGTGAATGCGGTCAACGGAATCGCCACTTTCCCAGGTCTACAGATCAACAATGCCGGAGTCGGTTACACCCTTGTAGCTTCCAGTACAGGAGTAAGTCCAGCGGTCAGCAATGCGTTTACTATCAGTGCGGCTGCTGCAACCTGCGTGGCGCCGCTGCCAGGATTGGTGAGTTGGTGGACCGGCGACGGCACCCCCAACGACCTGCTGAATGCCAACAATCCCACAGTTGTGAATGCAGTCAGCTATGTTCCTGGCCTGGTAGGCCAGGGTTTCAGCTTTGGCACAAATGGCAGGCTTGAGGTTCCTCCTTCAAGCAGCCTGGCCAACCAGCAATTTACTTGGGCAGCATGGGTCAGGCCTGACGGGCCCGGTCCTAATAATGACAACTTTGGGAGCGTCATTTTCGATCAGGACATCGATAACGTTACTCTTTCAGTTAGCCTGAACTGGAGCGCTCTCACCAACAAGTTTGTCTTCGTATTTGGCAACGACACTTCGGAGCAGATCACATCAACCGATAGCTTCCCGCCCGGACAGTTCTATTTCGTCACCGTTCAATACGATGGGTCGGTGTTCACGCTCACCGTGAACGGCCAGGTGGAAGGCACGTTCGCCGAGCAAAAGACGATTGCCTACTCGACGAATAACTGGATGATCGGAGGTTCTTCAACCTTCGCAGGCTTCCCCCGCACTTGGAATGGCATCATCGACGAACTGCAAGCGTATAACCGGTCACTGTCGTTGGCTGAGATCCAGTCGATTTACACGGCAGCCAGTTCCGGTGTTTGCAAAGCGTCCAACATGACGCTCTCAACCGAGGGACCGCTGGTCGGCGTTGCCCGCTCTATCAGCGGAACAGTCAGCCTAAGCACTCCAGCAGCCAGCGGTGGCGTGACCGTGAATCTCTCGAGCAGCGACACAAGCCTCGTAACCGTGTCGCCTACCAGCGTCACCATCCCGCAAGGCGGATCCACAGCTACTTTTGCAATCAACGGTATTGCTGCCGGCGGCCCCGTCACTCTCACTGCGACCGCAACCAACTACAACACTGCGACAGCTTCCGTGACGGTCACAAGCAGTCTGATCAGTTTGGCGACGGGTCTGGTCGTCGCACCCAGCCAAACCAGCAGTCTGGCTTTCAGCCTCTCTACCCCCGCGCCGACTGGAGGCGTTGTGGTTAGCTTCACGAGCGACAACCCGAGCATCGCAACCGTCACTTCCAGCGTAACGGTTCCTGCCGGATCGACCGTGGCCAGCGCTAATCCGCAGGTGACCGGCGTGAGTATCGGAACTGCACATATCACCGCAAGTGCTACAGGTTTTGCACCCGATACTCAGCCGGTCCAAGTCACCGTAACGGCTTCTCTAGCCACTACGACTGTGACTCTCCCCGCAACGCGGACGTTCAGCGATCAGTTAACGATCTCGGCGGCCGCTCCACCGCCGAACGGGATCACCTTCAATCTGTCAGTTGACAACACTTCGGTCGCAACTGTGCCCGCGACTATCACGATTCCCGCTGGTCAACTCTCCGCCAATATCGTCATTACCGGTGTAGCTTCTGGAACAGCCAACCTGACTGTCAGCTCTCCGGGAATCAACTCCCTCGCAGCTACGATAAGCGTGAGCTCTGCTCCGGCAATCACAGTCAATTCTCTGACCGTCGGCAACAATCTCATTGAACAGGGAGGCATCTCGCTTGGAGCTCCACCGCAAGCTAACGAAACGATGACTCTGAGCACGAACGATCCCACCCACTTCCTGCTGACGGCCGATCCGACAAAGGTTGGAACCGCCAGTATCACGCTGCCTCTGACTGCCAACAGCTTTGCTGTGCCGGCATTCTATATCGAGGGCCAGAATTTCTCCGGCAATGTGGCGATCACGGCAACGTTGACGGCGACTGCATCTGGATTGTCGGATGGCACTGCTACACTGACCCTCTACCCGACCGGCATATCGTTCTTGTCAACCTCAACCCTGAGTACCACCACATCCTCGCCACCGTCGAATCTGACTGCGTACGTCATCGTGCTCACGCCGGGATCGCTGAACTTCTACACCTACGGCTACAACGTGGGACCACAGGCGTCTGCTATTCCGGTCACAGTCAGCAGCTCTGACACGACGGTCGGAACAGTAGGTTATGCCTCCGGATCTTCGACCAGTATTCCTGTGGGTTCCTATTTAACGCCCGGCGGAGGGGTGACGTTTAAACCGTTGGCTGCCGGAGCCAGCAATCTGACCTTAGCAACTCCGGCGGGATACAGCACACCAGCGAACGAATCTGTTCAGATCGCTGCGACTGTATCGGCGCCGGCGCTCTCGACTAGCACCCAGATTATCGGGAACAACTTGATCGTGCAGGATAGTCTGACTCTGGGAGCCGCACCTCCAACGAATGAGACGCTGACCTTGACCAGCAGCGATCCCACCCACTTCCTGCTGACGGCCGATCCGACAAAGGTTGGAACCGCCAGTATCACGATGCCTCTGACGGCGAACAGCTTTGCCGTGCCGGCGTTCTATATTGAGGGCCAGAATTACACTGGCACAACAGCCATCACCGCAACCCTGACCGCATCAGCTCCAGGCTATGCCAATGGCACTGCCACCCTGAACCTCTACCCGACCGGCTTGTCGTTCTTGTCTACCTCAACCTTGAATACGACAACCTTCTCACCCGCGTCGAATGTGACCGCGTACCTGGTCGTGCTTTCGCCGGGAGCTTTGAACTACTAC